>ENA-OPCE01000495-OPCE01000495.1-human-gut-metagenome-genome-assembly--contig:-NODE-495-length-33214-cov-14.295757_pt1 | contig 33214 bp, 19 predicted proteins | sample MGYA00241247_ERZ501474 | MGnify/ENA primary metagenome ERZ501474 (study PRJEB25962, sample SAMEA2042572) | human gut metagenome | biome: human gut; feature: human-associated habitat; material: faeces... | reverse complement strand
CGGCAGTGCAAGGAACCCAGCCGCTTCGGTTTCTACCGTGTCGCGGCGGACCAAGCCGACAAGCTGCTGGAAGTTATCAAGGACTTGCTGAAAGACCCCGAGGGCAACAAGGAGATGCTTGCGCCCCACAAGGTGGACACCTCCGGCTACGAAAAGAAAGTACAGGAGGAGCAGTCCGCCGAAAAGCAGGAACAACCGGGACAGAAACAAGATGACGAACCTAAAAAACAGGAAGAAATGGAACAGAAAAACGAACAGAATCAGGAAAACCCGCAGCAGGCGCAGAGCAACCGGGGCTACCAACCCATCGACGAGAGCAAGATCAACTGGAAGGAGTTGGAGGAGAAATGGGGCGTGAAGCGCGACGACCTTGAAAAGTCGGGCAACCTTGACAGGATGCTCAACTACGGCAAGTCCGACTTGGTGAGGGTGTCGCCCAATTTCGGCGGAGAAGCTTTCGAGCTGGATGCCCGCCTCTCCTTCAAGAAGGACGGCGAGGGCAACGTCAGCCTTGTGCCGCACTTCATCCGCAAGGAGCAGAAACTCGACGAGTACAAGGAACACAAGTTCTCCGACGACGACCGGAAGAACCTGCGCGAAACGGGCAACCTCGGCAGGGTTGTGGACCTCGTGGACAGGGAAACGGGCGAGATCATCCCCTCGTTCGTCAGCATCGACCGCAAGACGAACGAAATCACGGATGTCCCGGCAAACAAGGTGCGCATACCGGAGCGCATCGGCAAGACGGAAATCACCAAGCAGGAGCAGGACATGCTGCGTGCCGGGCTGCCTGTGCGCGACAAACTCATCGAACGCAAGGACGGCAGGAAGTTCGTCACCACCCTGCAAGTGAACGTGGAGCAGCGCGGCGTGGAGTTCGTGCCGGGAACCGGCAGGTCGCCACGTGCCGCACAAGCACAGGAAGCCAAGAACAACCCCGCACAGGGACAGGCGCAGGGTACGGAAAATACAGCCAACACGAACAAGGAGCAACGCCGCAACACGTGGACGAACGCCGACGGCAGCATCCGCCCCATCAGCAAATGGAGCGGCGTGGACTTCACCGAGCAGCAGAAAGCCGACTACGTGGCTGGCAAAGCCGTGAAACTGGAGAACGTGACCGACAAGCAGGGCTTCCACGCCACGATGTACATCAGGTTCAACCCGGAGAAGGGACGCCCGTACCGCTACGACACCAACCCCGACAACGCGCAGAAGATCGCGCCTTCCAACGAGAGCCGCACGCAGGTGGCGGTGAACAGCGAGGGCAAGACCAACGAGGCTACCAAGAACCTGAAGGAGCCGTTGCGGAAGGGACAGACCGCCCCGAAGGACACCGCACAGCAACAGCAGCAGGAGAAGCCGCAAAAGAAAAACAATAAGGGCATGAAGATGTAATCCGGTGTCCGCCACTAAATCCGAAGTAACATTTGTAAAATTCAAAACGACAGAAAAATATGAAGACAATCATTGCAGAAAAGCCGTCTGTGGCACGTGAGATCGCCCGTATCGTGGGCGCGACAAAGAGAGAGGAAGGATATTTCGAGGGAGGCGGCTACGCCGTGACATGGGCATTCGGGCACCTCGTCCAGCTTGCCATGCCCGACGGTTACGGCATACGCGGCTTTGTCCGTGACAACCTGCCCGTCATCCCCGACTCCTTCACGCTCATACCCCGTCAGGTAAAGGCTGAGAAGGGCTACAAACCCGACAGCGGCGTAGTGGCACAAATAAAAACCATAACCCGCCTGTTCAATGACAGTGAGCAAATCATCGTGGCGACCGATGCCGGTCGCGAGGGCGAACTTATCTTCCGATACCTCTACCATTACATAGGATGCGCCACCCCTTTCGTGCGCCTCTGGATAAGCTCGCTTACCGACAAGGCCATCCGCGATGGACTGCGCAACCTCGAAGCGGGGAGCAAGTATGACAACCTCTACCTCGCCGCCAAAGCGCGGAGCGAATCCGACTGGCTCGTGGGCATCAATGGCACGCAGGCTCTCTCCATCGCCGCCGGACACGGCACGTATTCCGTCGGGCGGGTGCAGACACCCACGTTGGCGATGGTGTGCGCACGCTATTGGGAGAACCGCCGCTTTACCCCCGAAGCCTTCTGGCAGCTCCATATCGCAACGGACGGCTGCGATGAAGGAACGGTGAAGTTTTCCTCTTCCGAAAAATGGAAAGAGAAAGAGTCCGCGACGGAACTGTATAATAAGGTGAAGTCGGCAGGCACAGCCACCGTCACGAAAGCCGAACGCAAGGAGAAGACGGAGGAAACACCGCTCCTGTACGACCTGACCACGCTCCAGAAGGAAGCCAACGCCAAGCATGGCTTCACGGCGGAACAGACGCTTGAAATCGCGCAGAAGCTCTACGAGAAGAAGCTCATCACCTATCCGCGAACCGGAAGCCGCTACATTCCCGAAGACGTGTTCGCGGAAATCCCCAAGCTGCTTGCCTTCATCGGCAGCCTGCCCGAATGGAAGGGCAAGTTGCAGCCGAAAGCCGTGCCGACACGCCGCAGCCTGGACGGCGGCAAGGTGACAGACCACCATGCCCTGCTCGTCACGGGCGAGAAGCCGCTGTTCCTCTCCAAAGAGGACAGCACCGTCTATCACATGATAGCCGGGCGCATGCTTGAGGCTTTCTCCGAAAAATGCGTCAAGGACACTGCCACCGTCACGGCAGAGTGTGCCGGAGTGGAGTTCGTGGCAAAAGGCAGCATCATCAGGCAAGCCGGATGGCGTGCCGTCTATGGCAAGGAGAATGGAGAAGAGAACAACAGCCAAGAGGAAACCGCCGCCATTCCCTGTTGGCAGGAAGGCGACACGCTGGCACTGAAAGCCGCCTCCATCACGGAGGGAAAGACCAAACCCAAGCCGCTGCATACCGAAGCCACCCTGCTGTCCGCGATGGAAACGGCTGGCAAGGAGATAGAGGACGACGCATTGCGGCAGGCTATGAAGGATTGCGGCATCGGCACGCCCGCCACCCGTGCGTCCATCATCGAAACGCTTTTCAAGCGCGGCTATATGGAACGCTGCAAGAAGTCGCTTGTCCCCACCGAAAAAGGGCTTGCCCTCTACTCGGTCGTGAAGGCGATGCGTATTGCCGATGTCGCCATGACGGGCGAATGGGAAAAGGAATTGGCACGCATCGAGCGTGGGGAACTGCCCGCCGATGACTTCCGCAGGAAGATTGAGGCATATACACGGGAAATTACCTCCGAACTGCTGTCGTGCGACAAGCTGTTCGCCCGCAGGGATTCCGGCTGCAAGTGTCCCAAGTGCGGAGCGGGGACGATGCAGTTTTACGGCAAGGTCGTCCGCTGCGACAACGCGGAGTGCGGTCTGCCCGTGTTCCGCCTGAAAGCAAACCGCACCCTCTCTGATGATGAAATCAAAAACCTGCTCACCGACGGACACACGAAACTGCTCAAAGGATTCAAGAGCAAGCAGGGCAAGAGTTTTGATGCCGTAGTCGCCTTTGACGGGGACTATAACACGGTTTTCGTGTTCCCAGAAAGGAAAAGTAAAGCGACCTCTGCGAAAAGAAGAAAATAAATGTTTAACTTTGCCACTGGTTCAGAGTAATGAATTGTTCTTCGATACCGGATTACACTCATACTTTGGATTTAGTGGTGGCACTCGGAGGGATACCGGGTGCCTTTTTCTTCTCGTTTTCCAACGATTATCCCTATCATCATTATCAATCCACTAAATTCCAAAGAAATGAACAACAAGAAGAAAAACGAGGGTCGGACCGACTTTTCCTATTACGGTCTGTACCTGCTGGACTACCTCACCACGAACAAGTTCGAACAGGCAGCCGATGAAGCCTTCATCCGAGAAAGAACCGACCGTGCCGCCGAAGCGTATGAACGGGCAAGGCTCGAAGGCTATCCTGCCGACGGGGCGCAGGAACTGGCGATGAAGGTGCTGACGGAGGGCCTTCGCTACTCCAGGCACGCCATCCTGCGCGAAGTCGTGGAGAACGAATTTGCGGGTGAAGTACCGGGAGAAAAATGTGAAGCCTTTACCCAGAAGCTGCTGCCGCTTGTCGGAAACGTATTCTCCATCTATGACCTCTCGGACGACAATTTCGCCCTGTCGCCCGAATATGACCTGCTCTACACGGAGCTGACGGGAGCCGTCATCCTCTATATCGAAGAGTATGGCGTTTAACCGCAAACAGAGGTTGAGGGACAACATCGAGGCGATACGGACGGCATTCCTCCTTGACAGGGAACAGCGCACACCCACCGCACGCGAACGGCTCTTGTTAGAGCGTTATTGCGGGTTCGGGGGACTGAAGAGCATACTCAACCCTGCAAGGGAACTGACGGATGCCGTCCACTGGGCGAAGTCCGACCTCGAACTGTTTGCCCCTACCGTGGAACTGCACAGGTTGCTGCGGGAGAACACAAAAGACGAGACGGAGTACAAACGGTATATGGATGCCATGAAGCAGTCCGTGCTGACCGCCTTCTATACCCCGCCGGAGATAACCGGGACCATCGCGGACGTGCTGCATGAACACGGCATCCGTCCCGACCGGGTGCTGGAGCCGTCGGCAGGTGTCGGTGCATTCGTGGACGCCGTGCTGGAGAACAGACCGGACGCGGACATCATGGCTTTTGAGAAAGACCTGATGACGGGCAAGATACTGAAGCACCTGCATCCCGGACAGAAAGTAAGGGTACAGGGCTTCGAGAAGATAGAAAAGCCGTTCATGAACCATTTTGATTTGGCTGTCTCCAATATACCGTTTGGCGATGTGGCGGTGTTCGACCCGGAATTTTCGGGCAGCAAGGATCCTGCAAGGCACTCGGCGGCACGGACGATACACAATTACTTTTTCCTGAAAAGCCTTGACGCGGTGCGTGAAGGCGGAATCGTGGCGTTCATCACCTCGCAGGGGGTACTGGATGCCCCGACCAACGCGCCCATACGCGAGTATATGATGAACCATGCCAATCTGGTGGGCGTAGCCCGCCTGCCGAACAACCTCTTTACGGATAACGCGGGAACGGAGGTGGGCAGCGACCTGATTATCCTGCAAAAGAACAGCGGAAAGAACGGTGAACTGTATTACAACGAAAAACTCTTCGTGCAGACCGAACAGACCCCTATCGGCACTTCCGTAAATGGGTATGTATGGAGCATCTGCTCGCTTTCACACACGGATTTGATCAGAAGTACCGACCCATACGGGAAACCAGCCTATAAACTCCTGCACCGTGGGGACATCGCACAACTGGCGGAAGACTTGCGGGAGCATCTGAAAATAGAACTGCAACAACTTGACAGGAAACTGTATGAGAAACACAGCCTGCATCCGACAAAGGAGGAAAGCACGGCTGCGGAAGTGCAACCTGCTCCGAAAACAGAAAAGGTATCACCTTCTGTAATAGCCCCCGTTTCTGTAATTGAGCCTGTCAAGGGAGTGGAGAAGCCGCAGGCACAGCCCATAGGGGAAAAGCCGGAGATTGAGCCGCGCCAACCCAATCATTCGTCAGCCGTGCAGCTTACCCTGCTCGACCTTTGGGGTATGCCCATAGAGGAACCGGCAAAAAAGAAAAAGGCAGCGAAAAAGGAAAGCAAGCCGAAGCCTATGCCGTCCACGCCTAAACCGCAGGTCAAAGTTACTCCACCCGTTGAAGCCGCCAAGCCGGTAAACGGTAATAAGGAAGAAAAGCCGGAAAATGCCGAAAAGCCAAACGCCCCGGACGACATTTACGCCACTCTGGATTGGGAAACCAATCCTCCCATCAACGGCTTCTATGAGACAATGATGAGCCTGACAGCGGAACGGCGCAAGGCCCTACGGCTTGAGGCAGAACGGCACAGGCAGGAACAACTGAAAAAGATGGGTATCAAAGACACGTTGAACCCTGCTTTTGCGCCTTCTTCGGACAATATGGATAAAAAGCCGGAACAAACGGAAGAAATAAAGCAACCTGAAACACTGGCAGAAGTTGTGCCTACTTCCGAAACGGTTGCCACTTCCCTGTTCCCGGAACTTGAAACGGAAAAGCCGAAGGAGGAAGTCATGGACCTTTCTCCCCGTCCGTTCAACGGCCTGCTGGAGCCACACCACCGTGACGGCTCGATGGTGCTGGATGCTTCACGCAATCTCGGTTACCTGAAAGACCTCACGCCTTACGGTGCGACCTTCCAACCGCTCGACCTTCGTGGCTATCAAAAAGAGAAAGCGATGCTGTATATATCGCTCCGTGACGCTTACGAACGTCTGTATAGCCACGAGACGGAGAACCATACGGAACACAAACCGCAGCGCGGGTATCTCAACACCTACTACGATGAGTTTGTCATGCGTTACGGTAACCTCAACGCCAGACAGAACGTGAAACTGGTAATGATGGATGCCGGAGGGCGCGACATCCTTTCGCTGGAACGTGCGGAGGACGGCAAGTTTGTCAAGGCGGACATCTTCGACCGTCCCGTTTCCTTCTCGGTGGAGAGCCGTGTCAATGCAGGCTCTCCCGAAGAAGCCTTGTCCGCATCGCTCAACAAGTTCGGCACGGTCAATCTCGGCTATATGCGGGAGATAACCGACACCACGGAAGAGGAACTGCTTGGTGCCCTCAAGGGGCGCATCTTCTACAACCCGCTCGTAACCGGTTACGAAATCAAAGACCGCTTCATCGCGGGGAACGTGATAGAGAAGGCGGAACGCATAGAGGGCTGGATGGAGGACAATCCCGAAAGTGAGCGGATGCCGGAGGTGAAACAGGCGTGGGAGGCATTGAAGGAGGCCGAACCGCAGCGCATCGCCTTTGAAGACCTCGACTTCAATTTCGGGGAACGCTGGATTCCCACGGGCGTGTATGCCGCCTACATGAGCCACCTTTTCGACACGGACGTGAAAATAGCCTACTCCGCAAGCATGGACGAGTTTTCCGTGGCGTGCGGCTACCGCACCATGAAGATCACGGACGAGTTTTTAGTAAAGGGCTATTACCGGAACTATGACGGTATGCACCTGTTGAAGCACGCCCTGCACAACACCTGCCCCGACATGATGAAAAGTATCGGCAAGGACGAGAACGGCAACGACATCAAGGTACGCGACAGCGAGGGCATACAGCTCGCCAACGCGAAGATAGACGAAATCCGTAACGGGTTCTCCGAATGGCTGGAAGAACAGTCGCCGCAGTTCAAGGAACGGCTCGTGACGATGTATAACCGCAAGTTCAACTGTTTCGTGCGCCCGAAGTATGACGGCTCGCACCAGACTTTTCCCGACCTCAACCTGAAAGGGCTGGCAAGCCGGGGGATCAAGAGCGTTTACCCGTCGCAAAAGGATTGCGTCTGGATGCTGAAACAGAACGGCGGCGGGATCTGCGACCACGAGGTGGGAACCGGCAAGACGCTGATAATGTGCATAGCGGCACATGAGATGAAGCGTCTGAACTTGGCGCACAAGCCGATGATTATCGGGCTGAAAGCGAATGTGGCGGAGATTGCCGCCACCTATCAGGCGGCATATCCCAATGCGAGGATTCTCTACGCTTCTGAAAAGGACTTTTCGACCGCCAACCGTGTGCGTTTCTTCAACAACATCAAGAACAACGACTATGATTGCGTCATCATGTCGCACGACCAGTTCGGGAAGATACCGCAGTCGCCGGAGTTGCAGCAGCGCATCCTGCAGGCGGAGCTTGACACGGTGGAGGAAAACCTCGAAGTCTTGCGGCAGCAGGGCAAGAACGTGTCGCGGGCGATGCTGAAAGGGCTGGAGAAGCGCAAGCACAACCTTGTGGCGAAGCTGGAGAAGGTGGAACACGCTATCAAGTCCCGCACGGATGATGTGGTGGACTTCAAGCAGATGGGCATCGACCACATCTTCATTGACGAGAGTCACCAGTTCAAGAACTTGACTTTCAACACCCGTCATGACCGTGTGGCGGGATTGGGAAACTCGGAAGGAAGCCAGAAGGCTCTGAATATGCTCTTTGCCATCCGTACCATACAGGAACGCACGGGCAAGGACTTGGGGGCTACGTTCCTTTCGGGCACGACCATTTCCAACAGTCTGACGGAACTGTACCTGCTCTTCAAATACCTGCGCCCCAACGAACTGGAACGGCAGGACATCCGCTGTTTCGATGCTTGGGCTGCCATCTTCGCCAAAAAGACGACCGATTTTGAGTTCAACGTAACGAACAATATCGTTCAGAAGGAGCGTTTTCGCTATTTCATCAAGGTGCCGGAGCTTGCCGCCTTCTACAACGAGATTACCGACTACCGCACGGCGGAGGATGTAGGTGTGGACAGACCAAACAAGAATGAGATACTGCACCACATACCGCCCACACCGGAGCAGGAGGACTTCATACAGAAGCTGATGCAGTTTGCCAAAACCGGCGATGCCACTCTGCTTGGCAGGTTACCCCTGTCGGAAACGGAGGAAAAGGCGAAGATGCTCATCGCCACCGACTACGCGAGAAAGATGGCTCTTGATATGCGCATGATAGACCCGAACTACGAGGACCATCCCGACAACAAGGCAAGCCATTGTGCCAAGATGATTGCAGAGTATTACCACAAGTACGATGCGCACAAAGGAACGCAGTTCGTGTTCTCCGACTTGGGTACATATCAGCCGGGGGAAGGATGGAACGTGTACAGCGAGATAAAACGCAAGTTGGTGGAGGATTACGGCATACCGGCAAGTGAGGTGCGCTTCATTCAGGAGTGTAAGACGGATAAGGCTCGTAAGGCGGTGATAGATGCCATGAACGCAGGGACAGTGCGAGTGCTGTTCGGCTCCACAAGTATGCTCGGAACGGGCGTGAATGCGCAGAAAAGATGCGTCGCCATCCATCACCTTGATACACCGTGGGTGCGACATGAAGTCGCATAGATAATTGTTAGAATGATACTTACGAGTATCAGCTTTAACCCGCTGTTCCGTCAGCGGTAGCCTACCGACCGATGCACCTTAATGCTGTATTAAGCGGTTGGGACAAAGTACACTTTCGTAAGACGAGACAGCACCGTGAGGGAAAGTCAAGTACGGTTAGTATCATACCGTAGAGTGGCGAGGCTGGATAGTATGGTTAGCGTAAGCGAACTGTTAGTAAACTTCGTAATGTCACGAGAGAGTGTAAGATACTGATACACTCTCCCCAAAGGGGAAGCGGTCGGCTAATCCTCTCCATGGTAGGATTACACGGACACAAGCACCGCCGGAGGATGAGACAGAACCTAACCTATCCGTCAGTTATCTATGTGGAACATGGTAAGCCTGTATATCTCCTGTCATACAGATTGATAGGTAAGCAGACAGTAATGAACGCTGAATGGTATGCAGGTATAAGATAACAGAAAAAGCGAATGCCGTTCTGTAATGGAACGGATACGGATTGAGTCGACATCACGAGCTGGTGCAGACAACATCATCCGACACGAAAGTGGGCAGACTTCTGTGACGACATTCGGAAGGCAAGCAAGTCGAGTGTTGTCAAATGGTGATTCTTTACAATTAACTTTTAGAACTTTCAAAAGAAGGAAAGCAAATGAACGAGAACAAAACATCGTGTGCACCTGCTGACAATCAGCAAACGCTTTGGGACAGCATTGACTGGACTAAGGCAGAGCTGTCTGTTAGAAAGCTACAAGCACGTATTGTAAAGGCTCAAAAGGACGGCAAACACAACAAGGTGAAATCCTTGCAGTGGACGCTGACCCACTCTTTTTACGCAAAAGCCTTAGCCGTAAAGAGGGTTACTTCTAACGGAGGGGGTAATACCCCTGGGGTTGACATGGAAACATGGGAGAAACCCGAAACAAAAATGCAAGCAATAAACGACCTCAGACGCAGAGGCTATCAGCCGAAGCCCTTGAGAAGAGTTCACATCAAAAAGAGTAATGGCAAACTGCGCCCATTGGGAATACCTACATTAAAAGACAGAGCCATGCAAGCACTCTACCTCATGGCATTGGAACCAGTAGCTGAGACGACAGCCGATACTCGTTCATACGGATTCCGTAAGGAACGTCGTTGTATGGATGCAGTAACGCAATGTCATAATATCCTTCGAAAAGGCTATTCTCCCGAATGGATTTTGGAAGGGGATATAAAAGGGTGCTTTGACCATATCAGCCATGAATGGTTACTCGTCAACATTCCGATGGATAAGGCGATGCTCCGAAAATGGTTGAAATGTGGCTATATCTTTAATAAACAGATGTTCCCGACAGAGGAGGGTACACCTCAAGGTGGTATAATCTCTCCCACGCTTGCCAATATGACATTAGACGGATTGCAGAAAGTTCTCGCAGAGAGATATAAAAGAAGAACCATAAAAGGGGAACATTATTCTCCAATGGTGAATCTGGTACGTTATGCCGATGACTTTATCATCACTTGTGAGAACAGAGAAACGCTTGAAAACGAAATCAAGCCTTTGGTAGCCGAGTTCATGGCGGAAAGAGGGCTTACCCTGTCTGAAGAAAAGACGGTGATAACCAACATTCGTGACGGGTTCGATTTTCTTGGTTTTAATATCCGCAAATACGGCAATGAAATATTGACCAAGCCGACCAAGAAAGCCGAAAAACGCTTTATGGAGAATATCCGTAAGGTGATAAAAGGCAATAAGGGTTGTAAGCAGGAGTCTTTAATCAGAATGTTGAACGCTAAAATCCGAGGTTGGGGAGCTTATTATCAGCATGGTGCAACGCGTGATTCTTTTCACAGAATTGACCATCAAATATTCCTCTCCCTATGGCAATGGGCTAAACGTCGCCATTCCAAGAAAGGGAAGCGATGGATTAAAGACCGTTATTGGCATAACATCCGAGGTAATAGTTGGACATTTGCTGCCAAGTTCAAGAAGTCAAATGGGAAGGATGACCAGCTAACATTGCTGACGCTCTCGTCTTCATTCCCTTTCCTGCCATATACGCAGATTAAAGGAGATATGAATCCATTTGACACGGATTGTCGTTTATACTTCAACAAGAGAATGAAGTCGAAAATGCTTGTATCACTAAAAGGACGTAAATCTTTGCTTCACCTATGGGAAAAGCAAGGGAGAATATGTCCAATATGTGGAGAGCCGATAGATACGCACAAGGCATGGAATGTACTGCCAACCGTTCAAAAAGGACGAAAGTGCAATATATTGGTTCATGACGAATGTTTCAAAATATCCCTCAAATCCAATGACAACAGAAAGAAGTAGTATGAGCCGGTCTCTATATAAGAATAGAGATTTAGAAAAGCTTGAGCCGTATGAGGGGAAACTCTCACGTACGGTTCTGAGGGGGGAAGAGGGCAGTAATGCCCTTGACCTACCCGATCGACCGTCCGACCTGCAACAGCGTGACGGACGGGGTGTTAGAGCCGGGAACGAGATTGCTAAGCATTTTGCCGAGAACAACGTGGATATCATCATCTACGCGGTGGAAAAGTCGCTGGACAGCTACAAGTTCAATCTGCTGCACTGCAAGCAGACGTTCATATCGCAGCTCAAAAGTGGAGCGATGGGCGCACGTACCATCGACGAGGGAGCAATGGACGAAAAATCGGGTATGAACTTCTCGGAGTATATGGCGTTGCTCTCCGGCAATACCGACCTTTTGGATAAGGCGAAATTAGAGAAGCGTATCGCCTCGCTCGAAGGGGAACGCAAGTCGTGGGGCAAGGGCAAGCGCGATTCGGAGTTCAAGCTGGAATCCAAGACGGGAGAACTGCGCAACAACACGGCTTTCATCGAAGCCATGACGGAAGACTGGAACCGTTTTCTTTCCGTTGTGCAGACTGATAAGGAAGGCAGCCGCCTTAATCTTGTCAAGGTGGACGGCGTGGATTCAACGGATGAGAAGGTCATCGGTAAGCGTTTGCAGGAAATCGCCAAGAACGCCACGACTGGTGGACTGTACAAGGCTGTCGGGGAACTTTACGGCTTTCCGATAAAGGTGGTCAGCGAGAGGACACTCAAAGAAGGTCTGGAGTTCACCGACAACCGCTTCGTGGTGGAGGGGAACTACAAGTACACCTACAACAACGGGCATCTGGCGATGGCAGACCCGATTGCTGCCGCACGAAACTTTCTGAACGCATTGGAGAGGATTCCGACCATCATCGACCAGTACAAGTCTAAGAACGAAGTGCTGGAAAAGGAGATTCCGCAGTTGCAGGAGATAGCGGGCAAGGTGTGGAAGAAGGAGGACGAGCTGAAACAGCTGAAGTCCGAACTCGCCGCACTGGACCGCAAGATACAGCTTGAGCTGGCTCCGGCTCAGGAAAACACGGAAGAGAACCGGCAAGGCAACGAGAAAAAACAGACGGAACAACAGCCGGAAAGCCCGCACGTGGACTTTGTACGCAGTCATTTAATTATAGGGAGACCCGGTTTATCGGAATCCAAAGGTGTAAAACTTTAATATCGAAGTCTTGACAGAAAAAGCCAGTGGTTGAATTTTTCACCACTGGCTTTAATTCTAATAATTTTTCAATCTAATATGACCGAATCTATAACGTTAAATCATAGATTATGTGTCTATTTGTGAAGAAAAAGACGTAACTTTGTATCAAAATCAAATAAGCATAACAATGGAGCCATCTATATCTATATACAGTTTTTCACTTTATACCGCACTGCCGTTGATGTTATTCTTCGGCTTTTATTTTTTGTTTGCAAAGACTCCTGAAAAGAAAATTTTCAAGAATTATCTCCGCTCCCGACAGATTATGGGTATAGCTATGCTGCTGCTTTCGGCAAATTATTCGGTACATTTCTTCTTTGGTATCCGATTCAAAAATGCGGATTCTGCCATATTGATGAACATGTCCACATACTTCCTGTGCTATTCTCTGTTCAGTTCGGCATTGATAATGTTGCTTGATCGTTTTTACATTACCAAACGGCGTGTGTGGACACATATCATTTTATGGATTATATTTTCAACTCTTTCCGGAGTTGTGTTGTTCCTGTTGCCAAGCGGAATCATGCAAAAATTCTCTTTATTTGCTTTAGCTGTCTGGTTAGTCGTTTTTGGAGTCGTTTTAGCTCGCAGAGTCATAATTGCATACCGTAGAGCCATTCGGATTTTCAATGAAACTCAGGCGGATGATATAGGTACATATATCGAATGGCTTTCCATATTCACTTATTGGGCTGTTATCTTCGGTGTCGGATGCGGATTGCTGACATTTCTGCCAGACAAATATGTTTTTATCTGGATTTTGTCGTCAATACCGTTCTACAGCTATCTTTTCTACAGCTATCAGAACTACCTGCTGTTCTATGAACAGGTGGAAAATGCTTTTGAGCAAGATATACAATCTGAAGAAGAACTTCTGACAAATTCGGGAACTGAACCCGAAATGGTTTCAGAAGAGGAAATTCCAGTGTCCTATACAGGAATTATAGAGAAGGTGGACAACTGGATAAAGACAGACGGCTATGTCCAGCAGGGACTTACCATAAAAGAACTGTCCGAAATACTTCATACGAACCGTACCTATCTTTCCGCTTATATCAAGACTACGTATAAAATGACATTCCGCGAATGGATAACCGGTCTCCGGTTGGAGTATGCGAAAAACATACTGAAGGAACATCCGGAAATCAATATACAGAAGCTGGCTGAGTCTTCCGGTTTTCTTTCCCGCAGTAACTTTATCAAATTATTTTCCGAGAAGGAAGGATGTACGCCTGCCAAATGGAAAAAAGCAAATCGGGAATAATTTGTATACTAAAAAACATTGAAAGAGGTCTCAGAAACCCATTTTCAAAAAGTGCTCAAACGACAAAAAAAAGTGCTAATTCGACAAAAAGGTGCTCTAACGACAATTTGAAAAGTGCTCAAACGACTATTTTTCATAAAACGCTGTATTTCAACAGAAAAAGTTTTTGTAATATTTGGGGCGCTGAATGACATTTATTACCTTTGGAGAAGACAAAGATAATAAATTCAAGTTTATATGAGCAGAAAAATCACTTTTCTTACCCTGTTTCTGTGGCTGATGACGGTAACTTTTCCTGTCATTGCGCAGCAGAAAACAGAAACGACCTACACCTTCCGCTTCGTACCGAAGAAGGACATGTTCTACGTTCCTTGGAATGGCAATGACACGGAACTTGCCCGTTTGTTGGAATGTATCGAAAACAACAAAGCAACAATTCTTGACGGCAAACTGCCGCTACTGGTTGACGGCTACTGTAATTCACTGGGCAGTGAAGCCGAGAACCTTGCCACGGCGAAGATCCGTGCCAATCGAGTAAAATCCGAACTAATTACACGCGCGAAAATCAAGGAAGAAAACTTTATCACCCGCAACCATGCGACAGAGGGAGACTTTGTCACTGTGCGCCTGACGGTACCGGTCAAGGAAACAGCCGTGACGGATGCGGAAGCGGAAGCACGACGCAAGGCGGAAGCCGAACGACTGGAAGCCGAGAAGCGTGCCGAACAGGAACGACTTGCCGAAGAGCAGCGCAAGGCGGAAGAAGCCCGACTTGCCGCTGAAAAGGCAGAAGCCGAGAAAGCCGCTCAACAAAATACACTTGCCGACACGCCGTCGGAAACTAAAATTACAAATGATCATCATCTCTCCCTGCGTGCCAACCTGCTGCGTTGGGCTACCTTGACACCCGATTTAGGACTTGAATGGCGCATCTGCCCATCGTGGGGCATTGCCGTAAACGGCTCGTGGACTTCTTGGAGCTGGAGTGACAAGGACCGCCGCTATGCACTCTGGGAAGTGGCTCCGGAAGTGCGTTACTATATGGGTGAGAAGAAAGCCTGGTATCTGGGCGCGATGTTCAAGGCCGGACAGTTCAACTACAAGTTCTCCGAAGCAGGCAAGCAGGGCGACCTGATGGGTGGCGGCATCACCGCCGGCTATCAGCTGCGGCTGAACAAGGCACTGGCTCTTGATTTCAACCTCGGTCTGGGCTACCTGAATGCCGATTTCGAAAAATATGAAGTCATCGACGGTGTACGTGTACGCCGCGGCAACGAAACAAAGGACTGGTGGGGCCCCATCAATGCCGGTGTGACATTGGTATGGAAGTTATTCTAACACGGAGGAATAGAATATGAAAGCAAGACAATATATAAATATGATGGGAATGGCAGCCGCCGTGCTGCTCTCTTCCTGCGTGAAGGACACGCTCTATGACACGCCACACCCCGACAGCGGGAAGATTGCGGTGACAGCCGACTGGTCGGCCCGCGGTGAGGGTATCGACATACCTGCCACGTGGACGGTCACCATGGGTGACTATACGGGTACGGAGACTTCCGCCACCCATGCCCCCGACCATCTGTTTGCTCCGGGCAGCTACACCCTTGCGGTGTGGAACCCGACTGAAGGAATCACGGTGAACGGCACCACAGCCACCATTGCCGCAGCCACGGGAACCCGGGCAGGCACGGATACCTTTGTGAACAATGCCCCGGGATGGTTCTTCACCTATACGGAACAGGTGACCATCGAGAAAGACAAGGACTATCCGCTGACCGCCGCAATGAAGCAGCAGGTACGCGAACTGACGCTCATCATCAAACCGACGGGTGATGCCGCCGGACGCATCACGGAGATTGTTGCCCATCTGACGGGTGCAGCCGGAACACTCGACTTCGCTACCGATACCTACGGAGCCGCTTCAAACGTCGTGCTGCCCTTCACCAAGATTACCGAAGGTGACGATGCCGGCAAGTGGAAAGCCACGGTGCGGCTGCTGGGTGTGACCGGCACGGAACAACTGCTGACGGGTGAAATCCGCTATGCTGACGGCAACCCGAGCCCCACCACGCTGAAAAGCGACCTCACGGAAGCCCTCAAGGATTTCAACACCGGAAAGGGCGAATCGCTGACCCTCGGCGGAACGCTGGTTGAGACTCCCGAAGGCATGGAAGTGGACGGAGCCGAAATCAACGGCTGGGAAGAAGTGAAAGGTGATGATGTAAATGCCGATTTGTAACTAATAAAATGACAGATATAATGAAGACAAGATTTTTTGCACTTGCGATGCTCGCCCTCGCACTGGCAGCCTGCAACAACGACAACGAGAACCTGAACGGTGCCCCCGTGGCCGCCCAGTTTACCGCCGACATCGCCCCCGCCACCCGCGCCAGCGGAACTACCTGGACTGGCGGCGACCGTATCGGCATCACCGACATCGGCAACGATTCCCAGTACGGCAACGTGCCTTTCATCCTGAAGAACGGGAAATTTGAGGCAGAAGGAAAGGTCATCTATATCGAAGATACAAAGGCCCATACTTTCCGCGCCTACTATCCGTACAACGCGGCGGGAGGTATCCTCGCAGCCACGACCGATGCCACGGCGCAGCAGAATCAGTCTGCCATTGACTTCCTCTTTGCCACAGGAGCCACGGGAGACAAAAAAAGCCCGGTAGTGAGCTTCACCGACAAAACCGGCAAAGGCGGTGAAGACAACTCCTTCCACCACCGCATGAGCCGGATAACCCTTACCTTCGAGGCGGGCGACGGCGTGGATTTCAGCGTGGTCAAGCCTGAACGTTACACGCTGGGCGGATTGTTACTCACCGGTACGTTCAACACGGCCGACGGTATTGCCACCGCAGACAACGGGGCACAGACCGGAGAACTGGCCATGAATTTGGCAGACGGCGTTCTCACGTCATCAATCATCCTCTTCCCGCAGACAGTTGCATCACTGCCGTTGGTTGTGAATTACAAAGGTCAGGAATATCATGCCACACTTACCGTGCCCGACGGCGCACTGCTGGCGGGTAGAAACCATACCTATACCGTCAAGGTACGCAACAAAGTCCTTGAAGTCAGCGAAGCCACCATTGCAAAGTGGAACGATATAGACGGTGGAGATGTGGGTGCTGACCTGTAGGATGTTAATAATTAATCGATTAGATTGAAGAATTATGAGACATAGATTATTTATCCCCGCAGCCACCGCACTGCTGTTCGCCCTCGCCGCCTGCACGCAGGACGAACTTGCTGGCGATAACCGTCTGCCCGAAGGTGAATACCCCGTCGTCATCCGTGCCACCGGATTGTCCGTAGAAGCAACGCCGCTGGCAGCCCCTTCCACCCGTGCCTCTGTGGACGGCGACTGGCAGGGCGTCACTTCCGTGGCACTCAAGATGGGCGATGCGGTAAAGGAATACACCGTAACGGCTTCTACCGATTTCAAGAGTGCCACGCTTTCACGCGAGAACGACCCGTACTACTGGACCAGCCGCGACCCGATTACCATATCGGCATGGTGGCCCTTCGACAATGCCGACATCACACAGATGCCTGCCGTGAAGGTGGCAGAAGACCAAAGCAAACTGGCTGACTTCCAAAACAGCGACTTCATCTCTGCTGAGAACCGGAAGGTGGAATTTAACAACCCGACTCTTGAATTTACCCACCGCACGGCACGCGTGACAATCGAACTGAAGCCCGGCACTGGATTCACGAGCGTCGCCGGTGCCACGGTGAGCCTCGTGAGCCTGTCCGCCGATAACGGCAACCCGACCGCCATCAAGACTTACAACGCAAGCGGCAACACCTACGAGGCACTGACTGCCCCGCAGACCGTTGCGGCAGGCAAGCCGTTCGTCAAGGTGGAACTCGGCGGCGGCACCTTCTACTTCCGTCCGCAGAACAACGTCGTATTAGAAGCGGGCAGCCGCTATAAATATACCGTCAAGGTGAACGCCACCGGCCTGACGTTAGAGGGTTGCACCATCGGCAGCTGGGCTGACGGCGGTGGCGAGAGCGGCGCAGCCGAGGATTTGGGCTACATCTACGACAGCAACACCAAGACCTACACGGTCTATAACGCCGACGGCCTGATGAATATAGCCGAATTAGTGAACGGAGGTAAGACCGACATTAACATTACCCTCACCGCCGACATTGACCTCACAGGCAAAAACTGGACACCGATAGGCACAGACTACGACAACTCATACAAAGGCACCTTCGACGGTGGCGGCCATACCATTACGGGGCTGACCTTTACGACAAATGACGAATTTGCGGGTCTGTTCGGCTGGCTCAATAGAGCTGGTACGGTGAAGAACGTGGTGATGGAGGGCGTACAGATAACAAGCAATCAAATATATGGCGGCAGTATTGGCGGCGTGGTAGGATATGGCTGGGGCACCATTGAAAACTGCTCGGTGTCGGGCAGCGTCAGCGGCACGGTGTATGTCGGCGGTGTGGTGGGTGTTCAAATAGGCGGTTCCATCACCGGATGCAGCTCCTCGGCCACAGTGAAGGGAACGGTCGATGTCGGCGGCGTGGCAGGTCAGACGAATTCGAGTGCCACCCTGACCGCTTGCTATGCCACGGGCAACGTGATCATAGAAATAAACCCCAAAAAGAATATCGCTGGCGGCAGTCTGGTGGGAATGAACGCAGGAAGCAGCCTCCTTGCCTGCTATGCCACGGGCAACGTAACCAGTACGGGTAGTAGCACTGGCAAAGTACATATCGGCGGCTTTTTGGGAAATAACTACACCACCGTGACTGCCTGCTATTGGAAGAACAATCATGAACAAGGCATCGGCTACAATAGGGAAAGCACCGGAGCCACGAAGGTGGACGGCTCTGTCGTTACCTGGCAGAAAGCCGTTGATGCCATGAACACCGCCTTGCAGGACAAAGGTTTAGAGTGGCGTTACGAACTCACCGGAGCATTGCCCACGCTAAAGAAACAATAGCTACCCCTAAACAACACGCATCATGAGACGAACAACCATTCATATATTCGCAGCCATCGCCCTGCTGTTCGCCCTTGCCGCCTGCACGCAGGACGAAGCGGGCTTCCTACCAGAAGGGGCGGAAGGCACACCCATCGTCTTCACCGCCACGGGGCTGAACCCCGCCGCGACAGCCACCGCCGGCACCCGTGCCCCCGTGGATGGCAATTGGACGGGTGTGCAGAGCGTGGCAGTTCTGATGGACGGCATGGTGAAGACGTACAACGTGACGCCCTCCACCGCCGACCCCACCAGCGCCACGCTGACCTCCACCGACCCGTACTACTGGACCAACCACAACAACATCACCGTCACAGCGTGGTGGCCCTACACCGCTGGCGAGACAACCCCGCCTGCGGTAAAGGTAAAAGCCAACCAAAGTACCCAGAAAGACTTTGAGGGCAGCGACCTCATCGTAGCCGACGGGCAGACGGTGACCTACGGCAGCCCCACGCTTCGCTTCACCCACCGCACGGCGCGAGTGACCATCGTTCTGACGGACTACACCGAGGGGCTGGCATCCGTGCGACTGACGGGCCTCTCCACCGAAGGCGACAACCCTGCCGAAATCACCCCGTATGACAAGGGCAGCAACACCTACATCGCCATCGTAGCCCCGCAAAATGTGGCAGCTGGCACTACTTTCATTACCTGCACCTTCACTAACGGCAAGACCTTCGTTTATAAGATGAAGAATGCTACCGACTGGCAGGCGGGCGGTGAATATACCTACACCGTCTCCCTCGCTGCGGCAAAAGACCTGGGCTATACCATAGAGAGCGACGGCAGCTACACCGTGACCTCCGCCGATGGCTTGATGAATGTAGCCGAATTAGTGAACGGAGGTAAGACCGACATTAACATTACCCTCGACAAAAACATTGACCTCACAGGCAAAGACTGGACGCCGATAGGCACAAACTACGACAACTCATACAAAGGCACTTTCGACGGCGGCGGCCATACCATCACGGGGCTGACCGTTACGACATATGACAAATATGCGGGTTTGTTCGGCTGGCTCAATAGTGCTGGTACGGTGAAGAACGTGGTGATGGAGGGCGTACAGATAACAAACAATCACAGTTCGGGCTTTGCCGGCGGCGTGGTAGGAAATAGCTGGGGCACCATTGAAAACTGCTCGGTATCGGGCAGCGTCAACGGCGAGGTGTACGTCGGCGGTGTGGTGGGTAAGCAAACGAGCGGTTCCATGACCGGATGCAGCTCCTCCGCCACAGTGAAGGGAACTGTCAATGTCGGCGGTGTGGCAGGAGAAAGCTGGGGCAGCATGACCGCTTGCTATGCCACGGGCAACGTGACCTTAGAAATATACCCCGGTAAGGATATCTCTGGCGGCGGTGTGGTGGGATTCAAAGGAGGAAACAGCGTCCTTGCCTGCTATGCCACGGGCAACGTAAATAGTAAGGGTAGCAGCACTGGCAATGTGCATATCGGCGGCTTGTTTGGATATAAATATGCCACCGCGATCGCCTGCTATTGGAAGAATAATAAGGAACAAGGCATCGGCTACAATAAGGAAGGCATCGTCACCGAAGCCACGAAGGTGGACGGCACTGACGTTACCTGGCAGAAAGCCGTTGATGCCATGAACACCGCCTTGCAGAACGCAGGCTCAGAATGGCGTTACGAACTTAAAGGAGCATTGCCTACCTTGAGGAAGCAGTAAGCCGTTGCGGGCGGAAATGTTCCGCCCGCAACGAACATTAACCGAAGTATAACCCCAATAAAAAAAGGAGGACGTGCTGGAACACACGGAGAATCCACCATATAGGTTTTGGCATCAAGGCATTGTTAATAATAATATAGACTCCAGTGTAAATATGGAAGCTGTAAGCCGGACATTGCCAAGATTGGTGCTCATTAAAGGCAACAAATCAAGTAATTAAATTAAAAACATGGGACTTTTTCACAGAGACAAGAAAAATAATGACGATGAGCCGGACAGTGTTCAAACCAATTCATTCTCTGATATTATGAATGGTTTGCAATACGCCGTAAACTGTGCACAAGATACATTGCAGAATCATCAGATACAAAATCTGACCAGACTTTTTGAAGGAACAAATGCAAATAACGCAAATACGTTCCAATCGAAAAAAATCATGGTTGGAGACAAGACTATTGATATTCCACTTATAGCTTTGATATCCCATCATTATCTTGCGATGGATAATGTGCAGATAAAGTTCAAGGCGAAGGTCGGAAGCGTGGAATCACAGATTCCGGAAAACAACTTATTGTTATCCAGCCCACAAAGAGCCAATCTCCAGATGCAGATGAGCAACATAAAACCGGATGCGGATGATGTCATGGAGGTTTGCGTCAATTTTAAGGTTCAGGAGACTCCGGAGAGCATTTCCCGAATTATTGACGATTTTGTAAAAAATATCTAACAATTTTAAAATTCAAATGTTATGGCAGAAGAAATAAAGAACCAAGGGCAACAAGAAAATGCGGAAAACTTGAATGAAAATGTAAGCGGACAGGCGAAAGAAATTATCTCCGCTGCATTGGAAGAGACTCAAAACAGAGAAACTTCTCCAGTTCTTAAAGCAGATTCAAACGTGACTGACAAATTCAAGGGGCTTCCCATGCGGGAACTTATTGCAGCTCCACTTATTGCAGCAGCCGAAGCACAACAGGAATTGGCAGCGACAGCATGGAATTTCTACCAGCAAATTGCATTTGATGGTAAAAGCGGCAATAAAGCGCGTATATTGGAATTCGATGTCGAAAGACCGATACAGCAGGATGGAAAAATGACAACAATGTCACAAAGTGTCAAGGCTCCGTTTATAGGATTGGTGCCTATTCCTTCCCTGCTCATAGATCGCGTGGATGTCGATTTCCAGATGGAGGTTACCGATACATCAAACGTAAAAAGCACTACCAACGCAGAAGTAGAGGCAAAAGCTTCTGCAAAACATTGGTTTATAAATGCGGAAATCAGCGGCAAAGTCACGACCGCCCGCGAGAACACCCGCATGACCAACCAAACGGCAAAATACCAGATACATGTGACAGCCAGTCAGCAGCCGCAGACCGAAGGTCTGTCTAAACTGATGGATATAATGGCATCATGTATCGAGCCTATAACAAACGAAAGTAACAGTAAGTAAATATATGAATTTGATTCAAGCATTAAGATTGCCAAACAGTCGAGCAGTAATGACAAATATTGCACGGTTTCATTATCAAAATATTTATAATGTAGGTTTGACCCCTCCGATTGCCACGCAAAGTAATTTGACATTTCAAATAAAAGGATATACCCGTAACTATCGTTTTCTTAGATTAGACTATGCCTGTGTCATATATATTGCGGATGGAATAGCAGTCGTTGCTTCAAATGGCATAGATACTTTAAGTTCAGGTTTTTCGGGGTGTTATATGGCCAGTTTTAGGCACAATGGCATTAGGTATGTTGCTCATATTCCAACGCCTAACAATAGTATTAAAACATCATGGAATCGGGCGGTTAAAAATCAAATAATAGATAATGTTGTTCTTTTTAAACCTACTGAAGGATTGGCGAGAATCCCAGGAACCATTGGTATTTGGGGAATTATAACATTTAACGATAGATGTTATCGGCTTGATGTAAATGAAAACGCTCCTCCAAGTCAAGCCATACGTGGCCAAAGAATTTTTAACTCAATCCCGAGAAATCCCATACTAACAGAAATTCCACCTATCGCCGGTGGTCAGATGCCTTAATAATTATAACAATTGTAAATAAGGGAAGAATGGTTGTTTCATTGAGGAGTAGAATTCTATTCTGATATATAATTCTGGTGGCGGTCATCGGTAGCATGGCCGCCATTCTCATCCATGAACCTGCGAAGTTCCACGACCTATATGCGTATGTTGAATAACGGTATTTACACAAACAGCAAATGAGCGAACAATTCGTTACCACTACCAAGCATTTCCGCAAGCTGCTTGCCGCAGGCTATCTGTTGATAGTTCTGCTGGTGGGCGGCATCATCTGCACGTGGCTCGGAGAATGGCGCGACTTGGAGTTGCTGGAACGGGAGAACCGTGAAATCAACCGCTTCCGCAAGGAAACACACGATGCGTATGTGGGTGTGGTGGAATTGTCACTTTTGGGCGAGTCGGTGCTGGAATGGGACGATAAGGATGTGGCGGCATACCGGCGGCAACGGATGGCGGTGGATAGTATGCTTTGCCGCTTCAAGAGCCATTACGAATCGGTGCGCATAGACAGCGTGCGCCACTTGCTGGAGGACAAGGAAAAGCGGCTGTGCGCCATCATGGAAGCTCTGGAACAACAGGCGGACATCAACCGCCGGATAGCCAAGCAGGTGCCGGTGATAGTGCAAACGAGCAGGCAGGAAGAGCCGAAGAAACAGAGGAGGAAAGGTTTTCTCGGGTTGTTCGGCAAGAAACAGGAAGCACCTCCGACGACGACCACCACGATGCTCTACACACTGAACCGTGATATGATAGCGCAACAACGTGCCCAAAGCCATCGTCTGTCGGAATATGCCGACAGCCTTGCCAGCCGCAATGCGGAACTGAACCGCCAACTGCAAACCCTTATCCAGCAGATGGACCACAAGGTGCAGGCTGACTTGCAGGAACGGGAGGCGGAAATATCCGCCATGCGCGAAAGATCGTTCTTGCAGGTAGGTATCATAACGGGTGTCATGCTGCTGTTGCTTATTATTTCATACATCATCATTCACCGCTATGCCACCCGCATCAAGCAGTACAAACATAAGACAACAGATTTAATCGGGCAACTGCAAAAGTCCGTAAAACAAAACGAATCGTTGATAGCCTCACGCAAGAAAGCGATGCACACCATCACCCACGAGCTACGCACACCACTGACTGCCATACATGGATATGCGGAACTGATGCAGGACAACGAAGAAGAAAAGATAAGCGGTTATGCGGACAATATCCTGCAAGCCTCCAAGAGAATGACCGACATGCTCAACTCCCTGCTTGACTTCTTCCGCTTGGACAGCGGCAAGGAACAGGCGAATGTCCGTCCGTTTCGTTTGGAAAACATCGCGGAGCTGTTGCAAACGGAGTTTACGCAACAAGCAGAAGCAAAAGATCTTAAACTTACCATCGAGTGCCCGGAGGGTATTATCCTGAATGGCGACAAGGAGCGCATCATACAGATATGCGACAACCTGCTGGGCAATGCCGTCAAGTTCACGAATGTCGGAAGCGTTTCACTTGTCATAAGTTATGACGGCAATAGGCTGACCCTTGTAGTAGAGGACACCGGAACCGGCATGAGTGCGGAAGAACAACAGCGAGTGTTCGGAGCGTTCGAGCGGCTTTCCAACGCCGCAACGCAAGACGGTTTCGGATTGGGGTTAAGCATTGTGAAACAGATTGTCGGTATGCTTGGCGGCACTATACGCTTGGAAAGCGAAAAAGGAGAAGGCAGTCGTTTTACTGTGGAGTTGCCAATGAACACTGCCGATATTGGTATTAAAGAACAGACAGGCGCAGAAAGTCTGGCTCATATAGAAAGACCTTACTCTGTCATCGTATTGGACGACAATCCGATGGTATTATCCATGACAAAGGAAATGTATGCTGGCATAGGTGTGCATTGCGACACGTTCACCACTATTGGCGATGCAATGGAAGCCATGCGGCAGCACACATACGACCTCATGATAACCGATATGAAGATGCCGGAGATTAACGGCTATGAGGTGTTGGAGTTGTTACGCTCGTCAAGTGTCAGCAACTCGAAAGAGATTCCCATTGTCGTGGCGACCGCCTCCGGCAGTTGCAGCGAAGAGGAGCTGTTGGAAAATGGATTTACCGCCTGCCTGTTCAAGCCATTTTCCATTTCCGAACTGGTTGCTGTATCAGACAAATGCCTTTTGACAAGTACGGACAAGGATGAACTTCCCGACTTGTCCTCTCTGCTTGCATATGGTGACAAACGGGCGATGCTCGACCATCTGATAACCGAAACAGAAAAGGATATGCAGGCTGTCCGGGAAATCATGGAGAGGAATGACCGCAAGGCGTTGGACGAATGGATACACCGTCAGCGAAGTTCATGGGCTGTTATCCGTGCTGACAAACCCTTGTGGAACCAGTATGAACTGCTGCATCAAGAATCTGAATGTTCCGAAATGGAATTGCGGAAATGCGTGGATGCCATGCTTCGTATGGGAACAGTTATCATAGAACTTGCGCAAAAGGAAAGGAGGTCGTCGGATGAAAGTATTTGTGATTGAGGACAACCCCGTCTATAACGATTATGTCTGCAACCTGCTGAAGAAAGACAGCTTCGATACTATGTCTGCATATAATCTTGCCACTGCCAAGAAACTATTGGCAAAGTCAGAGGTGGATGATATTGTCGTTGCCGACCTACGCCTCCCCGACGGTGAAAGCATAGAGTTGTTACGGTGGATGCGTGCCAACGACAAACAACAGGTGTTTATCGTTATGACCAATTACGGGGAGGTGCATACGGCAGTGGAAAGTATGAAGCTCGGCTCAAAGGATTACATACAGAAACAGTTGTTGGAGGATAAACTGATACCGCTTATCCGCACCCTGCAAAAAGAACATGAAAAGCGACTACAATGGAACATTCCGATATTCGTCCGGCAGGGCGAAGCCTATCAGAAAATCAAGAAACGTGTGCGCCTTGTAGCCACCACCCGGATGAGCGTGCTGATACTGGGCGAGAACGGTACGGGCAAGGAACATATCGCACAACATATACACCAACAAAGCAAACTTGCCGATAAACCTTTTGTGGCAGTAGACTGCGGAGCCTTGTCCCCGTCATTGATACAATCCGCCTTCTTCGGACACGTCAAGGGCGCGTTTACGGGTGCCGAAGCAAACAAGACGGGGTATTTTCTGGAAGCGGATGGCGGCACGCTGTTCCTTGACGAAGTGGGCAACCTAACAATGGAGATGCAACAGATGCTGCTCCGCGCCATACAGGAACGCCGTTACCGTCCCGTCGGAGCAAAGGAGGACAAAACAGCCAACGTGAGGATAGTGGCTGCAACCAACGAGGATTTGCAGAAAGCCGTAACGGAAAAGCGGTTCCGGCAGGATTTGCTCTATCGCTTGCAGGAGTATGTGATAACCATGCCGCCCTTGCGCGACTGCCCGGAAGACATCATGCCATTGGCCGAGTTCTTCCGTGAAATGGCAAACCGTGAGTTGGAACGTGAAGTAAAAGGTTTTGCCGCATCTGCCCGTAATGCCCTGCTCGCCCATGCGTGGCCGGGCAACGTGCGCGAGTTGAAACAGAAGATACAGACGGCAGTCCTGCAATCAGAAGGCGATATGATAACCGAAGCCGATTTGGAACTTGACAATGAACCGTCCGCTACTTCCGCTTGTTTTACATTGAAGAGCGGGGATGAAGAAAGAGGACGTATCCTGCGTGCTTTGAAACAAGCAGCCGGTAACAAGAAAATGGCTGCAAAGATACTGGGTATCGGCAGGACAACGCTGTATAATAAATTGGTAGAGTATGGATTGAATGAAGAAAACTGACCGGAGTATGGCTGTAAATGGCAATAATTAATTAACTTTGCAATTGTATTTCAGAAAATAGCAGGCGATTGGGTAACTTTTCGCCGATGATATAGACATAAGACCGCAAGGCGTTTCGAGCGAAAATCTGGTAAATTGAAACTACGGAGACGATTGCGTGATGCTTATGCTATGCTTACGCATAGCGTGCATTCACGTACTCTCCGTAAAGGCTTTACCAGAGCCATCGCTTGAAAGTAGTGTGAATTGCACGCTACTTTTTTGCCTCGCCAAAAAGGAAAGAAAATACGTTATGGCGAAAATACAATTACTTGCCGTTATCTCAATAGATGGCTGTCCGATGAAACTGCATCCCCGGAAGCGGTTGCTTCAAACCGAAGATTACGGTATGGATGAAATACGTGCCAATGCCCTGTATAAGCTGACATCCGACTATTCGGTATCCGTGCTTCAAGAATGGAGGGAGGAAGGTGGAAGCATTTGCCATTTGTTGGAAGTAACTGCCGGGAATACCGAATATGCCAACGGACTGTTACGGATGAACGTGATAGATGAAATCATACTATACGTTGTTCCAACCATCGACGGAAACGGAGCGCATTTTTTCAAGTCAGCACTACCTATGAATGACTGGCGGCTTATGGAGAACAAAACTTATAGGGACGGAGTAATCCGGCTTACCTATCATAAAGAGCCACGGGCATAAAATGTTCAGATTATGAACATCTTGGCGGGATTTCCGTGCTCAGAAAGTGAACACATGTTCAGAATCTGAACACATTTCACAAGGGATGCAATCAAGGATAAAATTATTTTTGAATTTTATCTTTCTGAAAAACAATGTAGTACAATTTTCTCACAATCTTTTCTCGTGTTTAGGGCTATGATTTGCACCATATATCAGTGTGCGCACACTGATAAACAAGTGTAAACCCTCAAAACAGAAAAGATAATGAACCATCTCATACTGGCGGAAACACAGTTTTTCGCCATGATAAACGGAAAAGACAACGGTAGCACGGAAACGGCATACGGCGGATTCGTGCAGGAAGTAATAAACCTGTGCTACGGCGGCAATGATGCCAAGCATATTATTGTGGCGTTGGCTTTTGCCGAAATCGAATTACAGCACCATCCGCAGAACTTGTCGGCATCGGAGGAGAATGTCGTCACTGTGTATATCCGCAAGGCGTTATCCTTCATCCGAAAGATGCAGAAGATGGTATCCGCTTCTGCAATTACCTCCGTGCCACCACTAACATCCACATCCGAAACCAAAGCCACAGTCCCAGCCTTGCAATGGACTGGTAATGCCGTCGAGTTGGTAGAACTAATCTATGCCCTCTACGCCACCGGCTGCATCAATGGCGGCAAGGCTTCGCTGAAAGAGCTTGCTCCTGTCCTCTATTCCTTTTTCGGTGTGGAGTCCAAAGACTGCTACCGCTTCTATACGGACATCAAACGCAGGAAAAGCGACAGTCGCACCTACTTCCTTGAAAAGATGCAGGACAAACTGAACGCGAAGATGCGACATGACGATGAATTGGAGCGGATGAGGAGATAAACGAATGCCAAACAAAGGATAAGCGGCCGGATTATACGGTTTCTTATCCTTCTTCATTTACAATCACTCTATTATCTGCCGGAAAGCCGATTAAAATCATTAACTTTGCAAGTATTAATCAATGACGGATGAAAATAGATAACCTCGAAATATTGAATGGACTGATTGCCGGAGCCGAAGGCGGGACAGTTGAGTTCAAAGAAACTACCGGGCAGTTGGAGCGTGGAATGGAAACTCTTTGTGCCTTCTTGAACGGTACGGGCGGCACGGTGCTGTTCGGTGTAACCGACAAGGGAAAGATTATCGGTCAGGAAGTGAGCGACAAGACGAAGCGCGATATTGCGGAAACCATCAGACGAATCGAGCCGTTTGCGACCATTGATATATCCTATACAGACATTCCGGGAACGAACAAAAGTGTTATAGCTTTATCAGCGGAAGAACAACGATATATGCGCCCGTTCACCTATAAGGGGAGGGCTTATCAACGGATAGAGAGCGTTACATCTGCCATGCCGCAGGGTATATACAACCTGTTGGTTATGCAGCGAGGCGGAACCTATGCTTGGGATTCCATGCAAAATCCCGGCTTGAAAATATCCGACCTTGACGAAACGGCAATCTTGGGCGCAGTACGTGGAGGAATCAGAGGCGGACGTTTGCCGGAAGGTTCTATGCAGGAGGATGTCCGAACCATCCTTGAAAAATTTGACTTGTTGAATGATGGAAAGCTGAACAATGCTTCCGTTGTCCTATTCGGACGGAACTTCTACCATTATCCCCAATGTCTGCTCCGTTTAGCCCGGTTCAAAGGAACGACAAAAGATGAATTTTTAGATAATCAGCGTGTGACAGGCAATATATTCAACTTGCTGGATGCTGCAATGGCATTTTTCTTCAAGCATTTGTCCCTCTCCGGTAAAATTGAAGGTTTGTACAGAGAAGAGGAACTGAATGTGCCATATAAGGCATTGAGAGAATGTTGCATAAATGCTTTTGCACATCGTGTTTACCATCGCCCCGGCAGTTCAGTCGGGATTGCTATCTATGATGACCGCGTGGAGATTGAAAACAGCGGAACATTTCCGCCTGATATTACCATTGAGAAACTGTTGGGTGGCCACAATTCCGAACCACAAAATCTGATAGTAGCCAATGTGCTGTACAAAAGTGCAGTATTGGAGAGTTGGGGACGTGGCATAGCCCTTATGGTAAACGAATGTCGCCGTGTCGGTATTCCGGATCCGGAGTTTCATACCGACGGCAATGCTGTATGGATTGTGTTTCATTATACAAGAACTACAGTAGGACAAGACCCCACAGCAACCCCACAGCAACCCTATAGTAACCCCACAGTAACCCCACAGTTAGGAAAACTGTTGTCTGCTATTGGGAACAACACTCTCTCTGCTAAAGAAATCATGGAGAAAACGGGAATGAAAGATAAAAGGAATTTCTTAAAGAACTATATCCATCCGGCAATAAATTCCGGTTTGGTCCTTTCACTTTATCCCATAGGCTCCAAGAGTCCGCAACAGAAATACTATCTTACTGATAAAGGTAAAGGTTTCCTGCAACAATAACGGGTATGGCTAAAAAGAAGAAACATAAGAATGATGTAAAAACTGATTTACCGATAATCATGGATTATGGTATCGGCAGTATATCCGTTTATGACCCGGCAGACATAATGCCATACAACGAGCCGCCAATTAGCGAACAAATCCGCTTCAAGAAACTCGGCAAAGAGATGAAATCCGAGTTCAAGTGGCTGGTATCTTCCGTAGTGATTGAGTATTGGCAAGAAAACCGACAGATACCTTTCGGTGAAGAAATGTCGAAACTCAGAACCAGACTGTTGAGAATGTTTGCCGAAGAATACAGCATACTGCTTAAAGACGATACAGAGCTGAAAAATTATTTGCTGACGCTTGCCATTACCACCATCAACAAGCATCTCAAATCTGAGAATAAAAAGAGGGTGTCAAAACTCTCTTTTTAACAAAATTACCCTTGCTACAGATATCTGTGACAGGGGTAATTTTCATATTTTGGGTGTTTTGACACATCCCCTTTTTCACATATAAAGGAATCTGTTATTTCTGCTGCAACAGGTGTTTCAAGTTTTCATCATTTGCGATACGTTCCAGTTCCTCTTGAACAATCTGCTTCACTTCCTCCTTGATGCGCCTGTAATTCGCCTGAACCGTTTCCTTCATGCGGTCGTTGCCGTCCCCGTCCGTAAAGTCGGTAATGACGGGGATTTTCTTGTAGGCTTTCTCCTCGCGCCTCACCTTCTCGGCATCCACGACAATCTCGCAATGGAAAATCTTCTGCTCGATACGCTCGTTGAAGTTGTCGGACACCGAACCGACAAACATACCCTGCGTCAAGCCGGAAATCTTGCTCGGCGGGATGAGTGAATCCATCTGCGTGTTGATGGAGGTGGAAACATCCTGCCGGTTGATGGAAATGGACTGCCGTTTCTGCAACACCTTACCGAAGCGTTCGGAAAGCGTCTTGGCGGTTTCACCCACCACCTGACCGGAAAAGATATTGCCGACGGTGTTCATCACGACCTTCGCTTCTTTATCACCGTAGTCGCGCACCAACTGGCTAAAATCCTGAAAGCCCAGACACACGGCAACCTTGTTGCTTCGCGCGGTGGCGATAAGGTTGTCCAACCCCTTGAAATAAATCGTGGGCAGCTCGTCGATGATGACCGACGACTTCAGCATCCCTTTCTTGTTGATGAGTTTCACGATACGGGAGTTATACAGACCGAGAGCGGCCCCGTAGATATTCTGACGGTCGGGATTGTTGCCCACACAGAGTATTTTCGGTTCTTCGGGGTTGTTGATGTCCAGCGTGAACTCGCTGTCCGACATCACCCAATAGAGCTGCGGGGAAATCATCCTTGACAAAGGGATTTTCGCGCTTGCTATCTGCCCCATCAACTGCTCCGCAGCCCCTCCGAGCCATGCGTCCATGAACGGAGAAAGATAGTTTTCCAATTCCGGGTAAGAGGTCAGTATCGGGAAAATATCCTCATAGCGGCGGTTCAGGAACTCAATCGCATGGGGGAATGTACAATACTTGCCGTTCTGGAAAATTTTGAGATACCAGATAATAGCCGCGAAAAGGATGATGGGCGATTCTACGAAAAAGTCGCCCTGCTTTTGCACCCAACTTTTATTTAAGTTGAGCATAATGGTGTACGCACTCTCATAAGCGTCCGTAATATCCTCCATGAAGTCCGGGTGAATGGGATTGCAACGGTGCGAACGTCGCGGGTCATCGAAGTTTATCACATAAAACTTCGGTTTCACCTTGTAGCCCTCCGGGTGGTTCAGCAGATGGTTGTATGCTATCGTGGACAAGTCGCTGAATTTGAAGTCGTACACATACATCGAGAAGCCCTTTTCTATCTGCTGCTTGATGAAATTATTTACCACTGCATAGGATTTACCGCTGCCCGGAGTACCCAACACGATGGAAGCCCTAAAAGGATTCACGACATTGATCCAGCCATTGTTCCAACGCTTTTTGTAGTAAAACCGTGTCGGAAGATTGACCGAATACTCGCTTTCGATAAGCCGCGTTTCCTGCATGAAGCTCTCGTTCTCGTTGTTGAACACATCATCCATGAGGTTGTGCTTCAACAGGCGGCTCAACCACAGACCGCCCATCAGCAGGAATACATAGCCCGCACCAACGGCCAGGATATACAGTCCCGTCACCGCCTCCACCGGCAATGGCAGGACCAGTATCCACCAGTTGAGGAAGAACAGCACGAAGCCCACGGCAAGGACCGCCCAGATTTTCCCCCACGTGATTTTCTCGCCCTTCACGCCCTTTGTCCCCAGACAGGACAGGGCAAGCAGGAGGACGGCAAATAGTTTCGTGTAGAGGATGGAACGGAACAGCCCCGCCGTGCGGTTGAAGTTCATCAGTATCCTGTCCACCACACCGATGTCCACACCCCAGAGCCGTATGGCTTCATAACAGAACCAGTACACGTTCATGACCACTAAAATAATACTCACGGCACGCAGAAAATCCATGATTTTCGCCAATGCCCTCAAATCGTCTTCTTGTTGTGACATACATTGATTTTTTGATTGTTGATATTTTCGATTACATTCCCAAGCCCTTGTGCTTCTTCTTTTTCTTCTTGCGCTGCATCGCCCGGATGAAGGCTTCCTCCTCGGCGTCCACTGCCGGACCTTCGGGGGCAAACAGGTTCATACCACCCGAATGGTTCTCGTATTCCCCTCCGGAATATCCTTGTTTGTCCTCTTGTCCCTCCACCATAACGGAAAGCGGAATCGACGGCTGTCCAGCGTAAGGCTGCGTGAAGTGTTCCTGCAAGGCGTTGGCGGAAAGTTCCTTGCCCATGCGTGAGCCGTTCAGCACGCAGCCCGTACGGTGGTCGATGAACGTGGCTCCGTAGATGCGCCCTTCCTCCGTGTAGCGTAGTACGGTGTCGATGCCCTTTCCTTTGAGGGTGGCTACAAACTTCTCCTTGTCATACGTGCCTTCCAGCACGGAAAGGACGGTGCGTTTCGTCATGTCAGCAAGTTTCCTGTCCTTAATCTCCTGCTTGGAACGGGCAAACTTCTTCTGCACAGCTTCATAGCCAACGGACTTCCCGAACAGTGAGGACTTGAAAGGATTGCCGACCTTGTTGCCCTTGTCGTCCGTGACGGAATAGACCAGCCCGTGATACTCACGTCTGCGCACATTGCCATGTGCTTCCTCCACTGTCATATTATATAAGGAAAGGAGGGCACGGTATTCTCCCATCGTTTGGAAACGGTATTGCCCGTTCAAAGCCTTAACGATATTCCCCACCTGCTTCTTCACGTCGCCCGCAGAGGCGTCCACCTTGCGCAGCGGCGTGTCAAGACGGCGATTCTTGCGTTCCGCGTCATGCAGCCCGTACTTCCGTTCCAGTTCGCGTGTTATCTGCTTGCTCCGGTAAAAATTGTTCCGGGTGTCTATGCTCCTGCCGTTCTCGTCCACCCTGACCGTCACGATATGCAGATGGTGGCGGTCGATGTCCTCATGCTTGAAAACGAGATACGGCTGGTTGCCGAAGCCCATCTTCTCCAGATACTCCCGTGCGATGTTCTGAAGCTCCGTGTCCGTCAAAATATCGTCGGGATGCGGATTGAGCGAGATATGCACCACCGGTTTCTCCACCTTCGACCGCACGGGCATCAGAGCGAGAAAGTCCTCCATAGCCCGGTGGATGTCCATCGTTCCCGTACCGTCATTGTAGATGCGGTTGGTTGTCAGAAGCCGCCCTTTCGCCTCGTTGATCTTCTCCCCGTTGTAGGCAAGTGCGC
>ENA-OPCE01000483-OPCE01000483.1-human-gut-metagenome-genome-assembly--contig:-NODE-483-length-33698-cov-9.976786_pt1 | contig 33698 bp, 39 predicted proteins | sample MGYA00241247_ERZ501474 | MGnify/ENA primary metagenome ERZ501474 (study PRJEB25962, sample SAMEA2042572) | human gut metagenome | biome: human gut; feature: human-associated habitat; material: faeces... | reverse complement strand
TTTTCACTCTTGTTGTGCTGGCAAGCGGCTGCGGCAAGAAAAATACATTCACCTTGGAAGGAAGCATTAAAGGACTTCCTTCAGACACTATATTAGTATTTTATCAAGAACCCGATTACAAACTGGATACCATACTCCTCTCAAAAGGTAAATTCACTTACACCATTACCCCTGACACATTTACTATCTTCTCATTACTATTGGGAGAAAAACAAATCTTACCGATATATGCTGATAAAGGAGAAAGTGTTACCCTAAACGGAATGGCCGGAAAGATAGAGGTTAAAGGAAAGGGAGAAAACGCACAACTGGCAAAACATATCCAGTACCTTAGCACCTTAGAAAATAACAAGGCAGCTGTTATGACTGCTGTGGATTCGTTGATTAAAACCAACCCAAGCTCGTACAGCAATATCTATCTGATAGACAAATATTACGTACAGGACTCGCTTCCTGATTACAACCACATAGATCAGCTGATAAAAGGACTAAGCGGTATTATAAAAGACACACCTTATATTATAGAACTCCAGAATAAATTAAGCGAGAAAAAAGAACTGACAGAACATCGCTACGTTTCCAACATTTCGTGCACGGATAAAAAAGGAAAGACCGTCAACTGGAACAGTGTAAAAGGGAAATATGTCCTTTTGGATTTTTGGGCAAGCTGGAACAAAGAAAGCATTGCCACACAAGATTCTTTAGTATCCGTACAAAAGGCATTGAAAAAAGACAAGTTTGTTATTATCAGCCTCTCCCTTGATCTGGATAAAAAGGAATGGATGGAGAAAATCATTCAAAGAGATACCACGCAATGGAAACAAGTTTGCGATTTCAAAGGCTGGAACAATTCCATTGTCAAGCAACAAGGCATAACCCGGATTCCTGCCAATATACTGATAGGTCCTGACAAGCGGGTCATCACACAAGATATACGGGGCAAAGAACTGATAGACAAAGTGAGACAGCTGACAGAACAAGATAAAGAGAAAGAAAAAGCCGCCAAAGAGGCAGAACGTGCTCGAAAGAGACAAAATAAAAAATAAAAGAATGCTGGTAAAAGTCTATGGAGCAGCCGTTCAAGGTATCGACGCTACCATTGTAACTATTGAAGTAAATAGTTCACGAGGTATAAAATTCTTCCTTGTCGGTCTGCCGGACTCGGCCGTGAAAGAAAGTCATGAACGTATTATTTCCGCCTTACAGGTAAACGGATATAAATTCCCCACTTGTCAAATTGTAGTAAATATGGCCCCTGCCGACATACGCAAGGAGGGGTCTGCATACGACCTTCCGCTAGCAATCGGAATATTGGCCGCTACCCAAATCGTATCGGAAGAAAAACTTTCACGCTATCTTATTATCGGAGAACTTAGCCTAGATGGAAGCCTGCAACCCGTCAAAGGAGCTCTCTCCATAGCTATCAGTGCCCGAGAACAAGGTTTTGAAGGATTCATACTTCCCAAACAAAATGCGCGAGAAGCTGCTGTAGTAAACAATCTGAAAGTATATGGCGTAGAAAATATCAAAGAGGTCATCGAATTTTTCAATAATGAACGCAATCTGGAGCCTAGCATCGTCAATACACGGGAAGAATTCTATGAAAACCAAAGTAGCTTTCCATACGATTTTGCTGATGTAAAAGGACAAGAAAGTGTAAAACGCGCATTGGAAGTAGCCGCGTCTGGAGGACACAACTTGATTATGATCGGTTCACCCGGAAGTGGAAAGTCCATGATGGCAAAGTGTATGCCAAGCATTCTCCCTCCCCTGTCATTGGGTGAAAGTCTGGAAACGACTAAAATACATTCAATAGCAGGAAAATTAGGAAAAGACAGCTCACTGATTGCTATTCGGCCTTTCCGTAGTCCCCATCATACAATCTCGCAAGTAGCAATGGTAGGTGGCGGCACCAATCCCCAACCGGGAGAAATCAGTCTGGCCCACAACGGTTTGCTCTTTCTAGACGAACAACAGAATAAACACTTTAACCATTCGTACATACTGATTATCAATCATTTATGAAGAATATTAAATAATGCAACCTTTTGCATATTTGGAAACTTACAGCCGTGAAAAGTAGGGTAGGCTGGGGTTTAACCGACTATCAGCTTAAAATATTACCCCATTCCCCTTATCCGAAACTACTTGAATACCTATCTTATCAAATACTTCATCTATGTTATTCATTAGCTGTTCATCAGTAGTAACAGCACTAGCTTCTTCTTTCTGTAGCCTTATCTGTTCATTTACTAACTCTAGTAGTATATCCATAGCATAGTACATATCATTACATATATCTTCCAGTAATGTATCTGCCATTAACCCATTAACTATACTATATTCCTTATCTTTATAACCTACTATACTAGTTGGCTCTCCATTAGTCAAAGGTGTAATATAATAGAAGTTCAATCGTTTGCTAGTAGGATGAATCCACTTACAGCCTTCCCTGTATATATCCCTAATACCTATATACTTCTCATCTAATAACTCCAGAAGGTAATTAGTAGTAAGTGCATTACCCTTTACTTTCATCTGATTCAAAGCCCCACCTTTATCAAAGTGGTTATAGAAAGAAGTCTGGTTCTTTACTAACTGGCTAGCAAATATAGTCATACAATTATCTATTTGCATCCTTATTTGCTGAATGGCACATAGATAGTTCTTAGACTGGCATAGTGTTATAAATCCATCATAGATAGTATTAGCTATAACTAAAGTGCCTAATGTAAAATGGCTTCTTCTAATGCAGTCTAATGATACCTTATAGGCAGGGTTATCTATATCTTCGATAGCATCCACTATCTTTCTTCCATACTTCTTATACTCCATACATCTTAAAATAAAAAAGGCTAGCCGAAGCTAGCCCCATTGTTTGAAGTCCTTCCAATTACTGACCTATCAACTCCTGCAAGGCTCTTTTATCATCCTCATTAAGAGATTGAATATAGCGGTAAGCCTTAGCCTTTCGCATTTCAGACTTCAAATTGTCGTCTGAAATTTCCAGTACAGCATTAAGATTAGCTATGTATTCCTTATATCTTGCGATATAACGACCACATTTAGCCTTAACCTGTTCTACGGTGTCACTGTCTGTAATATACAAACCAACACCAAAGAGTTTACCCAGTTCCTTGCGGTCTGCTGATACCAATACAGAAAGAACATTCACTTGTGATTCTTGACTCTGTGTCATAATATAAAAAGTTTAAATTATGCCAATACACTATTATACTGGCTATTCAGACAAATAGTGCTATCAGAATCACGCTGCAAATGTACTACAAAGTAGCCACATAAACAAATAGCCTGCAATCTATCACCAGACTACAGGCTAAATTTATTTACTTTCTAAATATCATCCGATAATGATAATCTACACCAAACAAGGCACCAGCAAAGGTACAAGTTTCACCAAAGGCAATAAGTACGCTGCTGTCTATTATTCCTAATGGTGCTACACAGAACCCTCCAATTAATAAACCACAGCCTACTATTACTAATACAGCTGCTGATATTAATTGTAAGTTTAGCTTATCTTCTTTTGTCATTCTGCTGATTGTTTAACTTTAATTTCTTGAATAGATGTATCTACTAATGCAATTACATCAGCCTTATTAGCTGCTGGAAGGTTATAGTTATAATTAACTAATCCCCCATCCAGTTCACAGTAGTTAGCATCACCAATATATTTCATATCTTCAATAAGATAGATACTAACATTATAGTTCATCTTCCCATTCATATCAATATTGAATGTACCTTCTAACTTCATTGTTCCATTATCTGTTACTACATTGTAATTTGTGTGCTGCATTTCGATAGTTGTAGCCATAGTTTTAAAATTTAAATGTGTTATTAATTAATCTATGGTAAAGATGGGTCTGGCATTGGCATAAGTGCCTGTATAGACCTCTGTAGCTGGTTATCAAACCATAAACATAGCCAACAAATAGAAGATGTGCTATTATTATAAAGTGAACCAGTATATATCTGTGAAGTAGTTTCATCATTAACTGTAAGTGATTTAGGTAGACCACTAGCAGAAGCAATCTGATTAATACCTTTGTTATCCTTACATAGCTTAACTGCAATATTATTAATTGTACCACCTCTATAAGTAGAACCTACTGCACTAAATTGTAAAGTCCAGTCATAGTACTTAGTATTATTTTCTCTTTGCTGTGCCCTGAAGATAATTTGCACCTTCTGACTTCCTGCTACTGCATCTGCCTTAACTTGTATAGATGCTACTGGTATAGGTAAGGCTAAGAATCTATCATTAGCATTACCTGTATGTGGTGAAGTAGGTGTACTAACAGCATTAGTTAAAAACTCATATACTTGTACAGTCTTACCTGCAAACTGCTGCATCTGTGTAGTCCACCAGTACAACTTCTCACTATACCAATAAGATTTAGAACCATCTGTTACTAAAGCACCTCTATGAAGGTTCAACTTACTTCCATCAGTACCATATACTGTATATATATCATCTTTAGTAAGATAAGTTAAACTAGAAGTATCACCCCCTGGTGTGCTAGATTCTATACCTGCCAGTGGTCTTTCATAAGAAGCGTGATTACTAGAAGTTACACCGCCTATATTTTGTACAGCACCATCTTTATAAGTGGCATATAAAGGCATAGCTGCACTATGTTCATAATTTCTAAAGTCCCCCAATCTATAAGGACTATTAGAACCACCAGTAGGTTTATTGTATGTGTAGCCTTTATTTCCATTAGCCTTAATAGCACTTACTAATGAAGTAGGGTTATTGGCTTGAATTATCTGGATTCCATAGTTCCTATTCTTCAATTCTCCTAAAGTCATTGTAGATACAGTACTATGTATAGGCTTCCATTTACTCCACGGATTAACATTACTACTAGTACATAATCCACCTACATTTCTATTTGATATGCCTAATGTATTTCCGACTAAACTTGTTGTTATTCCCGAACTTGCTAAAGCCATATTATTTAGTTTTTATATTCTTTAATTCGTCTATCTCTTTTTTAAGGTCTATAATCTGTGCTTGTAATACTGCTACATATTGTGCATAGTTGACAGATAGATACTTATCTTCTGTATTATCTTCTATAACTAGTTCTGGATATAATTCTTTTACTTCTTGTGCTATGAATCCTATACTATCCTTACCATCCTTCTTATATGTAATAGGTTTAATGTACCCTCTATTCTCTAATGGCTGAATGCTGGTTTTAAGTCTAGCATCAGAATAAGCAGTCACTTCACCTGTAGCTGTAAGTGTACCTACTTTAATGTTAGTTGGTAATTTCAAATAAGCATTACCACCACCGTTTACACTAACTGCCGAACTGGTATTAGTAGCTGTAGCATCTTGGATATAAATGCTTCTAGTAGTACCCCAGTTTGCCGTAGTAATGTTAGCAGTACCATTAAATGAAGTGCCGTTAATAGTTCTGGTTGTCTGTAGTTTTGTAGCACTACCAGCATTACCACTGATACTAGCACTACTAGTAATGAACCCACTATTATTAGTCAAATGGCTAGTATGTGTAGGTACATTTACTGTTACTGCTACACTGCCATTAAATGATTTAGTGCTAAAGGAACCAGCAGCAAATGACAATGTACTATTAACCTTATCAGCACTACTGGAACGACTTGAAGTAGGTCTGCTAATATTGGTGTTATAAGAATTGGCTACAGTACTAGAAGTATATGTAGTATTAGCAAACTGTCCTGCTGATACACTGCCACCATTATTAGTTACTGTATATTCAAGACTTATATTAGTCCAATCACTAGGTTGCCTTACCTGTACTTCCCAACTATTATTAGCATATCTGACTATTCTAATCAAATCCCAAGTACAATAACTAGGAAGATATAAAGTACTTTGATTTAGTATTGAATTTGCAGTACCACCATAAGCATACATTATTGCTTCAAATGGTATATCCACTACTTGTGCCTGATTATGATTGCCTGTTATATAGTAAATTGTGCCTTTGACTTTACAGCTTTGATATTGTCCTCCACCTGTATTAACATAGGTTACTATCTTCTTCCAGTTTTTATCTTGACTACCTCCCCATCTATCAACCCTATATTTAGTTGAAGAAGTCCAGCCCATACTAAATGCTGCTTGGTGATAACCATCAACAGTATCGGCATTTGAAGCATAAGGAACAATTATATTATTAGTAGTGCCGTTCTTAGTCCAAGTGAGATAATTACCACTAGTACCAAGTGCACTAACATAACTACTATTATGGTTATGTGAACTAGTTGCTGCACCTACACTAGCTGCTGTTATATTGAAACTCTTTGCTGCACTACCATCATAAGCACCCTGTGAAGTACCATTCAAACTAATAGTAAGTGCATTAGGATTCTTTAAAGCAGAAGGAACTGTAGGATATGCTGGTAAGCTGATAGTATTTCCACTTATATTATAGCTTGTTGAACCTACTTTAACTGTACTAGCGTAATTGTGAGTATGTGAACTAGGTGCAAATGTAGATGGTTTACCACTTATTTCAGCCCAAGTATATGAAGGTTTATTAGCCCCAATCCAGCTTGGTTTACCTTCCAAGTCTGCCCAATTAGTAACGCCACCTTCACCCTTAGAATCAATCAATTCCCTTAGAATCCTACCTTGATTGGCTGAAAGTGCTGCATCTGTAGCTGTACTGGTTAAAGCATCTACTATAGTAATACTACCACTTCCACCAGAAGCACCTGCACCATAGGCTGAAATTTCCTTCTCACCGATTACATTCACTTTAACCTTCAAATCTCCATTGGAATCAAAGTAAAAAGCCTTATTCCAGTTAGTAACCACACCATCCCAATTAGTAACCTTAGCAGATGTTATTCCATCCAGTACAGACTTATTAGAATGTGTATGCTTCTTGCTGTTGGCATCATTCCAGTTGGTTCTTTCAGTACTAGTAATATGTAATGTAGTGTTACCTATATGTGCGTTAAAGTCTGTAGAACTAACTGCACCCAAACTAGATAAAGTAGGATAAGCAGGTAAACTAATAACATTGCTAGCAGCATTATAAGCAGTATTACCTACCTTAACCAAACTGGCATAATTATGTGTATGTTCAGAAGGTGTAAAGGTGCTAGGTTTACTAGTAATCTCATTCCAACTATAAGAAGGTTTTGTAGATGTTATCCAACTAGGTTTATCGGTTATATCTTCCCAGCTAGAAACACTACCTTTAGAATCTATCATATCTTTAAGGATTCTACCCATATTAGCACTTAAAGCACAGTCAGTAGCTGTACTGGTAAGTGCATCCACTATAGTTACAGTTCCAGCACCCGAAGTAGTTCCAGCACCATAAGCACTAATTTCTTTCTCGCCTATTACATTAACTTTTGCTCTTAAATCACCTGCACTATCAAAGTAAAACGCTTTATCCCATATTGCTTTATCTAGTTTGTTATTCCAACTAGTAAGATTGGTTTCTGTTATCTTATCTAATGTAGTCTTATTAGTATGTGTATGGCTGTTCTCATTCCACTTAGCTATATTAGCATCTGTAAGTGCTGCTGGCTTCCCTTCTATATTAGTCCAAGCAACCTTAGTACCATCACCATTAACCCACTTCTTAGAAGTTGCATCATACTTTAATATCTGACCGTCTGCCAGATTAGTCAGTGTTACATCTTCCAATTTAGATAATAGTGTACTACCACCAGTTCCAGCTTCTAATATCATCTCTCTTAATATCCTACCTTGATTGGCTGATAAAGCAGCATCTACAGCTACAGAATCCAAACCATCATAAATAGTAACTGAACCTGTAGAAGTGCTTCCACCACCTGTAGAACCTTGACCATAAGCAGTAATTTCACCTTCACCAATTAAGTTTCCAGTAAACACTACCTTTGATAAATCTACAGTATAAGAACCATCACCATTATTAACAGCAGGTAGAAAGTTCCCACTTAAAGAAGAACTTCCCCCACCACCGCCAACATTAGTAACAGCTACATTACTTACATTAAGTTCACCATTACGATAGGTCTTATTTATGTTTGTCCTTATAAATTGCATATTACTTCTTCTCTATTAACCGTATTTCCTGCTTACATAATCTATAATCTGTAGTAATGCTATCCACTATAAAGGTTTTATTTGGAAGATGGTTATCAGTCATAGTAGCATATACTTTAAACTTGTTCTGTAGGTTCAGATTCAGAATAGCAGAAGGTGTACTATATTGTGTTACTAGCCTATATATAAGATGTTCTTCCAGTCTATACATCTGCTTAGTAGCCTTATTATATACGTTATCCAGATAAGTAAAGCTAGTACTATCAGCACTATAGCAAACTGCACTGTAGTTACATTCCTTATTATCCCAAGTACATATAGCAAAATCTTCTGAATCCATCTCATTTACAAAGTCCTCGTTTATAATGTTACTGTATTCAGTATCAGAATCCTTTTCTTCTTCCTTCTGGAAGTTCTGAACTTTAGCCTGTATATCGAAGTCAGATAACCAAACAGCATCACATCTATAGCTATTATCTACTTTGTGTGGATGGTATAAAGTAAATGTAGGTTTACCAGTAATTACTTCATTAGTATTAGGCATCGGAATAGCATAACCTTCACCATCTATCCCCATATTCCAAGTAATGTTATTTTTAACTGGGAATATCCTGTTAATACAATGGTCTGACTGTCCTTGATTATCAAAGTATAATTTGAATGTACTATCTGTAGTAGTCCACCTAGAACCATTCCAGTACATACTACCATACTTTAACTTACAGTCTATGTAAAGATTATCTGGGTTGAAGTCATCATTCTTGTTACTATACCCCTGCATTATATACATTTCAGATTCCCTATCCATAAATAGGAAGTTACCCTTAATAATCAGATAGGTAGAACCACCAATGAAGCTAACATTATTATCATTTACTTCCAGTTCAAACAATGGTCTTAGTTTACCATCATAAGTATTATGAACGTGTAACAGTACATAGTCTGTAAAATTAATATTATTATACTTCTTGTTAAAATCAGTAACCTTATCAAAGAAGGCTTTACAGATAGTAGCACCTACATAGTTCTGTGTAGTAGCATAGTTAATAGTAGAAGGTGCTGATACTTGTGCTAATGTAGCCTTATTGTAATAGTAGCATTTATAGTTGCTGTTCTTTAGATACTTAAAGAAACATTTGTGCATACCACCTTTACCATCTTCATTTACTTCCTGCACATAAGACCAGCTACCACCATAGTTGGTTAAATAGTTCTCATCCCAGATACTAGGTATAATGCTGTCAAAGCTGTATAGACTGTCTTTAACAGTAACCTTATTATATACATTATCTAAGGATAGCTGACCACCATTTTCAACATAATCACTGGCTTCTATCTCCTTAGACTGCTGCAAAGTAACCTTTGAAGGTGCTTCTGTTCCTAAAGTATATCTATAGTAAGTATTGATTCCATTTTTAATAGCATCATAATCCAAGAAGTAAACCTTATCACCATCAGCTACAGCAGTTACATTAAGGTATTTACAAACTTCTTCCAGTACTTCCTGCATAGTCATAGGTTCATCATCTTCATCAAAGAAGTTCTGTTCACTGATATACATCTTACTAGGTAAACAAAAGTCAGATGTAGCATTTAATTGTGTATTATCCGAAATATAGAAGGAACTATAAGCATTACATTTACTAAGCAGATGGTTTATAATCTGGGTAAATGAAACTATATCTTTCTTACTGCCTATAATGGTGTACTTATAATACTGTAATGTACTAAGTGCATCTATGGCTTCTACCTCTATTTCTTCTAATTCATTCTCATAGCCTTGGCTGTATAGATTGGGTGTAACATACCCAACCCATACAATACCATCAGCATTACTAAGAACTACCTTATTCTGTTGTGCTGTACTACTATACAAATCAAACTTATAATCGTCTGTAATCATTCCTATAGTAGCACTACTATACTTGCAAGGCTTATATAAATGTGAATCAGAAGTTTCTAACTCGGTTATGAATGGTGTAGCAGATAAAGTAATGTTCTGCACTTCTCCAGAACCTATTTCCAATGTGTATAGCTTCTCATTTATATCATAGAATTGTGCTGTGTATTTCATCTTACTTTAGCTGTTTTGTTATTGTAATTGGCTAGAACTCCTACAAGTTCCTTACCTTTAATCTTAAATTCTACCTGACCACCGCCAGCAGAACCTATAACCCCATTACCATTAAGCAGGTTAAACAGATTCCTTTGCTGTCTGTTATTAAGAATCATTTCACCAGCATTTACCCTAGCTAGGTTCATATCTCCAATAGTACTATTGCCAGCGAATATACCACCAGTACTAAAGGAAGGAATACTAGCCAAAGCTGCTACTACAGCCGCCGCTGCTGCACCTGCTAACAACCATCCTACAAACGGTGTTTGGGCTGCACTGGCTACACCACTGGCAATAGCTTCACCTTTCTTAGCTGTAGTTAATGCTACAATTTGTGGGATAGCTGCTGCTACAGCACTAATCAAATTAGCACCCCAACTTAACCAAGCTGCCGCACCTTCATTGGTCATATTGGTTACAGAACCCATAATAGAAGCTATAGCACCTAAACTTTGTGCGTACTCATTATTCAGTTTGATATTCTTATTAGTAATAGGGCTACTAAACTTAGGAAGTGAAGTAGGTATTTCTGGCTTCACCATACCAGCCAAACCAGCAGGTTTGCCATCTAACTTACCAATAGGTGCATTAGGATATTTGTACTGGAACTCTATTACCCTCTTCTGTTCAGTAAGTGCATTTAGTTCAGCATTGACTCTTATCCTATCTTCATTACTAATAGCTAGGCTTAATTCCTTTCTTAAAGATGCTATCTGTGCATCCAGTTCTGCTAATGAACCAGTAGGAATGACAGGTTTTAATTTAACCTCTCCATTATTAAGACCATCCTTTAAATCCTGCCCTGCATCAGACATATCTTTCTTAATAGTACCAGCCTTATCAGTAAAGGTTATAGCCTTATCTAGCATATCCTTTACTTCTTCACCGACTTCCGAAGTAAAGATATTCTGGAATCTAATCATATTCTCTAGGCTCTCATCTGTAGCTTCTTCCAGTTCCTTAACACCTTTAGCATAAGTGTCTAAGCCTTCACTACCTATACCAGCACCGCTAATCATCATTAAGTAACCTAGATTCCTAGTACCTTTAGCATCTGACTTCCTTTGCTTGTACTTCTCTAAATCTGCATATTCCTTAGTAGATGGGTCTAATAAACTCTCATATAGTTTCTGTGCTTCCTTAGCATCATTAATACCAGTAACGCCTTTAGCCTTCATTACTTCTTGAATCTGTTCCCAGAAGTACTTACTTTTACTTTCCCTCTCTAAGATTTCCTTCTTAGATAATTCTATGTAAGTGTTATAGGCTGCTGTTCTTTCTTCATTACTAATACCCTTCTTAGTAATAAGGTATTCATAGTTATTTCTTTCTGCTTCTAATCTATCTGCTTTAGATTCACCGATAGCCATAGCCATCTTAGCATTAGATAAGGCTTCTGTATATCTCTTAGCTAGTCCGATAGCATTTAATATCCCATTCTCAAATACAGTCCAATCACCACTATATAAAGATGAAAAGAAGTTATCTACAGTAGTCTTAGCAGTACCTACTACAGTATTCCAGTCCTGTTGTGCTTCTCTGGAACTATTAACAGCAGCATTAAATGCTTCTCCTGCTGTCATAGCTACACCTAGCACACCAGCAAATCTTCCTATAGTGGCTGTGATATTCCTTCCTACCTGCTGAAACTGCTGTACTTGTTGTGTGGACTGTCTTATGTTGTTATCAAATTGACTACTATTTAATAATAGTCTGGTTACTAAATCAGCCATATTTAATTGTGTGTTGTATATTGTTTAGCTTTCTCTTTCAATCTTTTAATATCTTCATTACTAATAGATGTTTCCCCTGTAGTATCATTGTCCCAAGTAAACTGCATTATATCAGTAGGTTTTAACTTCTTAGTGCTGTTACATTGTGCAATTACATAAGCTATCATTCTAGCCTGTTCCCAGCTATTTCTATCCTTCTTATGTAGATTGCTAATCAATGGTTCTAACTCATACATCTGCATCTTATCTAGTACATATTCTGGTTCTAGTCCACCTTCTATTACTAAGGCTGAATATATCTCCTTAGTGGTTAGGACTTTTTTTTAGCATCCGTATTATTAGTAATAAATAGCTGTTGTTTCTCCAGTTCCTTCTTTAAGAAGTTCTGGAACTCTACCATAATACCCATATCTTCATCTATGGCTTCAATCAGTTCTTCAAAGGTTAATGAACTGTCTGGATTATTAGCCATTAAGACACAGTAGAAGAATAGATATTCATCTGTGATAGTCTTTAACTCAAATGCCTTACCTGTAATCTGTTCATAGATGAATAAGGCTCTAAGTGTATATTTCAGTTTGTAGTCTTGTCCTTTAATAGTCATATCAATAAGTATTTAAAAAGAAAGCCTTTACACCTCCATAACCTAGAGATATAAAGGCTCTATATTAAGCTGTAGCAGTCTTTGTAAGTGCCCCCACACCTTCAAATGATGCTGTGAATGTTGCATTATCTCCGTTAGGTGCATTGGCTTCCAAAGCTGTGATAATCACTTTGCCAGAATATGTACCAGTAGTAGAAGGCAACCAACCACCTTCGGGTACTTCATCCTTCTTTGCTGCATAATCTTTCTCTAAGCAGAATACAGCTTCAATAGGTGTTCTGGCTGTCAGCTTATCAAATAACTGGTCAAAAGTCATACCTTCACCATCATTAGAATAAAGGTTCTCGGTACTACAGTTCCAGCTAATCTTTCTGGCTGCTTTAGACACCCATTTACCACCACTATCTTTTGAAGTGGTTTCTACTGTTTCTACGTTTATACTTAGTTTGTGGCTTGTTGCAAATGCTATAGATTTACCATCTATAAACAGCATCAAATCACCACCATTAATTACTTGTCCTGCCATTTGTCTTTATATTGAATGTAAGGTTCTGAATGAATGTATCTTCTATATAATCCTCATCTGCATTTGTCATTCTAATATCGTGTATGTTAATACCAGAATAGTTACCCTTCTTACCTTGTAAGGCATTTTTAACCAAGTCAGCAATTTCTATAGATTCATTGTACTTATCAGAAGCTATAACCACTTCCACATAAGTATCTTCACTATATATAAATCTATCCTTACTATCAGATGGTTCTATACTTGTTCTTCTATAAACAATGAATGGAAATGTAGTACCTGTATCAGCTATTAAAGGGTAAATTTTATGTCCTACACTATCTATAACCCTTGCATCATTACTAAGGATATTATAGATAGCTTTACCTACTTGTAAACTCATCGTCTGTTCCTATTAGCTATTCTCTGAATTGACTGGCTTATAAGGTTATCCATATTATCAAAGATTTCCCTTTCCTTATTGGCTTTAGCTGTTCTAAAGAAATGTGCTGCATTAATACTACCTCTATTGGCTGATACTCTCTGCCTTCTTATTGGATTCCGACCTCTAACAGATGCAGTATTACTACCAGTGGTTCTTCTAACTCTAGTACCCATTTCAAAGAACTTTAATCTAAAGTCCCCCATAATATGTACCTTGGCTTCTTCTCCGTTTCTATCAGCATTAGCTTTGATTCCACTTATTAAGGTCTTACCATTCCACCAGTTTCTACTAGAAGCTGCCCTGCCTAAAGTCTGCCTCAGCTGTCTTTTAGTTTCACCGACTAAGATACTAGCACCCCTTCTTAAAGCACTTCTATAGACCTGCCTTTGCTGTCTGCTTGTCAAATCTGCAAACATAGAAGTAACCTGTCTGGCATCTACTTCTATATTATTCATTTATCAATTCAGTTACTATGGTTATTGATTGCTTATATAATTCTCGGTTAATACTAAGAATCCTGTACTTATTACCATTCCAAATAATTCGCATTTGCTCATTAACTTTGTGATATAGCCTTATAGTAAAGGTAACTGCATAGCAGTGGATTATTTCATTATTCTGGTTCTGTCTGTTTCCAGAATTATAAGTAACCTGCGCTCTGGTACTTATAGCATCCTTCCAGTCTATACCATTAGCCCCATATACATCTTTTAGTGTTATAGGCTCTTGTATGGTAATTGGATAATTTAATAGTCCTGCCCTCATTTTATTTCATAGTGTTTATAAAGTCCTATAAGGTATTCATAACTATAAGGCAGTTTAACTACCGTACCAAATGCTACTGGCTCTCTATTAGCATATAAGTTACCTATCATTAGTAACATAGCGTGAATTATAGCAGGTGGTAAAGTACCACCTGTTTCTAATTCATCTAAAGCTATGTCTAAATGTTTAGATACCGAATCCTCTGCTACAGCTATTAAGTCCAGAATGTACATATCATCTGCCCTAAAATCCTCATCTACTAGCAGGTGTTTCTTTGCTTGTTCTAAAGTTATATACATAGCTTACTACTTATCAATAGACTATAATTAGGCTTTAAGAACCTTCTTAACAAATGCTTCTGCCCTTCTAGGTTTAGCGTCAAAGTAAGCATTGATAACCAGTCTTACCTTACCGTTAGCAGCCTGTGTATATGGGTCAACGGTTAAATCAATTCCACCCCATTGACCAATAACCAAATCAGCGAAGTTACCATAAACAATGCCCTTACCTGCAACAGCAGAAGTACAAAGAACTGGATAACCGTTTACCTCATTACCTTCCATTATGAAAGAATTTTGATTCTTGGCAGTAGATTTTAATACAGCCTTGGCAGAAGGTGAAACAATAAACTTAATATCACCTCTTACATTCTTCTCACCTAATGTAGCTTCCATATTTACAAAGTCTGCATAAGTAACAGCAGCAGTATCAGCAGTTACACCGTTAAGCATACCAGCAGGCTGTGTAGCAGAACCAGCAGCAGTACCCAAAATAGTAGCTTCCAACTTATTAGAAATAGCTGCTACAATATCTCTCTTTAGCATTTCTTCTGCACTATTAGAATCTTGAATTAAGAATTGCTTAGATACATCAATGTAAGCAGTAAGTCTTTTAGGCTCTAGGTTTACTTCACTGAAAGTACCAGCACCATCAGAAGCAGCAGCTACTTCACCAGCCCAGCCTACATTTGAACCAGAATAAACAGGAATAGAAACATTACCTACAAGTCCTGTCATATAAGAAGCACCAGCCTGTGCCAATACTAAACTAGCTCTCAATGGCTCTAAAATACCCAACTTATCTTCTGCTACATTCTCCTGTCCTGCTGTAGCTACAGTAGCTTTAATATCACCTCTTTCTTCAATAGGAAGTACAATCTGTCCGCTATAAGATTGACCTGCCTTTCTCATTTCAGCGATACCAGCACCTACTACTTCCTGTGCTCTCTCATCTAATTGTCTGTTATTGGCTACATCATTGATAGCCTTTAAAAGTGAAAACTTTTCCTTCATAGTATTAGTTGTATGTGTTGTTTGTTTAAGGTTATCTTCTTCAATCTTCCTAATCTGAATATCTATATCTGCTACTTCTTTAGTAAGTGCATCAAATTCTACCTGCTCGCCAGCATTTAACTTTCTTACTTCCTTCTCAGCACCAGATATAATTTCCTCTGCTCTTTTTTTAAGCAGTTCCTTTTTGTCCAGTAGTTCTAAGGTGTTCATTAGTTTAACTTACTCCTAAGTCCAGCGAAGTAATCTTTTAAATCCTCGCTTTCTAAATCCTGCATCTTTCTTAATGCTACAGATGTATCTGGATATGCTTCTTTATATACAGGTGATACATCGAATAATTCTTTGAAGCTATTGATAGTTCTTAAATAACTACCATCTTCTTTCTTAGTCCAAGTATCTTTGCCAATAGTAAAGGCAAATGAAGAAGTACTAATATCCCCCCTTCTAAGACCTTCTAACAACTCATCACCTAAAGCTGTGTTAGGTGCTTCAAACCTGTATTTAAGTCCAATATCATCTATAGAAAGTTCTAGGCTTCCAGTGCCGTATTTAGACCTAGCTAATATACCTCTGTCCTCATTATGGTTCAGTAAACAAAGTATATCAGACCTTTCTAATATACCTTCTAAGGCTGTAGGTTCTATTACTTCAGTAAAGCCACCTAAATCCCTAGATTGCTTACCGAATACTAAAGCATAGCCTTCTACCGTTCTGGAATCCATCTTTACAATTTCATTACAGTTTCTTAGTTCTCTCATAGTGTTGTTATTATTCTAATAGAATCCAACCAGTATTATCTATCTTAGTCTGTAATGCAGCTACCTGTTCCTTTAATAGCTTGTTCTGTTCCTCTAAGGATTCAACATACTTTCTTAATGCAGAATCATCATAGTTACTAAGTCCAGCCAGTTTCTGCTTCTCTGGTGTTGTATAATCTTCTGTAGATAACTGCTTACCATTTACCTTGTCAACTTTGGTATTCACAACATCTTTAATACCTTGTAATTCATTCTGTAAATCGGTTTGCTTAGTAATATCACCTTCTACAGTTCCCCATACAGCATTAACTGTACTACCAATCTTGGCACTGATTCTATCCAGTTCTAATACTCCTTCTTTAGTTGCTCTCTGTAGTCCCATTACTTCAAATAATAATTAGTCTGCCCTTTAACTACCTCGTCATAATAAGCATCATTGAACATAGCATTAGGACTTTTAAAGCTGTAGCTGTAATAAATTAGTCCAGATTGTAGCTTATCTAGGTCAGATGAATTAATAACCGCTTTATCTATTCTATCTTCTTCTACTATACCAGTCAAATCACCACCTTTAAAACTACATTCTATAAACTCTGCTGGGTTTGTGGTGTAAAGCCTAAGTATAAATTCAGAAGTGTTTCTTACCCTAAAGGGAATACCGTCCTTATCTTCCAACTTAATATTGAATACCAAGTCAGTTCCCTTGTAAATTGTCTGTATCATTGATTATATTGTTATTAGATGGAATGTTATTAGCAGCATTTTTAATCTCCATTAGATTAACCTGTATAAAGTGAGAATCCCCACCATCTATAGCAGGTAAATCCAACTGCTTTCTAATCTCATTGGCACTAACCACACCGATATTAAATAGTGTATTGTAGTAGTTTGCTAAAGATTGTTTGTCTGCTCTTAGTAATACAGAAGTATCAAATCTTACATCTATTCTACTCCTTTCAGAAGGCTTATACAGCTTCCTTTCAAACTCTAATTCTATCTTCTCTAGTAATGGTGATAATGTATCAGTAAGAAAAGCTAGCTGGGTAGCCTCAACAGTACTATAACTGCTCTTGGATAAGTCAAATGCTTTAACTGGTGATACTCCGAAGAACCTACAAATATCAATTACATTAAACTGTCTGGTTTCTAATAGTTGTGCATCAGCAGGATTCACTGTAATAGGTTGAAAGTCCATATTACCTTCTAATACAGCCACACCATTAGGTGTACCAGTAGTAGGACTAAAAGCAGTCTGCCAGCTAGTTTTTAAATCTACCTTCTGCTTACCAGTTAAAGTAGATTGTACTTTAAGAATACCAGCCAGATTAGCACCACCTTTAAAGAATCCTTGTGCGTGTGATTCAGAATCTGTAGCCAGTCCTAAAGTCTGTCTAGCGTGTTGTAAAGTACTGATTCCACTAATACCATCATAACTAAAGTTCAGTATATGAATCATATTGCAAGGCTCTACAAGTCCTTTAATACCTACAACACTATATCTAATTCCGTCCTTCTGTTCAGTAATAGTAACATAATCTGGCTGTAAATAATGAAGTGCTACTGCATCTCCTTTAGCATCTCTTTCTATATAAGCATATCCATTACCTTTAAGCAGTGTACTTACTATCAAAGTCTTTATGAAAGTAAACCTGCTCATCTTATTGTTCGGCTCTTTGTTCAGTAAGTAGTAGGTAGGATGCTTAATAAACTTTTCTTTATAACCAGAATCATTAATGTAATATGGTTCTAATGGGAGCTGTGCTACCGCATCACTAATAACATCTACACATCTATATACTGTAGATAATAGCATAGCCTTATTAGTGGTATAGCCGCCATTCATATTATACATTAACGAATCACAGAATAACCCTCTGGTTTCCTGTTCTGGTTCTTTCTTTTTTAACCAATTAGTAAAAAGTCCCATTATATTGTGATTATTTCATTGCTAAATCTAGGATTCCGCAAAAACATACCTAAAGCCTGTATCATTGCTATAGTTCCATCTATCTTCTTCTTATCTACTGCCTTATTCGGTTTAACATTACCATTATAATCAGACTTCAAAGTAACATTTCTAAAGCAGTACCTATTTATTTCATTGTTATCAATAACTGCCTTACCAGATAGTATTAGCCTTTCCAGTTCTCTAGTAGGCATATTAAAGTTACCTAGTGTTTGTGGATATTCTTCTAATGGTAGTCCCTGCTCTGTAGAATCTATAGCCCATTGTGTTGCATTATACTTGTCATATCCTACAGACTGGATATTAACCACATCAGCATATCTAAGCATATCAGTAGTTATATAGTCATAATCGGTAACATTGCCACTGGTAACAGTAAGATACCCCTGCTGCTTCCAGTATTTGTAAAGTTCCTTATCTGCCTTATCCTTTAATGCCGATTCTGGAAGATAGTAATGTGTTTTGAAGTAGTAAGTACCATCCAGTACTACTAAGTAAGCTACAGCAGTTAAATCCGAAGTAGCAGCTAAATCCACACCTACATAGCAATCCATACCAGCAAACCTATTAAGGTTTACTTCCTGACTGCACTTAATAATATAGTCCTCTGGTAGCCACACATTAGAACTATCACACCATAAATTCAAAGTCTTAGTTTTAACTCCGACTTCATCAGCAGGGTTATTTATTGCCTGTTGTACCTGTCCCCTAATGTATTTGGAAGTTACTGTAATATCCAAGTTTGGTGCACATTTAACCCAGTTCTTTTCATCTCTCCAATCATCATCAGTATCTAAAGAATAGATAGCTATAAACATTTCATCATCTACCTTTAAACCGTTCAGCACCTCTATAGCTACGGTTCTTAATTGGTAACAGGGTAAAGTTTTATCGAAGCCAGCAGTAGTAATAGTACAAAGATGTGGATTCATCCTCATTCCCATACTGGACTTAATAACATCACGTACCTTACTATTCTTAGCAGCGTGATATTCATCCAATAAACCAAAGCTGGCATTAAATCCATCCAGCTTACTATCATCAGCAGCCAATACTTTCAAAGTAAGGTTAAACAGAATATCAGCTCTATAGGCTGTAAGATACTTACCTTTAGAATCCAATCCCTTACTAAACTTGCTACACATATCAAAGGCTATCTTAGCTTGTTCTTTACTATTAGCAGCCAGTAATACTTCTGCACCATCTTCACCATCAGCTATTAAATAATACAAGCATAAGGCAGCAGCCAAAGCTGTCTTACCCTGCTTCCTACTTACTTCTATATAGCTGCTAGTATATCTTCTGGTAGTAGTTCCCTTCCAGTAGAATCCAACTATATTAGCTATTATAAACTGCTGCCATCCTTCTAAGATGAATGGTTTACCAGAATGCCGACCAGTATAATGTTTTAAAGTCCCTATAAACTTAATGGCTCTATCTACCTTATCTTCTCTAAACTCTAAATCATCCCTTTGCAGGTCATTCTGGAATCTCTTACAAGCCAGCTTAATAGTTTCCCCTGCTATTATTTCTCCATTAAGAACCTTACTACAGTATTCATAGTAAAGCCTAGTATTCATTTATCTAGTTTCCTTTCCTTCCTTTATAAACTGCTCAAATGGGTTATATCCGTCCTGTTCTACTTTAGGCAATTTAGTTCTAGCCTTAGCTGTTAGTCCGAACTCCAGCATAACTTTCATAGCTTGCGTTTGAGCATCTTTAGCAATCTTAATAGCTGGGTGCGGTGCAATGTTACCCCTATCACTGGTAACAGTCAAACCTTCATCTTCTAACTGTTTGGATGCCTTAATGAACATACTGTAGTTTCTAGCCAGCATCGTTAAAGCTGCACTATCCACATTCTCCAACATACCAGTATTATCTAGCTGTTCCAGTACATTCTGCATATATACCTTAGCATCCTTTTCAATGTCCTTTGGAATAGTGTAATTTATCATATTATAGCCTATTTAATTTTTATAATTTATAAAGCTATGCAATGGCTTTAATAGGCTTATAATCACTACAATACAATTATTAAAGAATGTAAATAATTTATTTGGAAGTCTGTTAAGGTATTAGTAAATTTGTAATACAATTAAAGGCTAAACTATGGAAAGAAGAAGTAATTACCCAATAGAAATTAAAGCTAAAATAGACTTGAATACTGACCTGCTACTAACGGAACTACAGCAATTACTAGGCAAAGACAGGTCTAAACTACTAAGATTGATAATAGCAGATTTCTTTAATAGAAATATTGATATTATAGATGAACATACTAACAGCAAATCAGATAAAGCACCACTGATAGAAGCCATACTAAAGGACTTCTTCAATTATAATAGGGAAACCATTAACCAGTACATTAAATTCAAGAATGGAAAGACCACCTAAATCAGTCCTTCTACAGTATATGTATGATTACGGACTAGACAAAGCAGCAGCATTATTTCACATTGATACAGAAACAGCAGATAAGATAATTAACTGGAAGCCACAATATGACCAGTACAGCTACAATACAGTAATAGATAAGCCACTTCATAGAAATGCTTCTAAGATAGCTAATATAATAGCTAAGCATTATCCCGAATTAGTAAAGCAATACACTACATACTATAAAGATACTATCTATATGTCCCAGACTGTAGAAGATTTCCTACAGAAAGCAGTAATAAGATGTATGGAAGTAGGATTGGAAGAAGTAACAGAAGAATCTGTATTAGCATTACTAAGAGTACAATTCAATACTATAAGATGCTATGCTAAGAAGTCCAGCTATACAATGAATAGTAAATTAGCACCATTGGAAGTACAGAATGAAGAAGGTGAATACATAATACCATCAGAACTATATGCCATACCTAAAGAAACCGAATAAGCAGCCTTCCAGAACATTTAACAGGGAAGAAAGACAGAAGATATACCAATCTACCAAATGGAAGGAATTAAGACTAGCTAAGCTAATGCAGCAGCCATTATGTGAACTCTGTTTGACCAAAGGCATTATTAAGCCAGCAGAAGATATTCACCACATAGATTCCTTTATGAATTATACTGGCACTAAAAGACTAGCCAAAGCATTTGACTTTAATAACCTTATGTCTATTTGTAAAGAGTGCCACGCAAAAGAACATCACTATGAACATTAAATTAAGCATACCAGTATTACAAGCATTAACCAATAATGAAGCATTTACTTACTTCTGTACCCTAGTAGCCATTAGTAAGAATCCAGATAGTACTATTAAAGATATAGTAAGAATAACAGGTGTTAGTGAAACTACCATCTTTAACCATCTAAAGAAGTTTGAAGAAGTAGCCAACCTAACAATAGATAGAACTGGATGCAGTAATAAGTATAGCTATACAGAACCTACCAAGTTCTTTGTAACCATAGATAGTAGCCTATTAGATGCAGATGTAGATAGATTAGTAATCGGCTTCTTAATCCGATTCAAATGCTGGTCTAGAATAGCATCCAATATAGTAGATTTATCTCTAAATAGAATAGTTCACGAAATAGGGGTACAACATAATACAGTATATTCAGCTTTAGAAGCTGGTCTAGTAGAAAGAAGTGATAAGAAACTTTACTTTAAATTCATTCATCCATCACTTTGCATACTGTAATACAAAAATATAGCTGTTATAGCATCCTCAATACAAATTTTAAAATTTATTACAATTAATTCGGATATGTCAAAATCTTTCACTATCTTTGTATTACAATAAATGAAGGAAACTATCATACTGAAACATAGATTTTAATTCGATTATCTAAGTGGACTGGCTAGCTGATTAGCCAGTTCTTCCACTTAATTCACATCTAAGAATCACAAAGTTATTACCATAAGTACCTTTTGAGCATATTTTAGGTACTGATTGTTAATTATTCATCATAATTTTTGAGTTTGGGTTAGTTAAGCGTAGAATAGTAAGCGTAGTGATACGCTTATTATTTTATTTCAAGTGTGACAAATTTTGGTAGCGAAACCTCAATCTTCTATAGAAAGAATACCCAAAAATGTCACACCCCATAATTCAAACTCCAGATGCTTCTAAACTCCAGATTTTAAACTGACTAACTAAACAAACAATTTACAATTATGACAAACATTATTATTACTAAAGAGTACAAGTATTTAGGTGAATATCCATTATTCAAAGAGAATGGTTTACCAGTAGGATATTTAATAGATAAAGGTAAAGTAGGCTGTGGCGGAACATCTATAGCTTTAGAAGATGGTAAAGATACTATTATATGTGTTCCCTTTGTATCACTTATAAAGAATAAGATGCAGAAATATAATACAGATGGTAAGGTTAATGTACTAGGTGTTTATGAAGGTGTTACTACATACGAAATTAGAGAATACCTAAATACTAAGAAAGGTGCTAAAAAGATTATGTGTACTTATGATAGTTTAGCTAAAGTGGCTGGTATTACTGGTTATAACTACTTCTTACTAATAGATGAACTACATCTGTTATTTATCCAGTATGTTTTTAGAAACAAGGCTGTAAGAACTGTACTAGATGAATACAGGAAATTTAAAGAATGGTCATTCTTAACAGCTACCCCTATTGAATATGATTTAATGCTGGAAGAACTAAAGGATATTCCGACCTTTAAGATAGACTGGGAAGATAAGACTGAAGTAAAGGTAAATGCTGTACAATGTAAGTATGTAGGTGCTACAGTGAAGAAAGTTATCAATGATTTCTTAGAAGGTAAAATATTTGGTAATGCCCACTTCTTTGTAAACTCGGTGGAATTTATTGCTACTATGATTAAGAACTGTAACCTTACTAATGAGAATACCAGAATCATCTTTAGTAAGAATAATGAAAGCTATAAGCATACTTGCCAAGGTGTTACTAATGGTGAAACTACTGACACTGTAAAGAAGATAAACTTTTATACTTCCACCTGCTTTGAAGGCTGTGATTTATTTGATACAGAAGGTAAAATTTATATCATCTCTGAAAGCACTAAGGCACAAACCTTAATGGATATTAGTACACAGGTAAGACAGATAGCAGGTAGAATTAGAAATACCCAGTATGCAGATACTATTACACATCTTTATAAAGCTACCAGATACAATACAAACCTTACTTATGAAGAATATAAGCAGGTAGTTCTGGAAGAAGAACAGAAAGCCAAATCATATATTACTAAGGTTAATAGTGATAAGGAAATTAAGGAAGGAACTAAAGAAAGTATCTATCATTACATTTGGAAGGATGAAGATACTGGTGAATTTGTATTTGACCCTAATAGGATGAAACTGGATATTTATAATTTCAAGGTACTTAACCATACATATAGTTTACAAGTTAATTTAAGCACCGAATATAATAAGGCTGGTATGGCTGTAGGATGCAGTACAGATAAGACTTCTGATAAGCTATTAAAGAATGATTCAGCCAGAACTACCTTTAAGGATGCTATAGAAGAATATGATTCTATAATACAAAGAAAGGAAAGTATGGTATTCAGTCTTACAGATGGTGACAGATTAGCCTTATTAAAGAAGAAGTATAGCTATATCAAAGATGCTTATGAACTACTAGGTATGGAACAGATTAGGGAACTTAAATATCATACTTCACATATTCAAAGACTTCTTATTAGTATCTCCGAAAAGATGGATAATAAAGCTAAAGTAGCTAAGTTACTGCTTACTATTCCTGCATTTAGAATCGGTAAATTTATTCCTTCTGCTGATATTAAAGATTGCTTGAATAGTATTTATGGCACATTAGGAATTAAAGGAAAGGCTAGCATTAAAGACTTTGAAGATTATGCTAAGATTAAGGAAGCTAGGAAAAGAATAGATGGTAAGCAGGTAAGAGGTTATATTATTCAGTACATTAAAATTAAGTAAGCTATGGTTATTGACTTTACACCCAGTACAAAAGAATCAGAAGAAGCTAGAATATTAAAGCTAAAGGAAGATGCAGTAGAAGCTGGTATTAAAGCTAAGGAAATTTTAAACAGCATTGGAATTAAATATATCGTCCGACTTTATAATGAAGGTGGTTGTATCAAGTTTTACAAAGATTCAAAATATATTAAGATAGCCAGTTTACTAGCTGGCACTAATGAACTAACAGCTAATTTCTCTCTTTATTATAATGCTGCTAAACTTAAAGACAGGAAAAGATTTAAAACTGTAGAAGAAAATGATTTCCTTACAGATATACTACTAAACCTTTATTCTCAATTACAATAATCAGACTTAAGATAGTGTTTAAATAAATTATTAAAATTATTGTAATTTAGTTTTGATATGTAAAATAATATTGTTATATTTGTAATACGATAAAGAGTTATATGGGAATGGCTTTATCGGTCTTGTTAGTGAGTAATTTAGTTCTATTTTACTACTAATCAAAGTAATAAGATTACAGATACTTCTAATACAAAGATTTCCCTTATAGATTATCACACCACAAAGATTATATCTATTTATTTACACACCAAATTCTGTATTTAGATTTACTGTCTTATAGATTATCCAAACATAAAGATTATTATTGAGATTCGTTATTCATAGTAAGGTGGTCTGTGAAGATAGCCTTACTTTACTTTGATTATTAACTACTTAAATTATATATATACTATGTTTACAACCTATGTATTACTAACATTCTTAGCAGTTTTAATGTATTTCCTTATTAGGACTGTAGTAAATGAGATTAAACAACATATCACAGAAGAAGCAGATAGAATAATTACATCTATTAATTATGATAGATATGTGGGTAGATGAAGAAGGAAATGCAGTTATATCAGAATCAGATGAAGCATTAAATATATTAAGTGAATGAAACGTATGTCGGAACAAACTATTAACGCAATTATTAATTACTTAGTCCAGCAGCCTTATAAAGATGTGGCTGGACTGTTACAGATGATACAGCAGGATTTACAAACTAAAGAAGAACCTGCTAAGGAAGAATAACCCATTAGCCTGTAAATGATATATGGTTAATGTGAATGGCTAATGATTTATGTATAATGGAATACAGGCTAGTACAAACTACTAGCTTAAATGGACAAATTTTATGAATTAGAACTAAATGGAAGGAAACTATTAGAATCATTTTTAATACAAGTGGGTGCTACTAATCTGCATCCTACAGAAGATAAATATGCACCAGTGGACTACTATTTTACTTATAATGATAAGAAGGTAGTAGCCGAAATAAAGGTAAGAAAGATTAAGTATGAAGGCTATGATACTCACTTAATGGAAGTATCTAAATATAAGTCCTTAGTGAAGGATAAGAAAGATAGCCAGTCAGATACAGCATACTACATTAACTTCTTTACAGATGGAACTAAAGTTAATGCCTATTGGTACACTACCAATACTATCAAGAACTATGGTACTATAGATTATAAATACTGTCCGACTACTACAGCAGCCGATAACGGTAACTACTATAAGAAGGTTATTATGATTCCTTCTAATAAGGCTCAAAGATTTACCTTAGTAAATGGTAGGTGGATAAGCAAGAATTAAAATGGGATTATTATCTTTATACCGTAAATTTAAAAATGTAATAATATGAAACCAGAAGATGCTAATACTAAAAATTGTAAAGTTGTTAAAGTTCTATTTAATAATGGTGATTTCTCTATAGCTTATTTGTATTTGGTAGATGAAGATAGAAATGTATTAGGGGTTAGGTGGAACTATAATTATGGTACAGATAATGAGTTAGGTTCTCCCAATCAAGGAAATAACCCCAAATGGCTGTACTATCACGAAGATTTATATATACCTACGTTAAATTCTATTGGTGGTCTATCTAACACTAATGAACAAGCTAGAATAGAGGTGTTCCAAGCTATTCTTGATAAACAAATAATAAGACCTGATATGGTTTAGATTACATTCTTTTATATCCCCCCCCAGCTTACTTTAAGGTAGGCTGGGGTTTATTGTTTCTACGCTCCAGACAACCAATTATTTGCATAATTAGTTACCCTATCATACCATTCTTTTTCGGTAGCATCATTAGTAACACATTCCTTTGCCATTACAGCCGCATTATCAAAAAGTTTCCTAATATCAGTAGGGCTAGGTTTATTATCAGCATAAAAGGCTGCCTTTAACATATTTCTAAAGGTGCTAAGTTCTAATGGTATAATCCTACATTTACCTCCATACATAGCAACATTTGTTAAATATAAAGTATAGAAGTGAGCTATAGTAGCAGGGTTGATTTTAGATGCTATAAATAGGCAGTATGTAGGCTTATTAGTACGTTCTATATTTTGTCCTATATGTCTTGGCACTGGTTCTCCTTCCATTTTCCATTGTAAAGCACCAGTAGCCATAGTAACCTCTACGGTTACATTAAAATCCCCATAATCACATATTATATCAGCCATATTACCTAAAGCTGTATTCATTGGGTTACCTTCATCATCAAATTTAAGATTTGCCTTTATATCCCCACCATCCAGCATAGTCATAGCTCTCCAAGTATTCCACTCAAAGAATAAAGAAGGTTCATAGGTACTATTTAAAGTATCAAAGGTAGCTTCTATATCTTTATAAAGCTCATAATCCTTCAACTTAGCAATTTGTTCCCCAATCTTTACTTGTTGCCGTTGTTTTATTTGTTTATTAAGTAAATCCTTTAATTTATTAAGGGATAAAGAAGAAGGTGCAGTAATACCAAAATCAGAAAATAGCTTATCTAGTATTGAAGCTCTATCATCTGTCAAAAGAACTGGTAAAGAAGGATTCCAAAGGTATGCTTGGTATTGATTTAACTCTTTTATAAATATTGGTTCTCTATTCACTTTGGATAAGAAATAGTCTACATCTTTAATACGTTCTGGAATAATTGATAAAGTTCTACCAATACTTGTTACTTTTATCAATCCAGTAGAACGTAAATTTCTAACACAAGCATCTGCATAATCTTTTAAGTTGCTGATTTTCTTAGCTATAAATGCTTCTACTGTTTCTGTTTTACTTTCTCTAGTATGTAAATTATTTGCTATAATATCTTCTTGATAAATGTTATAAACCTCTTGATAAAATATTTTATCCTTAAATTCCTTATATCTACCAGTATAGACTTCTTTATCTGCTCTAAACCGTAGGATTTTTGATACAATAGTATCATAAAGAGAATAATTTACCAACTGCATAGCAAATATTTGCAGCTCATCAAATCTCAACTCTTTTAAATCTCGGATTAACCTAAACAGTTCTAAATATGGCTTTACAGAATAATCTACAGCCTTTTTACCTAAAGGATGATATGGGGAAGGAATCTGGAACTTCAAAAGCTGTCTAAGCAATATTTCTTCTTTGTTATCAAATTCCAAAAATTCTTTACCAACATCAGATAATCCAATTATAGGCATAGTAACAAAGCCTAATCCTTTAGGTACTCTGTTCACTCTATCTCTAGCAGCAAAAGCCTTATCTTTAGCTTCTGCTCCTTCAAAAAAGTCCCTATCTCTTAGAAGGTTATAGAATTTAATTTGTGTATCTGGGTTCCACTCTTCCCCTGCCAGTTCATCATTTAATAAGGCTATCTCTGGGATAATCTTAAAAGGGGTTCTGGGTGAAGTTGGAAAGAATAGTGTTTTACTTTGAACTGGTCTACTTCTAAGGGTTACCATAATTAGTTACTATTAAATGTACTGCTTCCGCTTGAAATCTATTTCTTATATTAACAGAATAGTTTTTATCATATTCCGCTACTATATGATTCCTATATAATTCTCTAGTAAGCGAAGTGCCACCAATTACTAATAAAGCTCTACAGTCTAGATTAAAGAAATCAGCAGCTAATAATCTATGATAAGGTTCATTAAAACCATCCCTATATTCCTCATTGCCATAATCGGAAAATATACAATCATAAGGAGGGTCTAAGAATATAAAATCATCCATATTAGCCATTTCAAAAATAGCTCTGTAGTCACCAGAATGTATTTCTGTATTAACTAATAATTGATGGTGTTTCTCTGTTAGTAGTGAAGTATTGAAATTCTTATACCTTCCGTAAGGTACATTAAACTCCCCTCTGGCATTGTATCGTATCATACCACTATAAGCAGTTTTATTAATAAAATAATATAAAGCTGCCTGTGAATATTCAGAATCAGTTAGTTCATTATACATATCTCTTAGTCGATAATATAATGCTTCATTATTATCCTCAACTCTTTCATTTGGATATTCTTTCTTCAAAGAATCAAATAAAGCTCTATTGGCAGTGTATAACTGCTCTATTTCAGCTAATTCTTTTTTAAGGTTAGGGTACTGAAACTGAACAGCTCTATAAAAGTTCATTAATCTACCATTAATGTCATTAATAATCGAATTAGGCAATTCCAAATGAAAAAACATAGCACCACCACCCATAAAAGGCTCTATGTACCTTCCAGCAAAGGCAGGTACATAAGGCAATAACATAGATAATTCTTTTGATTTACCACCCCTATATTTCAGTATTGGCTTCATCCATCTACAGTTTAAGAATACAAAGTTACTAAAAAAGGAGCAAAAACCATTAATTATGACGGTTATTTGCTCCTTACAGCGTGAATAAGACTTCTCAGTTGTCACTATATATACTGGTATTCTATAACCCAGTTATTAGCTATAGCTATATCTACAAACTCATTCACTGTTACTACTTCATCTATATCATCCGTTTCCATTACCATATTAGCATTACTAATTACAAAGTATTCACCTTCATCATAAGCAGGGTACTTTCTAATACCATTCTGGAAGGTAGCATATTCACCGTGAACATAGTAGGCTGTCTTTACTTGGAACTTGCTATTAGCATTATAGAACACATTGTAAACACCGCCAATAGTATAGACTTCCAGTAGTACAGCACCATTTTTAACAGTAATCATCTTATTACAGGTTTTAACACCGCTTTCCCTTTCCTTCTTCTTAAAAGTAATGATTCTATAAGGCACTATCTTAGTAATAAGCTGCTTCACTAGATTACGCTTTTCAGTGAAGTTACCTTCTATCTGTTCTAAATAGTCTTTAGGTAAGGTAGGCTGGCTGTAGAAGGTCTTTAAATCTCTTAGCTTCTCTAATTCACCTTTAGCCTGCTCTATTGACTTCTCAAAGTTCTTCATTTCCTGCCTAACACCCTTAGCGGTTCTATTAAATTCTTCCATAGCCATAGTTCTCATATCTTCATCATCCCCAGCCATTTCAGCAGCATTAATAGAGAATTGGTAGGCTGTAGATAGCCTTTTCTTTAACTTCTCTATCTCCTTAGTGAAGTTCTGAATACTGTAGTTCTGGTATTCTATCTTCTCCTCACATTCTCTAATCTGCTCTCCTCGCTTCTCATCATTCATATTAGCATAGCCTATCAGTTCCTTCTTTACTAATTCCCATATAATAGGCTCTAGCTTTTCATTAGCTATAGATGTTCTGTTAGTACAATCTGTAATATTGTTAATACCACTCATACAAAGCCAACTAACAGCAGGTTTACCATTTACTAATCTATAAGTCTGACCAAATTCACCAGCCTTCCTTCTAGGTGTTAATGTATATCCGCAATCTGGGCACTTAATCAGTTTAGATAACAGATATACCTGCTGGTTTGGATATGGTTCATCCTTTACCCTATTATTCTTTCTCTTATTGGCTGCTGCTTCATATAACTCCTTATCTATAATAATAGGTGTACTAACATCGAATACTTCTACTTCGTCTGTATCTGGGTCTTTAAGATTCACCTTCTTAATACCAGTAGCATAGCTTTCATAAGTAAGAATATGTTCGATAGTACCTAAAGAGAATTTCCTATTTAGCTTCTCACCATACTTATCAGTAATAGCTAATGCTGTAGACTTTAAAGTAGCACCTTCCTTTAAATATTCATTATATACTGCCTGTACTACTTCTGATTCTTCTTCATTAACTACTATCTGATTCTTCTTACTCTTATCAATACCTTCATATCTCTTATAGCCAAAGTAAGGCTGCCCAATAGATATTCTGTTATTATCCAGTTCGTTTCTTCTAGCAGATGCTATTTGAGTTTTCATACTCTTTAGATACTTCCAAGCTGCATCAAAGGCTGCACCGATAACTAATTCTGCATCCCTTACCTTCTTACCTGTTTCTGGGTTAATAGTCCAAAGGTCTATATCTTTAAAGTAAACTGGTATATTCATATTAATAAGCAGACGCACATAGATTCTACCAGAAGCAGGGTCACGGCTCATTCTACTTACTTCTGATACTAGTACTACATCAAACCTCTGCTCTTTAGCTGCTCTTAGCAATCTATCAATAGAATCCCTATTCTTCTTAGTAACATCATCCTTACCAGTAATCTTTTCACCATATACTAAATTCTCTAGGTCATATTCATAACCCATAGATTTAGCCAGTCTAGTTAAATCTCTGGTTTGTCTGTTTAAATCTTGGTTCTTAGTAGAACATCTGATTAGAAATGCTGCCTTCATATTCTGTTGGTTTTAAATTCGTTATCTTCGTTTCGGAAGCGAAATTACCAAAAGTTATAGAACTATGCAAGTGATTTCTTTATGTTGAGTTGCCGGAATTTAATAGAAGTGTACTTGAAGTACTTCGCCAACCCCTAGAGGACAGGTATATATCCATCTCACGAGCTAAATACAGTCTAGATTATCCGGCCAGTTTCATGCTGGTAGCCAGTATGAATCCCTGTCCATGCGGATATTATAATCATCCTACACGAGCTTGCGTCTGTAATCCCGGACAAGTGCAACGGTACCTGAACCGTATCTCCGGTCCTTTACTGGACCGCATAGATATCCAAATAGAAATAGTTCCGGTTCCATTCGAGAAAATGGCAGAACAACATCATGCAGAAAGTAGTGCAAGCATACGCAAACGGGTTATCAAGGCCCGGAAAATACAAGCTCAACGTTTTGCTAACCATCCGGGTATTTACTGCAACGCACAAATGGAAGCCGGATTACTCCATCTGTATGCTCAACCCAATGAAGCAGGGCTAAAATTATTACAAACTGCCATGACACGCCTCAACCTGTCGGCACGCGCATATGGTCGTATTCTAAAAGTAGCACGTACCATTGCCGATCTGGACAACAGCGAACACATTACTTCCATCCACCTGGCAGAAGCGATAAGCTATAGAAATCTTGATAGAGAAGACTGGGCCGGCTAGTTTAGCTGCCGGGCTCAGTTTCCTTTGCATGATAAATGACCTGCATCAATGAATCCAGTTCAATGTAATTTGCAAGTATATCCTCTTCTTCATCGGTCATTTCCCAATCTTTATTCTCACTCTTTTTAGAGAAAAGTACATTCAAAATGAATTTATACCACGCATTCATGATTCTTTCAATCTAAGGTTTTCATCAAAAACAGAATAAGAAAAGTTTAGTTCATTAATCTTCCCTATTTTTCTCTTTTTTCGATAGCTTTATCGAACCTTTAGGAGAGAACTCAAATTTTCCTACATACCAATGTCCACCCTCTTCCAACTTCTTTTGATTCATATCTTTGATTAAAACAGAATCTGATTTAAATGCACCACCATTTTCTTCGCCGTCTATATCATTAAAATAGACTTTCTGTTCATTAATTCCACCTATACTCAAGTCTTCGGTCTTGAATTCTCCTTTTTCATCTGTATAAATTGTATCGGCAGGGAAAACGCCATTATTCCAATCTTGCCTTACGATTACCTGAATGTTTTTCAAAGGCTCATCCTTATCCGAAGTCACTGTACCTTTCACTAAGAATTTGCTATAAGGAGTACCATATTCACATCGTATCTCCCAATTCTCATCTTCATTACTGCAAGAAGCGAATCCAAGTAAAACCAACGCTCCGGACAATAACCGATGTACTGTCATTTTCTTTTTCATGTTCATAATCCCTAATAGTTTAAAGTCAGTTTTTATGTTATTTATCTTCTTTAGAAAGTTTTATTTCCATGTTGTATTCATAAGTACCTAAATACCAGTTTCCGTCTCCTTTCTTTATTTGTTTACTTTCCATATCCTTCATACAGACAGAATCCGATTTAAAAGTTCCTCCATTTGCCTCACCATCTATATCATTAAATATCAATTTCTTCGTATCGACCCATCCGTCTCTCATCATCTGTGAAACAAACTCACCTCCAGAATCTGTATAAATAGTATCATTCATCCGGACCAACTCCCCTTCTTCATCATTATAATATGCATTCTCATTTTTTACAATTACCTGAATGTCTTTCAAAGCCTTTCCGTCATCAGATATCACCTTACCTCTTACCCAGAAATCCATAGTAGGAGTTCCATATTCCACTGAGGTTTCAGCACAAGCAGCAAAACCCAATAAAGCCAGCACACCGCATAAGCTCTGCTCCAATACTTTCTTCTGTTTCATCTTCTTCATTCCTTTCTTTTTTATGGTGTTTGCAATCTTTTTAAATGACAGAACAATAAATCTCCATTTTCATCGCGCAGGTGCATGCCATTCCCTTTACAGAAACGAAAATATTTACAATCAGCACATTCATCTTTTTTCATCCATTCTCGGTCACGGTAAGGTTTGAATCTATGATTCCATACTTCCATAAAATCATTCTCATAAATATTTCCCTGGTGATAATCGGCACGAATACTGGGACAAGCAGAAATCGCTCCATCAATAAGAACTGAGCCGACCGATATTCCCGCCCGGCAAGCGAAGAAAGTATCGCGCACTTCAGCCTCATAATTACCTAGAAATCCCTCACAACCGTAACTTACATGGATCCGTCCTTCCTTACGGCTCTTCCTAATAAATTCCATTACTCCTCTGAACTCCTCATTAGACAATTGAAGTTCAGGATCTTTGGCTGCACGCCCTACCGGGAATATAGTAAAAAGCCGCCAACCTTTTACCCCCAAACTTATCAAGAAGTCTTTCAACTCCTCCAAACGCATATAACTATGCTTATTTACACAAGTAACCACATCAAAAACAAAATCAGGAACCTGTACCATCAACTTGATCGCTTCAACAGCCCGTTCAAAACTTTGCGGGTTGCCCCGCATCCAGTTATGATCCGTCGCAAAACCGTCAAGACTGACCGTAGCCGTATGCAATCCGGCATCCAACAGCCCATTCAATCGTTCACGAGTCATATATAGTCCATTAGTTACCATTCCCCAAGGAAACCCTCTTTCATAAATAGCACGCCCACACTCTTCCAGATCCTTCCTCATCAAGGGTTCCCCACCAGTAATAATCACAAAGATTTTATGCGGATCATTTTGAGCTGAGACACTATCCAACACCCGAAGAAAATCTTCCTTCGGCATATCAGGATGACCAGCGATCTTTTTACAATCACTGCCACAATGTCGACAATGCAAATTACAACGAAGAGTACATTCCCAAAATAGTTGCTTCAACTGATGC
>ENA-OPCE01000468-OPCE01000468.1-human-gut-metagenome-genome-assembly--contig:-NODE-468-length-34658-cov-5.090021_pt1 | contig 34658 bp, 28 predicted proteins | sample MGYA00241247_ERZ501474 | MGnify/ENA primary metagenome ERZ501474 (study PRJEB25962, sample SAMEA2042572) | human gut metagenome | biome: human gut; feature: human-associated habitat; material: faeces... | reverse complement strand
AAGCTAATAGGCTTAGTCCCTTTGATTACATAGAATACATATTGGAGATAATGCCTCAGATTGATATCATTCAGCATCCAGAAAAGATTGACTGGTTCATGCCATGGAGTGAACAAATAAAAGAAGAGTTTGGAATAAAGGACGATTAAATCACATTTTCGATTTAATCGTCCTTTTTAGGTACACTATATAATTTGGCGCTTACGAGGAACCTCATTGTTAATAAATAATAACTTTAGTATTATTACGAATGTTGTCATAGATCCATTTTGCGTTTTCTAGATCTAATCTTACACAGCCATGAGATACAGCTGCATCCATTGAGTTATCAATAATTCTCTTTGGAGAATTCTGTCTATCATAAATCACTGAATGGAATAAATAGTTACCATTAATCTGAGTAAAATACCAGCATCTACCTTTAGTACCTGTATCAAAGTATTTACCTCTAGATTTGATATAGTAAGTACCGCTTATAGTAGGAGTAGAAGGCTTACCAACACAACATTTATAATACTTTGCATCTGCCCAATTATACTTACTTCCTTTAAATACACCTACACGATGTGCTGCTCTATCTACAATCACAATATAGTTTGTAGGGCTATCTTGGTTATTCGCAACACCATGCATCTTAGCTAAAGTTAAAGTACCACCAACGAGTCTACCATTTCTTACTTCATAATATTCGCCCTGCCCATCAATCTGTGCATAACCAGAATAGCTCCAGTCTAAACGTCCATTCTTAACATAGAAATAATATTCACCATTGCAAGCAAGACCTGTATAACCCCAGTCTAAACGACCATTACGAACAAAGAACCATTCATTACCTTTCTGGACAAGTCCTGTATAGCTCCAATCTAACTTACCACCTTTAACATAGAACCATTCATTGCCTTTCTGAACAAGACCTGTATAGCCCCAATTGACACGTCCACGTTCAATATAGTACCAGTCATTACCTGACTGACCTAAACCTGTATAATTCCAGTTTAAGCGTCCTCTTTCAACATAGAACCACTGTTTATTGTATTCCACAATTCCTGAATGATTCCAATTCAACTTACCATTTTCAATATAGAACCATTCGTTACCACGCTGAACAAGACCTGTATAGCCCCAATTGACACGTCCCTTTACAATATAATACCAGTCATTACCTGACTGACCTAAACCTGTATAATTCCAGTTTAAGCGTCCTTTTTCAACATAAAACCACTGATTATTGTATTCCACAATTCCTGAATGATTCCAGTTTAACTTACCATTTTCAATATAGAACCATTCAATGCCATGCTGAGCAAGACCAGTATAGTTCCAGTTTACTTTACCATTCTCAATATAATACCATTCGTTACCATACTGAGCGAGTCCACTATAAGATGTATCAATACGATTATTCTTGAAGTAGTACAATTCTCCTTCAATTTCATTTAATCCATCAGGGTACTTGGTAGTAGTTCCACCGTTATTTGTATTACCACCACCATGTGAATTTTCAAATGGACTATAAGAATAGTTTAAATCTACATTACCTGAAATACCTGGCACCCTTCCTGTAGATGAGCACTGCCACATATCATATTTACCCTGGTAATTACAAACTGTATTATATTGTGCAACCCACTTAGTCCAGTTATTAAAACAACTATCAGTTAAATAATTAGTAAACCAATCTTTGTTCGCATAAATACCAACAATATATCCCTTTGCAGATAACTTATTACAGAATGTCTTCGCAATATTCGCAATTTCAGTTTTGCTTAATTTCTTACGTATTGCCTCTTCTTCTAAATCATAATAAACAGGATACTTAAACTTCTTTCCCTGTAATAAACGAATCGCATGATCTGCTTCACTAGAAGCTTTTTCTACAGTATCCGCATAAGAATATAAGTAGACACCATAAGGAATATTGTTGTCTATACATCCCTTTACATTTTCTTCCCATTTCTTATCATCCTGATTCTTATCATTTGTACCATAACCACATCTGATAATCGCATATTCTACTTCTGACTGTTTGACTTTCTTCCAGTCAATAGTGCCATTATGATAGCTTACATCAATTCCCTTACAAATAGCCTTTGGGTCATTAGGCCACCCAGAATTAGTGGTAGCACGTGCAGCATAATTTGCATCGCCTCTATCCTTCATCTGACCATCAGTATACCTAAAACTGTTTGCTAGGTCGTTCTGTTCATAATAGCTCATTTCATCCTCTGCATAAGATGGTAAATAAGCTGTATTGAACACCATAAAGCAAGATAAAACTACAACACAAAACTTCATAAATAATTTTTTCATAAGCGTGTTCTCCTTCATGTATATAAAACTCTAACATTCTAATTAATGCGAAATATTTCACAAAAAACAATATTTATTAGAAATCTATAACACATGTTCCCATTATAACATTAACCTTTATAATCAGTAACCCCTTGTGATAACATTTTTACGTTCATTTAACATATTTACTTATATTTATGGGACATCTTATTTTGTATTTTGACTATATTTAATATGTGTATTCTTCTAAGCATAATTTTTTATTCATGATTTCTATTGCATGTGCTTTACATGCTTCTTTTAAGCTTATTCCTACTAGATTTAATATTAGTTCATCGTCTACTACTAATATCTTATTCATATATATCACCCGGCTTCATCATAGAAAAAAGAAGAGTGATAAGCACTCCTCTTAACTATTTATAATTTTTTTGTTTATGAATATGAATATCTTATGAAGCACATAAGAAGACATGAATGTAAGTATGAGTAGAGTAACCATGAATTCAAAGTTATCTACTATATTAATATGGTTATTTCTTAATATTTCAAAAAATAGTCCATGTACTAAATAGATTTCTAAAGAATGATCTCCTACCCATTCCATAAGGGGACTTTGAAGTTTGATTCTCATTCCTAATATCACGATAATTGCAAGATACATTAAACATTTGAATTCCATCCAGCCATACTTAAATGGAGCAAATACATTCAATACATAATAGAATACAAAAAAACAACCAATAATAATAGGAATTGATTTCTTGAGATTAGAATCAATTTGAGATTTAAACATAGCCCATAATATACCAAAATAGAAAGCAAAGGCTGCACTAAACCAATGATCTTCAAACTTAAACTTCATACATAAGAAGATATAGAGATATGTAAAGATAAAAGTAAAGATGATCATAATTCTACGTTTCTTAATGAGTTCACAAAGAAGCATAGAAATAAAGAAAGCAATATAGAAATAAATAATCGCATTGATATACCATCCATTACTAATAACAGAAGCACCTCTTTTAAAATCATAGATAAGAGCACCTAAAGTATAACCATATCTGTATTGTTTCAATACAAAATAGGCAATAGCCATTACAACAGATGGAATAAGTATTGTGAGTATTCTTCTTTTAGGAAATGACTTTACATAATTTCTTCCTTTATGCATATATTGATACATTAAGCCATATCCAGAAATGAATAGGAATCCACCTACCGCAATGTATCCAGAATTAATAAAAATATTATAGACATCACCTACAGATGCAAATATTGCGAGGTGATGGAATAATACTATGAGTGTAAATATCCCTTTTAAGTTTTTTGTCTGCTGTACTGAGAGATACTCTGAATTATAGCTAAGTAAATCAATATTATAGAATACAGCTATACAAGCAAGTATTAAAACAATGTTCATAAAAAAACCTCCATACTAACCATTCTAACATTTGTATTATGATTCATCAAATTTTACTCAACTTCTCTAGTAAAAAAACTGATTCACAGAGAATCAGCCTTATTCTTATACAGCAATATCATAATACATAAACTTTCTATCGCAGCTATAACCCATACAGATATATTAGTATCATCACCTGTTTTTACATGTGGTTTATGAGGTTTAGAAGGTGTGGGCTTTACTGGTTTTACCCATTCAGCCTTGGGTTCTATAGTAACATTATATTCCACACTTCCATCCACAAGAGAAGGAATCTCAACTAGAAAAGGTGCAGATTCAAACTGACTTTTACCATTTTCTACATATCCCTCTTGTGCAATCAAATAAATACCTTGCGTTAAATTACTAAATGTTGTACGACCTAATGTATTAGTTTCTTGTAGTGAACAAGATATATCTTTCTGTTGTGCATATTTATATAATTGTTTGGCTTGTTTTTCTCTTGCCTCTGCACTGGTATCTACTAATGATATATGTGAATCTTTAAAGTTATCCTTCCATGTCAATGTATCATTACTCATATAGTGAACCTGATAGATTGAAAACTTAGCATCTGAAAGATTCACTTCATGATTCAATTCATTTCTACCCTTATATACAATCTGTATACTTCCTTTTCTAGAACCACTCTCCGCATGAATAGTTGAAACATTCATGAACGTACTCATAAGAAAAGCAATCATAAACACAATAATATTTCTTACCTTCATGTTAGTTTCCTCCTTTTCTTATCCCTTATACAGTAAATAATTGCGATAATTAAACCTATCAAAATCACAATTACTGCCATAATTAATACCTTAGACGTAAATGATAATTCTGGTTTAATATTTGTATCAGGCACTTTCTTTGTAGCTTCTTGATATGGTATACGATGTCCTCTCACTAATAATCTATGTGTATTAATCGCATAAGGTGTGCATGTCACTAATGTGGCATAATCTTTGCCAGGTTCTATAGATAATCCTTTTGTCTCTTCTGGTAATACTGTTTTTATTTGATCTATCTCATAAGCCAATGTTTCATCTAAGACCTTGATATAGAATATATCTCCTTCTTTTAGCTTATCCATATTCGTAAATAGAGTCTTAGTAGGTAACCCTCTGTGCCCCGTTAATACTGTATGAGTACTTTCTCCTCCAACAGGCAAAGAAGTACCCCAGAAATGTCCTACACCTGCCTGTAAGACTGTTTCACTTGTACCATGATAAATAGGTAGTTCTATATGAATCTTAGGAATACGTATATATCCCATCATTCCAGAACCATCTACATTTAATAAACTCTCATAACGTGCATCTAACTTTGTATCTTCCTGTGAAAATGGATCTATAAGATCTATATTTCCTAACATCTCTCTATTATAAGCACGTGCTTCTTCCAACATTCTTATCTTATCTGCCTTAGAGAGTTCTACACTCTCTTTATCATAATGAGAGATAACCTTAGAACCATTCTTCTCATTAAGATAACTACTAAAGCTAGGATATAACAACACGGAGAATGCAATCAAAAGTACAAATAAACGAATAATATCATTTTTAGTAATTTTAATCTTCATACACTTCATTTCATTCTCCCTATTAATATATAAATAATTGGAATTGCGGTTATCTTTTAAGAAAGATAACCGCTCATTCCATTAAAAACTATTTCTTAGTTTTCTCTTTTTCTATCACGGATAAAGCTTACTGCAACACCTAATACAAGAAGGGCTGCAACAACAGTAAATGCGATAGTACCCATACCACCTGTTGATGGAAGGATAGAACCAGTACTGTTTTCTACATCGATGATTTTATCATCTACATTTTCATCATTGTTAAAAAGAGTCCAAGCATTCACATCTTCATTAGTGCTCTTCTTAATCTCAACCTTGATTGGATCAGTTAACTTGTTGTATCCTGCTGGAGCTTCTATTTCTACTAAATAGTAAGTTCCTGCAGCAAGACCATTAACACGAAGGTTGTAGTTCTGACCATCAATTGATTTAACTGATTCAAATACAGTGTTTTCAGATGTTGGATCTACTACATAGTTACCATTAGATCCTGCTACTTTAATAGCATTAGTATCACTTGTAGCATCAGATTCTGAGTTATAAAGACTGAATTTAGCACCAGCTAATCTGTCATCTGTAGTACCTGCTTTAATCTTGTTGATATTAAGAGGGTATGTAGGTGTTTTAGCTTCACTTGGTGTAGTAGTTGTTGTTTCACCTGGTTTGTTACCATATTCTAATGTGGCTTTGTTCTTTTCTGTTACAACTGCATCTTTATTCACTTTAGCATAGTAAGTTACAGTGAATTCTTTACCTTTGTTTGCCTGGTTAGCTCTTACCCATTCAGATAAGTCAAGAGATATCTTTCTTTTGTTAGTTGTATCAAGTGCAGCTGTAGTAGGAGCAGTTCCTGCATTAACACTAGTGTCTTTAAATGCTACTGTTACATTAACTGTTGTATCACCTGTTTCAAGAGCTGTTCCATTTACATCGTTTACAAAATCAAGACCTTTTGATAATTCATCGCGGATAGTATATACATACTGGTCATATCCAGTTGTATCTGGTACTGAACCAGTTACTGTATATTTAACAACCTGACCAATGCTTACAGTATCTTGTTCTGCTTTTTTTGTGATGCTTGGAGCTTCAGTTTTTAAGTTTACAGTATTAGTTTTTCCTTCTTCTACTGTAACTAATGAAGACTGAATTTCTTTTCCACCTGTCACATATACTAAATAGTAACCTGCTGCTAAGCCAGTGAAAGTATGAGATTTTTTAGAATCTGCGATTTTGTTTGAAGTTGCAGTAGATGCTAAGTTACTTTTTAAAGCTTTTACAGTGAACTTATTTGCGAAGTTCTGAACTCCAATTGAGTTATTTTTACCTAAATCCTTTACAGCTTTCGCAATTTCTTCATCTTTAGAATTTGTTGTAATAGGTGAACCTAATACTTCTACTAATGCATCCTTATAACCTTCTGTATTGCTAACAGTATAAGAATAGTTCTTTTTGTCTGATGACACAGTAACATCAAATAACTTATATAAGTTAATTGTCTGTCCCTTTAAATCCAGTCCATCTTTTACATTTACAGTAAGACTACAGTTAGTAGGACCTGCTGCAAATGCTGTTACGGACATAGTCATTGTCATAACCGCAGTTAATAACAATGCAATAATGCGTTTAATACTTTTCATAACTTTTTCTCCTTTTTTTCATTTCTCTTTATAATTTTTCTGCTTTATTTTCCTTATTCTTTCTGTATCTCATATCGAAATAAACAAAGAAAAGCAGAATTGCTATCGCATAAAATAAGTAGTTTCCAAATCCTCCAGTATTTGGAAGACATGGGAAATGCTTATTGGTTATCATAAACGTAAAGCCATCATCTGATGTCTTAATAGTTGTTGTATAACCATTAATTTCCGCTTCTGTTACGGAATATTTATAATAACGAACAGTTCCATCACTCTCTGTCTTATAGGCAGGAAGCCCTTTAATTACTTCTTGCCATGTTGATTTGTTAATAGAGCCCGTTATTCTGTAACTCTCATAATTTGGAACAGTTTGTGTCTGTTCTTTGCCAGTCGCATCCTTCCAAGTACGAGAAATTGTTACCGTAATACTGTCTGGTCGTTTATTATCGAAGTTATCGAAATCCTTCCAGACTTTATTTATAGTGAGTTTAACCAGCTTATCACATGGATCCTGTGACTCAGATGGTTCTGGTATCTCACTTTCACCCGTATTAAGAGTTGTCTTTGTATCAGCCATTAATACTGCTTTGGCAGGTGATTCATATGCCTTCAAATCAGCTGTCTCACTACCATTTGATAGAACCGCATTCTCTAGATTATTAAAGGCTTTAACTATATCCATATGTTTGATTGTATAAATATCCCATCCATTATTCTTTTCATAACTACTATTTAATACTTTGTTATTGTTTTTGATTTGTGTGAGAGATTTATCTAATTTTCTATAGATACGGTAGTTGTTTCCTTCACCTTCTACCTTTTCTAATTTATTGAAGTCGTAAACTGAATCTAATTTACTCTTACCACTAAAAGGTCCTACAAGATCCTTAGTCCCTCTAACTACGTCACAGTAGTACATGTTGTTGTTCTTTAATAAACCTTCATCATTAAATCCTACAAAACCCCCACTGCGTCCATCAGTTGCAGTACCATCAGTATTGTTGTTGGCACCACCAGCATAAACATCATATCCATAGCTCACACCATACACATTACTATCAGTAATCTTTGTACGGTTTGCTTTAATAAGACTGACACTGATATTTGACTTTGTATCATTATCATCTAATAAACCATTCTCATCACATGGGAGTTTAATAGATGAATCTCCAATAGTAATAATTGCAAGATCTGTCTGTTGTTTATTATCTGTTGATTTCTTAGAAAGACCTACAGATATATCTAAACCTAGAAGATTGACATGAAGAAGATTTCCCTTATATAACGCTTCTACTTTTATAATTCCTAGATTGATTTTTAGAAGATTTGAACCCTGTAACTTATCTAGATAAAGTGCTTTTATAAGTTTGTTCACAAGCATAAATATGACATTGACTGGTCCAGAATCCAGTTTTAAATCTGCAAGATATGCAAAGCTTGTTCTACCTGCAAATCCTCCTGCTGTTCCTCCAGATGCAACCTGTTTTAATCCACTATTCAAATCACTGTCACTTCCTGCTGTACACTTAGACATTCTTGCAAGGTTTGCATAACCAATAAATCCACCAGCAATCTGTTCCTCACCATTTTGACTTTGTACCGTATAGCCATCACTTGTACCACTTACACTACAATCATCAATATGAGAACCAAAGATATCCATAACACCTAATGCTCCACCAAGAAGCTGTCCTGTATTATTTCCTAGAACATCAATCTTATCAGCTTTCACAACACCACTCTTACCAGAGTAACCAATGAATCCACCTACACTATTTAAGCCTCTTACATTACTTAATTGTGTAACTGTACTATTCTTTATGGAACCATTTAGAAGGGAACCACCAAAACCACCAGCTGTTCCACTGTATGTGACTTGATTGTTCTGTCCGAATTTTTTTGCAACATTCGCATTGACACTTAGTCCTGCATCCTCACTTCCACTTACATTTCCGTAATATACATAACTTCTAAAAGCGTCTAATACATCTGTTCTTCCAAGTTTTAACAACTTATCTAGTAGCGATGTTTCATTTCCTGCACTGATATTTGCAACTCCTGCCACATCTGCTACACCAAAACATCCACCAGCATATTCACCTGCAATAACAGAACGGATATTCGTTACACTAATACCAGCTGTAGGAGAATCCTTTTTACCAAGAACTGTTCCTTCCAGCATTCCTGCAAAACCACCTGCAGTTTTTGCATAAGAAGTATTATTCTTACCTGTTGTATATGCACCATTCACAATGAATCCCCAATCATCCCAGGATTCAACGTCTGCATAACGGATTGTAGCAACTGTCGCATTAAGTACTTTAATTAAGTCCGAAGGGGTACTAAGTAGTTTATTAAGTAATTGACTTAATAATCCTTCACCAGCAGTAGGGTTAAGTGTTGCTACAGAACCAGGTCTAGAACTTCCTACAAAACCACCTACGTAGCTTCTACCATCTACTCGTCTGAGTTTCTTTACCTGACAATGTGCAGTATTGTCTCCCCAGATTTGTCCACCAATGAGTTTACCTACATAACCACCAGCATAACCACAGTTATCCTTATTATTAGTTCCTGTAGATTCAACCATTAATCCACTTTGGTAGCCTTCTACTGAAGATTGCTTAATTACTGGGACAAATACATTCAGTACATCAATCATTCTTCCTAACTGAAGATTAAGACCGAGAATATTGACACCACCAAGATCTGCAGCACCACCATTAATCATTTCTCCAGCAAAACCACCTGCAGTTCTTAATCCTTTTACTTTCTTAGTCTGATATGCCTGACCATTTGTGATAGTACCTGTCTGCATAGAGCCAACATAGCCTCCTGCAGCACCACCAATCGCTAGTTTGATTTCATCTCGGTAATTTACTCTACCAGCAACGACATTGTATCCATAAGCATATTTATTAATAATAGCATCTAATCCTGCTTGGTCTTTTACCTTACCATGATCTGCAAGATCACTTCCGTAACCACCATACTTACCAACGAAATCAACCCATTTATTCCATGTTTCATAATCCATCAAGGCAAGTGGTCCATATACTGCAGTATTCTCTTCTGTAGGATAAACAACACTTAAAGCACCTAGTATGTTATCTACCTTTACTAATCCCCATAATAGAGATAAGTTACCTGTACTTGCAGTGTCTGCAGATTCCATTAAACCAGTAAATCCGCCCGTAATCTCTTCACCATATACAGAACGTATTCTTACTGCTTTACAAGTACTTGTTTGTCCAGTATAATCTTTACCTTTCCATTTCTTTGTATTATTACCCCAGATATGACCACCTTCGTTATGTCCTACATAACCACCAGCCATACCTCGTTGTACCTGTGTTGTAGAAGATGCCTGTGCACGTACTGCACCACCACAAGGAACACATGTAGTAGAACTATTTCTAATAGTAGGTACAAAATCTTCTGCGACAGAAGCAAGTACACTATCAGCTTTTACTAATCCACCTAAAATACTTGCATCATCTAATACATTTGCAATATTACCAGGCTGTAAATCTCCTACATAACCACCAGCAGTTAACTGACCAATAATATAAGAGAAGTTATTCGCATTAGAATCCTGAATATGTCCACCAGAAATCTTTCCTGCAAATCCACCTGCATCCCCAAGTACATCATTGTCTGATGCATCAGAAGCCGTATTCTTATAAGATGCTTTAACCGCAAATCCACCAGGATTTCCACTCACATGAGAATGTTCAATAGTAGATACCACTACGTTTAATGCATCTAATACATTATTAATACCTATAGAAGCACCTAGAATACTTAATCCTTTACCTACAGAAGCTGCAGAACCAATATCCATATAACCAATATATCCACCAGCATATCTTGCTCCAGTGACTGCATATTGGCTTTCATTATTAAAGTATGTAGGTGCTTCTGTAGATTCTAAATCTTTTGGAGGTGTTACTTTTGTATGTTTTAAATGTGTCACATCACAATAACTTATCTGAACACCACTACCATAACCAATGAATCCTCCCGCACTTCCTGCATGGGTATCATCTGATTTTAATTTGTTCGTACTGACTGTAAATCCTGAATCTGACTTCACACCAGCATATTGTACATAAGGAATATAGGCGTTAATGAGGTTAAGTAATTGACCTACATCAACATTAAGTCCTTTAAGACCACCAAGGATACTAATACCTTTACCTGCATCAGCAAGTGCACCAGAGTAAACATTACCTCCAAAACCACCTGCATAAGACTGTCCATTGACATGATCCAAGTTATATACAGAATAGTAGTTTCCTTGTCCTGCATCGTGGTTATTAAGAGTACCACTCTGGAAGTTTCCTACGAAACCTCCAGCCGTATCTGCAGAAACACCACCGCCATTTACATAAGTAACAGTACACAATGTATAAGTTGGGATGAGATACTTAACTGCAGTTAATAAACCATTGATATCTAAAACACTTATATCTTTAGTAATCCAACCTTTAAGATCTTCTTCAGATGCAACATCAGCCAGTCCACCTGTTTGTGATGTTCCAATAAATCCACCTGCATAACCATCTGTATCATTTGCGGATACTTCTTTAAGGTTCTTTACATCGGATTTATTAATTTCACAGCTATGACTCTTGCCTACAAATCCACCAGCAACATAATCAACAACACCACCATCACTGTTAGTACCTGTTGCTTTGACTGTTAAGCCATCAGCTACACCAATAACATGAGAATCATTGATTGTTACACGTACACCAGAAGCTACCTTTAATAGGTTCTTTACCTGTAAAAGATGATTTAATCCAAGAAGGTTAACTGTTAAACCTCCTGTATCCGCAAGATCTCCTGGACCAGCTAAACCAATCATTCCGCCAACACGGTTATTACCTGTTACAGACTTTAAATTCTTGATTGTGACTGTATTAATTGAACCACCAATTGCATCACCAAAGCCACCGCCAATACGCTGTTCGCCTGTAATAGATAAACCAGTAGTAGGGCCTGTGACTGTTACTTTATCTACAGTAAAGCCAAGGTATGAAGCAAGTCCAAGAGTATCATTTAATAATCCGGCTACTTTAGCAGTTCCTAAAGAACCTGCAATACCACCTACAAAGTTCTTTCCTGTAATACTTTGAACACCTGAGAGTTCTACATCTTTCACTGAGACAGATGCTGTGTCATATACTTTATTTCTCCAATAAGATACTTTATTTAAATAATCAGCACTCGATGATGCAATATAAGCACCATTACCTCTACCAGTCATACCACCTACATAATCTACACCACTTAAATTAAGTGGACCACTAACGGTAGCACCTAATATATAAGATGGATTAACACCAGCTAAAGATAGTAGAGAAGGGGAGATATCCGCATTACTGCTTAATAGCTTGACTACAAGATCAACAACACCACCTAGTAGGTTGTTTTTAGTATCTCCTTTACCTAAGTCTGCAGACCATCCAAGAGATGCAATACCTGCAAAGCCTCCTGCATAATCACTAGTCGATTTTACTTCAAATGTATTTGTAGAATTAACAGTACAGTTGACTGCAGACGTATTTGCAAGAGCACCTGCAAAACCTCCTGCATAAGTTTCACTTAAGACTGTGAGTCCTTTATTGTTTATTGAACAGTTTAAGAGTAAACTTTCTGGATTCATATTTGGAAGCTTTGTCTGAATATCCAATGCACCAGAAAGAGTACCTTCAATGACATCATCACGTGCTAAACCTACAAAACCACCTGTAAATCTTTTTCCACTAATTGTATAGTTACTATTAGTAATAGAACAGTTTTCAATAATTGTGCCTTTCTGTTGTCCAATAAATCCACCTGCATAATCTTTTTCACTTGAAGTAGAAATACTTAAACCATTAATAGAACAATTCTTTATTTTCGCATTAATATAACCAGTAGGAATCAATTTACTTACTGGAATCGCATTACCTAATAGAATTGTGATTAAATCACCTAATCCTAGACCTGGAATAACATTCAATATATTTGTAAGTAACTTTACTAATCCACCAAGTGCATTTGGTAAACCACTATACTGTGTTTTACCTACTGCATAACCAACAAATCCACCTGTATTACCGTTTACGTTTTTTACATCCGCATTATTTACTTCTATATTAGAAACCTCTACATGACCTTCTACACGTCCTGCAATAGCACCAGTCGCAAGTGCTGTAGGGTCTTTCTTTCTTGCATCAAGAACATCCCCCAATGTTTTTCCCAGATCAATCTTGACCTGACCGAACGTTAATATAAATGTTAGACCACTTACAAGTCCACCAAGTAATTTACCTAAAGTACTTGTAAGAGTACTTACAAGAGTAGATGGATACCAAGTTTCTGTAGTGGTTGTATGAACTTTCATATTATCAAACTTGATATTTGAAACCTGTACGAGCTCTTTACTTAAACCAATATCATGCTCACTTACTTCACTTGATATTGTTGAGAAGAAACCAACACCCATTTGTTCAGCAACATTGAGTTTATCTGTTTGTTCAACCTTCACATTAGAAACAACTGGTTTCTCTATCTTTGCACCTACATTCCAAATCTTATTGTTAGTACTCTTAGCACCAACCATTGTGCCTTGGAAGTTAAGAGGTTTCCAACTTGAACTACTTAAATCTATATCACGGAAGATAATATAATTCGCATTAGCGCTATATTTCTGATTTGCAGCTTTATCAATATCGAGATCAGGATTAATTTCACCTGTGTTCTGATCAACACCACATCTTCCTCTTGGCTTTAAGGGTGATACATTACTTAAGCTTTTGTTTGTTTCTTGAATTCCTCCAAAAGTATAGTCAGATACTCCATTTTGATTTTTCGTTAAATCGGCATCTCCACCATAAAGCATAATAGGTTTGCCGTTTTTATCCTTATCAACTTTCCATTTTAGAACATCTTGATAAGCCTGATAAACCGCACCATATACTTTTGTATCTGTTCCTATCTTTCTGAGCTGTGCTTCATTACCAATAAGAATATAAGTCTTATTCCCAATAGTCTTAACAACCTGACCCTTAAAGTCACGGCCTTCCGCATTTTCAGTACTTACGTTTTCGCTTACCTGATCTGCCACTAATTCTGGCTTACTAGAATCAAAACTTTGAGAGAGTACATACTTATGTGACTTACTATAAGTTAAGTAAGACTGATTCTCTCCATTAGGATATACCATCTGTCCCATACCAAACTGAGGTGCATCATAATCTAATGACATTACTGGTTCTGTTTCTGAATTATCCTGTGCAAGAACCATTAACTGATAGGGGTTATAGATAGTAATGGTATCTGTTTCTTTATTATAAAGTGATGTACTTTCTCTAGTTGTACCTGTAATGCTACCAGTAAAGTTATTTGGAAGTGTCCATATATAATCAGTACTCATCTCAATATCACTCATTAATACATATTGAGCATCTGATGTATATCTCAATTCAGTTCCTTCATTTTTTACTACTTCTCCAGAACCAATTGATCCATCCTTATCACCTGTATAAACATAAGCATCAGAACCAATCTGTTTTAACTGATTGTAGTTATAAATACAGATCTTATCATTTTGGTAATATGTCTCTATATTCTCAGTTGTTTCAGTTGTATTTGTATTATTATCATAAACTGTCTCTTGAGGCATATTATCAGTTTGATTAAAGTTGACTATACCTGCTGCATTTACCTGCGTACAAGCAAGCGCAATACATAGTATGAGAAGTACCCATTTATTGAGTAGTGGTTTTATTTTATTCATACAAGACCTTTTTCCTTCCTATAATATTCTGAGTTATTATTCAGAAAACATGTTGCAATTGTTCTAAAAAGCCCCATATTGTTGATATTTTCTATATAAACACACTTTTTTTACATCTTCTTGCATTATAGACTTATAAAATTGTTAATATAATGTGTAAAAAGAGAAAAGTTTTTAACAGTTTTTTGTCTAAAGTGTACCATAAAATATTACAAAATAAATAACGAGCCACTTATGCGACTCGTCTTTAATTACAACTGTTCTAATATTTTAAGTATTATAATGCCATTTCTAACTGCAAGTATTTCCGCACTATTATCAAATTCTATACCTGTTAGATCTACAATCTTAGATAAACGATAAGAGACAGTTCTAGGATGAACGTTCATTAACTCTGAAGTTTTTCTAATACTCTGTTTATTACTCAAATAACATTCCAAAGTACTAATCAACTCACTGTTTCTCTTTTTATCCTGTTTATTAAGCTTAATGACTGAATAAGGTATATATTGTCTTAATTCTTCCTTATCATTAATATTTGTAAATATCTGGAAAAAACCTAATTTAGCACAATCTACGATTGATTTAGTTTTCTCTCCAGTAGCCTCTCTAATAAGACCAATATACTCTAATGCTGCTTTAGAATCCTTAAAAGAATCCTTTAATCCATGATATCCCTTCACACTCTTTCCTATTCCAATTAGAAGTTCAAACTTCTTATTTCTTCTAGTTAAAGAATCTTGTATATCTTTATGAATCTCTTCTAAAGTGTTTCTAAACTCTTTTTTTATTTTCCAATCTTTTTCGTTATAAATGTATAAGATATGATTTGTATTATAAAAAATACGCTCTTTTGGTAAGTAATGATACATTTCTTTCTTAAGATTTTTCGTCTCATTCTTCTGTGCGATACTATTTTTTTCTTTTTTATTCTCAGGCTTTAAATAGAATATAACTACTCTATATTCATCTGTATCGCTTAAATCAAGTAAACTTGAGGCATCATCTTCTTCGGCATCAGACATACCTCCATTAATCAACCAATAGTTCAAATCACGAAGATATTTAATTTCCATCTCCTTCTTTGTGACATCCTGAGCTAAAAGATAGAATAAAGCCGTAATTATATTATCTAATGTGACAAAGTCTAATTCACTCAACGGTTCATTCACTTCTGTAACCACTAGATAATAATGACAATAATTAAGAATATCAATCTTTTGAATATATTCCACATACTCTCTCTTTTGGCGTATATACTCATGCTTAGTAGTAATATGAGGTACATACTTTTCATCACCTATGATAGTAAACTCTTTTTGTCCTGTAATAGGATAAATACAGTGATAATTTTCATCATAGAGAGAAACAGAATTTCCTACCATAGTCTCTAAACTTTTAAAGAATGTCTCTATTGTTTGTTCATCATATCGTTCATGTAATAAAAAATGATTAATCTGATCTTGAACTATTTCACTATATAGATACTTTGCAATATCAAGATCGTATGCATGACATAATACATATTTCAAAACAGCCCAATAACTAATATTATGTGGAAGTTCTAACACAGGTATTCCATGTGCATCGCAAAAGTGTATAAATAGTTCAAATAATTCCTTCTGATGCACTGTATCTTTTCTTCTTTTTATTATAAATCCGCTAACTCCCTTTTTATTCAATTCTTCTAGATGGCAAATCACTGTGTTCTTATCAAGATTATCATAAACTCTTAAAGAGGTTAGCAATAACTTACCCCCCCTCCCGAAATTTCAATATCAGCCCTTGAAATAAATTGTGCACCTTTTATTTCTCTATTTGTTTCATACAGATTGTTTATTATTTTAATTCCAGAAAATTCATTACTTTTGATAAAATCTTCTACTGTATACCCCATTTGAAAGAATCCTCCATATTATATGATTGCCATATCAAGCATTAGCAATATATTATTTAATACAAACAATCAATATATAATAATAATATTAATTATTGTACATATCTAATATAAATGTAATATATATTTTTTACATTTTAACATAACAATTATAGTTCAATTTTTTGTTTTATACTATCTATTTGCCTTCTATTAAAAAAAATCTACTCTTTTAATTATAGGAACACATTTGTCTTTTCTTCATAGATGTTGTATATTATAAACTCAAGAAAGGGGAGAAACATTATGACTAAAAAGAAGAAATTACGTATACTACTTACTCTATTAATCATAATCTGGATGGGGGTTATATTCTGTTTTTCTAATCAAACAGGTCCTAAAAGTTCCTCTTCTTCTCAATCAGTCATCTATCTCATAGGACATATATCTAAGACATTGACTGGACACAATATAGTGGATACATTATCTACAGATGCTTTTAGCTTTATAGAATTCGTTATTCGTAAATGTGCACATATGTTTGTATATTTCGTTTTAAGTATTCTTACAATGTTGCTGATGTTTACTTATGAAACTTATCCCTTACGCTTTAAATGCTTTATATCACTACTAGTGAGTTTCCTCTATGCATGTTCAGATGAACTTCATCAGTTCTTTGTAGGAGGACGTAGTGCAAGCTTTAGAGATGTACTTATAGATTCTACAGGAGCATGTATTGGGATATTACTTACACTTATTATTTATACTCTAATTAAAAAGGCACAGCCTCATTATTAGCTGTGTCTTTCATTTGGCTTGAATTCTACATAGTCATAAGAATCTTCATCTGTATAATGCCACTATTCACCCTCATATCCTATAAAGCCATACTTCTCCATTGTTTCTTCTAGTAATAGAACATGTTTAAGAGGATCACCTGATAACCATGAATAATCTCTACTTGCTTGACTCGTAAAATCATCAAACTCTGTAGGCATATCTATTTCACTTCCATCACTCTTTACAAGAGTCACATCTACAACATTTCCAAAATTATGTGTCTTAGGACCATTTGTAGGATCAGCAACAAACTCATCATCATGGATCAGTTCCCAGAAATATTGTTGTGCAGTAAATGGTCTATAAGCATCCCAGATTTTTAAACTAAAACCTATTTCTTTTAACTCTTCCTGTACCTTCTTGAGTTTAAGTGTAGTTCCTCTTCTTAAATACGCTTCATCAAAATCATATACTTTAGTATGTGTAAAATTACGTTCTGTTGCATAACGTAGTTCCACATATATATCAGGTATATAATCTTTTACTCTCACATAATCACTTTTCATAACTTCTCCAAAAGAAAATCCAGGGAATAACCCTGGATCCTAGTAATTGTTTTTGACTTGAATACGTGTAATAGCCTTCTTTAATGCAATTTCAGCACGCTGTAAATCGACATCTGGATTCTTTGATCTTAATCTCTCTTCAGCTCTTGCCTTTGCTTCTTCAGCTCTACGTAGGTCGATTTCTTCTGGTGATTCAATATCATTCACAATAAGTGTAACAGTATTATCACCATCTACATAAACAAATCCACCACCAACAGCGAACTCATATCTGTCTTTATCAATCCTATAATTCATTTCGGCGATTTCCACACCACTCGCCAATGGCATATGGTGAGCAAGTATACCCATCTGACCATCAGTTGTTCTAATGTTCAGAATATCTACGTCTACATCCCTGTAGGTACCTTTAGGAGTGACGATATGTAAATGAAATTTACTCACTTAAAGATTCAGCTTTCTTTACTGCTTCTTCAATAGTACCTACATTATGGAAAGCCTGCTCTGGTAAATCGTCATATTTGCCTTCTAGAATTTCTTTAAATCCTTTTACTGTATCTTCTACATGTACATACTTACCATCTAAACCAGTAAACTGTTCTGCAACAGTAAATGGCTGTGATAAGAAGTTTCTAATTCTTCTTGCACGTGCAACGATTAGTTTATCTTCTTCACTCAATTCATCCATACCAAGAATTGCGATGATATCCTGTAATTCCTGATATTTCTGTAACATCTGAGTTACTCCATGAGCCACTTCATAATGTTCTTTACCAACAACGTTTGGATCAAGACCTCTAGAAGAAGAGTTTAGTGGATCTACTGCAGGGTAAATACCTAATGCTGCAATACTACGATCAAGTACAACTCTTGCATCAAGATGTGTGAATGTAGTTGCTGGAGCAGGGTCAGTCATATCATCGGCAGGTACATATACAGCCTGTACAGATGTAATAGAACCCTGTTTAGTTGAAGTAATACGTTCCTGTAACTGACCCATTTCAGTTGCAAGAGTTGGCTGATAACCTGCCTGAGATGGAACACGTCCAAGTAGGGCAGATACTTCTGAACCAGCCTGAGTGAAACGGAAGATATTATCGATGAATAGTAAGACATCCTGTCCCTGTTCATCACGGAAATATTCCGCCATAGTAAGTGCTGATAATGCAACTCTAAGTCTTGATCCAGGTGGTTCATTCATCTGACCAAACACTAGTGTTGTCTTATCTAATACACCACTTTCTTTCATTTCATAGTACAAATCATTACCTTCACGAGAACGTTCACCAACACCGGCGAATACTGATAAACCGTTGTGTTCAGTTGCGATGTTGTTGATGAATTCCTGGATAAGAACTGTCTTACCTACACCGGCACCACCGAACAATCCGATCTTACCACCCTTGATGAATGGACAGATCAAGTCTACGACTTTAATACCTGTTTCAAGAATTTCAGTTTCTGTTCTCTGATCAGCAAATGTAGGTGCTGATCTATGAATTGGCATATGTTTTTCTTCAGTCAATTCATCTTTACCATCAATAGAATGTCCTAATACGTTGAACATTCTACCAAGTGTTTTATTACCTACTGGAACACTAATAGGTGCATTAGTATCCACAGCATCCATACCTCTTGTTAGACCATCAGTAGGACCCATTGCGATACATCTTACAATATCATCACCAATATGCTGAGCAACTTCTACAGTTAACTCTTCACCATGGTTATCAATTGTGATGGCTGTATTTAGATCTGGAAGATCTTTATCAGCAGCAAACTGTACATCGACAACTGGACCCTGAGCCTTGATAATCTTACCAACATTCAAAGACATATGGCACCTCCTTCTTATTGTGCATTGGCACCAGCAACGATTTCACTTACTTCACTTGTAATCGCGCTCTGACGTGCCTGGTTGTATTTTAATAACAACTCATCTGTTAATTCATTAGCATTGTCTGTTGCGTTCTTCATAGATGTTCTTCTAGACGCATTTTCTGCAGTCACTGATTCAATCAAGTAACCATAGATAACGGCCTGTAAATACATCGGAATTAAGCTACCAAGTACTGATTCAGGACTTGGTTCAAACAATGTATCTTTATGGAATTTCTTATCAGAGACAAGATCTTCAGCCTTAAGTGGAAGAAGAGTCACATCTCTAGGTACGAAAGTTAAATCATTCACATATTCTGTATATACAATATGAATAGACTTAATTTCTTTTTTCTTATAGCCTTCTAGGAGTGAAGCAACTAATCTCACAACACTTCTAAAATCAAGGGTCGTATTAAGGTCTACATAAGTACCATCTACTTCACCTTTAAAATGTTTCTTAAACTGATTTAAGCCTTTATTACCAATCGCAATAATCTTCTTGGCATCATTGACTGATGCTTCAACCTGCTTAAAGATATTTGAGTTATATCCACCACATAATCCTAAAGTAGAAGTGATAACGATATAAACATCTTTACCCTTATTATTTAATACTAAATAAGGAGAATCAATATCATTTCCTGCAGAAGATAAGATCTGTGCACAAGTATCTTTTACCTGTGTATAATAAGGCTTCATGTCATTCAACTGATTTCTAGTCTTAGAAAGCTTAGAGCTAGCAACAAGTTCCATAGCTCTTGTGATTTTCTTAGTAGATTCAATTGATTTGATACGACGCTTGATGGCTTGCATCTGCCCAGCCATAATTAAGCCTCAGCTTTCTGTAAGTTTTCGAACTGAGTTGTATAAGCCTTAACAGCTTCCTTCAACTTAGCAGTTAATTCATCAGATAATACTTTCTTTTCTCTGATTTCATCAAGAAGATCACTATGTGCAACAGCAAACTTCTCTACTAAACCATCCATATATTCCTGTACCTTTTCCACTTTAACATTCTTAACGAATCCATTTTCAAGTGCAAATAGAGTAATAATCTGATCAATAACATCTCTTGGTGCATACTGTGCCTGCTTTAATACTTCACGTACACGTTCACCATGTTCAATCGCATTCTTAGTTGCTGCATCTAAGTCAGAACCAAACTGTGCGAATGACTGCATTTCTTCATACTGCGCTAATTCATACTTCAAGTTTCTAGAAACCTGCTTCATAGCCTTGATCTGTGCTGTAGAACCTACACGTGATACAGATAAACCTGTATCAATGGCAGGTCTGAAACCAGCATTGAATAATTCCTGCTGTAAGAAGATCTGACCATCAGTAATAGAAATAACGTTAGTAGGGATATATGCTGAGATATCACCTGCCTGTGTTTCAATGATAGGAAGGGCAGTAATAGAACCTCCGCCATTTTCTTCATTTAAACGACAAGATCTTTCTAATAGTCTTGAATGTAAGTAGAATACATCACCTGGATAAGCTTCACGTCCTGGTGGTCTCTTTAATAATAGAGACACTGTACGATAAGCTACGGCATGCTTACTTAAATCATCATAAACGATTAATACATCCTTACCCTGGTCAAGCCATTCTTCAGCAATAGCACAACCTGCATAAGGAGCAATATACTGAACTGGAGCAAGTTCAGAAGCTGATGCAGAAACAACAACAGTATAATCCATTGCGCCTGCCTTCTTTAATTTTTCAACAACCTGTGCAACTGTAGAGTTCTTCTGACCAATTGCTACATAGATACAGTACATATCCTGACCTTTTTGGTTGATGATTGTATCAACAGCGATAGCTGTTTTACCAGTCTGTCTGTCACCGATGATTAACTCACGCTGACCTCTACCAACTGGAATAATTGCATCAATAGTAGTGATACCAGTCTGTACTGGCTGATCTACTGATTTTCTTGTCATAACACCAGGAGCCACTCTTTCGATTGGTCTAGTCTTTGTAGTGATAATTTCACCCTGACCATCAATAGGCTGTCCTAAAGGGTTAACGACACGACCAAGCATTGCATCACCTACAGGTACTTCAATGATCTTACCTGTACGTCTTACTTCGTCGCCTTCTTTAATTTCGTCCGCATTACCTAATAAAGTAACACCAACACTATCTTCATCTAGGTTCATGACCATACCATAAACATCACCTGGGAAAAGGATCAATTCACCTAACATTGCATTGTCTAAACCATGAACAACACTGACACCGTCACCAACAGTCATAACTGTTCCGACGTCTTTCTGTTCCATGACATCATCATAATGCTTAATCTGCTCTTTGATTAAAGCACTGATTTCATCGGGTCTTAATGCCACTTGCGTCACCTACTTTCTCAACAGCTCAGTCTTGAGCTTGCTGACTTTGTTCTTTAATGAGCCATCATAGACACGGTTCTCAATCTGAACCTTAACACCACCAATAAGTGTCTTATCTTCAACAGTTCTTAAAGTAATTGTTTTGTTTTCTTTCTGAGAAATCGCTTCTTCAATTGTCTTAACCTGTTCATCGCTTAATGCGAAAGGTGTGAAGATAACGCCTTCCTCGATACCAAGATGCTTATTACTCATCTTAATAAAGCTTTTTGTAATAGGCGCAATGTATCTTGTTCTTCTTTTCTTTACAAGCAGTTTAAGAAAATTCAATACATAATGATTTACTGAAGTGCCAAAACCTTTATCAAGTAATGCACACTTTGCTTCATCATCTACAAGCACATGAGAGAAGAATTTTTCAAATTCTGGATTACTTTCTAAAACTGTATCAACTAGTTTCATGTCTGCTAGATAATCTTCTAGCGCATGATCTTCTAACGCTAACTGATATAAGCTTTCAGCATAACGTTCTGCAACATTTGCATCCATTAGTTAACAACCTGTTTTACGAAATCATCTACTAAAGCTTTATTGGCTTCAGTATTCATATTCTGATCCATGACTTTAGTAGCCACTTCAACAGCAACATCCACAATTTCTTTCTTCATTTCATCCTGTGCTGCAAGCTTTTCAGATTCAATTTCATGGCGAGCCTGTTCAATCTTTTCTTGAGCCTGCTTGTTAGCTTCATCCATGATTTTACTCTTAGCCTTTACGGCATCTTCCTTAGCCTGATCTATGATTTCTTTATACTGTTTTGCAGCTTCTTTAGCCTGCTTTTCACTTTCTAGAAGATATTCAGATGCTTTTTCATTCTTAGCCTTCGCATCATTGATATTACCTTCTATAAAATCAGCTCTCTTCTGGAAGAATTCTAATACATAATTCCATAAATATTTCTTGAACAGAAGAAGCATGATTGCAGTGGAACATAACTGAACAATCATAGTGGTAGGGTTTGGAAATAACTTTGCGGCTATATCTGGCATAGTTTTTTCCTCCTTAAACTATTTTTTATTTGAATACGAATAATAAGATGAAAGAAATAAGTAAACCATAGAGGGCTACTGTTTCTGTTAAGGCGATACCTAAGATCATAGTAGTACGGATCTTGCTTTCAGCCTCAGGATTTCTTCCAATTGCAGATACTGCATGAGCGGCAACTAAACCTTCACCAATACCTGTACCTAAACCTGCAAGTACTGCAATACCAGCAGCGATTGCAATTAAACCTCTTGTCATAATCAATTTCCTCCTATTGACATTTTTTTCATTTATTCTTCATCTGGATTTTCATTAGAAATCAGAATTGAAGATAGTGTAACGAATACCAGTGCTTGTACACATCCAGAGAATACATCGAAATAACAATGTAATAGTGGTGCTACCACTGGTCCTAAAAAGTTGAATGGAATCAACTTGTAACTTAAGAATGATGTTGCCTGATATACTAAGGCCATAATAAATGTACCACTCAATAAGTTACAGAAAATACGCATTGATATAGAAATCAATGGTGAAATCAAACCAAATAGGTTTGTTGGGGGAATCAAAGTTCCCTTAATATAACTGCCAACACCCTGATACTTAATCGCATTAATCTGAATTAATACCCATGTAATTAATGTTAAGGATAACGTGATTGAGTAGTTAGTAGTTGGCGCATCAAAACCTGTTAATCCAAATAAGTTAGAAACCAACAGCCATGCAAATAACATAGAAAAATAAGGATAGTAGTTCTTCGCATATTTCTTAGGCATGATTGTGCCCATATAATCGTAAACCATCTTAATGGCGGTTTCAACAAGAAGAACCACACCTTTTGGTCTCTTAGTTGGATCTGCTTCTCTTATTTTTTTACCTGCATAAACAAAGAAAATAGAAAGTATCACAGTCACAATCAATGATGATATCAGTTCTGGCTGAATAGTGATTTTCATTATCTCATACGCCTCCTTTCTCCATATGCATGTATATAAATAGAAATCTTTACTACTAGATAGCCCAGAAATACAGTATACATATTTACTATTTCTGGAAAGAATCCAGCTATCGCAAAACCTACTGCAAAAATAAACAATTTAGCCATAAATAACATAACCGCAATTGTCTTACCTGCAGTCTGGATGGAAAGTATTGTATCAGTCATTTTCATATTGATCTGTAAAATTAATAAATCAATAAGATAACCTAATACAAACCCTAAGCAGTAGCTGATTGAATGAAGAATGATGGAAAGTATAACCGCAAGAATCAATCCTGCAAGAAATACTTTAACAGAAGTTCTTCTTACTTCATATTCATCAAATCCCATTAATTAGTACCAAACAAGCGGTCTCCCGCATCTCCTAAACCTGGTACAATATATCCCTTGTCATTTAGCTTTTCATCTAATGCAGCTAAAGTAAGCTTTACATCTGGATGATGTTCTTCAATGTATTTCACACCTTCAGGTGCACCTACAAGGCAGACAAGTTCAATATCCTTCGCACCACGATCTTTAATATTCTGGATAGCCATATCAGCTGAACCACCAGTAGCAAGCATAGGATCAAGAACAATAACCTTTGCGCTCTCTAATCCCTTAGGAAATTTAGCATAATATTCATGAGGAATCAATGTTTCTTCATCTCTATACATACCAATATGACCTACTTTCGCAGTTGGCATGATTCTTCTGAAGCCATCTACAAGACCCACACCAGCACGTAAGATAGGTACAAGAATAATATCTCTATCTAGTTCATAACCAGTTGTCTTACAAATAGGTGTTTCAATTTCCTTTTCTTTTAAAGGATAATCTTTTGTGACTTCATAAGCCATCAACATTGCGATTTCATCAAGGTTCTGCTTAAAAATATAGTTTGATGTCTTTTCTTCTCTCATAATTGAGAGTTTGTGTTTAATTAATGCATGATTGAGTACTTTAACCATCTTATGACCTCCTAGTATTTAATATCGTCATACATAGTCACTTTATCAGTTAACTTCTTTACTCTTGCAAGACATTCATTCTTTACTTCATCAGTTTCTTCATTCTTTAAACGATAAGCAATAATCTTTCCAACTTCTCTGAAGTCATCTTCCTTGAATCCTTTTGTTGTCATTGCTGGGGTACCAACACGGATTCCAGAAGCCTTGAAAGGTTTTTCTGTATCGAAAGGAATCGCATTCTTATTAGCTGTAATATTGATTTCATCAAGTAATCTCTGAGCTTTCTTACCTGTAATACCACAGCTGCTCTTTACATCAATAAGTAATAGGTGATTATCAGTACCACCAGTTACAAGACGGAATCCTTCTTCCTTTAAAGATTCTTCTAAAGCTTTTGCATTCTTAATGATTTGATGACTATATTCCTTGAATTCAGGCTGTAATGCTTCATAGAAGCAAGCTGCTTTAGCCGCAATAATATGCATAAGAGGTCCACCCTGCATACCAGGGAAAACAGCTCTATCAATATCTTTTGCATACTTTTCCTTACACATGATGACACCACCTCTAGGACCTCTTAAAGTCTTATGAGTTGTAGTCGTCACGATATCTGCATAAGGGAATGGAGATGGATGATCTCCTGCAGCAACTAAACCAGCGATATGTGCCATATCTACCATAAAGATAGCACCAACACTATGTGCTACTTCAGCCATGAATTTGAAATCAATCGTTCTTGCATAAGCACTTGCCCCTGCAACAACTAACTTAGGTTTGATTTCTTCACACAATCTCTTATATTCACCATAATCGATTCTTTCTGTTTCCTTATCAACACCATAAGCATGGAATTCATAAGTCTTACCAGAGTAGTTTAATGGATGTCCATGAGTTAAATGCCCACCATCATTTAAAGACATACCTAGTACTTTATCACCTGGCTGTAATAAAGCAAAATAAACAGCTGTATTCGCTTGTGCACCAGAATGAGGCTGAACATTTGCATACTCACAGCCAAATAGCTTCTTAAGTCTTTCCTGTGCTAATGTTTCTACTTCATCCACAAACTGACATCCACCATAATATCTCTTACCTGGATATCCTTCAGCATATTTATTTGTTAGAACTGAGCCCGCAAGCTCCATAATTTCTTTAGATACAAAGTTTTCGGAAGCAATTAATTCAATATTGTTTCTTTGTCTATTCAATTCTCGCTCAACACTCGCAAATACTTCTGTATCTCTCATAATGCTTACTCCTTTTCTAAAGCCATCATTTTTTCAATTCTCTTAACATGTCTTCCACCTTCAAAATCAGTATGAAGCCATGCATTAAGAATTTCAACAGCGAGTCCTTCTCCAATAACTCTCTGTCCCATTGCAATCATGTTAGTATCATTATGAGCTCTTGTCGCTTTTGCACTAAATACATCATGACATAATGCGCAGCGGATACCATCTACCTTATTACATGTAATTGATACACCGATTCCTGTTCCACAAACAACGACACCTTTCTCACATTCTCCTGATGCAACAGCTTTAGCTGCCTTAGATGCATAATCAGGATAATCACAAGAGTCTTCAGTATAAGTACCATAGTCTACAACTTCATAACCCTGTTTCTTCATTTCATCAATAAGAACATTCTTTAAACGTAATCCACCATGATCACAAGCGACTGCAACTTTCATAATATACCTCCTCGATTTCTTCTTTGGTAATTAAACCTTCTCTTAGTATTCTCACATCACCTTGACTTAAATCCACGACTGTAGATGCAGTTGCCGAAGCAGTCTGTCCTCTGACAACCATATCAATCTGTCCATCAAGCTGTGCAAGTACTTCTTTTTCGTTTGTCGTATTCCCTTGACCAGATAAATTAGCACTTGTTACTGATAAAGGCCCTGTCTGATCAATGAGTGACAAAACGAAAGAACTGTCTGGGATTCTAATACCTATTGTATCTTTTCCACTAACATGTCTCGAATCCACACTATCCAGTCTTTTTAATACGATTGTCATTCTACCTGGCATAAACTTATCAATCACTCTCTGGGTACCCTCGTCTACTAAGCCATACTTCTTTACATCATCTTTTTTTGACAACATAAGAGTCACTGCTTTATTCGGGTTACGTTTCTTGATTTCCATAATTCTATCAAGACCCTTCAAATCATCGAATAAGCAGGCAACGCCATAAACAGTTTCCGTAGGAAATGCAACAATCTTCCCATCTCTTACTGCACTCACTAATAAATCCATCTGTTCTGGTCCTATAACCTGTGTCATTAAAATCACCTCATATCGGTATTATTCTAACACAAAAACTTTCTTAAAAACATATATTTATCGCTTTCCAACATACCCTTTTCTACTTACAAATTCATATATCTGTCAATTATTTATTCAAACTTAATTGTTTGTACATAAATTCTTCATAGAATATTTTATATAATGAATAAAAGGAGGTATTTTGTCATGAAAAAGAAGAATGTAGTTATTGGTACAATAGGCGCAGCCGCTGCGGCATCTGCCACTTATCTTGCAGCAGGGCGCATTGCGATAGAAAAAGTATGTACAAGATGCAAAAAAGAAAAAGTAGGATTAAAACATCCAATGAGTAAAGATGATAAACAATGGCTAGATCATCAGACATTTATTGATATGGAAATCACTTCTTATGATGGATTAAAGCTAGAAGGGCAGTTCCTTCCTTATCCTGATTCTAATAAATTAGTGATCTGTGTTCATGGATTCCATTCTTACCATTATCGTGAGTTTGCATATTATATTCGTTTCTACCATGAACTTGGTTATAATATCCTTCTTCCAGATAATAGAGCACATGGACAGTCAGAAGGACATTATATTGGTTTTGGATGGCTGGACCGTTTAGATATATTAGAATGGATTAAAAAAATGGAAGAATACTTCCATAATGAACCAATGAGCATTGTCTTACATGGTATATCCATGGGTGGGGCAACAGTACTCATGGTAAGTGGTGAAGAATTATCTGACAATGTGAAAGCTATTGTCGCTGATTGCAGCTATACAAGTGCTTATGATGAATTCAAATACTACTTAAAGAATAAAGGATGTCCACCATTCTTATTACTTCCTAGTGCTACATTATTATCTAAAAAGACAGTAGGGTATAACTTCAAACAAGCCAGTGCAATCAATCAAGTCAAGAAATCTAAAACACCTACATTATTTATACATGGTAACCAGGATCACTTTGTGCCTACTTACATGGCATTAGAACTCTATAATGCCTGTCAGGCAGAAAAGAAATTACTTATTGTGAATGATGCTGCACATGGTGAATCTTATCATAAAGAGAAGAAACTTGTTCAAAGCAATATTACTCATTTCTTAGAGAAATATGTAGACTAATAGACCGAGCAAGTTGCTCGGTCTATTCTTATTTCTTCGCATTTCTTATTTTTCTTTCAAAAATAAGTACAACTTCATCACTTGTACTATTGCTTCCTACACCAACACCTACAATAGCACCACCTACCATATTACTGCCTATTTCATTTGTGAAAGCTGTCTTTAGTCTCCAACCCTGTACACTATATCTTATTAATGTCTTCTTCAAACTATTTGTATCTGTCCTACCATGAGAATCATGAACAGTGACTACATCATATTCATAAAGATCATTACATTCTAAAATGGAATCTAAATTATAATCATTATTTCTTTCTTCCAATAATTCTGTGAACTTATCTTCCGTCATCGAATCATTAGAAGTATTTTTTTCTATGATTTGATCTAGTTTTGAGTTGATTTCTTTTTGTTCATCCATACTTTGACGTTGTTTGTAATACTTATCAAAATATGTATGAATTCCTTCTTTGATATCTTGAGAAAAATGACCTTTATCTAACTGTTGATCAATTGCCTGAATAGCTTCATCCAGCTGCTTTGTAGAAAGATGAGTACTTTTCAGTTTAGTTGATGTGATTGTGAGATTAGGTACTTGTTGTAAGCAGGTATTACATAGACATACTTCTCCAAAGCTATTTCTATCTGGAATAGTAGTAAAAACCTGCCCACAATGACTACATTTCATTTGCTTATCCATATGATTTTACCTTTCACTTTATTAACATAAATATAGTATATATTATTTTTACTGAACTAAAAAGCAAACAAGATAAAATGGTCTAAACAATAAACTATTCTCTTTGCCTATATCTTTTTGTGAAATCAAATATGATTTATTCACAATGTTGGAATACTTCTTACAGAACTCATTGATTGATTCATGTTTTCCAATACCTGAAGATTTCACCTCAAATACATTGATTTTACTTCCATCTGATACTAGAAAATCAACCTCATAATAATGCGTACTTCCTTTTTTATTCCAAGTATGATAGTACAATTCTCTTCCTGATGCAGCAATCATCTGCGCCATTAGATTTTCATACAAATAACCAAGATTAATAGGTAACTTATCAGACAATAGTTTTGCATATATTTCATTTTCTGTTGCTGGGCGATCAATAAACATAAGTGTGACAAACAAACCAGTATCCGCAATATATAGCTTATAACTATCAAAATCTTTTGTGTCTGCCAAGCTTACTTTTGGATCAGTTGTATTAAAACATGGTAGCACTGTCTTTGAATCAATCAACTCATATAATAATTCTTCACTTCTTACATTATTCTTCTTACCTATCGCAGTTGTTATGCGATATTTTTTTGTATCTTTTGCGAGCTGAGCAGGTATTGAATGATACATAGCTGATAATCTACCAGAAGCATCAATCTTCTTAAAATCTTCTTCATACAGATTAATAATCTGTCTTTTGACCATATCTATTTCTGAAAAGTTTTTACCATTTACATAGGCTTCTACAGCTTGTGGCATTCCTCCAACAGCCATATATATTCTCAAATCTCTCATTAACTTACGATTTGTAGCCTGACCAATGGCTTTACCCATATTATATATATCTTTCAACAATCCATAATTACTACCTGTGGCAGTACAGAATTCTTCATAGTCCATTGGATAAATCTGAATCTTCATTTCCTCAGAAGGAATAAGAATATCCTTTACATTCTTCTTAATTGATATCAAAGATTCTGTTTCTAGATAACTATATCTACCATCTGCAACAAGATGTTTAATTGCTTGTCTTGCTTTAGGAAATAACTGTACTTCATCAAAAATAATAAGAGACTTATGTTCATATAATGTTATTCCCGTTTCAGCCTGCAATCTTAGAAAAAATATATTTAGATTACCTATATCATCAAAACATTCAAGAATATTATTTGTTGTCTTTGAAAAGTCTATCAAAATATATGACTTATACTCATTCTTCGCAAAATTTTCCGCAATAGTTGACTTACCAACACGTCTTGCTCCCTCTAATAGAACTGCATATCGATCTGAATAGTTATGCTTCCATTCAAGTAGCTTATCATACGCTTTTCTCTTAAAAAACATAGAATATCTCCTCACTTTTTAAATATATATAACTTTCTTCAATCTTATTATCTGCCAAAATATAACTTTCTTCAATCTTATATTTGTCAAAAATGTGACTTTCTTCAATCTTTTTTTAGCCTAAAATAGTACTTTCTTCGAAGTAACGGTAATTATATTATATTTATTTACGTATAAAAAAAGGGGATAGCATCCGCTATCTCCTCATGACTATTCTTCATCAAATAAAACTAAATCATCAAATATCTGTCTTCTTACTACGACTCTTGATTCACCTTCATAAGTGAATACTACAGCTGGTTTAGGCAACTGGTTGTAGTTAGAAGACATAGAGTAGTTATATGCACCTGTAGAGAATACTGCAAAAATATCTCCTGGCATAATATTAGCTGTAACTGGTAGATCCTTAGTAATCATATCAGCACTTTCACAGATCTTACCTACAACTGTTACAGTCTTAGTCTTTGTTTCTCCTGCTTTATTTGCAACAATACCATCATATTTCGCATCATATAAAGGTGTACGGATATTATCAGACATACCACCATCAATAGAGACATAAGTACGTACATCAGGGATTTCTTTAATACATCCTACTGTATAAAGAGTAATACCTGCATTACCTACAACATAACGCCCTGGTTCAATCATAACAGCTGGACGTTCCCATCCATGACTATCATATTCATTATAAATAACTTTCATGATTTCTGATGTAATAGATTCAAAATCAAGTGGTTCATCCTGTTTAGTATAAGCAATACCATAACCACCACCGGCATTAATCTTACTTGTTACAACACCAAATGTATTATAGATTTCATTTACGAACTTCATGAACTGAAGCATTGCATTCACATAAGCGAATAAATCAAATACCTGAGAACCGATATGACAATGAATTCCTTCATATTCGATATTATCAGACTCTAAGATTTTCTGAATAGCTTTTAAATAGATACCATAATGAGAACTAAAGCCAAACTTAGTATCCTTATGACCAGTCATAATATAGTTATGACCACCAGCTTTAATACCAGGGACAATTCTTAAAGTTGCCTTTACTTTCTTACCTAGTTTACCTGCAATCTTTTCACAGTTTTCAATTTCATAGAAGTTATCTACTACGAAATGAGTCACATCATGACTTAATGCATATTCAATTTCTGAAGGAAGCTTATTGTTTCCATGGAAGTAGATCTTATCTGGATCAAATCCAGCACGTAATGCGATACTGATTTCTCCTGCAGATACGCAGTCAATTCCAATACCATATTCATTTGCAAGCTTATAGATTGCAAGACAGCTAAAAGACTTAGATGCAAATAATGGAAGCGCCTTTTCATACTTATCCATGAACTTTGTCTTTAATTCATTCATCTGATGTCTGATATGACCTTCACTCATAACATAAAGTGGTGTGCCATACTGTTTTGCGAGATCAGATGCTTTAATACCATCTATATATAAATCATTGCCTTTTATATCAGCAAACTGTGTCTGTAATACCATACCATTCCCCTTAATATAATGTTTTTAAATCAAATAAACCTTTGTCTTTATTCATTAATGCCTTTAATGCAGCAACAGCACCATTCGCAAATACTTCTTTAGAAAGAGCTGTATGCTTTACTTCTACGATTTCATCCTGTCCTGCAAACATTACTGTATGTTCACCAAAGATTGTCCCGCCTCTTATAGATGAAATACCTACTTCATTTCTTTCTCTCTTACGATGAATAGAATGACGATCATAAGTAGGTTCTAATGAATCATCTAAAGCATTATTAATACCATCATATAACATCACTGCAGTACCTGATGGTGAATCAATCTTCTGATTATGATGTTTTTCCATGATTTCAATATCAAAATGATGTTCAAAGAATTCTTTCGCAAATTCACTCACCATCTTATTCATCATAGCCACACCATAAGAAGTGTTATAAGACTGGAAGAGGGCAATCTCATGAGATGCTTCTTCAATCTTCTTTAAGTCTTCTGCACTAAAGCCAGTAGTTGCGAATACAACTTTACACTTATTCTTTAATGCATAAGATAGAATACTATCTAGATTGGCAGGATGTGAGAAATCAATAATGGCATCAATATCATCCTGTACTTCATCTAATGACTTATATGCAGGTACTTCTGGCTGTACATCAAACACAGGAGATACAACACCAGCTAATTCTAAATCTGCATCATTCATCACTGCATGGGCTACTTTCTTACCCATTAAACCATAACCATATACTAATACTTTCATCTTAATAACCCTTGCTTTCGAATTCTTTCATTGCATCAAATAATAACTTTTTATTTTCTTCTGTAGTTGGAATAAGAGGCTGACGAAGCATATCACTTTCAATAACACCCATATGCTTTAAAGCAGCCTTAGGCATGATTGGGTTAACATCAATAAATAAATATTTAGAAACATCATTTAAATCATAAGCCATCTTTCTAGCAAGTTCTAAATCACCCTTTAATGCAGCCTGGGCAAACATCTCTGTTTCTCTTGGATAAAGGTTAGATAATACTGAAATAACACCTTTACCTCCTGCTGCGATAAATGGAAGAATATTATCGTCACATCCAGAATATAAATCAAAATCCATATCCTTAGTACGTGTTAATACTTCCATTGCATACGCAATATCATCTGTTGCATCTTTCATAGCAACAATATTAGGAACCTTTGCAAGTTCTACTACTGTATCTACACTGATCTTCATACCAGTTCTACCTGGTACATTATACATAATAAGTGGTAAATCACTAGCAGCAGCAACAGCCTTATAATGTTCAATTAAACCTCTCTGAGAAGTCTTATTATAGTAAGGTGTTACAACTAAGTTTGCGTCAGCACCTGCTTCAGCATTGAACTTAGCCTTTCTAATAGCCTGTGCAGTATAGTTAGAACCTGCACCTACAATAACCTTTACACCTGTACCCTTAGCCATTTCTACTGTAATCTTAGTGAGTTCAAATTCATCTTCAATATCAATAGTTGCAGGTTCACCAGTAGTTCCGTTGACAAGCAATGCTTTTACACCACCATCAATCATTCTCTGAACCTGTCTTTTATAACCTTCGTAATCAATACTTCCATCTTCAAACATTGGTAATACCAATGCAACACCTGTACCTTCAAAAATTGGTTCCATTTTATGCTAATTCCTCCTGAATTTTTTCTAATGCTTTCTTTAAATATTTCTTTTCTATAACATATGAAATAGATACTTCACTTGTTGTCACCTGAGCAAATGGGATTTGGTTATCACCTAGAACTTTGAATAACTTACTTGCAAAACCGACTTCATTTTCCATATGACCTTCTACAACAAGCTTACCTACATTCTTAGATGCAAATACACCAATACGGGGGTGATTCTTCTTAACTTCTTCAATTGCCTTGTTTAAAGCACTCTGTGCTTTTGCATCACATGTGAAATCAATACGCATTTCATCTTCTAGCATGACTGATGAGATCATATCGATGTTCACACCTTCACGGCTAATTGTTTCAAACACATCAGCCACAAAGAGAGGATTCTTTTCAACATTCATTAACTTCACTTGAATAATGTCTTCTTCAATCTCTAATCTTGTAATCACACTGTTCATCTTCATCATCTCCATTTTTTTATAAAAAAATATTGCAATGGGGCCATTGCAATATAATTAGTAGTCTTCATTATATTCAATAGCGCACCACAAATATTTTGTGACAGTGAATAAGATCTTCTCTTATCCCCCAGATAACAGTTCATATACAGTTCCCTGTCTCTTCGGCATTTGCTCCCCCTTCATTATCTGGCTGTATCCATTAATAACGAATTCTTAACGCATGCACCTCTATTTGCCAACATAATAACATATTATCAATCATAAAAAAAGTGATTTTCTTCTAAATAGTGCATATATTCTGATTCCAATGTGATAATGTCTCAATGTATCCAAGTTGATAATGTCCCAATTG
>ENA-OPCE01000452-OPCE01000452.1-human-gut-metagenome-genome-assembly--contig:-NODE-452-length-35138-cov-4.279224_pt1 | contig 35138 bp, 19 predicted proteins | sample MGYA00241247_ERZ501474 | MGnify/ENA primary metagenome ERZ501474 (study PRJEB25962, sample SAMEA2042572) | human gut metagenome | biome: human gut; feature: human-associated habitat; material: faeces... | reverse complement strand
CTATATACGAACTTACCCAAGGATACGTTAATGTTCGTAAACTTGGGTAAGATTTGAGAGATATTGTTTGGAAAGGACTTAGAATTCACCCCCTTTTTAATAACCATAGCAAATATGTTTATTCGCACAACAATGCGTAAGCACACCACAACAGCGGAGCCTGCCCATGATAATCTCCCGTAATACGGGGGCGATCATAATAATATTGAAGATCGTTTTTCTTGTTCGTACCAACACAAACCTCTTCTACATCTCCCTCTTTATTAATATAGGGGACTAAAGCAATCCAAGCCTTCCGTGCCGCCGGACCATACTCGGCAGCATCCAGCCAGCCTTTTTTCACTCCCATTATCATTGCATAGGCGAACATTGCGGAACCGGATGTTTCTGGCCAGCAATCGGCTTTATCCACCAACTGATTCCACATGCCACTTTCACTCTGATAATCTTTCAAGCTCTTCATCATAAGACGATAACCTTCCAAAATACGGGTACGATCGGGATTGTCCTTCGGAGTGGACAATAAGAGTTCCGCCATACCAGCTGCCATCCAACCATTTCCTCTGGCCCAGAAATAAGGGACATCGGGGGCATGATAGAACAGGCCGTTAGGACGCTGCAATTCATCCAGATAAACAACCATTTCTTTGGCCGCCCGATCAATATACTCACGTTTTCCTGTTGCATGATAGGCTTGTGCCTGTACAATCGTAATCATAAACATATCATCGATCCAAAGACGGGTTTGCCAAGACAAGCCTTTATCCGCCCAAACTTTTTCTTCCGGTGTTGCTCCTTCAGGTAATGTCCATTGCGTATCGGCATACGGCATACCGAGTTCGAAATATTTTTTATCCTTTGTTATCTTATAAAATTCCAATGGGAGACATCCGAACATATTCAGGTCTACATGGTTCATAATCGGTTGATATGACTTCTCTGTGGTAAAAAGCAAATCGAATCGATCCTGTAATTGCTTGATCAACTTTTTATCCCCGACCACTTCAGCATATCTCAATGCTCCATACCAGGTACAGACCTCTGCATAATGAATCCATTTGCCTCCATGCAGCATATGTTTGGAAGGAATGAAACGCTGCCCTAAAATTGCCCCGACTTTTTGGGGAGAACACTCGTCCGGTAAATCTTTAAAATGGTCTTTTTGTGCACCTGCCGATTGTGCCAGACACATAAACAAGCACATGATTGAGAAAAAATTAACAAAATACTTCATGGTTTAAATTTTAAATTAGAAATCAATGGTCTGAGAATTGGTTACAAATATAGAATATTCTGCTTAAATAGCAAATCAACGAATCAAGAGGCAATATGGGTAGAGTCTATATGGACTGTTAATTATCCATATTCGCCTTCTTCACGAGCAGATAGAATAATCATTTAACCGTATCCCGAAATTTACAATAACCTCAATTTGGAGCTTTTTCTATTTCGCTTCCAAATACAGATCATTTTGGTTTGACATTTTTACACTGTTAATCCTGTTTTACCGACAATCGAAAATACGGAGTCGGCAGATAATGGATATATACAGTTTTTATGACAAATAAAAGAGAGGAAAAACGACATTCCAGGAAACCTGAATTATTGGAGAATGGCTTATAGCAAAAAAATTCAGGGGACAGATCCGAATATCTAAAACGTATTTCCGAGCTTCATTGTGACTACGACCGTCTTCGTTATGATAAAGACCGTCTTCATCATAACGAAGTTCATCTTCATACGAAATGAAGACGATCGTCGTAGAAACAAAGACGGTCGTCTTCACAACAAACTGTGCACCTCATACCGAAAAACTACTTTTTTAAGAGCAAAAGCTGTATTTCAGTACTGTTTATAAAGGATGTATAACATTGTAAAATAATCAATATTAGACAAGAACCTCGAATAAATGAATATCCAAATTAAGAAAACAACAAATACTACAGGAATCCCTCTCTTTTCAAAAAATCATCCGTTAACTTCCGGACCTTATAATAATCTTCCGTCAGCGGCTTTCTATATAAAAAGATCGGATGCCCGGCTCCTTCAAAGAGATGGAGTTCGCAATCCACTCCTTTTTGCAAAAGTTTATCCTGATAGGATCTGATCGTTTCGACCGATACGATCGGATCTTTCGTTCCGAGCAATATCAGAGTGGAGGGAGTTGCTTCCGATACATGATGGATCGGTGAAATTTTTTCGAAATCTCTTTTGATTTCCGGAAAACCATAACCTCTCGAAACCATATCTACAACCGGATAATATAACACGGAAAGGTTCGGCCTGTAATTAACAGCCTCATCACTTCCGATCGTTCCGAGTGCGGCAGCCAAATGACCTCCGGCAGAACCACCCGCTACAGCAATCTTATCCGGATCAAGCTGATAGTCCGAAGCATGGCTACGCAACCAGCATATCGCATCTTTGGCATCCTCAAAACTATCGAACGGAGTAGAATGATGCAGATATTCTATCCGGTAATCAACCGATACGGCAACCATTCCTTTTGAAGCATAATAAGCACATTCACGATAAAACTGAAGCGGGGTACCTAACTTCCAACCTCCTCCGAAGAAATATACAATAACCGGCCTTTTTTCCCCTGCCTGCATATTCCGAGGCTTGAAGATGTGAAGTGCCAAGGAATCCCCATTTTCCAATGTCTTATACCGGACGATATCAGGAGAGAATACTGTTTCCGATGAAGCCAGTACTTTTTTCAAGGCCTCGAACCAGACAGTCGTCATCTTCTCCGCACCAGCCTTATTCGGATGTACTTTATCGTGCACCGTATAGTCTTGCCAGTTAAAGTCTTGAGCCTGATTGACCAAAAAGACTTGTCCTGAGTTTAATCCGGCAACCATTTCCGCTATCTTCTCGTTCAATTCCGGAATATACGAATATTTAGGTAATTTGCCGCTTGGTATTACCTGGGCGATTAAAATACGAACATTCGGATTGATCGCCCGTATTTTGTTGATAATAGACTTATAGGAAGCAATCATTCCGGAAACAGGTTTCTCTTCCACAAAATGGTTATGACCGGCATGGAGCAATACGATATCTGACGGATAAAGCCGGTAGATACTGTCGATCTTCGATTCTAAAAACTCCACATTCTTACCGCTGAAACCACAATGATTAAGCGTCCCGATCCGGCATTTACTCTCACGAGGACCGATAAAATCAAACTGATACCCGGCTGTAAACAATTTCTCCCAAAGCGGATACAAATAGCAAGTGAAGAAATCCGCTCCTTCCGTAATGGAATCACCTAACCCCATCAGGGTAAACCGTTCCTGTTTTTTCTCCTGTCCTGTAGTAGTGACGGAACAGCATAATAAAGAAAATAATAACAGATACAAATAAAGAGCTTTACATTTCATGATTTTTGGACTTGCAATATTTTATGGGCATATATTAAAAAGAGAGGTGTCAAAATGTACTTGCCCCCATATCAAGCACAGAAACAAGACAATTTTGGCACCCACCCATACTTTTACATTTATTGAACAACCGGTTTGTCTTTCAATATACCACCTTCGTTATAACGCTGGTTGTTCGGCAGTCCTTTCTTATTCACACCTTCCTTCATCAACGTTTTCAAGTCTTCCAGATGAGAACGGTAAACACCACGAGGTGTCACATCATATTTCTTACACAATGATGCAGCCATACCTACTACCTCTCCCATCATTCCTGTCGTACGCATCACACGGACCGTTCCCAATGCCACGTGGGTCACACTAATATTACGGCCAGCCATAAACAGGTTCTCCACATTACGCGAATACAGACAACGATATGGAACAGCATACGGATGGATCAGGATATGCTTCGTCACAGCTTTGAACTCATTGCCCGGAAAATGTTCACTGTTTTTCGGGTCCTGCCAATGCAAATCGATACTCCATGTCGTAGCGAAAGAGGCATCTTCATGGGACACGTTTTTCGTGATATCATCTTCCTTTAAGATATAATCACCCATCAGACGACGAGATTCACGCTTGCCGGCTACATAAGCAACCCAACCTAATTTTCGGTTCTTATACTGGTCATTTTCCTTCATACGGTTTTTCAGATAACTCCAGTTTGAATAGACAACCAGCATTCCATAATCACGGATACGTTCGAAGTCCTTGATCTGGTCGAAGTTCATACCTGTCTCCCACGTCCATTCTCCCATCATCACCTTTTCACAATTCTTGTCGTTGAACTCCACTCCATAGCTAAACTCCGGGAAAGGACTCGATTTCTTGTTATCCACAGAGTACCACTGTACGGAAGAGCCCATTGTCAACTTGTCTGCTTTCTCCGGAGCGATGCTCTCACCATACTCGTCACGACCTTCACGCCCCATACGGTAATCAGCCCCAGCCAAGTAACCGATCGTCCCGTCTCCCGTACAATCGGAAAACAAAGGTGCCTCGAATTTTAATTCTTTACCGCTCTCGATGTGTTTGACAACAACCGATGTGATCTTATCGCCTTCCTTTGTCACTCCTATCGCGCGATAGTTCAAGAAAAGGGACACATTTTTCTCACCTGCCAACCAATCCATTTTCTTCTGATCTTCATAATATTCTGCCGGTTGCGCATTTCCTCCCTTTTCCGGACCAAATTCTTTCTGCAGACCACCAAGTTCCTTATAAGTTCCTTCTTCGATACGGCCTCCTAAATGAACACGTATCTCCGAGCTATTATTTCCGCCTACCACAGGACGGTCATTGATCAAAGCCACCTTACAACCCAGACGGCCGGCCGACACTGCGGCACTCATCCCTGCTATACCGGCTCCCACGACTACAAGATCATATTCGCCGGCAACCGGTGCTTCATCCGGCAATCCCAATGCTTGACGACGGAATGCTTCCAGCTCCTTTATATCCGACGGAGGCATCTTGCCTGCTTCCGTAGTAAAGTAGATCGCATCACAACGACCGTCAAATCCCGTCAAATCATGCAACTTGATTACTGTTTTCAGATTCTTGACAGATACCTTTCCAGCTATCTGCCACATCCAGGCAGAACCCTCCGCTCCCAATGGAGAAGTCATCTTCTTTCCTCCGACAGACAAACTGAATTTACCGGGACCTTCCCCTTTTTTCCATGGGGAAGTCCAGTTATAGGTCCGAACATATACATAATATTCTCCTTTTTCTGGAAACGTGACTTCCGTAGATGCATCATCGACGGGTACACCCATCCCGTGCGCCAAAAGGTAAGGAGACCCCATCAAATCCATAAACTGCTGGTCTACCTTCCAACCACCTTTGTTACTAAAACTTTCGGCTTCGACAAAAAGGTCTGCCGCTTTAATTGATCCAAAACTCAATAATAGTAATAATGTTATAAACGTTTTCATGATAAATATATTTACATTAGTCAATATTTCCAGCTTCCGGAAAACCAGATTTGCCAACACCCTGTTTCATCAAACTTTTCAAATCTGATAAATATTTTTCATACACACCTCTGGGGTTCGTATGATATTTCTTGCATAAAGAAGCAGCCATTCCCACCACTTCTCCCATCATACCACCAGTTCTCATAACCCTCACAGTACCCAATGCAACATGAGTCACACTTATATCCCTGCCTGCCATGAACAAGTTCCCGATATTCCGGGAATACAGACAGCGATATGGAACCGCATACGGTTTTATATCTTGTACATCGCAATAAGAAAGAAATGGTTCCTCTTTCATCCCCGGTATCGATTTGGGATAATGGAGGTCTACTCCCCAAGTCGTAGTGAATGTCGCATCTTCATACTGAATATTATTTAATATGTCTTGTTCCCGTAAAACAAGATCACCCATCAGACGACGAGATTCACGTTTTCCCCCTATATAAGCAACCCACGCCAACTTTTTCTTGGCAAATTGCTCTTTCTTTTCACTCCTGTTCTTCAAAAAATCCCAATTACCGTAAACAGCACGAAGAGCATGATCCCGAATATATTCTATTTCTGTTATCTGATCATTGTTCAATCCGGCTTCCCAATCCCAGTCTCCCCGGGTTATAGGAATACAAGTTTTCTCATCAAACCGGATCGCCCAGGGACAATCCGGAAAAACAGAAACATCAAGAACATCTTCTGCATACCATTGTACGGAAGTTCCCATAACCAATAGATCTGATGTTAAAGGAGCTCTGGGTTCACCTGTTTCTTCTTTACTTTCTCTTCCCATACGATAATCTGCTCCGGCAAGAAAACCGACTTCTCCATCTCCAGTACAATCAGAAAATAATTGAGCTTTAAATATATATTCTTTTCCTGATATTATATTTTTTCCGATGACAGAAACTATCTTATTTCCATTTTTTTTAACATCAACTACCTGTGTATTTAGAAATAAATTCAAATTTTCCTGATTCTGTAACAAAGCAAGTTTCTTTTCATCCTCATAATTAGATGCAGGTCCTGCATTATGAATTGTCTTTTCCGGATACCGATGTAATATTTTCATAATCTGCCGACTCCTGACTGACGAAGAATCCCGTTTTGCTTCCCAATTATTCCAATGCCCAACAGGACCGAGTTCATCCACAAGATTTCCCAAATTCGGATAAGGTTGCTGAGCAATCAATCCGGAAAGCCCGACACGAACCTCCGAACTATTATTTCCTCCCAAAACCGGACGATTCTGAATCAAAGCGACTTTACATCCAAGACGGGCTGCACTGACAGCCGCACAACACCCCGCAATACCTCCACCGACAACAACCAAATCAAACTCTCCTGCATCTTCCGGATTTACAGGTAATCCCAACATACTCCGGCGAAAAACAGCTAATTCTTCTTTTCCTTCAGGAGGAAGCATCTCTAATGCCGAAGTAAAGAAAATAGCATCGCACCGACCATCAAAACCAGTCAGATCCCGTAGTTCAATCCGATTCTTACCCGTTTTCAATCTAACTGTTCCACCATCCTGCCAATGCCATTCCTCCCTCTCCATTCCAAACGTCACCTCCAACGCTTTTCCATTCAGCAATAACTCGAAACGTCCGGGAGAACCCGTTTGACCCCATTGCTTCACCCAATCTCTAGTCCTAACCCATACACGATATTTTCCTCCATTTTCAACGCGGATCACGGTCGAAGCATTTTCAACCGGAACCCCTAATCCATGCGCTAACAAATAAGGAGATCCCATTTGGTTCATGGACTGATTATCCAAAACCCACCCTCCTTTACAATCAAAACTTTCCGCTTCAACAAATATGTTATCCGCTTTCAGAGGAAAAGATATGATCAATAATATAATAAACCACCATTGTTTCATAAAAAATCAATATTTATAAATTGTGAAAAAACACTCCTATACTATAAAATCAATTGTCCTTCCTCTTTCAGTCTTTTCCTCAAATAAGAAATATCAATCTTATGTACATCATTCCTTGTTTGCTCAATTGCATGAGCCGCTGCCATTCCGGCCGCTTCTCCCGTCACTAAACAACAAGGCATCACACGAGTACTGCCAAAAGCTTGCTCATCTGTCGATATACAACGGCCTGCCGTTAACAGATTCTTAATTCCCTTAGGAGTCAGACAACGATATGGGATACCATGAGATTCCCCTTTCTTATAATGCTCAGGCTTATGTTTTCCACTATGGACATCTATGTAATAACAGTTACGCCCGATCTCATCTTCAAATGATTTTCTCTGTCTCCAGTCTTCAACCGTAAAAATATAATCTCCCTCTATCCGACGACTGTCCCTAACTCCAAGCAATGAAGCTGTTTTCACGACAAAAGCATTGGAAAAAGTAGACGGGCGAACATCTTTCATAGCTTCCAGATACTGAACGGCTTTCTGCCGCCCCAAAATCATAGCTTCGGAAATCGCCCAAGGATCTGTCGTGTCGACCGTCATATGTCCCGCATTACATTGAATGACATCCGGACCAACCAAGTTATTACAGAAATGAGTATCTACCAAAGGGTATTTTCCTGACCGTACCGCTTTGTAAAGGGGTGTGCTTTCATCCTTCCAAACATAAAGTGTCGGACCATTCATATAATCATAAGAATCGATATTCGCAAAAGAAAAGCATAGGCTGGACATCTGTACTGAACCCTTCTCATCATATCCACGCTTGAAAGAAGCCCCGGACCAGGCAGCCAAATCACCATCACCCGTCGCATCTATATATACTTTACCTTTAAAAGCCACCAAACCGGCCTTATTCGATACTATGATCGCGTCAATAGTGTCATCCGACGACATCTCGACCGCCGCTAAACGAGAAAAGAACAATATTTTAGCCCCGGATTCCGTTACCATTCGATCATAAATGGATATCAGATATTCAGGATTGATACTCACCCAGTCTAATTTATTTTCAGGTTCATGAGGCACACCCTTTTTCGATTCTCTAAAAATCTTCTCTGCAAGTCCTTTATATATAATCTTTTCACCATCGGAAAACGGACACCAAGCAGGAACCATCCCAGCTGTCCCCATTCCTCCCAACTGTCCCATTGCTTCTATCAACAAAGTCTTTGCTCCTTCACGAGCCGCAGCAATAGCAGCCGTACATCCAGCCGGACCACCTCCAACAATGATTACATCCCATTGATCGTCCACCTTTATTCGGGGGAAATTCAATGTCAGACTCCGCCCACAAGAAGCCAATGTTTTCGAACTCACTATGTCTGGTACAGCTACAGCCATAGCTATCACACCTGCTTTTTTAACAAAATCTCTCCTACCTTTCATCTATAATCAATTTTTATTATTTCACTACAGGCCAATTTTTCACATTATTTTCTTGAGCCCATTTATTCCACACCACACTCAAACGTGTTACAATATCTACATTCAAATTAGAAACATCATCCAATTCCGTCGGATCCTCTCTCAAATTATACAATTCCCATCTCGATCCATGTGTCATAACCAATTTCCAATCTCCACAACGTATAGCTTTATTCCCCATATGTTCCCAAAATATAGGTTGCTCATAATATTTTCCTGATAATTTTTTTAAGATGTTAACTCCATCCATCGGATAAATAGATCGTTTTTTATATATTCTCGGATATTTAGCATCAGCTAAATCCAAACAAGTAGGTAAAATATCAACAATATGTATGGGGACTTCAATAATTTGACCACTCTTTTTTATGCCATCTGGCCAATGAAAAATTAATGGAGTCAGTATACCACCCTCGTGTTCATACTGCTTATACTTTCTATAAGGAGTATTACTAACATTTGCCCAAGCTTTTCCATACGAAGTAAAAGACAACGCAGTTCCTATTTCTACTGAAGGATTTTTATTGACTTCTTCAGAACTTCCACCATTATCTGATAAAAAAATAATCACAGTATTATCATATTGATTTATAGATTTTAAATATGACACTAAACGGCCTATATTTCTATCCATACAATCAATCTGAGCAGCATAAACTTCCATTTTTTTTGCTTGTTGCATCTCGTCTATCCCCCCGTAATCTACATTATCCATATTAGGTAATTCAACAAAATCAGCTACGATTCCTAAACATTTTTGTTTTTTGAAACGAGCATTTCGAATTGCCCTATATCCTTCGTTATACATTCCTTTATATTTACAAATATCCTCCTTCCTTGCTTGTAAAGGGAAATGAGGTGAAACATATGCTAAATAAAGAAAAAAGGGGACATGATCAGAATGAGCTTCCGAGATGTAATTAATAGCTTCCATTGTAAAATTGTCAGTTGTATAAAATGTTACAGAATCTGGTATGATTTTCTTTCCATCTTTATATATAGATCGACTTATGAACTTTGATGGATAGAAATACAAACCACCTCCCCTTGGTATTCCATAAAATCGTTCAAATCCACGTTTATCAGGCCACGACTTTCTATCATTCCCAACATGCCATTTACCCACCATAATAGTTCTATAATCAACTTTTTTCAATACTTCTGCGATTGTAACACATTTATCATTCAGAAAACCTTGATACGAAGCTATACCTAAGTTGTTATCCATAAAACCAATTCCAGCTTTATGCTGATACAAGCCTGTTAATAAACTTGCTCTTGAAGGACATGACCGAGATGCATTATAACAATGAGTAAAAAGCAATCCATCTTCTGCTAATCTATCCAAATTTGGAGTTTTGATTTCTCCCCCCATACATCCAATATCCGAATATCCCATATCATCTGCCAAAATAATAATTATATTCGGACGATTTTCACCTGCATGCATAGAGGAAACGAGTAAGAATAATGGAGTATAATATAATATTTCCTTCATCAAATAATTAGATAATTGTGTCATAAATTAAAATTATAGCATTACAAACTCCACTGATCCTTCCATTCAATAACTAATCTGCCATTATCCATACATAAAGGGAGCCAAATATAAAGTCCATCACTAGCGCATTCTGGTTTCCAAATATCAAACATGGCAATATAGCGTCCTGGAGCTTGTCTCACTGGCAAAATAAATGAAATCTGCCCTCCAAATGTTTTTTCAGCACTTAGCCCATTCAAAGGGTTCATACCTATACATGGATTACCCAATTCTTTATACCCATTCCAAAGATCATTTGTTAAAAAAGAACGCGCTGTATTCGGAGCCCATCCAGAAGATCCGGATCCTATCATATAATATATATTCTCTTTTTTTACAACAGCCGGTGCTTCAGTATGTTGTGGTATATCTGACAATTCCACGTAAGCGCCTTCCGGATATAAATAGTCATCACGTAAACGTCCTATACAAAATGTTTTATCCGGTTTTCGTACTGTCAAATGATACACACTGCCGTCTTCATCTTGGAACATACAAAAATCCCCTGATCCTTTTAAAGAACCGGCTCCTAAAAACTTATGACTATAACGGAACGGACCTGTTGGTTTCATACTTGTAGCTACTCCAACATATCCTGTATCATATCCTTTTCTAGGTAAATACAACTTAAAAAACATTATATATAACTTAGTCTTTTTATTATAAATAACCTTTGGACGTTCTAAAATACAACCAGCAGCAATATCACTCGCTGAATTTTGATAATCAACCGATAAGATTAGACCTTCATCTTTCCAATTATATAGATCATCAGATGAATAACAATGTACCCCTCCATCAGCTCCCTCCTTCTCTGAACGCCCTAAAAGTTTGTGTTCTCCATACCAATAATATGTTCCGTGAACATATATAATACCTCCACCATGAGCATTTATTTGATTTCCATTCAGATCAGTCCAAATTTGTCCAGGGAAAAAGTATTTCCTTCTGTTTAGTGGTATTTGAATATTGTAAGAACTTTCTATCTCACCATTTACTTCCTTATCTGCAGCAAGTAATAATACAGAGGGAATACTATCCTCAAAAAATAATTGAGGACGTTCTAAATGGCTCATTTTTTCACATTTGCCATTATCCCATCTAACATTTAAATCTGAAACCAAACAATTTGCAGATTTATCCCATGTGAACCCATCTTTAGATTCAAACAAAGCTAAGGAACGTCCCTTTCCTGTAAAATTTCCTTGCATATCTTTTACTATAGCATAATATTTCCCTTTTTGTAACCAAATAAATGGATCTTCTGCGGGAAATTTACTATCTTTAGAAAGAAAAATCGGATTCATCTGCTTTATAAAAGGTCCAGTAGGAGAAGATGAGGTAGCCGTAAGATGTACCACAGGTCCTCCAAACGGCATTGGCATTTGTTTACCAACAGCCTTATAAACCATTAAATATGATCCATCCGACTTTACTGTTACAGAAGGATTTGAAACCATCAATGCATCTGCAGAAACAGAATCTGTTGAAACATCTATTAAAGGATGATCAAAACGTTTCCAAGGCCCATTTGGATTTGAAGCAACAGCCACACCAATCCGTTGATGATTTCGATGAGTAAAGTTCAGTTCTTCCGTACATTTACCATCCCCCGTATTTCCGGTATAGTATAAATAGTAATTCGATCCAAACTTATGGACGGTAGGATTATGTGTACTCATACCATCCCATATGTCCTTACCTCTATAAGGTAAAGCTACATCCTTATGTGTAAAAGGGCCAAACGGTGTCATTGCTATTGCATGGGCTATTTCAGAATGGGTAACCCAAGCACCAAAACCGTATTTTTTTTCCCAGCGAGAATAATACAAATGATATACCCCATTATCATCTTTAACCATACTCCCTCCCCAAATAAAAAAATTATCGTCTTTGAACTTAGCATTCTGAGGTACAGACTGAAGCATGCCCCTAAAATTCAAAGAAGGTACTATATCCTGTCCCACCATAATAGATGAGAACATCAATAGAATAAAAATTAAACGTAACAGCATGTTTTTATTCATTTTTAGTTTGATACAAATTAAAATCCTCAAAAAGTCCATAATCAGAAAGAATATATCCATCTGCCCTATCATCACCACTATGTTTTTGCCAATCCCAAGGTGGAGTAGAACCACTACCTCTATTATGATGAGGACCTATAAAATTATCCATACCTCCAACAACTCTTATTTCAATGTTATTTTTACCTGTTTTTATAAAATCCGTAATGTCTAAGCAATAAGGTTCCACAAATACAATACCGGCTTTCACTCCATTAACCCAAACTTGTACAAGACTTCCCTTCCATTTAGGGACCGATACATAGTAAGAATTTCGCTTAGATTCAATCTGATAAGATTTCACATAACACATTTCCCACGGATAAAAAGGTGCTCCATTTTCTTTAATTGAACCTAAGTTGTTTATATTCTGAGTTCCACTTATTACCCATTTATTATTTTTTTTTACTACAGCAAAATCTCCCATAATATAAATAGGTTCTATTTCTGCTTCTACATTAAACCTACTGACCGATATTTCTATCTTATTCATTCCTGTATGCAAATAAGCACCTATTGGGAATAATATAAAATCCTTATCCAGATATGGCACTCCTTTTATCTCAAGAGAATGACCATTTATCGATATATCATACATATTTCCCTGTTCGCATAATAATTTTAAAGAAGAGAGATCCGTCAAATCATTTAAAATTTCAAATGAATATATTGTACTAAATCCCTGGGCACTCGAAACATCTCGATTAATAATATCCTGTTTGAATTGAACGGCCCTAAACCAAGGATTACCATCCTTAAAACCAGCTCTTCGAAACACTTCAAAATTAGCATCAAAAAAATATTGATTACTCCATGTACTATCATTTTGAATTAAATCCAAGTAATCAATAATCAATACATTATCTCGTAATCTTTTTACCGTAACCTGATCTAAGCTTTTATTTTTTCTACCATTCATTAATTTTATTTTCCTCTTATCACTTATTCCATTTTCACAATTTATATACAGTATTAAGCTTCCTGCAGGTTCTATAGCTCCTGAAATTATAAGATTTTCATTCTCCTTTTTATGAGGGAAAGTATAAATTTCACCTGAAAAAGCGTCTAACTCAACAACAGATTTTCCTTTTACATTTATAGAGAAATTAGTCTTTTCTGATAATGAAGAATTGGTCAATAATAGTAATTCTCCATCTTGATATTTTCGACGATGATGGAACAAATTACCTCCCTCCTGTTTAATAAATGAGACAACGGGAGAAGACAATAAAGAAGTCAGTTGCTCATCCCAAAGATTACTAAGATAAACAATTCTTTTATCCTTAAATAATTGTACAATTTCTTTCGACTTTTTTCCATTTATACAAGTTGGTATCGAGAATGAAACTAATTTTCCTCCTTGTTGTACAAAATCTTTTAATAAATAGAAACAAATACTATTCATATTTTCAACATGTTCAGGGATAACGATAGTAGAATATGAACATTCACCTACTATAAAATATCCAGAATCGACCCTTCCATTTTGAGCAATGATATGTTCACAACCCAAATCATACTCAAACTGCCTCTTTGAAAACTCTGTTACCAAATGTTGAAAAGCGTTCCCAATCTTTCTTGCTATTCCATTCCCATCATTACCAATGTGTTGAGCATACATCCAAGTTGTTGTTGTCGGCTCAAATACAAGAATTTCATTTTTTTGTTGCCCTAAAGTCATTACAAACGACATTCTTGCTAAATATTCATTTAAACATTTATAATCATTCCACCATGGAGCTATTGACGAGAACATGGGAGGCCAATCATATTTTCGAACACCTAAAAAACTCATATGAGATAAATGTTGATTTATAAAATTTACCCCCATCACATTCAACCAATCACTATGTCGCTTAAAATCTTTAAAATTCATACTCCAACCACCACCTCCATAAGCTTCACATAATAGTCTTTCTCTCCCCATCTGATTTGCAACGCTTTTTGCTTCTTTTACTACCCGAACATTTCCAAACATACTTGATGTTTTTTCTTCTTCAAAAGTATTGGAAAGCATATCAATACCTGGCATTTGCTGCCATGCATTCATAGCCATATTATCTGGAACTTGTTCAATTCCCGGCCAAGTTTGTTCCCAATAATGTCCCGTCCAAATTAAATTATGTTCTAAACAATATTCATACCAAGGTTTAGCCCATCTGTCTACAAATAAATCTAACAATAATTTTGAATAATCATACCTAACTTTCTTCCATTCGCCTACAGCCAAATGTAAAGAAGGTAGATGTTCCTTCAAATCATATCCATATTTCTCATTAAAAGCCTTAAATAGATCAGGAGTCCAACGAAATCCTCCTGAAGAACGAATATTTATTTCATCAGAAAAGATACCTTTAATACTTTTTCCAAATTTATTTGAAAATCTTTTCTCATATCCTGACATTGTAATTTCAATAAACTTATCTGTTACTCCTGGCAATAACAAATCAGTATAGCAAAAACCGGCATACCATGCTCTTGACGGTTGTGTATTTTCAGGATAATAAGTTTTTTTATACAAATAAAAATTCCCTTTTTTATTCAAAAAATTAGAAGCAATAGCTGTAATATCTTGATAATATCCATCTCGCTCTAACAAAATCACAAAATAATCAGCATAGTTATCAGGGAGAAAAGTAACTTGTATAGGCAACAAGCCTTGTCCTTGAGTATATGACTCTGGCATCTGACTAGGAAGCAATCCCCCAGCAAAACCACTGGGATAAGCATTTTCATCGTACAGCCAAACATCCAAGCCCAACTCTTCAGCCCGTTGAAGCGTATATTCATATAATTCAAACCATTCATCCGAAAGATATTCGGTAATCATTCCATAACGAGGATGAACAAAAACCCCTCCAAATCCTTTTTCTTTAAAATCAACTAACATACGATCAATCTCCGACCTTGTCACTTTATAATTCCAAACCCAAAATGGAACAGTACGATACTTATTCGGTACATTTTTAAAATGTTTTTTTAAATCTTCAAATTTACATTGTCCATCTACATGTACTAAACTTCCTAAAATGAAACAGATAGATAGTAAACTCATTTTTATTTTCATATTTCCTCCTTTTCCTGTATAAACTGTATAACTGCCCCTCCATTGCTCCTCACATCAATAGACCATTCTTCACCTGATGTTATTGTTTTCTTGTAACAGATTACATTTTGGGGATCATTTAAATCATCCATAATACAATAAGCCATCCATATGCCACTACCCAAGAATTCAGTATTTACAACTACCTCATCAGAAGTACTTCCATTCAAAACAATCCAATACCATTCAGCCCCACTACGACGTGCTAAAACAGCCATAGATGAAATCGAACTTTCGGGTAATACAACTGTCTCATCCCAAACTGGAGGCATAGCCTTCAATAAAGGAAGCATAGGAGTTATTTTTTCGTTCATAAACAATGTATCAGGATGTTCTGCCATGACCAATAAAGGAGAAGTAAAAGCAAATCCTGTTGCCAATTGATGAGCCCAAGAAGTTTCTCCAGGATTAGAAAAACCAATCGGAGTATAATCAGCATTATTTAATATACAGCGAGTAAAAACCAATGCTACATTATGATTACCCGTTAAATGTTGATTCATTCGATTCAGTTCTAATCCCCTAATTCCTTCTCTTGTCATTTCATTCGGGTAAGTACGAAATTCTCCAGAAGGCTGCTGACAACCATGAAAATCAACCATTAAATGACGTTCTGCACAAAGTTGCAAAGCTTTTATATCAAAATCGATCAAAGACTTGCTCTCTCCATTCATAAAATCAATCTTAATACCAGAGACACCAGCAGCTTTAACACTATCCAAAAACAAGGCCATCTTACAATAATTATCAATCGGATAATTTAGTTCGTCTGAATGTTTCCAAACAAAAACATCAACATTCCGATCATGTGCATATTCACATATGCTCTTCAGATCCCCCCATTTGTCAGCCCATTTCTCCCATCCTTCATCCAATAAAGTAAATTCATAACCAAGCTCTTGCGCCCGATCTATAAAATGTTTCTCCAAATCCATTGTCATATATCCAGCACAATTTGACCACCAACTCCAGACTGCTCTCCCTGGCCTAATCCAACTTATATCCTCATACATTTTTTTATCAGGAGATGGATTCAAGTTCGTTATTAAATCACTGTTCACCAATTCATTTAAATTATCAGCCAATAAAATAACACGCCAAGGAGTAGTGCCATTCTCTGGAATATAAAACCCATCTTCTTCCTCTGTAAAGTTTACTTCAAGAGAAGCATCAGAGTTAGCTTTTAATCTCATTCCACTATAATTGTAAAGTGCTGCTTCCGTTATTGCCATATATTTTTCCTCCGGTAATTCATAAACCAATATAGGTCCCTGTATTGGCCCAGTTGGAGATACTTTATATAAACTATCCGACATCGTACACATCCAATTACCGGCATAACTTTTCAATTTCCAATGATTCGGTCGTTCAAAATACCATACAGGTATTTGATGATAAGGCGTAAACGTTGTCAGTTCTTTACTTACTTTTATAGAATCACATCCTTTTAAAAGATAACGAAAGGCAAATCCATCATCATAAACACGTGCCTGCCATAAAAAGGAATTTTGAGATGTACCTATTTCATAAGTGAATTCAACAGCTTTGTTTATTGCCTTCGTATGAAATCCACGTGTTCGATACTCTTCATCTATTATCTTTTTATTAACCTGTCTTACAAGTACATTTGTTCCTAAAGTGTCTCCATCTACAATTAAACCGAGACGAGAAGAATCAAGAACCTGCTTCCCATGAAAATACACTTTATAACATAAATGTCCTTCATCCACAAATAATGAGACACTTACACTTTTATCCGGACTTTGCATTAAATCCGAAGAACAGGAAAAAAGAAACATTAACAAAATAAAATATGTAATCAATTTTATCTTTTTCATTTCACAATAGTTATTTTAAAGGTTTATGCATCATCTTATCCTCAATATAAGTCGCAAGGCTTACAATATCAGATTTTAAGATTAGACGAACGTGTTTCCCTTCATCCGATTTTATCCAACAATTATATCCTTTATCATCTACAACTAATATACCCTTTTCTTCTTCGAAGAAAGAACTACAGCCATAAACTGCATACAAAACAGCAGTTTGATCATAACTCGAACGTCCGTAACGATCTCTCTCTATCCGATTCATTACATGGCCGTAAATATCTTTTACAGGGCTATGAACAATCGTTTTATCCCGAATCAATCGAGCTCCTGTTTTCACATGTCTACCAACTTCGGCACCGCTAAAAATAATCACTGTCGGCCAATTTTCAATAACATATTTAGATGCTCTACTATCTACTTTTATATTTGTTTCATATCCATTAGGAAATTCTCCTGCCATACAGACCAATTTACAAACCTTCTGTTGAATCAAATCTTTTCCTTTCAATTTACTATATTGATCCGGTAATGATTGAAGCAAATAATACAAATTTGTAAAAAAACCTATTGTAACAATCGTTATACTCTGATCCTCCGCCTCAGACAAAATTTTTCTATATACCTCAACTGCATCCGGAATATTTTGTGTCGAAAGTAAACGGTGTGGATAACTTTCATAGACCATCTCCAACCAATTCTCCCACGAGCCAATACTTCTTGCTTCTTTTTTGGGTATGCCAATTGGAATATCCGGTCTATTATAATACGCATTTACAATGCTCAGACAAGGTGCAGATAGGGGATGTCGATTAGATACTATTGTAGATAATATCTCCGCCTCCCCATTATCTACCGCACAATGCAAAAGAGCAACAGCACCAACATCATCATAATCAGGGCCAAAGTCCGTATCTAATATAATAAGAGGTACATCCATTGATTTTTGCTGATGACAAGAGTACAAAATACAAACTAACAGAATGTATACTAAATATCTCATTTTTACCATAACAAATATAATATCTCTATAGCAACCGTATTAATATTAAAAAGAACATTAACACACAGATTATCAATCACTTTTAGCACAATTTCCCTGTAATACATCAATTAAATACCTGTATCCCAAATAAAGAAACTGGTATATCTGGATCATTCTGGTATAATTCAACGACTAATGAACTTGTCTTTACTTCATTTGGCAGACATATTTCATTTTTAGCCTGATGGTTATCCAATTTTTCATAAATAACATGTCCTGTTTCATCTTTTATTTTGTAATGCTGTATACAAAATGGCATTATATTCTCAGGATGCCCCATCAAGCAAGACTCCATAGCATGATCATAATCCAAATCAAACCATAAAATAATCCGCCTAATTGTTTGAGGAGCTTTCCAATAACATGTCAATTGCGCTGTTTTACAAGATAATGGAGCAATCCAAGCATTCACACTCCCATTTGCAGGTCGGAATACCCCTAATTGTAATTGAGATAGACCAAAACAATCCAATCCCGGCATTATTTTAAGTGCCAAATTTTTACCTCCCGGCCTACGCTCAGGAGTATAAAATGTTATTTTTTCAAATCCATATTTATCATCCTTTTCTTGTATTCTTCCTTGAAATAGTGACAATATACCTGTCAACCTTACATTTGATTGAGCAATAGATACACGATCTTTTTTCTTCACAACAACCAATCCATATTGCTCTTCTTTCAATGAAACTCCAAACCTTACTCGAACAGATGAGATTCCATTTTTTATGGTATAACTTTTTTTTGACAGACAAAGATCTGGAGTATAATTTTCTAAACGCGAACTTATATAAAATTCAAAATCAAGAGTTGTATCCTCTTCCGCTTTTACCGTAAAAATAAACTCTGGGACTTTTCTTTTACCAAAAGGAAGTAACATACCTACGTCTTTTTTTAATGGCTGCCAAGTTCCATCAGCAGGTAATTCAGATAAACATAACGTTTCATTTAAAGTAATCTTACTTTTTGTAATCAAATCTTTTTCATTTTCAAGTTCAATATGTGGTATATAATGCCCTGTTTGCATCAAGTCCATTTGTAATTTCTTAACAAAGCCTTTTAAATACACTTCTCTAGGAGAAATATTATTCTTCTTACAGATGACAGCTGCTAAAGCAGCTGCTTGCGCACACAATGTACCAGTTGCAATAACTCGGGTTGAACCAAATGCAACATGAGAAACACTTATAAGTCGGCCTCCAAAAAATAAATTTGAAATATTATGACTATAAATAGATCGATAAGGTATTGTATAAACTCCTTTACTATGATATTGTGTACATCCCGGATAATTACTATATACACCTGTTCCTGGATGTAAATCAATAGCCCATCCCCCATAGGCAATAGCATCTTCAAATTGTTTCTGTTCAACAATATCTTGTTGTTTCAATATATAATCACCTTCGAAACGTCTACTTTCACGCTTCCCTGGAATTGTACTTACCCATTCAAGTGTTAGATTTTCAACATTTTCAAATTTTCCCGAATTTTTAATATAATCCCATACACCATAAACCACTTTCCATAATTCATCTTTTATTTTTTCAGAATCAAAAACACGATCCTGATCATCACCCCATTCCAGCCACCATAAACGACAGCCACTTGCATCTCTATGTATATTTTTATAACGTGGTATTTTTGCTTCAATATCTTTTAAAGCAAAAGCCGGAGCCACATATTTGACAGGATGCCCAACATCTTTACTATAAAAATACATAGAATGTCCTAATAACTTTCCATAATCATCAGGTAAGATAAACTTCTCACCAAAAATCTCACTTCTCTCTGCTCCAACCATGAAAGCAGCACCGGCTAAAAAGCCAACAATACCATCACCAGATGCATCACAAAAGTAAGAGGCACTGATTTCATATCGTGTTGAGTTTTGACTGCAAAAACCAATTACAGTTCTTACCTTATCTTGCCCATCCATCTCTACTGTATAAACAGCAGTATTTAATAATAACAAAATATTAGGTTCAGCCCAAACTTTTTCAAGTAATAATGCATCGAAAAAAATCGGATTTCCTTCTTTATTCCGATACATATTTTCTACTATCAACTCGTCTAATACTCCACCTTCACGTGCCCAACGGTTGTTGTTCCCCATATGGCTGGTCGCCCCTAATACCCAAAGACGAACTTCACTTGATGCATTCCCACCTAACACTGGACGATCCTGAATCAAGACAACCTTCAACCCTGCACGAGCAGCGGTAATTGCAGAACAAACACCTGCTACACCTCCACCTACTACAACATAGTCTACTTGCTCCTTTACACAGGGTAATTGCGTATCCGGCAACTGATTAATATTTACTTGCTGAAGATTTGTCTCATTGATATCTTCTGTAGCTAAACTTTTTTGAGATAAATCCATTCCAACAACAGCTAAACCGCAAGTCTTAAAAAAAGTACGCCGTCTTATTTTCGTTTCAGATGTATTCATAGCATTACATTTCATATTTAATTCTTATTCTTATATATTTTCACGTAATCTATTTCCATAAAAGTTTGATCTATTTCGTTTGTTACTTCACCGGCCCAATTTATAATGGCCAAACTAAGCATCACTGGAGCCGGAGAAAAACAAAAATCATTTTTCACACGGCGAATCTCTTTCCTATCCAAATAGAATATAATCTCCTTTTCAGTCCACTCTAAACCAAAAAGATGGAACTCCTGAGAAAAATCAACATGAGGACAAGTATATGATTTGTGCGAAGTAGGATGCTTAGAGTTTCCTTCTGAATCTATATAACTATCAGACCAGTCATGAATATTAGTATTTACCTCATCAAAACAATGCCCCTCATTAACATCTATTTCAAAACGTTTTCCTTCTCTCGGTTCAGAATCAGCAGGACGCGTCATCAACCAAAATGAATTATTTGTTCCGGTAGCATTTGCATATTTATATTTACACTCAAAATAACCGTATTTAAAATTACGTCGAGTCCACATACTACCTGACGTCCATTCCTGCCCACCCCGTTTTTCTTTCTTATTGACCAATCGAACTTTCCCATCAGCCACTTCTATATTATCTTCCCAACGGCTACATAATATATGGTTACTTGAAGCATTTTGGGCTTCCCACTCTAACAATAACTCTTCACGATTTGAATAATTAAATTCATCCAACCAAACTAATTGCCAGTTTACATTATCTTCTGGATCTATTATTCTTTGAGCATTACCTGTACAAACCTGTACAAACAAAAAAATAAAACATATACTTTCTCTCATAAGCACTAATTCTCTTTTATACGAATCAGTAGTTAAGTAATCAACCTAATTCACGATTTAAAATATTATAATTCAGTTAATCAATTCATCCTACCGTTTATCTATTCTACGGTTATTTTCAGAGAAACTTCGGCATCAAGGACATATATACTTTTACCAAGGAATATCTGTCATCGTGGTTTCCTAACTTCTGTCTTACCAGACGTTTAATGTACGCTTAAACATGTTTTCTGAGGTTTTAAAGTATTGATGGAAACCATGATACAATCATTCAGCCTTAGGGATATTGCTTTACCAAGAACGTGTACTACAATGGTACAAAACTGTACGTGATAGGATAGCACAGAGAAGGAACAATACCTTTTCTCCAAATGCTGATCATAACACCAACTTCTGTAAATGACCTAGCCATATTCATATGCGAATGCGTGCCATATACCTGGCCGAAAAGACTATTTTTACGGACAAGATTTACAACGACATTTTTTTCTTCAATGAGAACAATACGGTAAAAGTGCTTACTCTAGTGAACCAGAAGTGCTCAAACAAAGGGGAAAAACAGCTAAGGACTTGTTCTCACAAACCGTTTCTACTCAAGCAACCCATTGAATCATTTTTCAACTGAATAAATGTACTTGTCCCCACGCTTGACATAGGATCGCATAAAAGCTAGCCGTATAAATTATCTGATTATAAGATCTGTCTTTTGCATCCCCGCGCTTGACGCGGGGACAAGTACATTTTAACGCACCTCCTTCTCTCAAAAGAGATTAATATCCCGGATTTTGCTCTAAACCCGGATTCAAATTTCGTTCACTTTCAGGAATCGGCCATAATTCGTCTCTTCCTGGAGTGAACAAACGATTCTCAACAATACGATAATCAGTTGATGGATGCGGAGCATAATTTTGCCATCCTATATATTCAGGTTCACCATTCTCATCAAATGATACATCTGGCCAATCAGCAATGGATCCTTTAAACGGGCGTCCCAAAACCGGACGATTTCCATAAATATTAGCCCATCCCCACCGACGTAAATCTGTAAAACGGAATCCTTCAAAAGCAAGTTCTATTTTACGCTCCAAACGAACTTTTAAACGAGCTTTGTTCTGATCAGCAAAGTCACTTAATGAATATGTTGCCATTTTAACATCATCGCGAGCTGTTCTCAATTCATTAATAGCGTCAACAACAGATTGGTCAATCTGATTCATCTCAATCTTAGCTTCTGCATATGTCAAAAGCACCTCACCATATCGACATAAGATCACAGGATAATCCCCCTGTGTTCTCTTATCTTTATATTCCATTGCAGCATACTTCCGCGGATAATATCCAGTATAAGATGTGTACTGATTGACTGAATAACAATCATTATTCGTAACCCATGAATCTGTCACATAATTATAGCAGATTGTACTATCGGCATGCCCTTCGAAACGATAATCACCAAAACGATCCCCCGGCATAACAAAACTCAATTTCAAACGTGGATCACGATTTTCAAATGGAGCCTTTTTATCAAACAAAGGAGATTCTGCTATATTTTTACCATCAATACATTGATAAGAATCTATCATATTTTGCGAAGGAACTAAACATGCCCATCCTGAAACATTTCGAGATAAAAGATATTGTGGTAACGAATGATAGTGATTCAACTCTGCACTATACTCTTTCATCAAAATAATTTCCCGATTGGAAGGATCCCATAAACCTTCTGGCAAAAATAAACTACCATATTTTGGATATAATTTATATACTCCGGAAGAAATAACGGCCTGAGCAGCAGTAGCAGCTATATCCCATTTTCCAAAATACAAAGCAGCTCTAGCTTTATACGCATTAGCCGTACCACTTGTTGCACGCCCTTTATCTGCTGCTGCACTGTAAGTTAAAGGTAACAACTGTGCAGCCTCATCATAATCAGCAAAAATCTGATCTATAATCTGATCTTTAGGAGTACGTGTCACATTTAAACCTTCATCTACGGATTCTACAGATTTCAGAATTAAAGGTACATCCCCAAAATAAGTAACTAAACGAGTATAATAATATGCCCGTAAAAAAAGAACTTCTCCTCTAAACTGCTTGATCTCGCTTTCAGAAAGAAGAGAACTTTTCTCATCAATGACTTGTAACATATTATTACATCTGCCTATACCTTGATAAGCTCGTTTCCAGGTTTTTCCTATCGTTCCGTTCTTATCATCCTGTTCACCTTTTGCAATTGTCTTAAAATCGTTGTCTTGTCTTGGAAAACCAATGTCAGACATGCAATCCAAAACAATAGGAAAAACATATGAACTCTCATCTGTTTCTTGCAAAAACTTATAACAAGCATTGATACCACCATTTATTTCCAGAGCATTTGTATAAAATGTCTCCTGGGATGGTTTATCCAACGGATATTTATCCAAAACATCACACCCCACCATAATCAATGCTGAAATACTCAATGTTATAACTATCGATTTTTTCATATTATTTACTTTTAGGCATTTAGAAATTCAAATTAAAACCAAATGAATATGTCTTAACCAAAGGCATAGTATTACGAGCACCATTTTCTTTCTGCTCAGGATCATAGCCCGATATCATATGATCAAAAGTCAATAAGTTCTGACAAGAAACATAAAATCTAGCTCCTTTAATAAAGAAATCACCTAACAAACTTTGAGGCAAAGTATACCCCAACTGAATATTCTTCAAACGCAAATAAGCACCATTCTGTTTCCAGTAAGTAGATGGTTTTATATTATTAGCACTAGCTATAAACATACGAGGATAAGCCGCATCCGTCATACCTTCTTGCCACATTCCTTCTTTCTGCCACTCCTGTACATTACCAGCATTATTGAATGCCCATGCCAAATCATCTCGGATGTAAGAATCACGCTTTCCTACTCCTTGGAAGAACAGACCTAAATCAAAGCCTTTATATTGCATCGCCAAATCCAAACTATATGTATAACGAGGAATCGTATTTCCCATTACAACATAATCGTCCCCAGTAATAACTCCATCACCTGCATCAGGAACACCATCACCATCAGTATCAATTGTGGGTTGGTCTATGTATTTAACATCACCACCCTGTAATTTACCATATTGAGTAATTCCATAATTTCTCGCATCTGCAAACGTTGGGAATAAACCATCCGCTTGCAATCCCCACAATGAATTTAACGGATATCCTTCACGATTCGTAAAAATATTATCAAAGTTTTTTACGATCCCTTTCATATCAATAACCTCATTCTTTACATCAGAAAGAGATGCCGCCACACGATAATAAAAGTCACCAATCTGGTCATTCCAAGTCACATTTAAATCCCAACCTTTATTCCGAACTTTTCCAGCATTCTGTTTCGGTTGATTACCATAACCCATAACGGCCGGAATATCCATACTCATTAAAATATCACGAGTAGTCTTGATATAATAGTCAAAAACAACATTCAACCTATTATTGAAAAATCCCAGATCCAAACCGATATCAGCCATTTCTGTTGTTTCCCAAGTTATATCTCTCATCGCATAATCATTAGCAGCATATCCTTCTGCAACTAACTGATTGAACACAACTTGCTGATTCAAATTAATATCCATAGAGAACGGATAATTACTTCCTAAACCTTCCTGGTTACCTAATGTACCCCAAGACCCGCGAAGCTTAGCATTATCAAGCCAATCAATGTTATCCATAAAACTTTCTTCAGAGAAACGCCATCCAGCAGAAAATGAAGGAAAAACACCCCATTTATGACCAGAAGCAAATCTTGATGACCCGTCATAACGTACATTTGCTTCCAACAAATACTTTCCATTGAAATCATAATTGACTCTACCAAAATAGGACTGCAACGCCCACTCATTAGCTTCACCCTCACCTCTCTGATTTAACACGGGAAAAGCATTTAACTGATCATAAGAAAATTTGCTTCCTTCTCTATAAGCCTTTTCATTTTCCCAATAATTCGTGATCTGCTGGAAGCCCGCTAATGCGGTTAAATTATGCATACCAAAACTTTTCTGAAAATTAATCAAAAACTTAACATCCTGGTTTAATGTATACTCTTTTATCAAATCAAGTGTCTGCTTCATTGGATATGTATGTACTTTGTTACCATCTGCATCATAATAATCAATCATTTTCTGATGTTTTTTCGTTGTCTTCCAATTAAATTTAGGAGCATAAGACAAATCAAAACTCAAAAAGTCAAACGGTTTATAAGAAGCTTTGAAATTAACAAGACCTTCATGATACCGGTCCTTAGCATATCCGGCAAATTCTTTTCGACTGGTAGCATATGTATTTGTTCCTAATTTTGCATATGCCAATTGACCAAACTCATTTACTGTTCCATAAATCGGAGCCGTTCTACGAACTTCACCCATAGCAAAGTCAGCACCATATGGTTCTTCTACATTAGAATAGCGTCCTGAAAAATCAATACCAGCTGAAAATTTTTCAGAAAATTTGTAATCGGTATTTACTCTTAAGCTGTAACGGTCCATCTTAGTATCAGGGAAAATACCCTCCTGATCTTGTACATTCATGGAAACAAATGCTTTTAATTTATCCGTACCACCACTCATACTTAAATTGTAAGACTGCTGAACTGCAGGAGTTTTATAAGTAACTTTTGCCCAGTCTGTATTAGGATAGCGATATGGATCTGTTGCCATATTAGCTTTATAATTATTTATATAATCAGCACCATAAACAACTCCTCCTGGAGTACCATCATCATTTCTATTATCATTAGCTGAAGCTAAATCATATAATTCCAAATAGTCAATAGCACCCAAAAATTTAGGCAAATCAACTGGAGTCTGAAGCCCTACATTTGCACTAAAATTAATAGCAAAATCGTTTGTTTTTGCCCTTTTCGTCGTAATAAGGATAACACCATTGGATGCACGTGAGCCATAAATAGATGATGAAGCCGCGTCTTTCAAAATTGAGATACTCTCTATATCATTAGGGTTAACAGCATTAAGAGAACTGGCAACTCCATCCACTAAGACCAACGGATCATTATTATTCATTGTACCAATACCTCTGATACGAATTGCTTCACCCTCTTTTCCCGGTTGACCAGAATTAGATGTAACAGTCACACCTGAAGCCAATCCTTGCAAAGCCAAACTAGTACTCATTACAGGACGTTTAGTCAGTTCCTGACCTTTAACAGCTTCTACCGATCCTGTCAAATTCGCTTTTTTCTGAGTTCCATAACCAACAACAATTACTTCATCCAATGCTTCTGAATCCTCCTTCATTGTAACTGTCACATTTTTTTTACCTCCTGTGGGAATCTCAATTGTAACATATCCTATATAGGATATTATTAATGTGGCATCAGATGCCACATTAAGGGAGAACCTCCCTTCGATATCGGTAACGGTACCGTTTGTTGTACCTTTTTCAACAACGTTCGCACCAATAATCGGTTCACCGTTTACATCTTTAATAATACCAGTGATCCCTTTCTGATTCTGTTGCACACCTGGCATAGAAGAGACAGAGGACGAAGCTATCTTTATCAATACTTGTCGATCTATAATCTGATAATTGTAACCCGTATTTTTCAGTATTTGAGCTAGCGCTTCATCCAAAGTCGCATCTTTTACGTTAATGCTTGCCTTCTTATTTACATTTACTCTGTTGTCATTGAAAAAGAATGTAAATTCACTATTCTTCTCAATATCTTTCAAAATCTCAATGATACTGCTATTCTGCTTATTCATGGATAATTTATAACCTTGCGCGTAAGTTGAAGCAGATATACAGCAAGCGACTCCTAAAGAAAATAAGGTCGTGAGTTTCATAATACGCTTAGTTTTTTTTAATAAAGGGACACAAAGTGCCCGTTCATTACTTTTTTTCATAACTTTGTAATGTTTTTGATGAATATTAGCATGTCCATTCCACAGTTTGAATATGTAAGGATGAACATGTAGTCGAAATCTCGAATTGGAAGGTGTTTGCCGACATCTTCCAATTTTTTAGGTTAACAAATCTCCTTTCTCATAGGCATTCTTCCAAATTTTAATAATTACTATTTTAATCTTGTACTATTATTTCGAAATTAATCTTTTTATAATAAATACACACAAAAAATCTTTTCCCCCTATTCTTATTGCAACAATTTACAAAAAAATCATTGCAAGTTATAACTAACGGGTCAAACTATAATTACCATCCTCTACCTCTTTATATTTTAATGGAGAAGACAGTTGAATCAACATCAGTATCTTTTCCAGTGACTCATCCCTCACCTTAAAAGTGAACCGGTATTTATCAGCCAGATCTTTCTGGCACATCACTTTTCTGCCGTACCACTGTTCGAGGCGCGGGATGATCATGGAAAGTTTTTCGTTTTCGAAACTCAGCATCTTTTGTTTGCGCCAAGCGGTATATTTGTCGGCATCCACAATCTGTTTGGCGATCTTGCCGGTCTGCCGGTCCACCAAGATCTTTTCGTCGGGAGAGACGAAGTATTCTTTCATTTGGTTTGTTTCCTTATCCGCCACACTTACTTTGATCTTGCCATTCAGAAGAATCGCTTCCATCTTATTTTCCATGTCGTAGCTAAACAATTCGAACGCAGTCCCCAAAGCCTCCACACTCATATCCTCCGTATGAACAATAAAAGGTTTTTCGCGATTCTTCGCCACATCGAAAAAGGCTTGCCCGTCCAATCTTATCTCACGCATCTTACCGGAAAAACTGGCAGGATAGGTTAAGCGGCTACCCGGTCCCATCTGCACTTTCGTTCCATCCGGTAAAGAGACAGATTCCATATTTTGGATACCGGAACTTACAACATACATCGGGACATTCGCCTTATCCTGAGATACGAAATAAGCAGTTCCAACTCCCCCCAATACCAATAAGATGGAGGCAACCATACTATATATCTTATAAAACACAACTTGCCGCTCTTCACCATGCCGCCAGACTTCCTTACAAATATTCCGCCAGATAGACGGCTCATCCGGGCAATCGCTTTCCACTGCATCAGGAGCATTATTCCATTGCCGCTCCATTTCTTTTGTCACCCGGCGAGAAGATTGCAAGGCTATGCGCTCTTCTTCGGTCAACGCATCCTGCATTAGTTTCTTTACTATATATTTTTTGTCTTTATATTCCATTTCAATTGCTTTACATATATAAATACACACAAGTTACTTCTTTCCCCTACCCAGTCCGGGAAAAAACAGATTATTTTAGCACCTGACAGTACAAATTTCCAAAAAAATATGACAATATCCCCTCTAAAGACTAATATCTCAACTAATAAACTGATTCTTAACAGAATGCAGCAACAATCAGTTTGTTAAAAAATATTACTCTTGCGGGTAATTTGAATTAGAAGGGGTAGAAAATCGAATTAGATGCAGTAGTAGTTTCGATTTGAACCAATCACTTTTTGGGATAAATGACAATAAGAGATAGGAGACAGAATACATTCAATCAGATAAAGAGAAGAAGCAATGTTATATTTTTCTTTAAGTACTTGAGGGCTTCGCCGATTTGATTTTCGACTGTTTTCTCTGAAATATTCAACAGGAGAGCTATTTCTTTGTAGCTCTTTTGTTCCTTTCGGCTCAAGTTAAAAATCTCACGGCGGCGTGGCGGCAGTTCGTCAATCAGGCGGTCTATGTATTCCTGAAGGTTGTGGGCATCAATCTCTTCTTCTACGTCATACGGTTCTTCCAATGCAGCAAGGACCGTGACTTTGTAGAAATCTTCATTCACATTCTTGCGATGCCGGTTAAAGATCAGATTCCGGGTGATAATAAACAGCAAGCCTTTAAAATGGTCGTCTTCACGAAGAAATTCACGCGTTTCCCATACTTTGATGAAGACCTCCTGCACGACTTCTTCGGCAGCATCGGCACGGGTTAAATAAAGGCGACTGAAATTATAGACCTGTTTCCAGTATTGCTTATACAGAGCAGTAAACGCGTCTTTGCTGCTCTGTTTCAATAGTAGTATCAGTTCCCGTTCTTCCATATCCTTTTAAAATTGCTCACAAATGTAAAAAAAATTGTCAATTGTCAATTATCAATTGTCAATTACTTAGTGGTTCGTTCCTTCAAACAAATCATGATCTTCCTTTTTCTGGGAACTCTTGGCTTTGAAGTTATTGAACGTATAGCTCAACGTAAGCGTAATGAGCGGATAGCTGGGACGGATACGCGTAATGGATTGCAAGTCGGAGGTGATAATCTTACTTACATAACGAGCCGAATTGAAAACATCACGGAAAGAAAGCGTTGCCGCCAATTTACGATTCATCAGCTGCTGGCGAACGGCAAGATTCACATACCAGAAAGCATCCGTACGTCCCTGGGTCGTGACAGACGGGCCGACAAAGTTGCCGTCTACCTGGATACGGGTATATTTAAAGACATCGAAAGAGTTGTTCCACATAACATCGTAGTTCGTACTTGTTTCATTTTCACCGCCGGTTTTATACTGATTCTTTACCTTATAATGATACAGGCTACCATTCAGATTCACATTCCACCAACGGGTAAGTTGTACTTGGCCACTCAATTCGATACCGGTCGAATAGTCGTGCCCGACATTCGCCATCGAATCCAGTGTCACACCGGCTTCATAGGGGACACGCAAACGTTCGATCTTATCCTTGCGACTCCGGTGGAACACCGTAGCTGAAACCGTATGCTCACCGATATTCTTTTTATAATTCAATTCGAAAGAATTGATATATTCCGAACGGATATCCGGATTACCGATCTCGGCCGAATAAAAGTCCCGATAGGTGATATACGGTTCCATGAAAAAGAGTTCCGGACGAGTAATACGGCGCGAATAAGAAGCCAATAGCTTATGCTCCTTCGGAAACGTATAGCCCAAATGAAGGGAAGGGAAAAACTCGAACTTGTTGTATGTACGATCCTTGCCCGGGATCGAGCTCCGCAAGACACGATGCGTATGCTCTCCCCGTACACCCGCCTGAAAATCGAACGACTTATAGCTGTCGGCAACGATTGCATAAACCGAATTGATGCCATGTTGGAAATAGAATGTGTTATAGATATCGTCCCGGTTATAAAACTCTTTCTTTTGCGGGTCCCAGAAATGCATCGTGTAGTCACCGTCTTCCAAATACGAGAAATATTGGTAACCGCCTTCGAGCCGTCCTGTCTTGCTATACGGGTAAATATAGTCCAGATTGCCCCGTACCGTCCAACGATGTTCATCTTCCCAGGCACGATGTCCCTTTTCACGCTCGTTATTCTTATTAAAAAGGTCACTCTGGAAATACTCCATCGCATTACCTCCGTATTTCAGATAGAAACTGCCCGTCAACTGATGCCCCTTATCGTCAAATTTATGATCGAAACCGATTGTTCCCTGAAAATAAGTTTCATGCAGGTCGTAATCGTCACGACTATAATAATCACCTTCACCGAAAGTAATCCCCTCCGCCAGGCGCTTCTCCTTATAATCCAGGTCACCGTTACGCGTACGCCCACCATAACCACCTTCAAAGTCGGCATTCAAGGTGGTATGGGGTAATGTGTACATCCAACCCGCCTTCATCGAATAGTTGAAGTTGTTACTTTTACGCGGTCCGTTGGAATGGGAGGTCGTTGCCGTGTCTGAGATAATAGTTGTCTTCTCCTGATCGAAATCACTTTTACGCAGGCGATCACTCCATACACCACCCAAATACCAGCGCGATGCTTTGTTCTGCTGAGACACCAGAAAATCCACCCCGCGCGAAAGGACCGTGCTTCCCGTCAGGTTCACCATACCACTAAAACCATGCTGGGCGTGTTTCTTTGTTACGATATTGATGATCCCTACATCTCCTCCCGTATCGTGACGAGCCGAAGGTGTAGTGATGATTTCTATATTCTCGATATGTCCCGCAGGAATCTGCTCCAAAGCCTGAGTACCGCTGAATACACTCGGTTTGCCATCTACATAGACCGTGAAACCGGTACTTCCACGAAAACTGACCTCTCCTTCCGCATCCACGCGTATGGAGGGCGTATTTTCCAGGATATCGACAGCCGATCCCCCTCCGGCAAGCAGGTTCGAAGAGGCTTCGATCACTTTCTTGTCCAATTTATAAATCACTTGCTTTTTCTGTGCTACTACTTCGACTTCCGCTAATCCCACTTCCAAGGGTTTCATGGCGATCATCCCTAAATCTACAGCTTTCGAAACCGCGTCCAAAACAATACCCGGTCGGTTATACAGATCGTAACCGACCAAGCGTACCAAAAGGTTATACTTTCCATCTTTCACATCGGCAATACGAAACGTACCGTCAGGGTCGGGCAAAGCATGGAATACTGGATTAACGTCTCCTTCACGAAAAAGGAGGACATCGGCAAAATCAATCGGTTGGTTGTTATTGGCATCGACTATTTTCCCTTTTATACGGAAGCCTGGGGCCGCCATGACAGAATAGCTAATACACAATAAGGTCAACAAGAGACAAAAACACTTCTTCATTTCCTACATTGGTTTGTTAACAATGCTGCGAAGATAGGATTTTCGTACGAAAGAAATCGTATATTTGCATATATAAATCACCATTTAACATGGCATCAGCAAGAAAAATCATTATCATCGGAGCTACTTCAGGCATCGGATACGAGATCACTCAACTGTACCGTAAGCAGGGATGGCGGATCGGGATTGCCGGACGACGGACGGAATTGCTCGCAAAAATCCGGTCGGAAGCACCTGACCAAATCGAAACGGCACAAATAGACATAACTTGTCAGGATGCCCCGAACAAATTAGCGGAGTTAATCGATAAAGTCGGCGGAATGGATGTCTTCTTGCTTAGTTCCGGAATCGGCAGCCAGAATCGGGACCTGAATCCCGACATAGAATTATCAACGGTCCAGACAAATACGGTCGGTTTCACCCGAATGGTCGTTGCCGCATACGACTACTTTAAAAGGCAAGGCGGCGGCCAATTAGCCGTGATCAGTTCCATCGCCGGTACAAAAGGATTGGGAGCCGCTCCTTCCTATTCCGCAACCAAGCGCTACCAGAATACTTATATCGAGGCACTCGACCAGTTGGCACGGATGGAAAAGCTCCCGATCGTATTCACGGATATCCGCCCCGGATTTGTAAAGACAGATCTGTTGAAAAACGATAAATACCCGATGCTGATGTCTCCGCAATATGTTGCCCGAAAAATAGTAAAGGCAATCGAACAGAAGAAACGACACTCCGTAATCGACTGGAAATATGCTGTTTTAGTATTTCTATGGAAGTTGATTCCCAACGTTGTATGGAGGCGATTACCCATCCACAATTAGCATTTGTATATCATCCGGGCAATCCCTACCTTTGTGTCCTATTTATAAATATGCACAAATAAACAATGGGATTATTCATTAAAAAGCCTTTGGAAGCCTTGCAGGCCGAAGCCAATCAAACGGGAAGTAAATCATTAAAACGGGTATTAGGCCCCTGGAGTCTGGTCGCACTCGGTGTGGGAGTCATTATCGGAGCCGGACTTTTCTCCATAACCGGAACAGTCGCCGCCGGATATACAGGACCGGCCATTACACTTTCATTCGCCATTGCCGCAATCGGATGTTGCTTTGCCGGACTTTGTTATGCAGAGTTTGCTTCGATGATTCCGGTTGCCGGGAGTGCCTATACATACTCATACGCGACGATGGGCGAACTGATCGCTTGGATTATCGGTTGGGATTTGGTTTTAGAATATACGGTTGCTGCAACGACGGTCAGCATCAGCTGGAGCCGTTATCTCGTCGTCTTTTTGGAAGGGATCGGAATCAACCTTCCGACAGCTTTCACCGCCTGCCCCTGGGATGGAGGGATTGTCAATATCCCGGCATTCCTGATCGTTGTCCTGATGAGTATCTTTCTGATCCGCGGGACAGAAGGGAGTTCTATCTTTAACGGGATCATTGTCTTTCTGAAAGTGTCGGTCGTCCTGATATTCGTCTTTTTAGGATGGAAATATATCAATACGGACAATTACATACCTTATATTCCGGCAAACACTGGTACGTTAGGCGAATATGGACTATCAGGTGTCCTACGCGGAGCGGCCATTGTGTTCTTCGCTTTTTTAGGCTTCGATGCTGTCAGTACAGCTGCCCAGGAAGCCAAAAACCCCAAAAGGGATATGCCGATCGGAATCCTCGTCTCATTGCTTGTATGTACCATATTATATATGTTGTTCGCCCACGTCATGACAGGCGTAGCCCATTATTCCGAATTTGGCGGCCAACAGGGAATAGCTCCCGTGGCAATTGCGATCGGACATATGGGAGAAGTAGATGCTTCGGGTGTACTTCATCCGGATTACCCTTGGATGAATAAGGCAATCGTCCTTGCCATTCTATTCGGATATTGCTCAGTCATTATGGTGACATTGTTAGGGCAGAGTCGCGTTTTCCTCAGCATGAGCCACGACGGTCTGTTACCTCCGTTCTTTTCGCATATCAATGAAAAGTTCAGAACACCCGCCCGCAGCAATCTGCTGTTTATGGTACTCGTCGGTCTGCTGGCGGCTTTCGTTCCGGCACGCCTGGCAGGTGAAATGACCAGTATCGGAACCCTTTTCGCCTTTACACTGGTTTGTGCTGGTGTGCTTGTGGTCAGGAAAACAATGCCCGATGTACATCGTGCTTTCAAGACTCCGTTGGTCCCGTTTGTTCCGGTTGCCGGGATCATCACTTGTCTGTGCATGATGCTTTTCCTACCGGCCGACACTTGGATCCGACTGGTGCTGTGGATGTTGATCGGGCTGGATATTTATGCCTGCTACGGCATCAAACATAGCAAGCTGGAATACAATCAAGCTAACCGTCGCGGTCATCTGGCACTGAACATGATCGGGATCGTCCTTGCTATCCTTTGTGTGATCACGGGACTTTGGCATCAGCAAACCGTCGGTTGGGAAGAAAGTAAAGTCCTGCTGATCATCTCTTTTGTTTTTGCCTTTACGCATCTGGCCTTTTATATGGTCCGGATATGGAAGCAAACGACTAAAGTTTTTTAATCATTTTTTATATGAACTCAAACGAACGCGACTTGTATAATAACAAAAAGATATATAAATTTGCAGAAACGGTTCTACAGTGTAGAACTCACATTAATTAAACAAACTATTCCTAAGTTTAAGGTATTAGTCAACTTCAGTTTGTTTTTATATATAAACTGATTTGGTACAACCTCATCTACATGTGAATGTGGATGAGGTTTTTGTATTCAAATAAAGCATGGAATCCATAACAATGAGAGCATCCCGAACAGGAACGGGAGAAAGATACAAAAAAATAGTCCATATAATCAGCTTTTAAAACTAACTATATGGACTATCTGTGTACGCAGGATGAGACTTGAACTCACACGCCGTAACCGGCACTACCCCCTCAAAGTAGCGTGTCTACCAATTCCACCACCTGCGCGAGAAAAGGTGCCCAGAACAGGACTCGAACCTGCATGCCTCTCGACACACGCACCTGAAACGT
>ENA-OPCE01000449-OPCE01000449.1-human-gut-metagenome-genome-assembly--contig:-NODE-449-length-35231-cov-3.806772_pt1 | contig 35231 bp, 30 predicted proteins | sample MGYA00241247_ERZ501474 | MGnify/ENA primary metagenome ERZ501474 (study PRJEB25962, sample SAMEA2042572) | human gut metagenome | biome: human gut; feature: human-associated habitat; material: faeces... | reverse complement strand
CGATCGAAGGTGCGCTGACTTCCATTCCGGGAGCCCGCATCGTCTATCCTTCTTTTGCCGACGATGCGGCAGGACTGTTGCGCACCAGCCTACGTTCGAAAGGCTTTACTGTCTTTCTCGAACCGAAAGCACAGTATAACTCGGTCGAAGCAGCCAGTTTTGTTCCGGAAGACTTCGAGGTTCCTTTCGGGAAAGCCCGTATCCGCCGGCCGGGTAGTGACCTGAGCGTGATCACGTATGGCAATACCACACATTTTTGCCTCAGTGTCGCCGAGAAGTTGAAGAAAGAGCATAACTGGGACGTGGAAGTCATCGACATCCGCTCGCTGATCCCGCTCGATACGGAAACAATCTTCGCCTCCGTGAAAAAGACCAGCAAGGTGCTGATCGTACATGAAGATAAAGTGTTCTCCGGTTTCGGTGCGGAAATAGCCGGTATCGTCGGCACGGAAATGTTCCGGTACCTGGATGCTCCGATCCAGCGCGTCGGCTCCACCTTTACCCCTGTCGGTTTCCATCCGGTCCTCGAAAAGGCGATCCTGCCCGGAGAAGAACGGATCTACAACGCAGCAAAAGCATTATTGGAATATTAATGAAGAGGGTATGTCAAAATCTCCTTGTCCCCGCACTTGATGCGGGGATACAAAAGGACAGACCTTATCAATCAGATTTTTATAGGGCCGGTTTTAATGCGATCCCACGAGGGGCGCGGGAACAGGATAGTTTCGACACACTTTCTATAAACAACATACAAAATGAAGAAAATAGGTTTATTCTATGGTGGCACAACCGCTAAAACAGCCGTAGTCGCTTTGAAAATACAAGAAGCATTCGCAGAAAACGAAGTCGTCCTGATCCCGATAGAAGGGGCGACACGCGAGGAGTTCGAATCGTTCGACAATATTATTGCCGGAACTTCCACCTGGTTCGACGGAGAACTGCCGACTTACTGGGACGAGTTCATGCCGGAAATAGAATCCATCGACATGACGGGCAAGAAAGTCGCCCTATTCGGGCTCGGAGACCAAGAACGCTATCCCGACAATTTCGTCGATGGGATCGGCATTCTGGCGGAAGCCTTTACCCAAAGCAATGCGGAACTGGTCGGTTTCATGCCTGTCAACGACTACCATTTCACCCAATCACGGGCCGTTAAGGAAGGACATTTCCTGGGACTTCCCCTCGATATCGAGAACCAGTCCGAACAGACGGAGGAACGGATACTGAAATGGGTGGAGAAACTGAAAAAGGAGTTTCAATAATATTTGCATTTGTTTCTGCTCTTGGCAAGGAGCTGTGTCGAAGCAAAATTTAGCTTACTAATAGATATAATTTAGGCACGGATTTCACGGAAAACACGGAAAAAATAAATTCATCCGTGTAAATCAGTGAAATCCGTGCCTAAAAAGATTGTGATAAAGGTGTTTTCCGATTACTGCAGGCGACGAATACCCACCGCTTTATTATATTGGGCGAGGGACGCTTTCTGCTGATACCAGGTCTGGATCAGGCTGCTATAGGACTGAATCCAGGAAAGCTGGGCGGAAAGGACGTCGAGGATCGGAAGTTTTCCCTCATTATAGCTGAACGTATTCAGGTCGAGATTTTCTTCAGCAATCTTGCAGGCCTCTTCAGCGACATTGATTTGCTTCGTGTTTTCCGTCAGGCTGGTCCAAGAGTTGGCGACTTCCTGAGAAATCTGATCGCGTGTATAATCCATCGCATATTCCTTACTGCGTAAGATAGCTTTCTGAGAATTCACTTCTTTGAAACGGGCTCCCCAACGAAACAAAGGTATCTTCAGGGAGGCGAACACGGCAGGTGTCCAAAGCTGGTCGGACCCTTTCACGTTCAACATCGGAGTGCCCCAGGTTCCCTGGAAACCGATAGCCAGTGTCGGATTATACTTTGCTTTTGACAGGTTGATCTGCCGTTTCTGGTATTCGATATTCAATTTAGAGATCGTGAAATCCGGCCGGTTCTGCAAAGCGGCCTCTTCCCCTATGTGCATGGGCAACGGCTGAACCATCGTGATGGCATCGGCAATCTCTACCGGTGTCATAGGAGGAACTCCCATCAGCACGTTCAGGTTTTGCAAGGCAATCTGATAGTCTTTGTACGCAGCGCTTTTGTTCAATTCCGCTTCTTTCAAACGCGACTGTACCTGCAAGAGGTCTGTCTTACTGATCTGCCCGTCATTGAAACGGGTAGTCAGCACGTTTGCCAATTCCTGCACGATATCGACATACTGGCACATGACATCGTACATACCTTTGCGGGCAGCCGCAGACCAATAGTTCAGGTCGGCGGCATACACGATATTATCCGTCGTCAGGTCTTCTGCTTCGGAAGCGATCTGTCCCTGTATCTGGGCGGCCTTGTAATTGTTGTAGATTTGTCCGCCGGCATAAACAGGTTGACTTACGGTAGCTCCCAAACTATAAGTATTGTGATCCATTTCGACAGACATACCCGGACCGAAATCCAAATCGTACTTATTGATACGGTACTGGTAACTGCCGGAGAAGTCGAGAGCCGGGAAGAAAGCGGTCTTGGCCGCCTTGATAGCATGCTGCATCGCGATACGCTCTTCCGCACTCTGTTTGATCTGACGGCTATATTCAAGCACTTTCTGCTTGTAGTCTGCAGCCGTGACGGGCTTTTCCTGTGCTCCCACAGATAAAGCCCCCAACAGCATACAACCGATAATTATTTTATTTCTCATATTATTATACCGATTTAATCTTAAAGAATATACAATAGGTCACCGGAAGTACGAAGATCGTCAGGATGGTCGAAACGAACAGACCTCCCATAATCGTCGCCGCCATACCGGCAAACATGGCATCACCCAACAATGGCAACATGCCCAGGATCGTTGTGCCCGATGCCATCGTTACCGGAACGATACGCGTCTTGGTTGCCTCGATCACCGCATTGACCGGCGACAGGCCACTGTCAAGCTGCAATCCTATTTCGTCCACCAGCACGATCGCATTCTTGATATTCATACCGATCAGGCCTAACAGACCTAACATGGCAAAGAAATCGAGCGACTTGCCGAACACCAGCAATCCCAATACCACACCGATGAAGATCAGAGGCAACATACACATGATCAAGACCGGCTTCCGGTAGTATTTCGGGAAAAGGAACAACAAGGTGAGATAAATCAAACCGAACATCAACGGGATATTGGCGGCAATCGCCTTGTTACCTTTATCCTGTTCGGACTGTTCGCCGAAGTATTGCAGTTTATATCCTTCGGGAACCTGCACCCCCTGCTGGATCTCCTGCCACAACTGGCTGAAAGCTGCCATTGTATTGGCGCCACGTTTCGGTTCGCACTGCATCATCATATAACGCTGGCGATTATAACGCTTCACGACGCTGTACTCATAATCGAGCGAGAAATCGTCGATCACCTGCTCCACTTTGACCGAACGGCCTTTGGCGCTGTAGACCGGCAAGGTCTTGATATCGTTCAAGTTCATGGAATCCCGGTCAGCATCTTTCAGCAGGATCGGCATGAACACATCCCCCTCGCGATATTCTCCTAAAGGTACGCCATTGGTTGCCGAACGAAGCGAATAGGCCATCTGCTGGCGGGGAATACCCAAGCGAAGACCTTTTTCCTGCGAGTACAACGGCTTCCATACCGGAACCTTGTTTCCCCAGCTGTTGCGCACTTCCATCACCATGTCGTTCTTGCGGGCGATCTCTTGTGCACGCTGCGTCAGAGCCACCAGCGTATCGATATTATCACCAACAAACCCGATTTCAATTGCAGCATCGGGCACAGGAGACAAAGCAAACAAAGCTGAACGGGTCAAAATATCCGGATAGTTAGCGACCATATATTCATAAAACTTATTTTCTTCGCTCTGCGCATCTTTCGCATCCTTGGTTTCGATCAAGACATTAGCAAAGTTCGGTTTCGGGCCGATAGAAGAACTTGCCAGGTAATAACGCACCGGCGAGCCTCCCAACGTGAACGAATAGGATTTGATCTTCTCGTTGTTCTTCAGATAGTCCTCGATCTTGATCACATTCCTTTCCACATCGTCAATACCATACCCTTCCGGGAAGATCAGGTCGGCACGGAAATAGGGCTTATTCATGATCGGGAAGAAACTCTGCGGCATGATCGCCATGATAAACAAGGACAAGAACAAAGTCGCCACTACCGAAGTAAGTGTCAGATAACGACGCTTAATCAGACGGGCCAGGACTTTCTCAAACTGATGATACAACTTCGTGTCATACGGATCTTTTGACTCACCCGGCTTGGCTTCTTTCAGGATAAAGCTACCGAAAGTCGTTGTCTGTGTCAAAGCCAATATCCAACTCAGTCCGAGAGACACGGCAAGCACGATAAACAACGGCTTGACAATCTCGGCCACAGAAGCCGGCGCCAAATACATCGGTAAGAAAGAACAAACAGCGATAAAGGTCGCGCCCAACAACGCCCACTGCGGTTTGGTGGCTCCATCGACCAACGCTTGGTAACGCGATAAGCCTCGTTTGATGCCGACCTGCGCATTATCAGTCACCACAATCGCGTTATCCACCAGCATACCCATCGCAATGATGAAAGCGGCAAGGGACGTACGGTTCAGCCCGACACCCCAGATCAGCATAATCAGCAACGTACCACCTACCGAGAAAAGCAGCGAACTGCCCACCAGCATACCGGCACGCGATCCCATCACAAGGAAGATAATCACAATTACGATCAGCAACGATTCGATCAGGTTCAGGATAAACCCGTTATTCGCTTCGTTGGCAATCTGGTTTTCCGGATAAATGGTTTTCAGTTCCATACCGATCGGGAAAAGCTGCTCCATCTCTTTCAAATGTTCGGCAACAGCATCGCCGACAGCCACCACGTCGTCTTTCGCACCCGTAGCCACACCGATACCGATGGCCCGTTTGCCATCCACACGCATCAGGTTGGAAGGTGGGTCCATATAGCCACGTTCGATGATAGCGATATCACCCAGGCGCACTTCGCCTCCTCCCTTTGTCACGATCAGTTGGTCGCGTATATCCTCTATGCTTTTATAAGTACCTTCGGCACGTACACGAAGCTGGTAAGTCCCGGTCATGATCTCGCCTGTATTGACCAGCAGGTTCTGGGTCTGCAGGACTTGCTGGATCGAGTTCGGGTCGATCCCCAGGTTTGCCAGCTTGGGAACGGAGATACGCACATTCACGACCTGCGTCTGTTCCGCAAACAGATAGACCTTCTGCACACCTTGGATAGGAGTCAGCTCGGTCTTGATCTTCTGCGCCCAATCGCGCATATCGTCATAAGTAAAGCCTTCGTCGGCAGTCAAGGCATAATAGATACCGAACACGTCCCCGAAATCATCGCTCACGTTAATGGCGGAAGCACCGCTCGGAAGGCGGGGTTGTATGTTAGCCACCTTACGGCGCAATTCATCCCACTTGACCGGCATATAATCCGGAGCCAAAGTCGGTTGCAATTCGATCGAGATCTTCGACATGCCGAAATAAGATTCAGACTTGATCTGAAAAACATCCGACATGGACTGAATTTCCCGTTCGATAGGTTCCGTTATCAATTTTTCTACCTCCTGAGGAGTAGCACCCGGATATTGCGTAACCAGAACAGCCTGTTTGATTACGAAAGGTGAGTCCTCCTTTTTCGGCAATTTAAAGAAAGAATATATACCCCCGATCAGCATCACTGCCAAAAAGAAATATATAATCTTCTTATTCTCTAAGGAATATACTGGAAGATTCATTATTTATCAGCTTAATCTGTTAATACTTTTACCTGTTGTCCTTCAACCAGACGGGTAGCTCCGGCCGAAACGACCTGGTCACCGGCATTCAGCCCTTTGGTTATCACAACATTGTCTTTTCCAACCAGTCCTGATTCTTCGATCTGGCGACGTTCCACCTTTTGTGACTGGGCATTATAGACAAAGACAAATTTGTCGTTATTTTCTTCACTGGCTACAATGGCGGAAAGAGGCGCCAGCACCGCTCCCTCGTTAAAGCTTGCACTCTCGATATGCAACACCACACGGCAGGAGAATCCGACAGCCACTTTGTATTTGTTCAGATTAAATTCGGGATCGTCGATATACAGGAAGACAGGAACACCGGAACCATCGGGAGACGCTTCCACATATTCCTTCACCTTCGCTTTGAAACGGATTCCCTTATAGTTGTCAAACTCCACATAGATCTGATAAGGAGTGGAGAAATAGGTAATGTTCGTTTCAGGCATCGTGTACTGAATCTGCAACTTGTTCGGGTTGATCAGGCAAACGATCCCCTGCCCGGCCTGTACCTTCTGATAGTTCTCTACATACTTCTTCTGGATAAATCCATCGAACGGAGCACGCAGTTTCGTTTGTTCCAATTGGTTCTGTGCATATTCGAATGCAGCCTTTGCGTTGGAATAAGAGGCTTCGGTCGTCTCATACTCCTGCTTCGAGATAGCCTGTTTGGATAACAGCTTCTTCGCACGTTGCAACTGTGCTTCGGCTGTTTGAAAAGAAGCCTTCTTCGCTTCATATTCCCATTTGAAATCCTGTGGGTCGATCTCTGCTACAACCTGTCCCGTACGGACTTTTTGCCCTTCATCCACATTCAGCGAAATCAGCGGTCCAGACATTTTAAAGGCCAGATCACTGAACTGGTCCGGCGATACGACACCGCTAAACGACTTTTCCACAAGGTTCAATGAGGTCACTTCCGTCAATTTCACCGGGCGGGGACCTTGCTCCTTCACCGGTGGCTGACTACACGACATCAATGCTGCCAATACAAAAACGGGGATTAATTTACCATTCATGATAACTTGCATTTAGTTATTTGTTATTATTATATTCTGATTATAAATTGCATACCCAGGCTTTTATACCATAAGAATACAACATTCTTTTAAAATCTATTGTTCCGGTTCCGACCGGATTTCAAAGTGTAGCCTCCAAAATTTTTCGGATATATGCATTAAAACGACCAGCTGCTCCAATCGACCGTCGCCTCCATTTCTTTTTCCTGATCGTCGGGGATAGACGGGAAGAAGTCAATGCCTGTTACCTTTTCCACGCTATCGATAGGTATCACCATCGATTTCAGCGAATTATCTTTATAGTCCCTATTTTCGAAAAGAAATCCGATACCTTTATAACCCTTCTCCGTGTAGTAACATAATACCTTATAAAAAGATTTGGGTATCGCCACCTTGTTTTTTCCTAACCGTTTCATATCGCCTGTAATGACAGGACCCGTAACGATCAAAAGCGAACCGTTATCCAACGCCCACAAACGGCACTGTTCCTCCAGGTCTTTCCAGATACCCCGGTTTAATTTCGGTTTTTGCGGGCAGATATTACTCAGGTAAAAAGACTCGCGCATGGCTTTTGCAGACCATTTCATATCGCCTGCCGGAGCTAAATGGCCACGGTCGTAGCCAGAACGCGTATAATCCTCGTTCATTGCCGTTGCGCCTTTCACCTGCGGGTCGGATACAAACTTATTAGAGCGTTCCGTCTTTTTGCTTTTGGCTTCCGTCGCTGTCAATTCATATGCAACCCAGTTGGCTATACGGTACTCGGAATTATAAGAAACCGTATATCCTTCATGTTTGATAACCTGCTCTTGGCGTTTCTCTTTTAAGCGGGGTATCTCTGTATTTGCGGGGATTTTAAATGTCTTTGTGGAAGGTTTGGCAGGAGCTTTATTGGCGGATATTTTGTCCTGTACCTTTTGTTTCGGAGCGGTTACAGCCTTTTTAGAAGAAACAGTCTCCTGCCCCTTTTTCTCCAAAGCCACCGGTTCATGTCCGGCCATCGGAGCAAAGAAATCATATATAAACAGAAATCCTATAAAACAAGCCACTACGATAAAGGCGCCAATAAACATTCGCTTCACTGTGGAAAGGAAGGACGAAGTCTTTTGAACTTTTTTCCGCGGTTTCCTTACGCTTTTTCTCTTTGCCATCTCTCTTGATAAAACCTATTCCTACTCAGGCGCAAAAGTAGACAATATAAAGATGCTATACAACACATGCGAAGGGAATGTATTGGTTTGGATTGTTAGAAAAAAGTGCCCCAATGCACACCAGTTGGTCCAAATCCGTATAACCAATACCTTACAAAATCCGCCACGAACCTTCCAGTGGGATCACTTTTTCCGGTTGGGGAAGACATAAAGTGTATGTACGCAGGAAAGAGGCGTGAAGGTATAAACAGGCATATAGCAAAAAAGGCCGGGGGTTCCTATTCGGAGACCTCGGCCTTTTCATTATTTATCCGGATATGGCAAGCTCTATTTCGCCAGGTGACGCCCCGGAGCGAAATTCTTTCGGGAACCGTCGGGCCAGATGACTTCGGCGGTCGTTCCTTCGGGGACGGAAAGGGCGACTTGTATCTTTTTTCCCTTCCGTTTCAGCGACACCTCGATCTTGCCGAAATGCGTGTCGATCGCGGCGGAAGCTTCGGTCAAAGTACCCATTTGAGGGCAAACTTTGAAGGAACGGAAACCAGGAGAGGTTGGTTCGATGCCACACACTTTCTGGCTCAACAGCGTCAGCGGTCCACCACTCCATGCATGGTTGATCGTACCGCCGCCGAACCCGTCCGGGCCGATCCCCCATCCTTCGAACAAAGTCGTATATTCGGGATAATTCATCATTTTCGTATAGCGCTGCTTCATCCTCTCCAAAGCAAAGGACGGTTCATTCATTCGGAACAAGGCTTCAAGCACATACTTTTCCATATAAGGGCTGGCATGATATTCCTTTTTCAGCACTTTAACCAAGGCGGGATATTTATCAGCGGAAGCTAAGCCGGAAACGACAGCCATCGCTTGTGCGCGGTCGTCCGTTTCTCCCTTATAGCCGGGAGAACGATAGGATGATCCTGTCCAGAACTTCGTATCGAAACATTTCCCGATGCTGTACATCATACGGCTGATCTCGTCGGCATCGGCCGTTTTTCCGAGTTGGAGGGCAAAAGCCTTCTCAGCTTTCAAGGCCAAGTAATACCAGCAGTTGGCCAACACGCCCATATCGATGTTTTCTCCCCAATCACCCCAACTCCAGTCACCGTCGCGCTCAATGACCAGGCCACTCTTGTCCACTTGCCATACTTCGTGCAAGTAACGGTGCATACGGTCGTAAATACCGGCGACAAAGCTACTGTCGCCACTATAATAATACTGGGTGTAGAAACCGTACCAGCCCACCGAAGCCAGCATTTGCAACGGCAGTTCCTTCCGCCAGTTGCCAGCCGGGGCCGGAGCGAAAATCACACCGTCTTCGCGTTGCCAGTTCATCAGCTCGTGAATCCCTTTCAGCGCCAATTTATGACTGGAGGGAGAAAGGGCATAGAAAGCCTCACCCAATTCGTTCACTTCGTCACCCCACCATTGCGCCCGTTCACGATCCGGACAATCCATATAGCTGTCGCGCATCGTTATATATAAGGTACGGGCCGAACGTTTCCAAAGTTCGTTCATAAACGGATCGTTGCAACTGAAAGAACCCGTAAATTCGGTATTGTAACCGGTCTCCCGGAATTTCACGTCCAACACCTTCACGCCTTCCGGCAGGATATATAGCATCTCGTGACCGTTCATCCAGCCTAAACTCTCGTATTCCTGCACACCGTCGCGCGTGACATATTCGGCGCGGACGTTATATTGTGAACCACCCTCATAATTGTCCGTCCGGATATGGATCACCTTACCGGCAGGAGCTTCCACTTTCAGGTAAGGAGTCACCTGGCTATTATAAGGCAGGCGGCAATAAAGCGTATCGCCGGCAGCCGACCGGCGGACACTGACATACGGCTTCAAGCCATAGTCTTTCCACAAGGGTATCGGACGCTCGACCAACTTGCCTAAAGGTGCGCCCCCGACAGGAGAAATAACTTCGGCATTCGGCATCTTGCCCGTATAGCCGGGCTGGTTCCATCCGGACATTTCCATCCGGGCATCAAAACGGATATTGCTCTCCGGCAAGCGATAATTGGGATAGGGAGCACCCGTATTCTGATAAGCATCATATACAGTGCATTGCCAGCTCTTGTCGGAAACGATCTCGATTCCGGGAGCGACCGCTTCAAACAGCAAGGCAGCCAGCCCGCTGTTCACATGGCTGAACCCGCTTTTGCCGAAATGCCAGACCAGCACAGCAATGGTATTCTCACCGTTTTGCAGATAAGGCGCGATCTCGACCGGATCGTAATAAGTATCATCAGGAGAAGGTCCCCGTTTCAATCCCCCTTCAAAGACGACCAAGCGGCCGTTTATCCACAACCAATATTTGCTATCGGCAGCGATACGGGCGGTAAGTGTTTGCGGGACCTTGTCTATATGAACGGTTTTACGGAAAGCCAGCCAGGTATTCGTCGCGCTCTGGCAACGTTCCGTATTGATCCAATGCGCTTTCCAGCCGGATTCGGCCCGGCCGGAAGCGATACATCCGATCAACAGCAGCAACAGGAAATAGTGTTTCATGGTATTCTCGTTTAATAAGTATTCACATATGTACCTGATCCGACCGTCTCCGTCTTATCGCCGACACGGATATCTGCCGTACAGCCGGACGGAATCGTCACGGTAAGGGTGACTTTGCCTCCCTCCCGTTTCCACTGGCTCGAGATCAATCCGCGTACAGAATGGTACTCACCTTTCGCCCAATCCATTCCTTCCACAAAATGAGGAGTAATCAGAATGTGGCGGAAACCAGGTCCGGCAGCATCATAATTGATACCGGCAAGCTGGTTCATCATCCAAGCAGAGACATCTCCCATAAAGACATGATTCAGAGAGGCATCCCGGAACTGCGGACTCAAGGTCCAGGTTTCAGGCAGCGTCGTATATCCCATTGTTTCCACCCAATACCCCCAGGAGGGAGCTTCCGTCTTCGTAATCATCTTCATCGCGTCCTCGACATAGCCGTAGCGGGTCAGCATAGCCGGAACAGACTTGCTTCCCAACAGGCCGAAATCGAGGAAATGATTGTTGGCACGCACGACCTCGCAAAGTTTATCGGCCACCAGCATGGGTACTCTTCCGGTACAATTCCCAAATAGAGGGCGATCGCCTGTGCTGTCTGGGTTCCTTCCGCATAGACTCCCGTTTCGGGATTGAAGAATTTACGATTGACCAAGTCTTTCAGTTCATCGGCTTTCTGCCGGTAAGGAGCGGCATCTTTGCCCAACAATTCGGCGAAACGGGCCATCAAGGTATAATCCAGATAATAATAGGCGGTAGAGGTATAGGTATTGTTGGTCGTAGACTTCCAGTACACCCAATCCCCTAAACCGAAGGTCAGGTAGCCACCGTCCTTCTCTTTCGTTTTCAGATAATCCAGATAGCGCAACATCGTAGGATAAAGATTCTCGATACTGCGCGTTTCACCGTAATAATCATACAAGGCGTTCGGAATGATAAACATGGCGGCATCCCATACCGGGCCAGGCCATTCGCCATATCCCCAACCGCTGGAGGGGATAATGCCGGAGATTTCACCGGCTTCACGTTGGTTGTCGATGAAGTCGTTCATCCATTTCTCATACAATGTGATACCGTCGAACCCTAACAGAGCGAGATCGATCGCGACATGTGCATCGGCCGTCCAGCCGTTCTTTTCACGCTGCGGACAGTCGGTCGGAATACTGTGCAGGTTGCTGCGGTAGGCTTCCATTGTCGCCTTCCATATCTTGTTCAACAACGGATTGGAGCAGGAGAAAGAACCGACGGGCTCTACCGCCGTATGCATAAACAATCCGGTCAAACTCTCCTTTGTCAAGGTTACGGGAGCCGAACTTTCGACCTCCACATGCTGAAAACCGTGATAGGCGAATGAAGGCATAAAGACTTCCTCTTCGCCCGTTCCTTTCAGCGTGAACACGTCCATCTGGAAAACCTCCCCCGGTTTCACAGGGTGATAATAGACATCGATATTTCCCGGTTCCAGACGGCCATCCGTTTTCAGCAGCTCTCCATGCTTCAGGGTAACCCTCGTACCGGGAGCGCCTTTCACCTTTAAGCGGGACAGGCCGGCAAAGTTCTTTTCGAAGGAGAATACATAGAGTTTGTCGCTGAACTTCTTCATCGAGACAGGCGACAATTCTTCCGTAATCCGGATACCCGGCATCTGCTGGGCAACCAACAAGGGGGCCGGAGCTTCCGTTACTTGTACCGGAGCCCACTTGCTGTCGTCAAACTCGTTCGTGTTCCAACCGTTCTCTTCCAATGTGGCATCGTATTTGTCACCGCTATAAATATTATTATAAGTATAAGGGCCAGTCGCCGTACGCCAACTCTCATCGGTAGCGATAATCTCGGTCGTACCGTCGGTATAGCGGAGGCGCAGTTCGCAGAGCATCCGGGGACGGTTACGCCAACGGGCAGTCTCGAAATCCCAGACAGCCTTGGACTGTATGTTGTGCCAGCCGTTGCCCAACACCGAAGCGACTGCATTTTCACCTTTCTTCAACAAAGGAGTCACATCGTGCGTCACATACAGGATGCGTTTGTCGAAATGCGTATAGCCCGGATCGAGGTAGTTCTCTCCTACCCGCTTACCGTTGATAAACAGATCGTAATAACCGGCAGCAGCCACATACACGCGGGCTTCTTCGATCTCTTTTCCCAAGGTGAAGGTTTTTCGGAACATGGGTGCTGGCTCGAATTCCTTATCATGGCTGTCGGTTATCCATTTTCCCGACCAGTCGGACGGATCGAGCTTGGCCGTCTCGAAAGTAGCCGTCTCCGAAGTCTCGCAAATTTCTCCGTCCTGATCCCATACCGTCACGTTCCAATAGTAACGAGTATGCGGTTTCAATATCATATTGCCGGTGTACGGTTGCAGGTTATCCGGCGAGGTCCCGATACGGATTTCCGAACGGGAGGCTAAGAAGTTCTTCTCACCTCCTTTGTATTCCCAGGTGAAACGGGGACTTTTAGTATCCAACCCGATCGGTTCGCGCAGGTATTCGGTTCTAAGGTTCACTGGAACTGTAAGCTCGTTTTTACCTTTACATCCCATCAAGGAGAGGAAAGCAAGCGAGCAGATCAACAGCGTGTTTTTCTTTCCCATATCTTTATATCATTTAATTATCGTACTATTTCTACTTCGGACGGCGCATCGATCTGGCTCCGTACTTTCCCGTCGGCACCTTTTTCGTGACGGATGGTGATCACGCCATAAGGAGTCGGGAATGTTCCTTCCACCCAATCCAGATCTCCCAAATGCGGTGTGATCCGGACAACGCGGCAGCCCGGTTCCACCACCTGGACACCCAATACATATTCGCTCAACCAAGAGGTAGGACCGGAAGCCCAGCCATGACAGAGACTATGGCGGAAACCTTTATAGCAATAAGCCCCGTAACCACCATGAATATCTTTCTTACCTGCCGGCACCAGCTCGTCGATACGGGAAGCGCCGGGCAACCAGTCTAAATTGAAATCTTCCCAGAAAGTGGTTGCACCCAAATCAAGCATCGCTCCCCAAAATTGACGTATCACGTCGATCGCCCCTTGATAATTGCCGGCGGCTGCCATCGCACGAAGCATATAATAGCCATAAAAAGTAGAAAATCCATGCCCTCCATTAACTGCGAGATATTTCCGATCAGCCTCTTCCGGCTTCATCAGTCCGGCTAATGCCAACAAGGAAGCCGCCTGTTTCGATCCCGGCGCGTCCGGTGCGACACCGGATTTCAGGAAAGGTTTTATCACCTTCGAAGCGGCTTTGGTCATCCTGTTTCTTACAGCGTCGCATTCAGCTGCCAGTGCATCTTCGCCCAACACCTTACAAAGTTCGCCGCCCGCTTTCATAGCCTGTAACATCAAGGCCTGCAAGCCGGCATCGATGGCTACCGGATTTTCACTGGACGGCCAATCGAGGAAACGGCCTCCTCCGTCGAGCTTCTCCACGCCGTCTTCACCGACTTTAGAGATCAGAAGGCGAAGCAAACCGGTCAAATAATTCCTTTGCTCCTTCAAGTAAGCCAAATCACCCTGATAGTAATACCAGTCACGCTGGATCAGCACCCACCAGATGGAGTAACTGCACATCCCATTCATCCACTCAGGTAACGGTGTGATATCACGAATCAGGTCAAGGCTTTTCGGAACGACTTCATTATAACCGAAAACGGTATTTACGGCCATCACTTCCGGATGCAGGTCGCCCACCCAGACCAGGCGGTCGCGTTTGATCCCGTCCCAAAGGTATTCCTGCATATTCAGATGCACGGTGTAGGCTCCGGTCTGCCAGATATTGTTCAAACGTTCGTCGTTGCAGCGGAAAGATCCTTTATAGGGAATATCACGGAAAGTAGAGATGGCACGGACCTCTTTCAACTGCAATTCGACGGAATCATCCAAGAGGTCGATACGCACAAAACGGAAACCGGAATTACCGACTTCCATGACTCCCAACCAGGGCAGGCGAATGGTAAAATCGCGCATGGCATGATCGTTGGTAGCTCCGTTTGCTCCGTCGATATCGCACATCGCTTCACTGACAGACTCGCCAAAACGGATGCGGATGGTAATCGGCTCGTGCGAAGATGGCATTCCGGTTACTATCTGGAGACCGCCTTGTAGTTCTTTTCCGAAATCGAAGAGGATGGCCGGATGTTGCCGGTCGGTACTTGTCAGGCGGCAGATCGAGCGGTTGGCAAGATCGGATTGTCCGTTTCCGGGAAGAAGCAAATGGTCTGCGCCTTGTATTAATTGGCTTTCCTGTTGCCATACGATACGCGTAGGAGGAAGATATTCACGAACACGGCTATCCCGTTGCTGGGCAAACAACGAGACGGAGGAGAAAAGGAATAGGAGAATAAATAATTGTTTCATGGTACATGGTATTTATATGGATGATGATTTATCGGACGTTATTTTCATTGGGCGGAGTAGAACCCCGCCCCTACGGGACAGCATTTTTTTATTGCGCACCGATAAATCATCATATACAATCACAATCGATTACAATCCGAACGCCGGAACCAAATCATCCAACTGTTTGTCGGTCATGCCGGCGGGTTCGTATCCAGCCATGCGTGCACTGAAATAGATTTGGGCGGATTTGCTCAATGTGTCGATTGCGTCGAAGCATTCGATCAGGTCTTCACCGACTGCCAAAATTCCATGCTTTTCCCAGAATACGACATCATGTTTTTCCAATTGCTTGATGGTGGCACGTGCCAAATCCAACGTTCCGGGGATTTCATACGGAACGATGCCGACACCTTTCGGGACAATGATACGGCATTCCGGAATCATGCTCCACAACGTACGGGTGATGACGTCCGAATCTAAGAACGGTTTGCAATGCGTCATGCCGATCAGATCGGTCGGGTGCGTATGCAGAACGACTTTATTGTCACGGCCCAGGGCACGCAGATAATTATGCATCATCAGATGAGAAGGTAGTTCGGAGGTCGGCAAAATCAATTGCTCGGCTATGATATCATAACTTTTGCCATCCCCGGCGATACGGATCAGGGAACCGTTGGCAAACGGGTCCTGTGCTACATAGCGCATCCGCTTTCCGGTACCGGTGACATAGAAAATATGCCCGGCGAGGGCGGTCATTGCTTCCTGCAACGGAATAGCCGGCCCCAGTGCGGGGAGCGCTTTTTCGACGTCGCTCATCAAGTCGGTCAGGTTTACGGAAATGTTACCGCCGTTGCGTTCCGCCCATCCTTTTGTCCAGAGATAACCGGCCACTTCGGCGATACGGCCGATCTCGGCCATCAATTTTTCATTGTTTCTGATTGTTTCCATTTTACTTATTATATCTTTTTTTATGAGGGACACGCCCCCGACTTAAAATCGTCATCTTAAATCAAATTAGGCAGCAAAAGCGAGAATATCAGGAGGCACATGCCGCATATCAGAACGATGATCGTCTGCCGGCTCACCCCTTTCCATTCTTTCAGGATAATGCCCCACACATTGCTGAAGATCACATTCAGCGACATCAGGATACTCCATGAAAAAGCCAACATCACCGGAGAATCGGCAAAATAGCTCTTTCCCATTCCCAGCCCGAAGAATTGCGAATACCACAAAACACCTGCCAACGCGCAAAATAAGACATTATTCAGCAAAGTACCGCCCGATACGGAAAAATAATCTTTCCCCGTCCCGTTCTTTACATTCTGGAAGAGACAATAAGAAGCGTTCGTGATAAAGCCTCCGATCGTCACTAACAGGATGACCGGGTTCAGTGCGAACAATTCGCTTGCGCCGGACTGTTTCGCCTTCTCAAGAATCGGAGCACCGGATTCTAAGCCCAGATTGAAGCAGGCACTCATCACACCGGCCAAAAGAGCGACAAGCAAGCCTTTCGTCAACGCAAAATCCTTTACTGCCGCTTTCTTCTCCTCCTCGGTCATATTACGGGCTCGAAGACTTCCGGCATATCCGATCACGGCGATACCGGCAAGCGTGATGCATACACCGATCAGCAAGACCAGTCCATCGCCATGAAACAAATCCGTTCCGCCAAAAACTGCCGGGAAAAGCGTTCCGAAACCGGCACACGTTCCAAGCGCGATGCTCTGGCCGAGCGCCACCCCCAAATAACGCATGCTCAACCCGAAAGTCAGGCCGCCGATTCCCCACAGGACTCCGTAGATAACAGCTCCCGCAGCTCCGCCGGCACTCCACAGTTCCGAAAGGCTGCTACCGTCGGGAATGGCCAGCTGCGCCCCTAAGAACGGAAAGACGAGCCAGGCAAAAATGCCCTGCACCAACCAAAAACTTTCCCAACTCCAATCCTTGACTTTATTGATCGGAACATAGGAACTGCTCTGTCCGAAGCTTCCGATCGCAATTATGATTAATCCGATGATTATTTCCATATTACCGTTTGCTTGTTACTTCGGCTTCATATTTCTCTATCTCAGCAATATAATCTTCACCTACCGGCACATCGTTTTGCAGGCAGAACATATCCCAGACAGCCGTCCACGGGAGACTCTTCATTTCCTCCTGCAAAGCCAAACGCTGGAAATACTTACCTTCGGCTTCGTATTGCTGCAAGGTCGCAGACGGTTCGAGAAGGGCTTGCATAAAGGCTTTCTGTGTCGCACGGCAACCGATCACGTACGCCCCGATACGGTTGATCGTCGCATCGAAATAGTCCAGACCGATATGCACCCGGTCCAATGCCTTGCAACGGATAATTTCACGTGCCAAGTCGAGCAAGTCGTCGCTCAGGATCACCACATGGTCGCTGTCCCAACGAATCGGACGGCTCACATGCAACATGATCTCCGGTGTAAAGAGAAGCAAGGCCGAAACCTTGTCGGCAATACTTTCCGTCAGATGAAAATGGCCTGTGTCGAGTGTCACGATCTTATTCTTCTTCGCACCGTAGCCTAAGTAGAAATCATAGGAACCGACCGTATAACTCTCCAGGCCGATACCGAACAGTTTTGCTTCGATACAGTCCTTCATATTTTTATACTCGGTTGCAAAAATCTCGTCCAATGACTGTTCCAATATCTGACGGTATTTGAGACGGCTGGCGGGAACTTCCTTGCTGCCGTCATGAATCCAAAGGTTCATGATACAGGGATCATCCTGATATTTACCCATCTCCTCGCTGATCCAGCGGCAGCGCTTCGTATGTTCGATCCAGAAATTACGGATCGCGTCGTCCGGATTCGCCAACGTCAGGTCGCCACTCTTCGGATGCGAGAAAGAAGTGCTGTTGAAATCCAGTTTCATCCCGTTTTCTTTCGCCCACTGCATCCAGCTTTCAAAATGAACAGGTTCCACTTCATCGCGATCGACCTTCTTGCCCTGGAAGTCTCCATATATTTCATGCAGGTTCAAACGGTGTTTGCCGGCAATCAGCGAAGCCGCTTTCAGGACATCGGCACGAACTTCGTCGATCGTGCGGGCACGTCCCGGATAGTTGCCCGTCACCTGGATTCCGCCCGTCAGCGAACCGCCCTGGTTCTCGAAGCCGCTCACGTCATCCGCCTGCCAACAGTGCATGGAGAGAGAAATTTTCTGCAATTTGTCCATTGCCTCTTTTACATCTACTCCGACAGCTGCATAGCGTTCAACAGCTGCTTCATACGCTTGTCTGATAATGTTTTCTTTTGTCATGGTCTTATTTTTTTGAGGTTATAGATTGATATTTCTTAAAAGCCTCTTCCCACTCGCCGTTACCTTCCGGCAGAAAGACAGCCGGCGAGAGGAAAGAGTTGATCAAACGGCGCATCTCCCAGCGGTCGGCCACTAATCCTGCCGCCCTCGCCTGCACCATACAGTTGCCGATTGCCGTCGCCTCGGAAGGCCCTGCCACAACCGGCATGTTAATTACATTTGCCGTAAATTGATTGAGAAGATTATTCATCGAACCTCCCCCGATCACATGCAATTTGCGGATCGGGAAAGGAGCTATTTCAGATAACAAGGCCAACACCTCTTTATACCGGAATGCTAAGCTTTCAAAGATACAACGGATAAACTCGTCATCATCCTTAGGCTCCGGCTGCCCCGTCTCGCGACAATAGGCCTTGATCGCCTCTGTCATAGATTCCGGATTGGCAAAACGCGGATCATCGGGATTCACAAAACAGCGGAAAGGTGTCGCCCGCTCCGCCATCTTGACAATCGCAGGGTAAGAATAATCGCGCCCGGCCTTCTCCCACTCTTTCCGGCACTGTTCGAGCAACCACATTCCCGTAATATTTTTCAGGAAACGGGTCGTCCCGTCTATACCGCCTTCGTTCGTAAAATTATGCCGGAAAGATTCTTCCGTGATAATCGGTTCCTCCGTTTCGATCCCCATAAGGCTCCACGTGCCGCTGCTAAGGTAAGCAAACTCCCGGTCCGAAGCCGGGACAGCCGCGACGGCCGAAGCCGTGTCGTGACCGGCGACTGCTATGACAGGCACCTTGCCGATCCCCGTTTCCCGGGCAAGCGCGTCGGTCAACTCCCCTACCACTGTTCCCGGCATCACTACCGGACGCATGATGGAGGGGGCTACACCGGCCGCATCCAGCAAGGACGCCTCGAACTCTTTCGTCGCCGGATTCAGCAGTCCGGAAGTGGAAGCATCCGTATATTCGCAAACCTTTTTGCCCGTCAACAGGTAGGAAAGCAGATCGGGCATAAAGAGTATCTCCTCGGCAGCCTTCAACGGTCCGAAGCCTTCCTGCCCGGCCCGGAACAACTGGAAAACACTATTAAAATTCATGATCTGTATGCCGGTAAGCCGGTAGACTTCCGACCGGGGAATCCGCTGGAAATATTCTTCCGGCGCCCCTTCCGTATAAGGATCACGATACGCACGCGGCAGTCCCAACAGCGTACCGTCTTTCGCCAGATATCCGAAATCGACACCCCAGGTATCGATCCCGATAGAGTCCGGCACCACGTTCCGGCGTGCACAAATCGTAAGGCTTTCTTTCAAGGCATCATACAACTGATAGATGTTCCAGTACAGTTTTCCATGCAACTCCATGATCGCATTCGGGAAGCGGTGGAGCTCCTGCATTTCAAATTTGTCACCAACCAAGGTCCCTAATACGGCACGTCCGCTGGTTGCTCCTATGTCAAAGGCTAAAAAGTTATATTTCTTCATGGTACAACAAAGTTGTTTGTTTTATGATTGCAAAAGTAAACGGTAAATTACTATCTTTGCTTTTGAAAATGATTTTAAACCTTTCAAATCTGACAGAGGAGATGGAGAAACAACTAAGCGATCAATTAAGATACCTGGCGATAAGTGCGATAGACGAAGAGTGGGGAATTGTCGTCACGACTGTAGGCTACCAGTTTATTCCCCCGAAAGGGAACTATCCTCTTTCGAAGCATCCGGACAATTATAACTTCAAGCCGCAGACCGGGCGAATCCTGAACGAATACCAATTAGTCTATATCACGAAGGGAAGCGGTTACTTCTCCTCACAATCCTGCAAGATGCAAAAGATAAACGCAGGCACGATGATCCTGCTTTTTCCGGGAGAATGGCACAGCTACTACCCCGACAGCGAGACGGGTTGGGACGAATACTGGGTAGGCTTCCGTGGTGTCCACATCGACCGCCGCGTGGAGAAACGCTTTTTCACCCGCGAAGAGCCGTTACAGCACATCGGGCTCAGCGCGACGATCGTCGGGCTGTATGAAGACATCCTGAAATTCGCCTCTCAGGAAAAGACGGGCTACCAGGAGATGATTTCGAGTATCGTTCTCCACATATTAGGTACCGTCTATTACAAAAGAAGAAACAACTCCTTTACGAATACCTATGTAGTGGATAAGATCAACGAAGCGCGCATCCTGATGAAAGAGCAAGTGGAAAACCCGTTGACGCCTGAAGAAATAGCCTCCCGCCTGGGGCTCGGTTACTCCTGGTTCCGCCGTATGTTCAAAGAATATACAGGCGTATCGCCCGCCCAGTACCAACTGCAACAGAAACTCCTGAAGGCAAAGGAACTGCTTACCAGCAGCAGTATGAATATCTCGGAAATAGCCTACAGCCTCAAATTCGAGAATGCCGGGCAGTTTTCCACCTTCTTCAAGAAGAAAGAGGGGGTGACGCCGTCGGAGTTTCGCGAACGGGCGCACTGAGGAAATTGAAAATTGAAAATTAAAAAATTAAGGGTTGAATTGGAAGGTGATTTTCTTGTTCATCATGTAGTTGACTGCTCCATAGATGAAGAGTCCGAGGAACTGGGCGAGGTATTCGTTCAGGTCGAAGATTTCCACCATGATCAGCAGAGCGAGAAACTGGGCGCAGTAGGCACATCCGAAAGCGATCAGGAAAAGAGGGATTTCACGGCGGAATTTACCGGTACGGGAAGAAAATATCCAGTATTTGCTCCAGAAGAAGTTGTTGATTTGCGCAATCACATAGGCAGTGATGTTGGTAGCGATATAGTTGCAATCGAGCTTGTCCATCATCAGCCAGACAATCAAGACTGTAATCAACGCATTCAACGTACCGATCAGTATAAACCGGATCACGCGTACCATATTTTTAGATTGTAAAACCAAATGTATTTCCTGCTGTTTTTGTTCTTTGAAGTTTGATATTCCGGGACAAATATACGGATAATATGTAAATAGCCATACAATAAGTCACAAAGTATGGCGATCAACCCATATCTTTGCCGCCATGAAATATTTATTGTTTTACATAATCAGCCTGTTATCCCTCACTGCCTGCATCCGTGAAGATTTGCCTGCGGGTAGTTTTGCTCTGGAAGAAGGCGACCTGCTTCCAGAATTCAGCATCTCCAATCCGGACGGCACGGTCTCGAATAAGGATTTAGAAAATAAGTTCGCGCTAATTATTTTCTTCAGCACGACCTGTTCCGACTGCCGGGAGGCTTTCCCGGATATTTCCACTTTATATAATACGTATAAAGATAACCCGTCCGTCCGCATACTCCTGATCGCCCGCAGCGAAACCGAAGAGCAGGTAACGGCCTACTTCCGGGAACATCAGTACGATATGAAGTTTTTCGCCGATCCGGACCGGAACGTCTACTCCCTCTTTGCCGACAGCACCATCCCCCGCGTATTCCTTGCCGACAAAAGCGGTACGATCATCCTGACACAAACGGAAAAGGTGGATGCGGAGGAAATTATGAAAATTACCACTTAGAATACCGCAACAATCCGTTTGACACTTTCTAACTTTTTCAGGAAAGATTTGTCCCGCTTAGTTGTTTGCATATCATAATCGGCTTGCAGTCCTATCAATATATGAGCCGGCAATCCCAAGGCTGCCTCACAAAGCAAAGCAAACTTTGTATTTACGGAGCGTTTGCCGTTTACAATGTCATTGAGTACCGTATATGAGACACCCATGTCAGCGGCAAGTTGCCGTTGAGATATGCCTCGACATTCTATTTCGTCTTTAAGCAATTCCCCCGGATGTGTCGGTTCAAACGGTTCCAAATTATTAGCTATCATATCCCGTTTCACGCCTTTTACTTCTATCATGGATCTGTTCATTTATAATGGTTGGACAATTCCAATATGTTGCAAATGGTGATCCTCGGCTCACCTTTCTCCACCACAGCAAACTCCACTCGATATTGGTCATTCACTCGTATGGAAGAAATACCAGCCTTATCACCCTCTAAAACTTCATAACGCAAAGAGGGTATAAGGAAGAGTTCTTCAATTTTCTTGACTTGTTTCAAGTAATCAACACATCGTTTGTAACGACTCACGATGCTTGGCTGGAAACGATGTTTTTTGTCATCCTTACCCTGTTCATACAGCACTTTCAAATATTCTTTATCGAATGTTACTATCATTTTGCTTTACTTATCAACAAAGATAGTTTTTTTCCTCTAAACATCAACAAAATTGAGGATATTTTTATTGATATCAACTCCATTACAGCAAACAAAGAGCGCAGCCCCCTTTCGTGACCTGCGCTCTCCTTGCCTATTCGTATGATGCTTCCCTTACAATTCACCGGGGCGGTCATCTTCACCCCCGCCACTGCCGTTTCCGGAGTCAACAGGGACAAAAGCGAACCGTTCGAACTTGGCATCCTGTTTTGCCTTACGGAGCAACGAACCCGGGCTGAACACGATACGCGGAGTCTTGATCATCTCCGGATCGAAATCTTCGTCCGTCGTACTTCCAATCGAACCGACACCGTAGCGGAAGTTCCCGAACTCACCGAACTGCACGCGTCGGCCGGCAGACAGATGCTTGCGGATCAGATAATTCATACGGTCGATCACCCCTTTCACCTGGTTGGTCGGAATACCCGCCTCGACGATCTCGTCCAAAAGGGATTCGAAACTGACCAGTTCCATATAGACCGGCTGTGCATACACTTTCTCAGGAACCGCTTCCTGATCTTTACCCAAATTCTTCTTCTTTACCAAACGATACTTTACTGACATAACTGTTTCTGTTTTTTAATTGTGAATAACTTTTGAAATGCTTTGTTCTCGAAAACATGACAAAGATACTCCCACTAAAAACAGCCCAGTCGTCATCTGTCGGCGTGTGTCGGCATTTGTGGGGATGTGTGGGCGGATGTAGGCAAACCGAAACAAAATATGCAACTTAATTGTGTGTGATTACTCCGTCAATGTTTTGTCTCACCTTCTTTACTCTTTGTAAGTAATGGTAAGCCAAGTTCTGCGAGAAATTTATTATGTCTTTCGGAGGCATCAGCTATTTTACCTTCCAGCTCGATCAACTTCTTATTGACTTGCAACAAATCAATTTTCACATCCTCTTTGGCAATGCTAACATAGCGTGAAATATTCAGATTATAACCGTTTCTTTCGATTTCGTCCATCGAGACAGGACGAGAGTAACGTTCTTCTTCTTTCCGCTGCTTATAGGTGTCTATGATTTTGTCAATGTCTTTAGTCCGTAGTTTATTCTGCTTCTTGCCTTTCTCGAAATTTTCTTTGTCGCTGGCGTTGATAAAGAGTACGTCGTCGGACTTCTTACATTTCTTGAGTACCAAGATACATACAGGAATACCTGTTGAAAAGAAAAGATTTGCAGGCAATCCGATTACTGCGTCTATATTGCCGTCTTTGAGCAATTTTGTGCGAATACGTTCTTCTGCTCCCCCTCTGAAAAGCACACCGTGAGGCAAAATAATCGCCATCGTGCCGTCTTGTTTCAAAAAATGGAAACCATGAAGTAAGAAAGCGAAATCTGCGGCTGATTTAGGAGCAAGCCCATAGTTCTTAAAGCGGAAATCTTTCCCCATCTCTTCCGTAGGTTCCCAGCGGTAGCTAAATGGAGGGTTTGCAACAATAGCATCGAACTCTACTTTTTTGGCCGGGTTCATTTCATTCAGCATATCCCAATCATTCAAAAGTGAGTCACCGTGATGGATTTCGAACTCCGAATCTTTGACTCCGTGCAGGAGCATATTCATACGAGCTAAGTTGTAGGTCGTGATATTCTTCTCTTGTCCGTATATCTTACCAATACTTCCCCCATTGGCTTTCATCCTGTGGCGCACATTGAGCAGCAAAGAACCAGAACCACAAGCAAAGTCCAAGACGTTTTCAAGTTTCTTCTTCGGTCCGGACTTAGGGTCTTGGGTATCCAATGTGACGATACCCGACAGAATGCTCGACAATTGTTGTGGCGTATAGAACTCGCCAGCCTTTTGTCCTGAACCTGCGGCAAACTCACCGATCAGGTATTCATAAGCATCCCCTAATATATCCGTATCGGTAGAAAACTGAGCGATTCCTTCGGCAATCTTTGTGATCACTTTACAAAGTAGTGCGTTGCGTTCGTCATAATTCTTACCTAACTTGTCCGAGTTCAAATTTATTTCGGAGAAAAGTCCTTGAAACGCCCTGTCGAAAGATTCGTTTTCGATATATTTAAACCCTTTCTCAAGTGTTTTCAGAAGATCATCATTTTGCGTCCGTGCAAGTTCGTAAATATTAGTCCATAGATAGTCCGGTTCAATCACATAATGCACTTTACGGCGCATCTGTTTTTCAAAATCCAATACATCTGCCGGGTTCTCTCCGTACCATAATTGCAACGGTGTCGAAACACCATGCTCTTTCAATTCTTCCGGTGCTTTATCTGGATAATCCCCTCCGAGTTCTTTTCTTGCGGCCTCTATATAGTTATCTGAAAGATAGCGTAAGAATAGGAAAGACAGCATATAATCGCGAAAATCATCTGCCATCATTGAACCACGAAGGTCATCTGCTATTCTCCACAGGGTTTTACCCAGTTCGTGCTGTTCTTTTATTGTCATATTTTTATCTGTTTTCTTGTTCTGTTTCTATTAATATCTCAGGCAGGTAAAATTCATACTTTCTCAAAAAGGCATCAAGGATTCGGACAAATAGTTGTTTCGTATCTCTTCCCATGAATACAGGTTCGTATATCGAATATTTACCATGACTAAGTAAATCCAAAGCTCGTCCAAATAACACTTCATCTTCTATACCATGAATACATTTAGAAAAATGGCTATAACCGAAAAACACCGCTGTTTTTTCAACAACACTGCGCAACATATTAAAATGATATGTGTTTATCTGCACATCGTCTATCGTCTGCCCCTCTTTAGGTAAGAGCCGTTTTAATTCGCATAGAGTTGCAACATGATGAAAGAACGGTGTCTCGTCGGTCGCCCTCAATGTATAGCCGTTTGCCCCGTTTTTGTGAAAGAAATAACTTTTACGTCCATTCCTTTTTAAATCGTTATACATCACATTAAAGAATAAATGGTGATGAGAGGAAATAACGATTTTTCTTTTTCCGGAATCCTTTTTCAGCAGATTGCCCAAATCATTGGCTATTGCGATAACGTTATTATCATCAAGCGAAGACACAGGATCATCTATATAAATATATTTAACCCATGAATATGCCTCGGCTCCATCAATGACCAGTTCGCAAATGGCAAGGAACACACACCATATAAATATGTTTTCTTCACCACGAGAAATCTTTATTTTATCTTCTTCCCCTTTAGAAAAAGAGATATGCCACTCTTCATAATCGATCTTGAAATCGAACTCTGCATATCGTTGCAAATAACCGAATATCTTCTCTTCTAATGCTAATTCTTTAAACCCGTTAAAGAAGTTTGAATCTGCATTGATCTTGAGAACCCTCTCCGTATCATTTTCAAGGTCGTTGTCCCAATAGAAAAGATCTTCGGTAAAAGCATTGAAGTATAGTGTATCTCTGGTATTAGCTTCCGTATCTCTACCTCTGTTCTTAAATTCCATAGAAAGACGAGTTTTTCCCGTCCCATTATAGGCATATACTAAAACATAGTTGAAATCGTTTAAATCAGAACGAAATCTGACGGCAACATCCGACAATGTGTTGTATTTGAATATTTTTGCTTCGTTACTCATTGTAATTTAGGAAATAGTTGTTGCATTAATCCTTTTTTATGGGCTTTTAGTTGGTCGAGTTTTGCGATCTCGGTGGATATGAGTTCATCTACCGACAAAAGGCAATCGGCAATACGTTGTTGCTCTTGGGGTTCTTGGGGTAGTCTAAATAGACAATTCAACACATCATCTTTTTTCAAATTGGTCTGTTTTATCCCATCATCAAATGCTAATAAAAAAGGATGTCGATTGATGCTATAATATAGCAAAAGAGCTACTGCTTTTTTAGGCGTTAATTTGCAAACACGCTGATTTACAGTATATTTATTATTACAATCTACGATAAAGCATTTAGCGATTGCTCGACCATTAGGAACATCGCTTAGCACCATTAAAATATCACCTTTATTAGCCAAGCAGGATGGATTATCGGTATATTTAACAACTTCTCCATCCGTTGAAATAAACTTAGAATTAACGACAATATATTTTCCTGTTTCATTTATGTCATTTTCGTGTGCCTTACCATTTTCATAATATACTTCTTCACCCAAAGTTGTATCCTTCCATTCTCCTGCATTTTGAAATTCAGGGAAGCGAAAAGCCGGAGTTGTTTTGCCTTCTGCTGGAAATAGTTGCTGCATCAATCCTTTTTTATACTCCTTCAATGTTTCTATTTTATCTGCCACAGCACTTATCAAATCATCCAAACAACTCAGGCAGTCTTTTATTTTCAGTTGTTCCTTTAGTTTAGGAAGTGGAATAAGCATATTTAATAGTATTTTAGAGTCAATACTTAATGCTCCATTTGCCCGAGAACCAATCTCTATATAATTACGAAGCCATTTCCCATGAAAGTTATCTTGAAAAAGCTGGTCTAAATATTGAGGGTTAATTTCATTTTTATCAACGCTAAAACATGTAAATATACTATTAGGAACAGCTCCTCTGTCAAAGTTCTTTAGCATTGATATATATCCTTCTGGATATGAAGTTGTAGCACTTTTATTGTATGCAAAATCAAATTTGTTAATTACATAGTAGTTTTTGTATTGCTCTCCTGCTATCTCTCGTCCAAATTTTTCCATTTGAGACACTAAGCCAACTCCAGATGTAACGCTCAAAGGTATATAATTCCTGTTTTTTGCCTTTTCTGTAATTAGTTTGGCATGTTTCTTCAGAGGTACTATAGTCCACTCGCCGTTTTCTGAAAACTCCGGAAACCGCAAAGCAGGCACGACCGTTTTTGTATCCTTATCTTTTGTCATAACATCAATCTTCATAAGCAGACAATCCTGAAATTTCACGGCCAGCAGCCAAACGTTTCAATAATGGAACGAGATCATCCATCAGGGCTAATTCAGCCTTGATACGCGCTTTCCATCCTAATTCCAACGGAGCTAACAAATCACTCAGTTTTTCACCATCGAAGATCATTCGTTCCATTATCTGTTCAACAAATTCACGCAACGAATCTGCTGTGATACCGTGTTTGTCGGCAATGGATGCCAATTGTTTAGCATATTTCTCCGCCTTAAATGTTTCGTACCCCTCTTTTATCTCTTGTTCCGTCTTACCGTTCACTTCGTCGAGACTATCGATATATTCCCGGATATCTTCTCGTTCATCAATCAGGTTGGCGCTCGATGCCACAAGACTGATCAACAGCTCTTTGGTTACTCGTTGTTTGCTGTTTCTGCTATTTGTGTAGCGGGCGATCAATCCCATTATATAATCGTAGTCGATGACTGCTGAAGCAAAAAGCACAAATTCAAAATCAAGGTCTTCAACCTGTTGGCTGACCTCTTGACCTTTACCTTTCTCCCGCAGTTTGCGTAATCGCTGTGCTGTTTCAAGATAAGCTCCACGGAACGAGCGCAAAGCCTCTTCCGGAAACAGTTCTTCTATTTTCGCTCTCTCCTGCTCGTCAATATCCGTATATTGTTCCAACTGAGTCCTGTACCGTTGTACATCTTTGAAATAATTGATAAAGCCGGCACGAGCCTCATCGCCTTGCAGATTATAAACATCCTCTGCCCGGCATTCCAAATCCTGCGATTGCATATATTCACTCAACTTCCGAACGGCATCCTGGAACTTCTCGATCACTTTCGGAGCGGAATCCACAAGCCATATCTCTTTCGGATTATCGGTCTTTTCCCCGGAGAATAATGCGATCGCTTCATCGACGGCATCTTGCTGACCTCTGAAATCCAGAATATTACCATACGGCTTAGTATCGTTCAGAATACGATTGGTACGAGAGAACGCCTGTATCAAACCGTGATACTTCAAATTCTTATCCACATACAAAGTATTGAGATACTTGGAGTCAAAGCCTGTCAGCAACATATCCACGACAATCGTTATATCGATCTTATTCTTATGTGGATAGTCTTTATTGCTATATTGTTGATCTTTGATGCGTTTCTGCACATCCTGATAGTAGGCATCAAACTCTGCAATCGTATGGTTGGTCTTATACTGCCGGTTATAGTCGTCAATAATCGTCTTCAGCGCCTTTTTCTTTTCTTCAGGCTCTTCACGGTTATCATCCTGCTCTTGCGGCAGATCTTCCTGTATTTGCTGAATATCTTTATTTCCTTCGGCAGGAGGCGAGAATACACAAGCGATGTTAAGCGGTTCGTAATTTTCATCCTGCTGCTTTAGGCTTTCTTGTGCGCTTCGGAACAGTTCGTAATACTCGATAGCTTCATTGATAGAAGCTGTGGCAAGTATAGCATTAAACCTACGGGAATGAGTTGCAGCGTCATGTTTCGATAATATCGCATCTACCACCGCTTGCTTCTTGAGCGTACCATCCGCCCGGCGGTCACCTGTCTCTTTGGGCTTAAAGTAATCGACATGGAAACGTAAGACGTTTTCGTCCTCGATAGCATGTGTTATGGTATAGGCGTGCAGCCGGCTTGGGAAAATATCTTCCGTGATCTTGTACGAGGCTTGCTCTCCGCTTATTTTTGTATAGGTTGCATTCTGTTCAAATATAGGTGTTCCGGTGAAGCCGAAGAGTTGGGCGTTCGGAAAGAACTCTTTAATTGCCTTGTGATTATCTCCGAACTGGGAACGGTGGCATTCATCGAAAATAAATACAATCCGTTTATCCTTTAGATGGATTAAACGGTCCTTATAGTTGTTTTTATTGGACGAATCGAGAGCGACACCCAATTTTTGAATAGTAGTTACAATCACTTTGTCGGCATAGTCGTCCGACAACATGCGTCTAACAAGAGTCCCTGTATTGGTATTCTCTTCTACGCAATTTTCCTGAAATTTATTAAACTCCTCACGGGTTTGTCTATCCAAGTCTTTACGATCTACCACAAACAAGCATTTATCAATGTCGGGATTATCTTTTAACAGAGTAGATGCTTTGAATGATGTAAGCGTCTTGCCACTTCCTGTCGTGTGCCAAATATAACCGTTACCTCTGTTTTGATGAATACAATCTATGATTGCTTTTACCGCATATATCTGATAGGGACGCATTATGAGCAACCTTTGTTCACTGACAACCAAAACCATATAGCGGTTAATCATCTCCCCCAATGTACATTTCGACAAAAATGCCGTAGAAAACAGATCAAGGCGTCTTATTTTTCTGTTTGACTCTGTCGCATATTGATAGACTGGCAAAAACTGCTCATCTGTATTGAAACTGAAATATTGATCGTTATTATTGGTGAAATAGTAAGTATTTGCCTGATTGCTTACGATAAAAAGTTGCATAAAACAGAGTAATGTGTTCGTGTACCCGTTACCCGTATCATTTTTATAATCAACAATTTGTTGCATTGCCCGGCGAGGACTTACATCCGAAGCCTTCAACTCTACCTGAACTACAGGAATGCCATTGATCAATAAAATCACGTCATACCGATGATAGCTGTTATTGGTATTTATACGCAACTGATTTATCACCTCATAATCATTCTTACACCAATCTTTGATATTGACCAGCATATATTGTAACGGCGTCCCGTCTTCACGCATAAACGTATTGATTCCTCGCAGCCTTTTAGAAGAAGCAAAAACATCAGCGTCAATGATCTCTTCAAGTAGACGACTAAATTCAGAATCGGTCAAATGAACTCTGTTCAATGTTTCGAACTTTGTTCTAAAATTCCTCTCTAATGAATTCCTATCACGAATATCGTCACGATAGGTGTACTTGAGATCTATTAATTTATTAATAAAGTGATCTTCTATTTGTTTTTCCTTAGATATCATACTTATCCACTCTTTAGCTATCTATTGAATCCTTTATTTCAATACCTAACACATTTGCAAAATCGAAGAGTCGCACCTACTCTCGATATTTTTATTTGGCCATAAAGATATGAAATATCCCTTTTATATAAGCCTAATTTTTTCATTTCATATCATGGCACACCGATTTTGTAGGGTGAATTATGCGAAATTATATTTCCTTTTGATATTTCCAGCTTATCCCCCATCTCCTACCCTTATTGTATAATTCCACTAATTACCCGTTGGTCTAAATCGAAATACCATCGCGTTTATTTCGATTTTATACCCCATATATTTCAAATTTCCCGCAAGGGTAATATTTATTAACAAACATAATTTTCAATAACATACTATTATACAGCGGAATACGATAATACACGTTTTCAAGGGGGATATTGTCTGTTTTAACATTTAAATCCGCCCTACCGCAGACATCTTTTCCGGTTCTTGCGAATAAAAGCGGAGAAGAGCAGGAAACGAGGTTTCGAACTTATATTTCAAAACCTTTGAATTATAAGACTTTTCCATTACTTTTGCCGGCATAGAACCAGGAAGTCGTACCTTTAATGGAAATTCCGGAGTTCGACTTTTTGGTTTACGCTAATACTAAATCCATCAATTCATTCTCCCCTTTTTCATACACCGGAAAGTTAACCTGCGGTTTTTTAATAACATTAACAAAAAAAACAACTATCAAAATGGCAAGACCCATAAGAAAGGGACTCGGCTATTTTCCGTTGGACACCCATTTCATGTCCGACCGGAAAATACAACGCCTTGCGCAACGATACGGATGCAACGGCATCTGCATCTACCTCGCCACCTTGTGCGAAATCTACGGCGGGAACGGATATTACGCCCGCTACGACAGCGATTTCTGTTTCGACATCGGTTTCACGACCGGACAGGACGAAACGCTTGTGAAAGATGTGATCGGATTCTGTGTGCAGATCCGCCTCTTCGACAGCGAATTGATGGAATACCGGCAGATACTCTCGTCCGTCGGAATCCAACAACGTTTCGAAGAGATCAGCCGGCGTACGGCTGTACGGATCGATACGGATATCAACCTGCTCGTTCCCCAAACATTATCGACAGATAAAAACGGGGCTACTAAGGCCCATGCAGAAGTTAATGCTACAGAAAGCACCGTTACTGTTGCAAAAACTACCGCCAATGAGGCTGATTCCAGAGTTATTGCGACAAAAACACCCGTTTCTGCTACAATAACCCCGGTAAATATAAATGGAAATATAAATACAAATACAACAACTCAAAAAACAAGATTTTATGGAAATCAACCAAACGATCATGGGGAAGCTGCCCGGCGGGCAGAAATCCTCCGCATGGCTCAAGAAGCAACAAGAGGCCGCTGAGATGTGCAAACGCTACGGGGCGGCCGAACAATTCCTGAAACTGTTCACTCCAGACTTGCAAATCGCTACGGCACGCAACGAGGCACGGGCTTATCTCGGCTCCGCCCCGTCGCTGGAGGTCATGGCGGAAGGCTATGGCTGGCAAACCGTCATTGTCTGGCTCTGCATCCTGATCGAAAATTTGAATAACTTCACCGGAGTAAGAGAAAAAATGCAGGTTGCACGGCAGAGGGAATTGGCTGCCTTGATACTGGCTGAATACCCCAATCTGAAGGCATCGGAAATTTTGCTGTTTTTCCATCGTCTCAAATGCGGACGTTACGGACGGTTCTACGGGATGGTGGACGCATTGTTCATCACCTCCTCGCTCCTGCAATTCACCGAACAGAGACGCACGGATATCATCCGATATAAAGAAGAGCAATCGCGTGTCGAAAAATCGGCCTTGCCGCCCACCGACACGAGCAAATGCATCACACGTGAAGAATATCTGGAACAAAAACGACTAAAAAAGAACAAGAATGGATAAAGATCGTATCTACGGCCATGCCGAACTGGCCTTGATGTATTTCAAAAACATACAGCCTAAATCGGCATCCACGCAACTGGCACGCTGGATCAGACGTGACGAAGAACTGTGGGAAGAACTCTTGCTCGCGGGTTACCACAAAGGCCAGAAGGTCTTCACTCCACTGCAAACCGCCATCTTCGTCGACCATTTGGGCGACCCGGAAACTTGGGAAGTTAAATAACAACGACTACCGATAGGCTTTCCTCCAGTCCGACTTCCCGGGTTCTACCCGGCAAACACGTTTTATGCCGACTGATACCGACAAATACCGACACTCGCCGACCAAAGGCGATTCCCCTTCCCGCCCTCCTCCTATCTTCGCTTTCGGGAATTAAAAATTAAGAATTGAAAATTAAAAGATCATGAGAAAAATCAATCTGATTGTCTTGCATTGTTCTGCCACGAGGGAGACACAAGACTACACGTCCGAACAGTTGGAACGCGACCACAAAGCACGCGGGTTCGTCCGGGCAGGCTACAACTACTATGTCCGCCGCAGCGGTCAAATCGTCCCCATGCGGCCTCTCGAACAGATTCCGGCACATGTGAAGGGCTACAACCGCAACAGCATCGGCATTTGCTACGAAGGCGGGTTGGATGCCGCCGGCAATCCTGAAGACACCCGGACGGACGAGCAAAAGGAATCACTCAAAATTCTGCTGAAACTCTTGAAAATAAGATATCCGATGAGCCGGATATGCGGCCACCGGGATTTAGGAGCACACAAAGCCTGTCCTTGTTTTAATGCGGAGGAAGAATATGCGGAACTGTAAGAAAATGCACCATCCGTTCACCTGCCAGCTGACCGTGGCCGTCGCACTGTCGCTGGCGGGGATCGCACTGCTGTTCATGGGATTCTGGTGTTCCCCGGCAGGCGAGATACATAATTCCGTACTGGTCGGATTCGGCGAGATATCCACTTTTTCCGGTGCGCTGTTCGGAGTCGACTATACCTATAAATACAAATACAGGAAACAAGATGAAAAAAAATAAAGGATTCCGGTTTACGATCGGATGCCCGGCAATAGGGCTACTATTGCTCCTGCCGTCCTGCTCGGTACGAAAACAACGGGAAAAATCGACATGGCGGCAGGAGGAAACGTACTGCCTGCACACAGACAGTCTCTTTTCGAGAGGCAAGCGCAGGATGGAGAGCGAGAGCATCCGCCAGTGGAAAATGGTCCGCCTTTCTCCACCCGACAGCGCAGGCAGGCAACACGTATCGGCAGTTGTCCGGAGCCGGGACACCCGGAGCAGCCGTTCCTTCTCGGAGGACAGCCTGCGGCGAAACGTCACCGGAACCGTCCGGCAAAAGGAGGACGACCGTTCGCGAGACAAGGCAGAAAAACAGCAGACCCCGACCGCCTTATGGAAATGGGCGGCCGGGGTCATTGCCGTTATCGGCGGAATCACAGGACTCCGCAGGATCGGCAGGCATTAGCGTTCGGCGACAGGAACGTATTTCAGTTCTTCGAGGACGTTCTTGTAGGCCGGGCGGATGATGCGTTTGCCTTCGAAGTTCAGCTCTTCGATGCGGTGGGCAGTCCATCCGACGATACGTGCCATAGCGAACAGAGGCGTGTAAATTTCCTGCGGCAATCCGATCATTTCATACACGAAACCGGAATAGAAATCGACGTTCGAGGAGACGCGTTTCTTCGTTCCTTTATGCTTGGCGAAACATTCGATGGCGCGCGCTTCGAGCAATTCGAGGAAAGCAAATTCTTCTTCACGCCCTTTTTCCTTCGCGAGATCGCGTGCCAGCTCTTTCAAGACAACGGCACGGGGATCGGAAATCGTATAGACGGCGTGTCCGATACCGTAGATCAGGCCGGTCTTGTTATAGGCTTCCTTGTTCAGCATACGCATGAAATAGGTATCTATCTCGTCCACATTCTTCCAGTCGGCGATATTCTCTTTCAGATGATGGAACATATCGACAACCTGTATATTGGCTCCCCCATGCAACGGGCCTTTCAGCGAACCGATACCGGCGGCAATGGAAGAATAGGTGTCCGTACCGGTGGAACTGGTCACACGGACGGTAAACGTGGAGTTGTTACCTCCGCCGTGTTCGGCCTGCAGGACAAGCAACAAGTCGAGCGTACGGGCTTCCAGATCGGTGAAATCTTTTTTCAGCATATGCAGGAAGTTCTCGGCGATCGAAAGGTTTTCATGCGGGTGGCGGATATGCAGCGAACGGCCTTGCTGGCTGTGCCGGTAAATATTGTAAGCATAGGCGATGATGGTCGGGAAACGTGAGATCAGTTCGATCGACTGGCGCATCAGGTTGTCGCGCGAGGTATCGTCGGGGTTCGGGTCGAACGTGTACATTTCGAGGACGCTACGGGCCAGGATGTTCATGATGTTCTGTCCCTCCAGGTCCAGGATGTTCATCTTCGTCTTCTGTTCGAGCGGCATATTGTCGCAGATCAGCTCCTTGAAGCCTGCCAGTTCTTCCTTGTCGGGCAATTTGCCGGACAGAAGCAGGTAGGCGACTTCTTCGAAGCCGAAACGTTTTTCCTTGATCAGCCCGTGTGCGATGTCTTCCACATCGTATCCGCGGTAAAACAGTTTTCCGGGGATCGCTTTCAGTCCGCCTTCAGGCAGACGCTCGTAACCCACCACATTACCGACCTTCGTCAGTCCTACCAGCACACCTGTACCGTCTTCATTACGAAGCCCGCGCTTCACATTATACATCGGGAACAGTTCGTTGTCGATCTTGCATGCTTCTTTGGATGCATCGGACAATTTATAAATGATATATTCTTTTTTCATGACAGTAAATTTTAATTTATTCAACTCCTATGCCGTTACAAGACCGACATGATATATTCTCCAAACTCCTTAGTGCCGAGAGGCTGTCCGTTCGGCATGAAGCGGGCCAGGTCACGGGTGGCCTTCCCTTCGGAGAAAGCGTGTTCGAGTGCGGCGGTTATCAGCCGGCCGGCCTCATTCCATCCCATATATTCGAGCATCATGACGGAAGAGAGCAAAAGCGAACAGGGATTCACGACGTTTTTGCCGGCGATGTTAGGTGCCGTCCCATGTGTCGCTTCGAAGATCGCATAGCCGCTGTCGTAGTTGATGTTGGCTCCCGGTGCGATACCGATACCGCCAACCATAGCCGCCCACTGGTCGGAGCCATAATCGCCGTTC
>ENA-OPCE01000435-OPCE01000435.1-human-gut-metagenome-genome-assembly--contig:-NODE-435-length-35967-cov-11.211294_pt1 | contig 35967 bp, 33 predicted proteins | sample MGYA00241247_ERZ501474 | MGnify/ENA primary metagenome ERZ501474 (study PRJEB25962, sample SAMEA2042572) | human gut metagenome | biome: human gut; feature: human-associated habitat; material: faeces... | reverse complement strand
CAATAAGTGCAGCGGATAGGAGCGACCTATCTACTACACTTCTATTGTACTAGGTCCGGTCGGAGACCGGGGATGAGATGAAGTTCCTAGGCCATGGGCCGGCTGTGTGGTTTTAATCATATTTTAGATTGCACTCCCGCGCCACCGCTAAAAGGCCAAGGTACGCTTACATATCAATAAGCTCTTTTATAAGGATACCTTTACAACCGCGACGGGGCGCGAATAAAAACACCGTAAAACCAGACTAACGTCTGTACGAACTACTGTATTCGTCAGGCAACAGAAATTTGGAGCCTGACACCTTCTCCTGGCGGTGCAAGGTCAACACCATTCCTTGCTTCGCAAATGGAGAACAAGCCAACCTCACTCCGTTCGCAGAAATGCAACTCATCCGCCCGGCAGCGGGATTTGGTACACGATTCCTTTCGGAGACAAAGGCGATGCCGAAGGAAATGCTTCCTATCGTAGATAAGCCTACGATTCAGTATATTGTCGAAGAAATCGAAGCGAGCGGGATTGAACAGATCCTTATTATTTCTGGTCATGCGAAGAGAGCCTTCAAAGATCATTTCGATTCTTCTCCGGAACTGGAACAGCATCTGTATGAGTCCGGGAAGATGGATCTCTTGAAAGAGATTCGTCATGTTGCTTCTGTCAAAGTGCATTATACTCGTCAGCAGTACATGAGAGGCCCTGGAGATGCTATTCTCTGTGCCAAGGAATTCATGGACGGAGAACCATTTGGCGTCATTCTTGGTGATGATGTCGTATATACAGGCGACGGTGAGCCAGCTCTGAAACAGCTGATGGATCAGTATGAAAAGACAGGCGGAGCTGTCATAGGCTGCCAGCGCGTAAGAGAAGAACAGGTCTCTTCCTATGGAATCATTGATGGAGTAAAGACAGAAGATCCGGATTTGGTCAAAGTCCTGGACATGATAGAAAAACCTTCTATTGAAGAAGCCCCCAGCCGCATTGCAGCGCTTGGACGCTACGTCATCACTCCGGAAATATTTAAGATTCTTGAACAGACAAAACCGGGGAAAGGCGGAGAAATCCAGCTCACCGACGCTCTTCGCGTCATGGCAAAAAATGGAAACGTGTATGCCTATAATTTCAAGGGAAAACGCTACGACACAGGTAATAAGCTAGGCTACCTCAAAGCCATGGTAGAATTTGCTCTTAGAAGAGAAGACATAGGACCAGGATTCAGAGAATACCTGAAGACATTGGAACTGTGATAAAAGACGCGTTTTCCGTTCGGGGAAATAGCAAAAAAGGAATGTGAAAAGATAGATGACTTTTCGCATTCCTTTTTTATCGCCTTATCTATTATCCCATCGTATTCTTTCCTAATACAGGATGTGTGGTTGGTTTGAGGCTTCTTTTTTCTATGATTTCCAACGCTCGTTCCATTCCTATGTCGTCTCTTCCTCCATTGTCTTCGTAGACGAGCATGGGTTCTTCTGTGTCGACTTCGCTGCCAGGGAGGTAGACGTATTCCTTAGTGACGTTGTCGCCATAGATATAGCCTGCCAGAAGCTTACTCTCTGTCGTCTTTTTCAGCATGGAAGTCCTCCAGATCGTAAAGAAGATGGGGCTTGAAGTCCAGGTAGTCAGCCGAGGTGAGGTGGAGGCGGATGCCTTCGAGCTCCTCGGGGAGGTTCTGGAAATTCATGGCGCCGTGGATGTGGCCATAGACGCAGTCGGTGACATGGTACTTGGTCATGAGCTGCAGCATATGGGTCGGATTTCTGAGTTCATCGAAGGGTGGGTAGTGAAGGACGGCGATGATTCTTTCCGGATTCATCTTGCTGGCGAGTTCAAGGGAGCGTTCCAGTCTTCCTTCTTCTCTTAAAATGATTGGCTTATCTGCCTCTGTCAGTTTTCTGGATGTCTCCGCAATCCAGCCTCTTGTACCGGCAATGGCGATCGGTCCGACGGAGAGGGCAGAGTTATGAATGAATTCAAAAGCGCCGTCTGTCATGCGGGTCATTTTTGTGACAGTATCCCACCAGTAGTCATGGTTGCCGCGGACGATGATTTTTCTGCCGGGAAGAGTTCCCAGCATCTTCAGATCGGAAATAGCATCCTGAATGTGCATGGCCCATGATAAATCGCCCGCCATGATGACCGTGTCTTCTGGATGGATTGTTTCCATCCAGGCATTGATGATCTTCTCCCTGTGGTTGTTCCATGCAGGTCCGAAGATATCCATCGGCTTCGTCGGCGGGTCGCCTGAGAGGTGGAAGTCACTGAAAGCATATAATTTCATCAGTGTCATTCTCCAAAATACGTTCCGGTATGAAGTTTTTCGAGCATGCGCTTCTGGCTTTCATGATCCATGACATGGGTGATATGGTAGCCCATGTAAAGAGGACTTGCCGTATAACGCGGGAAAATCTTCGCCCGGATATGTTTGAAATGGTAAAAGAAAATATTGTAGCTTGTGCAGGGGAGAGGGAAGTCATTCAGGACATAACGTGCCAGAGTCTGAATCGTGTCAGCAAATTTTTCCGGCGAAGCGTCCTTCTTCAGAGTGACATTCATTTCTCCCATGCCGCTGATCGGATAGTCTGATACAGTAGCATAGCAGTCCTGGTCTTCGTGAACGATGGGACCAAGGAAATTTTCCCGGTCGATATTGTCCTTGTAGTCATACGTATCAAGACCGATGATTTGGGAATGAGGATGGCGCTGCGAACCGCCTGAACCAGGGCCGTAGTTGCGAAAATAAAGGACGGATTTGAAACGCTTGTCCCTCTCCACCTTTTCCCAGCGTTCAAGGCCAAAGGAAATGACTTCATGCAGCTTCTCTTTGCTGTACGTCGTCAGTTCAGCGTTATGATCAGAAGTCTCTACAATGACTGTCGGATACGTTCCTTCAAAAACAGGGAACTTATTCATCAGCCAGATAATATCATCCTTCTTGTCGAGGATGTTCGTTAAAGTTTCAGGATGGCAGAAAGGGCAGATCTTCTGTGTCGAAGAATGCGGCTTCTTGCCTCCGATTGAAAGGTTGAAAATGATAGGTGTATTCATGGTAGATTCCTCAGCTTTCACTTCAATTATAACACAGAGACTTTCCTTATCTTGAGATAAATATGATTTGTGTTATGAATGAGAAGCGGGTTATCGCATAAGAAAAGGAATCTTATAGCAAAAATAAAGAGGAGGGATTTTACTTGTTTAAAAAGCATTTATACATTGTTATTTAAAGCATGGAAACGTATAATAAAAGTGTATGTATCACTATTTTTCATGACGATTTCGGTGGGGAAATCATATAAGGAAAAGAAGGAGGCCGGAGGATTTCATGAAAGAATCCGAAGGCCATTTTTAATTATTACAAGAAAGAGTAAGTTATTAAAAGGAGCATCTATATGAAGTATGATTATCTGATCGTTGGATCCGGACTCTTTGGTGCTGTATTTGCTAGAGAGGCAGTCAAAGCGGGAAAGAAAGTATTGATCGTTGAAAAGCGTCCGAATATTGCAGGGAATGTGTATACCGAAGATAAGGAAGGTATTCATGTCCATGTTTACGGCGCTCATATTTTCCATACGAACGACAAGAAAGTCTGGGATTATGTCAATCAGTATGCGGTTTTCAACCGCTTTACGAATTCGCCGGTGGCAAATTATCATGGTGAACTCTATTCCCTTCCTTTCAATATGTACACCTTCAATAAGATGTGGAGTGTTGTGACACCGGAGGAAGCGGCTGACAAAATCGAAGAACAAAGAAAAGCAGCAGGCATCACAAATCCTAAGAACCTGGAAGAACAGGCCATCAGCCTTGTCGGAACGGATATCTACGAAAAGCTGATCAAAGGATATACAGAAAAGCAGTGGGGCAGAGCCTGCACAGAGCTCCCGTCTTTTATTATCAAGAGACTTCCTGTCCGACTGACTTTTGACAACAACTATTTCAATGCGCTTTACCAGGGGATTCCGATTGGCGGATATACGAAGATGGTTGAGAACATGCTGGAAGGCATCGAAGTCCGTCTGAATACAGATTATCTGGAACATAAGGAAGAACTGGATGCTCTGGCGGACCGCGTCGTTTATACGGGACCGATTGATGCTTACTTCGATTATGATTTAGGACCTTTGGAATACAGAAGCGTCCGCTTTGAAGTGGAAACACTGGACAAACCGAATTTCCAGGGGAATGCAGCGGTAAACTATACAGACAGGGAAACACCATGGACAAGAATTATCGAGCATAAATGGTTCCAGTTTGGAAAAGATGATGAAGGACGTGACCTTCCAAAGACAGTCATTTCCAGAGAATACAGCTCCGAATGGAAACCCGGCGATGAACCGTACTATCCTGTCAATGATTCGAAGAATGGTGCACTCTACCGCCAGTATGCAGAAAAAGCTGAAAAGGAAAACAAGGTCATTTTCGGCGGGCGTCTTGGGGAATACAAGTATTACGATATGGATCAGGTCATTGCGGATGCGCTCCGTGTGGCTGAGAAAGAAATTTAAAGGCGGGGGATATTATGGCAATCTTATTGGCAGGCGGAGCTGGCTATATCGGCTCTCATACAGCAGTGGCACTTCTGGAAGCAGGATATGATGTAGTGATTGCAGACGACTACAGCAACAGTTCACCTGAGGCTGTCAATCGTATTGAGAAAATTACGGGAAAGAACGTCAAAGCCTACGAAGTGGATGTAAAAAATAAGGATGGCATGAGAAAAGTCTTTGCCGAAAATCCGATTGAATGTGTCATCCACTTCGCAGGCCTTAAAGCCGTCGGAGAATCCGTCAGCCAGCCGATTCGTTATTACAGGAACAACATCGACACGACACTGACACTTCTGGAATGCATGCAGGAAGCAAACGTTCATCAGATTGTATTCTCTTCTTCCGCTACAGTGTATGGAGAAGAAAATCCAATTCCTTATAAAGAAACGATGAAACGCGGAAGCTGCTCGAATCCGTATGGCTGGACAAAAGTCATGATGGAACAGATTCTGGAAGATGCAGCCAAGGCAGATCCTGGTCTCAGTGTTGTCCTGCTTCGTTACTTCAACCCGATCGGTGCTCATGAAAGCGGCCTCATCGGAGAGGATCCTCAGGGGAAACCTAATAATTTAATGCCATTTATAGCCCAGGTCGCTGTAGGACGCAGAGACCATCTGACCGTCTTTGGCGGAGACTATCCGACACCGGATGGTACCTGCCGCCGTGACTATATTCACGTCATGGATCTGGCGGATGGTCATGTCAGCGCCGTGGGGTTTGCTGCTGAAAATAAAGGCGTCAATGTTTTCAATCTTGGCACAGGCACGCCATACAGCGTTCTGGATATCATCCATGCCTTCGAAGAAGCATCCGGAGTCAAGATCAAGTATGAAATCGGACCAAGAAGGGCTGGCGATCTTCCGGAATTCTGGGCAGACTCCTCCAAAGCACAGGAAGTTCTTGCCTGGAAAGCGAAACGTTCCTTGGAAGATATGTGCCGTGATACCTGGAACTGGCAGAAGAAAAATCCGAATGGATATAAGGGATAAGTAAAGATAATATAATATGGAAATTAGGATATTAGTTGCAACGCATAAGAAATATTGGATGCCGGATGATTCCATTTATATGCCCCTTCAGGTCGGTGCCGAAGGAAAGGAAGACTTGGGATATACGCCGGATAATACGGGAGACAATATCTCTATCAAAAATCCTGAGTTCTGCGAGCTGACCGGGCTTTACTGGGCATGGAAGAATCTATCCTGCGATTATATCGGCCTTTGTCATTACAGACGCTACTTTGGAAAGAAGATACATTCTGATGATATTGAAAAGAAAAAACAGGCTATTTTTCATAGAGGGGACTATGAAAAACTCCTGAAGAAGTATGATGTAATTCTTCCGAAGAAAAGAAATTATTACATTGAAACCGTCCGCAGTCAGTATGAGCATGCTCACTATAAAAAAGACCTGGATATGACAGAAAGAATCATAGCAGAGAAATATCCGGAATACAGTGCTGACTTCATAACAGTCATGAACCGAAGGAAACTTCGTATTTTGAATATGTTCGTTATGAAGAAGAATCTTTTTGATGGATACGCAGCCTGGCTCTTTGATATCCTTTTTGAACTAGAGAAGAGGACAGATATGACAGGCTATGATGCCTATGAAAGACGACTTTACGGCTTCATATCCGAGCGTCTCTTTAACATCTGGCTTGAACATAAGCATCTCAGAGAATGTGAAGTCCCGGTCGTTTTTTTGGAACATATTGATTGGGTGAAAAAAGGAACAGCTTTCCTGAAAAGAAAATTGGTGGGGAGATAAGGGAACGTTTAATAAAAGGTGTGTTTTTAGTTAGAACATAATATGTTCCTTCTGAGGTGATTCTTCGTGGGGATTGAGGCCGAAATAAGACGAGCAGTAAAAAGGATTGCTGCTTTAGAGCGAAGGCAAAATATATTAAAAACGGATGAAGAAATCGAAGATATTATTGCTGATACTACGAAAAAGATTTTTGACGTCAAATATAAGTTCGATTTCGGGTGTTTCGAAAAGCACATAATAACTCAAAATGATAAGAAAAGAAAAATTGTAAGATATACTGACCCATACTCTATTGAGAATATTCTTTGCCTGTCTATTAAGCAGATTTTAGACAAAACGTTTAAGATTAAATATCCTAATAGAAATAGAATTAGTCATACACTTTTTGATATAATAGCGGCCATATCTAGTATGTCAGACTTTACGCTAATAAGATTTGATTTTAAAGATTTTTTTAATTCGATTTCTGCTGATTATGCATTCCAAAAGTTTATAAAAGCAAAACTTACAAATCGTTTCGATCAGGAGCTTATTGGTAAATTTTGTCAGGAGTCAGGATATTGTTATGCGGGACTTAGTACCTCTAATATAATTGCTGAGATACTATCCATTAAATTTGATGAAATACTTATACAGAAATTCAGTGATAAGGGGTTAATATTTTATCAAAGATATATAGATGATGGAATTCTAGTATTTAACCAGTACCAGGAATCGAAACGAATACAAGATGAATTACAGGAGGCTGTAAATAGGATTTTCCATGATAACTCCGTAAAAAGCCACCTAAAGTGTAGGACAAAGCTGAACAACGATAAATTTCAATATATAAGTAGAAGACGCCTTACGCAGTATTTAGAAGAGGGGCCTTCAGATAAATCCTCTAGTACATGTGATTTTAAATTTGATTTCTTAGGCTATAATTTTACATTTAATTTTGATGGAAAAGATAGGAAATCAAATGGTGATAAAAATAAAATCAGTGTTGAATATGGTATCACTGAAGCAAAGCAGAGAAAATATAAAAGAAGAATTGCAAAAATAGTATCAAATTATAGAAACTCTGAAGAGCCAGAAGCGAAAAAATTAGAGTTATTGAGACATCGGTTGATGGCGTTTACAAGGAGAACAGTATATCTAACTAAGCATTTTAACTCACGCGTTTGGAAGGTTAAAGGTTTTGTTTCTAACTATGGAGAGCTTCGTGAGATGATAAATACAAGTCAAATTGATCGATCAACCGAGGAGTTTCTCAAAAATATGATTGAAGATGTTTTTAAAGAAATGAAAATTGATCTTCCATATTTCATGAAGCACAGGTCAGATACTGCGTGCGGATACAACTTGTATGATAACTTGAGAAAAAATAAAACGTTATTATTAGTTCAGGACCTTGGGTATAGTTATGATTCATTATGTAAATTGTGCGAACAGATAAATATTGAAACAAATTCTAAAAATGGAGATACTAGAGATTATGATAAGCTGGTCAGAGAATATTTAATAAAAGTAAAGGTTGGTTATTAGTGGAAAAGCTAAAGCGGCAACTAATTAGTTGCCGCTTTAGAAGATAACAGCTTGAACTTGAAAACAATAATTTTACTCAAGACATAACTGTATCGATGATGTGTGTACCCAAATATTGGGTACTAGAGAATAATCTCTGTAAATACTATCATAATAGTTACAGAAAAGGATGTCAATAAAATGAAAGTACCCGGTATGGAGCGCAATAAGCTTGATTACATCTTGACGGATTTACTGCCCGTAGAGGTATCAAGTCTTTTCTCATTTTATGAGTTTTACAAATATCTCTCCAGGAGGGATGTACATCGTAAACTGGAAGATATAGTCGAAGAATTAAAAAAATTGAAAGTAGGAAGAAATCAATTATTTAAAAGTGGATGGGCATCATGCCCTCTGAAATATAAGATTCTAAAGAGTACTGACTCAAAGCGGGAGATGAGTATTCTCACTCCTTATGCAGCTCTGAATATATATTTTTTTATGGAGTGTTACCAAAAGGACATTCTTACCTATTTTGATGAAAATCATGCTTTTTCTATACGATACCATTCTAAAAACAAACAATTATATCATAAAACTAGACTTAATCATGTAACAGAGTATTTTCATAAGGAAATTCGGAGTACGGGGAAAAGCATGATTCAACAGGCAGGTAATTATTTCCAGATTAAACCATTTCCTTCAATTAATGCATTTGAAGAATCCAAGATTTGGAGAATAAGCAATTTTAGATATAAGTATTTTGCTAAGACAGATTATAAGTCTTGCTTTGACAGCATATATACACATACATTTAATTGGATTATAGAGAAAGACTCACTTGATGCCAAGAAACTGGGAAGGTCAAGCTTCTTTAGTGTTATAGATCGTTTATTGCAAAATATTAATGGACGCATTTCAAATGGTATAGTTGTCGGACCAGAATTTTCGCGGATGATGGCAGAAATATTACTCGAACATATTGATAAAGAAGTTATGCATTCTTTGATGCAAGATGAAATTCGACAGATAAGAGATTATAAAATTTATCGCTATGTGGATGATATTTTTATTTTTGCAAACCAGCCGGATGTCTGTGATAAAGTTCTTCTAGCATATAGAGAAATTAGCGGAAAATATCAGTTACAATTAAATGAGCTTAAATTAGTTAAAGGATCAACACCATGTTTGCCGAAAGATTGGATACAATCAGCGAGGCGTCTTACTGATATGATAAGGAACTATTTTTATAAAGGAACAAAATCAGAATATAATAAACTTGATAAAGAAAAGCAACATATAGTTGGCGTTAATTATATCTTTGTTGACCGAATAAAGGATGGAGTCAACGTCCTAATGAAAACTTATCCAAGTGATATTAGAACGATAGTATCATTTCTTCTATCTACGTTATTAAATAATATTAGTAAGAAGCGGATGGGATACAGGCTATTCTCAGATAAGGATAAAAAACGTTTAAATAAGGCCTTGTTTCTGATAGATCTCGCTTTATATATTTTTGCATTCTTTCCCTCTTTTGAACAATCAAGAAAGGTAATATCAATTATTAGCTATATTGATTCTGAAATAAAATTTAAAGAAAGTGATGATGAATCCAAAGGAAATACGAAACTAGAGAGATTAAATAAAAAATTGAATGAATACTCTTTTATCTTTGAGAATGGAAATTTATTTGATCTCTGTGATTGGGTGACTCTATTTGCAGAGTACAAGATGACATTTAATGTAAATGTGGAAAATTCGATGATTAAAACCGCCATGAAATTACAGAACCCGATACTATGGGCGATTTTACTGGTCTATGCAAAGAGCTTAAAAACTGAAACACTTTTTTGTACAATAAGAAAAGAAGTTGAGACTATCATAGATCAGGGTACTGAATCAGTTTTAGATATTTCAAATCTAATGGAGATGAAGGAATTTTGGGTTGTCCTGATTTTTCATAATTGCCCATATATATCTGAATCAGAACGTAGAAAATTAAGGGATCTGATTATTAAATTGCGTGAATATTCAAATAATTCTAACAATAAATCTACTGTTACTCCATCGCATAAGACCATTCTATTAATCTGTGACTTCTTATTAAGAGAAGAAGATCATAAGATTCCAGCTAAAAGTTTCTTTGATTGGAGTGAAGTTCAAGACTTTGGTAGAGAGGTTACTTTTAGAACATATCAAAGGACGATATTTAGAGGATATAAAAGAAGAACTGCTTTTGTGGATGCTAGCATTGATTAGGGGCGGATGCTTTGTCCTTCGCTCAGGAAAAGTATCCCTGAAATCATATAACCTGTCAGAATCAGCTGATATATGCGTGCTGATGGCAATCTCTTAACTTTGGCAAACATTATTGATCATCTGAATTTCTAATTTAAAGAACATATATTTATACTTGTGATTGCAGTTTGTGCCTATCTTTAAAAAGAGCGTAATTATATTTTTAATAAAAACTAGATGACAATATATTATTTTGTGGTAAAATAATGTTGCTCATAGATTTCTACCCCAATATCTGTTCAGGCAGATGGAAATCTATGAGCTTTTAATTTGTCTGTTTATCTATTTAGCGGCGTGGCAAGATTCACAAAACGCAGCAACATTTTTTCAAAGATTTTCAAGAAAAGGTGTTGACAGGCATCTCTCAATCATGTAATATAATGCCAAGATAACTCTTTAACGAGATAAAGAATTAAAGAAGGCTAAGGGAGAGATGACCATGAATATTAAAAAGATTCTTGCAGCAGGGGTTCTGGCACTGGGGGCCATTGGTTTGATGGCTGGTTGTGGCGGAGATCAGAAGTCTGCCGGAAGCGCTGCTAAGTCAGCTGCTGCAGGCGCTAAGCCGACAAAGATTGTAGCAGGTATGGATGATACCTTCGCCCCGATGGGATTCCGTGATGACAGTGGTAAGATCGTAGGTTTCGATATCGATATGGCAAATGCCGTATCCAAGGAAATCGGTGTTCCGATCGAATTCAAGCCGATTGACTGGGCTTCCAAGGAAACGGAACTGAATTCCGGAAAGATTGACTGCATCTGGAACGGCTTCACAATGACTCCGGAAAGACAGAAGAAACTCGGCTTCACAAAGCCATACATGGATAATACACAGGTCTATGTCGTTCTGGCTGACAGCCCGATCAAGACACAGGCTGAACTGAAAGGAAAGAAACTGGATATCCAGGAAGCTTCCACGGCGGAAGCTGCTCTGAACAAGGATCCGGCTCTGAAGAATTCCTTCTCTGAAGTCAAGGCTTATCCTGACCTTGCTTCCTGCTTCATGGATCTGGAATCCGGACGCTGCGATGCAGTCCTCGCAGACTCTGTCCTGATTGAATACTACATGACCAAGAAACCTGGAACATTCAGAGAACTGGATGGCGTTGTTTCCAAAGATACATTCGCTATCGGCGTCAAGAAAGACAACCAGGCTCTGATCGATCTTCTGAATGAAGGCATTGAAAAGGTAAAAGCAAGCGGCGAAGCTGCTAAGATTTCCGAAAAATGGTTCGGAAAGGATGTTATTCTGAAATAATTTCCCCTTGGGGATAAACGAAGAGGCAGAGCGGGAGGTTTCCTGTTCTGCCTTGCTTCGTTCATATTAAGCTGATTTGTAAATTTTGTTACTCTATCTTGTTAAAAGGATGAAGTCAGTGTATGATATTCATACATGATCAAAAACGGCAATGCCGTAAATTCCGGAATGTAAGGAGCCGATGATGGATTATATCATTCACATTTTGCCAAATATGATTCAAGGTCTGGGCGTTTCTGCCAAGATTTTCCTTTTTACCATAGTGCTGTCACTGCCAATCGGTGTACTTCTCGCCATGGTCCGCATCTCGAAGGTGGGGCTTTTCCGCCGTCTGGCCGCTATGTACATCTACGTCATGAGAGGCACGCCTCTGATGCTGCAGATCATGTTCATTTACTATGGTCTTCCTTTGATGCTGAATATCCAGATCAATGATTTCCCGGCGGCCATCCTGGCTTTCGTAGCGAACTATGCTGCATACTTCGCTGAAATATTCCGAGGCGGCATCCAGTCGATCAGCAAGGGCCAGTATGAAGGCGCCAAGGTTCTTGGCTTTACGTATAAGCAGACGATGTGGCACATCATCCTTCCTCAGGTCGTCAAGCGCGTCATCCCGCCTCTTGGCAACGAAACCATCACGCTTCTGAAGGATACCTCTCTTGTATACATTCTTGCTATGAACGACCTCATGCGCGTCACCCGTGCTTTCGTTCAGCGCGACTTCGATACAACGCCGTTCCTTGTAGCAGCTGTTTTCTACCTGCTCTGCACGGCTATCCTGACAAAGATTCTGGCATACATTGAAAAACGCTATGCCGTTTATGAAGACTGATGAGGTACTGCGATGAGCTTTATTGAAATGAAAGATATTGTGAAGGTTTATGGCAAACTCACCATTCTTCATAAGGTCAATATGAGTCTTGAAAAAGGGGAAGTCATCTCCATCATCGGGCCATCCGGTGCCGGCAAGAGTACTCTCCTCCGCTGCCTGAATCACCTTGAAACGATCCAGGGAGGATCCATTCTTGTCGACGGCGATTATCTCGCGGAAGAAAAGAATGGAGAAGTCATCTACGCCAATGAAGTAAAGTCCAAGGAAATTTTGGGAAAGATGGGCATGGTATTCCAGTCCTTCAATCTTTTTCCGCATATGACAGTCCTGGATAACATCATGGCCGCTCCGATTTATGTCAAAGGCATGAAGAAAGAAGAAGTTCTTCCTATTGCCGAGAATCTTCTGGATAAAGTAGGACTTCTGAATAAGAAGAACATGTATCCTGGAAGCCTTTCCGGAGGGCAGAAACAGCGAGTCGCTATCGCAAGAGCTCTTGCCATGAACCCGGAAATCATGCTCTTCGACGAACCGACATCTGCTCTTGATCCTGAACTGACAGGCGAAGTTCTGAAAACCATCCAGCAGCTGGCTGACGAAAACATGACCATGGTCATCGTCACCCACGAAATGGCCTTCGCCAAATCCGTCTCTGACAGAATCCTCTTCATGGTAGATGGAAGAGTAGAAGAAGAAGGCACCAGCGAGCAAGTCTTCGAACATCCAAAGAGCGAAAGAACCAAAGCATTCCTGAAATCTATTTTGAAATAAAAATAATAGAACCGCAACCGCACTCAAAAGAGTGCGGTTTTTGCATTTGACCTTGCCCTGGAAGGGAAGGTACCGGCGGAGCCGGGGGATGAGTTGCATTTCCTCAGTAGAAGACTGGTATAAGGCTCTTTTTATAAACACACAATACGACTTCGCGCTGTTCGAAGAACCTTTTCATATTTTAAAGTGCTATGAATACTGCACCCCTTTTCCGGCAACAGCCGAAAGCCGGTACTCCTTCCCCGCTGGGGCAGGTCAAAGTCCTCGGACGCGGTTTTGACGGATATTATCAAAACAGATTTAATTTAATCTTCTTTTATTTCGATATTTCAGAATGACAGTATGATGAAGTGCATTTATAATAAATACATGACTTATGAAAATAGTTTATTGATTAATTAGGAAGTGTTTATAGGAGCGATTGGCCTGATTTGAAAATAGGGAGAATTGCAATGCAGTTGTTATCATTGGTGGTGCCTTGTTTTAATGAGGAAGCCACGATTCAGACTTTTTATGATGAGGTCATGAAGTATGAGGATAGAATCGATGCGGAGCTGGAATTCTGTTTTATTGATGACGGAAGTACAGACAGGACCATAGAGATTCTTCGTGATCTTCATAAAAAAGATTCCAGGGTTCATTATGTTTCTTTTTCCAGAAACTTCGGGAAAGAAGCAGGGCTTTATGCCGGGCTTTCTATGGCTAAGGGAGACTATGTAGCTACGATGGACGTGGATCTTCAGGATCCTCCGGCTCTTCTCCCAGATATGTGGCGTCTCTTGCATGATCCGATCGAGGACTATGACTGTGTCGCGACGAAGAGGACGACCAGAAAAGGAGAGCCTGCTATTCGCTCTTTCTTTGCCAGGCAGTTCTACAAAATCATCAATAAGCTTTCTAAAACGCAGATTGTTGATGGTGCCAGAGATTTTCGCATGATGTCTCGTCAGATGGTGAATGCCATCGTAGCGGATGGAGAATATAACCGTTTCTCCAAGGGGATCTTCAGCTGGGTTGGTTTCAAGACGAAATGGCTTTCTTATGAGAATATTGAAAGAAGCGCTGGTCATACGAAGTGGTCCTTCTGGAAGCTTTTCCAGTATTCGGTTGATGGTATTCTTGCTTATACGACAATCCCTTTGTACTTATCTTCTGTCACGGGAATTGCTATGTGTGGTATTTCCTTCCTGGCACTTATATTCATCTTTATTCGTGCTATGATTGCAGGAGATCCTGTGGCAGGCTGGCCTTCTCTTGTATGTATCATTACGCTCCTCGGTGGCCTCGTCCTGATGAGTCTTGGCATCATTGGCCTTTATATTGCAAAGATTTATCTGGAAACAAAGAAGAGGCAGCTCTATATTGTAAGGGAAGAGGAATGAAACTTATATAATTTTTGGTGTGCAGGATTAGAGTAATGATATGATATTTTTGCTATGCTATACTTATAATTATTACATTTGCATTTTAAGACGAAACAAATTTGATCTGGGGGAGATCATATGGATTCAGAGGTTAAGCGTGGTATGGAATCAATAAAATCAGGGAGAAGGGTAGGAAGTGTTCTTATTCAGGCTCTCCTCTTCATGACAGGAGATTATGTAGCTCTTGTATTGGCTGGCGTTTTATCGCTTTTTATCAGGAATGAGCTTATAACAAGAACGGTATTCCACGTATCACCTGCTTATCTTTATTTATGGGCGCCGCTCGTTTTTATGGCATTCATCTTTTACGAAGGTCTTTATTCCTGGAGATATTTGACGTATGAGATAACGAAGAAGCTGATCTTTGCTTCTTTAGGTGGTATAGTTTTTGCCGTCGTCCTCATGTTCTTTACTCATATTTCTGGCGATGTTTCCCGCTTATTCGTCTTTCTTTATGGGATACTTGCATACATGCTTCTCTGCATTTTTCGGGTCATTATCAGCAGGATGATGAAGAAAATGAGTTTCTTCCAGACACCAGTTCTCATTGTAGCCTGCAGTCCCGTAATTTTATATCTAGGAAGTATTTGGGCTGCCGGCTAAGAATCCGATAAATACTGGTATTTTTATTATATTTTCACCAACAAACGGATTGAAAATTCCTTCTGATAGGTATATAATTATATCTATCAGAAGGAGATTTCTATGGATATGCCAGCTAATGCCAAGATGCAGACTATCTCAGGAAAAAAGTATGTCTTTATTGATACTCCCTATTGGAATGCAGAGAAGCATCGCGGGGAGCACAAGCGCCGCTATATTGGTAAAATAGTTGAAGGACAGTTTGTTCCGAATGGGAAGTATCTGCTGTCACTGGAGAAGTCCGGGACAATAAAGCCTGGGCCGATTCCCGCCACAGAATGCAAGCGGCAGTTTTATGGGGCCACTTATCTTCTTGACCAAATCGGTGACAAACTGGGAATTGTGGATGATTTGAAGGCTTCCTTCCCCGATAGGTATAAGCAGTTCTTGTCTCTTGCCTATTTCTTTGTCCTGGAGGAAGGCATGTCTGCTTACCGTCTCCGTAAGTGGGCGTTGACTCATAAGCATCCCTTTGGCCGGGATATCCCCTCCCAGCGGATCAGTGATCTGATGGGCTCTATTGATGAGGCTTCAAAGATGAATTTCTTCCGCAGGCAGGCCAAGCGCAGGGCGGAGAAGGAGTACCTTGCTTTTGACACCACATCAATTTCCTCCTATTCTGAGCTGATTAAATTAGCCAAGTATGGAAAGAACAAGGAAGGAGACCACCTTCCGCAGGTTAATCTTGCTTTGTTGTATGGGGAAGTTTCACGGCTTCCGGTTTATTTCCGCAAGCTTACAGGAAATACGGCAGACGTCAGTTTGATACGGAATCTAATGCTGGACATCGATTTCCTGGATATGAAGAAGCTGAGCTTCGTTATGGGCAGAGGCTTCTACAGTGAGAAGAACATTAATGACCTGATGAAGCGCCATTATAAGTTTCTCATAGGCATCCGCTGCGGGTTAAAAATTGCAAGAAAGCATCTGGACGAGATTCGTGGAGAGAAGATGATCAGCTGGGAAAATTACCACGATGATGTGGGGCTGTATGCCATGAGCTTCACTGATGAATGGGACTATAGGGAAGAGCAGCCAAGGACGGGGAAATGTATATGTGACAAGCGGAGAGTCTATGTCCATATATACTTCAACGACCAGCGCTGTACCGATGAGCGGCTGAGCTTTGCCAGGTATCTGACCTGTCTGCAGGATGAACTTAAAAGCGGCAGGAAGACAGACGGGCACATGAAGGACTATGACAAATACTTCATAGTGACCGAAACGCCTAAGAGGGGACTGCACATTGTCCCCAAAGGTGATGCAATTCGTGAGCGCCAGCGCGATTTCGGCTATTTCGTCCTGCTGACCAATGGGATAAAGAATCCGGTGGAAGCCATAAAGCTCTACCGTGTGAAAGACCTGATTGAAAAAGCTTTTGCAAACCTGAAGGAACGGCTGGATATGAAGCGCATGTCCGTCTCCTTCTCCGAGAATTTCGAAGGAAAACTCTTTGTCCAGTTTCTGGCCCTAATCTACCTTTCCTACATCAAAAAGCAGATGGATGAGAAGGGCCTGTACAAGAAGTACACGATGCAGACACTGCTGGATGACTTGGATATAATTGAGCTTTACCAGCAGCCGGGGAGGGCCCATCACCTTTCAGAGATAACGAAGAAGCAGATAGCTCTATATGACGCAATGGGAGTCCCATTTCCGAAATAGATATAATTTCACGGAACTTCAGGATAAAAAGGTTAATGTCAGGAGAATTCTGCTGTTACTATCCACGCTATTTTTCTATTCATGGGTCATCTTACTTTTTGCCAGGATTGAATTTCCGGAAATGGTTACACGGGATACCATAAAAATAAGTTTAATCCCTATTTTTTATGGCTTAAATTGGTTTGTGTCCCGTTACATCCTTTTCACGCTATTTATCCCGTTTATCAATAGTTTTTTGACTTCCTTGAGCAAATACAGGTATCTTTCTTTTCTACTGATATTATTTACCGTATATGCAGTACTCCCTGTCATCGGGATGAATAATTTCATAAATGGCAATAGAATGATGTTCTTTTTGGTCGTTTACTCTATTGGCGGGTATCTGAGACTGCATTGCCAGGACAAAATAAAGAGTATTTATCATACAAAATACAGGAACATATTGATTGCTGCTTTGATTCTTATTTTGCTCGGCAAAGGTGCATTGGAAATGTTAGGTGTTATTCTTAATAAGCCTAACGCTATAATAACTAAGCCGTCACTCTATTTTGGCGAAGTTGTTGGGATACCACTTGCAACGATTATGTTCCTGACTTTTGCGACAATGAAAATGCGTTATAACAAGTATATAAATATGTTGGCAGAAACCGTGCTTGGGGTGTACTTAATGATAACGAACTTTTCACGCAGACGATTATATGGGATCATATATTCCCAAATCTGAATTATATAACGAGTGATTATTATTTATTATTTTGGGCAGTTAAGATCTTGGGTGTATTTATTGTATGCAGCGCGATAGACTTCTTAAGAGGAAAGTATATTGAGCCGCATATTGAAAGGTTTATAGATCGTCATTTTGACTCATGGCTTGGATATTGGAATCGGATGGTTCTTAAGGCGAGAGCTGTGATTCATATTTAAAGCTAAAGAAGCTCATCATTCTGAAAGTTGGATGGTGAGCTTCTTTCTATATTTTATTAATTTAATTTCTTCCTACAGTCCAAATGCTATTCCTGCTGCGGCGGAGGCTATGATGTAGAAGAAGGGGTGTTTTTTGAATTTGACTAGTGTGTAGTAGACGACGGCGGCTAGGATGATGCATTTCCAGTTGAAGAGGGATGCTATGGATCCTGTGGCTTTGAAGGTGTCCATGTGGAGGAGGGCTACTTTGACTACGCCTATTTCAGCCGCTGCAATGAGGGCTGTGGAGGCGGGGCGGAGGCCATAGAAGATGCGGGCTACGGCCTGGCTGGTCCTGAATTTGTTGAGGACGGAGTAGATGGCGGAGATGATGAAGATGGCCGGGATGGTGAAGGCGATGACGGCTGTGACGCCGCCCAGGACGCCGGTGGTGAGGTAGCCGGCGTAGGTGGCCATGTTGACGCCCAGGGGCCCCGGGCAGGATTCAGCGACGGCGATCATGTTGGCAATGTCGGATGTGGTGTACCAGCCTGTGCGCTGGCCGATGTCGGTGATGAAGGGGAGGGCTGCGAGACCGCCACCGATGGCGAAGAGGCCTGTTTTAATGAATTCCCAGATGAGGCTTAAGTAAATGGTCATTTTTCACTGCCTCCTTTGATGGATTTGTCGGCATAGGGCTTCATGAAGTAGCCTACGGCAGCTGCGATGAGTACGGAGATGACGGGGGAGAATGGGGCAAAGAGGGCAAGGGCGAGGATCGCGAGGAAGATGAAGAACATGCCTTTGTCTTTGACGGCTTTCTTCCCGAGTTTGATAACGGCATCGAGGATAAGGATGCAGACGCAGGCGCGGATGCCGGCGAAGGCGTGGACGACGATGGGGTTGTTCTCGAACTGCGTTAGGAAGAGGGCGATGATGGAGATGATGACCATGGATGGGAAGATAGTGCCGAGTGTGGCGAAGACGCCTCCCCAGAAGCCTTTGAGTTTGAGGCCAATGAACGTGGCAACGTTGACGGCGATCATGCCGGGCGTGACCTGGCTGATGGCATAGTAATCCATGAGGTCGTCCTCAGTCGCCCAGTGGCGGTCCTCGACAATTTCTCTCTGAAGAATCGGCAGGACGGCGTACCCTCCGCCGAAGGTGACGGCGCTGCATTTGGCGAAGACGAGGAAAAGTTCCAGAAGTAGTTTCATTTTAATCGGTCCTTTCTTACGAGGGTGATTGCGCTCTCTTTTCGATACTTGTATGATAGCAGGTAAGGAAGCATATTTAAAATATCTATTTCTTTACAAACCATACGAAAGGGCTATGGATCATGGATATCAAGCAGCTGAAATATTTCGTGGCAATTATTGAAGGGGGGACCATCACGGGCGCGGCAAAGCTCCTTCATGTTTCGCAGCCGCCTCTTTCGAATCAGATGCGTTTTCTGGAAAATGAGCTGGGCGCTGAGCTTTTCAGGCGAGGGGCCAGGCACATCACTCTCACGGAGGCGGGCGAGGTGCTGTACCGCTATGCGGTGGAAATCCTGGAGCTGGAACATGTGGCGAAGGAGGAAATCGGATCGATGCGCGCGGGGCAGAAGGGAAATCTCCGGCTCGGCCTTGTCTCTTCGTGCGCTTCGAATGAACTTTACGATGAGCTCCGTCTTTTCCATAAGGACTTTCCGGAAGTGCATGTAAAACTTTTTGAAGGAAATACGTATGAGCAGATGGAAATGCTCCGGAAAGGAAAGGTGGACGTCGCTGTCCTCCGCACGCCTTTCCCATCGTATGGCCTCGAGAGCGTGACAATCCGTCATGACAGGATGGCGGTCGCTGCCGCAAAGGGAAAGCTTCCGGTGACGAATGGCACTCTCACTCTCAAAGCGCTTGAGAAACGTCCGATCATCATTTACCGCCGCTGGGAGAAGCTGGTGCTCGATGAATTTGAAAAAGAAATGGCGGTGCCGGAAGTCTACTGCGTGACGGACGATGCAAGGACGAGTCTCCAGTGGGCGGAAGCCGGAATTGGGATTGCGATTGTTCCTGAGTCGATCCTCGCCTGGGGCAAGAATCTGGAGACGGCCTTCCTTGCTGAAAAGAATCTTGCGTCTTCTCTTTCCCTCGTCAAGCGCCGCGGTCAGCTGGCGAACCGCGTGGCGGAATCGTTCTTCCGTTTTTTCAAGGAAGAGGAGGAGCGCGTCGAGGCAGAAAGACGATCGAGGGAAGGGATTTCAGATAAATAGAAAGTTTTCAATTTTGTATATTGACACTGTGTCAGTTGGTGGTATACTTAAATTGTTGACACAGTGTCAGCAAACTATTTTCGCTTCTCAAAAGCGCGCTGCATGACAGGAGGGAACATGAAAGATTCGAATGAAAGATCGATCGAGATTGTGATGGCCTGCCGTAAGTTGTACCGCACGATGAGTTACCAGGAGATCAGTCTGAAGGAGATCAGCTGCGAAATCAGCATTTCCCGTCCGTCAATCTACAATTACTTCGTTTCCAAGGAGGAGATTTTCCTTGAAATTCTCCGCGAGGAGTATGAGGCGTGGAGCCGCAGTCTCCTTGAAATTCTTCACGGGAACGAGAAGATGACGAAGGATGAATTCGCAGCGGCGCTGGCTCATTCGACGGAAGGGCGTGAGACGCTTTTCCGGATCCAGTGCATGAATCTCTATGACATCGAGGAGCACAGCAGGATCGAACGCCTGACGGAGTACAAGAAAGTCATCCGGAAGGTGATGGAAATCCTGAATGCCTGCCTCGTGAAGTTCTTCCCTTCGATGACCGAAGAGGAGAGGATTGGTTTCCTGTACACGCTCCTTCCCCTCATGTACGGGATTTATCCCTACGTGTATCCGACGGAGCGGCAGAAAGAGGCCATGCAGCGGGCAGGAATCCCCTGCCGCGGCGTGACAGCGGCGCAGCTTGTCTACGCTTGTGTCAGGAAGCTGCTCGGCTGAGCGGCTTCGGGTCTTTAGAATCATAATAATAATAGGTCAAGGGAGAAAGGCAGGAAGTCATCATGAAGAAAGTTGTGGCATATTTCTCGGCATCAGGTACGACGGCTGAAAAGGCAAAGGCTCTGGCAAAGATTGCAGGGGCGGACCTGAAGGAAATCGTTCCGAAGGAAAAGTACACGTCCAGGGATCTGAACTGGATGGACAAGAAGAGCCGCTCGTCCCTGGAATCAGCGGACGAAGACTGCCGTCCGGCCATCGAAGGCGGCGCTTTCAATCTCTCGGGCTACGACAGGGTGTACATCGGTTTCCCGATCTGGTGGTACACCGCGCCGAGGGTCATCCAGTCTTTCATCGAGACGAATGATCTCTCCGGCAAGGAAATATACTTATTCGCCACATCGGGCGGAAGTGATGCGGCCAAGGCTCTTTCAGATATGAAGAAGCTGTATCCGACACTTTCCTTCATGGGAGCTGCTCTCCTGAACGGCCCGGTCACAAAAGACATCGGCGGCTGAAAGGGTGGAACCATTCCGCTCCGGGCGGGCGGACATCCCGCGGGATTTCTCCTTAAAAGATTGTTATAAAGATTTGTGTTTTTTTCTTTGCTATGTTAAAATATATCTTGCAATTTAGCATACTCGAAAAAGCATGTAAAAGGTATCGAATTGTCGGGCATCCGACGGTGGTAGGTATCAATTTGTCGGAAAGCCGACTTAAGGAGGAATAGTTTTTATGAACGTTAAGGTAGAGGCACTGGACCAGCACAAAGTATCTCTGAATGTGGAAGTACCGGCAGAAGCAGTACAGAAAGGTTTCAAGACCGCTGTAGCACGCATCGCCAACCAGGTAAAGATCCCTGGCTTCCGCAAGGGCAAGGCAAGCCGCAAGATTCTTGAAATGCATTTCGGCAAGGAAGCTGTCGAAGCAGAAGCTAAGGACGTCGTCATCAATGACGCACTGAACGAAGCTCTGCAGCAGGAAAAACTGATTCCTGTCACAACTCCTGATGTAAAGGAAGACAAATTCTCTGAATCCGAAGGCGCTGTATTCACTGCTACTTTCGTTAAACGTCCGGAAGTAGAACTCGGCGAATACAAGGGGCTGGAAGCAGAACACGCTCAGCCGGAAATCTCTGACGATGAAGTCATGGAACAGCTGAAGCGCGGTGCTGAACAGAGCGCAAGACTTGAAAAGGCTGAAGACGGCGCTGTCCTGAAGAAGGGCGACTATGCTGTCATCGACTTCAAGGGCTTTGTTGACGGCGAACCATTCGAAGGCGGCGAAGGCAAGACCTATCCGCTGGAAATCGGTTCCCAGAGCTTCATTCCAGGTTTTGAAGACCAGCTCGAAGGCCACAAGGCAGGCGACGATGTAGATGTCAAGGTTACATTCCCGGCAGACTACTTCGTAGATGCTATGAAGGGCAAGGAAGCTGAATTTAAAGTTCATATCAATGATGTAAAGCGCAAACAGCTGCCGGAAATCGATGACGAATTCGCTAAATCCGTCAGCCAGTTCGAAACCATCGACGAGCTGAAGGCAAGCCTGAAGCAGCAGATGCAGCTGCAGGCTCTCCAGCAGGCTGAAGAAGCTTACCACGACGCACTGGTAAACCAGGCTGTCGCAAACGCTAAAGTAGATATCCCGCATGAAATGGTTGATCAGCGCATCGACGAGATCGTTGAAGAAATCAAGATGAACCTCGAAAGCCAGAACATGTCTCTTGATGACTACCTCAAGAGAATGAACCAGACAGAAGCACAGCTCCGTGCTAACTACGAAGCTACTGCTGCTGAACAGGTAAGACAGGGTCTCGTCCTCGAAGCAATCGCTGACAAGGAAGACCTCCAGGTCACCAATGAAGATCTGTCCATGGAAGTTTACAGCATGGCTCATCAGTTCAACGCAGACCCTAACGATGTCATGAAGATCATTAAAGATGAAAACCGTGTAGGCATGCTCATCAACTCCGTCCTCCGCAAGAAGGCTGCCGCATTCATTTACGGCGCTGCCAAGAAGGCTGAAGCTGACAAGAAAGCTGAAGAAACCGCCGCTGAAGAAGCTGCAGAAGCAGCAACCGAAGGTGCCGCAGAAGCTCCGGCAGTCGCAGAAGACCGCGAAGCTGAACTCAATGCCATGACGGTCAAAGATCTGAAGCAGTATGCATCCGAAAAGGGCATCGCTCTGGATTCCAAAGCTAAAAAGGCTGAAATCATCGAAACCATCCTCCAGGCTGAAAGCAAGTAAGACTTCGCCCGAAGGTATATAGAAGAACCGCTTTTGCGGTATCGGAAATTTCATGTAATACACCGGCTTGCCGGTGCGGGGGAAGAGACGCGGGGATGACCGGCGTCTCTTTCGCCCATATGGAAAACGGAGGATTTCCCTGTTTTCCGCGGGAAAAGCTTAGAATCCGACTCCATTCATTTCCTATTTCCTTATCGGAAAGCCCGCTCCTTAAGGGAGAGCGGAATGAATGATTCATGAATGTGAATGCGCCGACGGCGCCGTTCAAAAAGAAAGGATGTTTATTTATGGCTTATGTACCGATCGTAGTGGAACAGACCGCACAGGGAGAACGTTCCTATGATATTTATTCCCGTCTCTTGAAAGACCGAATCATTTTCCTCGATGGTGAAATCGAGGATCATATGGCAAACATCATCATTGCCCAGCTCCTTTTCCTGGAAGCTGAAGATCCGTCGAAAGACATTCACCTCTATATCAACAGCCCGGGAGGCGTCGTCACCGCGGGCCTTGCTATTTATGACACCATGCAGTACATCCGTCCGGATGTGTCGACCATCTGCATCGGCTCCTGCGCCAGCATGGCAGCCGTCCTTCTCACTTCCGGTGCGCCGGGCAAGCGTTTCGCTCTCCTGCACTCCAATGTGATGATCCATCAGCCGCTGGGCGGCGTACAGGGCCAGGCTACGGAAATTGAAATCCATGCCCGTGAAATCCTGCGCCTGCGTGATGAACTGAACGGCATCCTTTCCAAGCACAGCGGACAGCCGATCGAGACGATCCGCCGCGATACCGAAAGAGATAACTTCATGACCGCGGAGATGGCGCAGAAGTACGGCCTCATCGACCGCGTACTTACCAGAAACGAGCTGGATGAATTAACGAAGAAATAAGGGAGGCTCCCATTGAACGAGAAACATGAAGGAACACCGGTCTGCAGCTTCTGCGGACGTTCCGGCGAAGAAGTTGAAAAGCTGATCGCAGGGCCGGGAGTCTATATCTGCAATGAATGTATCGAAGTGTGCGAAAACATCCTCAAAGAGGAAATGAAGGCAGACAAGCAGAAGTCTGTTTCGCACTTCAAGCTTCCCGTTCCGGAAGAAATCAAGAAGTACATGAATCAGTACGTCATCGAACAGGACGATGCCAAAATCGCTCTGGCCGTTGCCGTATACAACCATTACAAGAGAATCCAGTATGAGTCCACGGACGATGATGTAGAACTCCAGAAGTCCAATATCATCATGCTCGGGCCGACAGGCAGCGGCAAGACGCTCCTTGCCCAGACGCTCGCGCGTTTCCTGGACGTTCCTTTTGCGATTTCCGATGCAACGACCCTGACCGAAGCCGGCTATGTCGGCGAAGACGTCGAAAACATTCTCCTGCGCCTGATCCAGGCTGCCGACTATGATATCGACAAAGCGGAACGCGGTATCGTCTACATCGATGAAATCGATAAGATCGCAAGGAAGTCTGAAAACCCGTCCATCACCAGAGACGTATCCGGTGAAGGCGTACAGCAGGCACTTCTGAAGATTCTGGAAGGCACTGTTGCCAGCGTTCCTCCGCAGGGCGGCAGAAAGCATCCGAATCAGGAAATGATCCAGATTGATACATCGAACATTCTCTTCATCTGCGGCGGCGCTTTTGCCGGCATCGACAAAGTCATCGACAGAAGACTGACGAAGAGTGTCATGGGATTCGGCGCCGATATCGAAAAGAAGGATTCCAAGGACATGGCAGAACTCCTGCAGCAGGTCCAGCCGGAAGATCTTCTGAAATTCGGCCTCATCCCTGAATTCATCGGTCGTCTGCCGGTCATCGTGGCTCTGCATCCGCTGAATGAAGATGCGCTCGTCAGGATCCTCACGGAACCAAAGAACGCACTCGTCAAGCAGTACCAGAAGCTCCTTGCCATGGATCATGTCGAACTGGAATTCGACGATGGCGCCATCCACGCCATTGCCCGCCAGGCCATCGAGAGAAATACAGGAGCCAGAGGACTTCGCGCCATCATCGAGAAAATCATGCAGCATGTCATGTATGAAATCCCGGGGATGAAGGACGTCAGGAAGTGCATCGTCACTGAAGACGTCGTGCTGAAGCATTCTGATCCGGTCCTGATCAAGGAAGACGGAACAAAAGAATAATCCGTGCCCCGAGGGGCCGTATTCCAAATAAAAGCACATGGAGGCCGGAGCCAAATGGGACAACCACTTGACTCCGGCTCTTTCTGTAGAATCAGAGAGGGAAGAGACTGAGATATCGAAGTTTTTAAATTAAAAAGTAGACGCTTTAGGCCTTTCATGTGATACAATAGAGATATATTATGGAGGAACTATCTATGGATGAAATACAGAACGAAAATCAGCCTCTCAACCTCCCTGTAGTGGCGCTGAGAGATATAGTCATTTATCCCCGCATGTCCGTCAATCTGGACATCGGAAGAAAAGAATCCGTCGAAGCCGTGCGCTTTGCAGGGAAAGGCGAAAGATACCTCGTCATGGCCATGCAGAAGGATTCCCGCGTGGAAGTACCGCAGGAAGACGACCTTTACGACGTCTGCACTGTCGTCAAAGTGACACAGATGCTCCAGATGCCGGGAGGCCTCATCCGCGTGCTCGTCGAAGGCGTATCCCGCGTGAAACTCCTGAAGGTCACCCGCGGCGACCGTTTCCTGTCCGCTGATGTGGATGATATCGAAGAAATCAAGCCGGAAGATGAACTCCGCGCCGAAGCTTTCAGAAGAACACTCCTGAAGTCCTTCTTCGAATGGCTCCACAACACGAAGCAGGGCCTGCCCGAAGACCAGATGGAACAGCTGAAGAGCATCACCGATCCCGGCGAAACCGCCGATTTCATTGCGTCCCAGCTGCTTCTGAAGCCGCAGCAGAGACAGAGAGTCCTCGAAGAAGCCGACGTCGCATCCCGCCTGAAGCTCGTCCAGGGCTATCTTGATAAGGAAATCGAGATCGTTCATCTCGAATCCGAAATCAGCTCTGACGTGCGCCAGAAGATGGACAAGGAACAGAAGGACTACTACTTAAGACAGAAAATTAAATCCATCCACGACCGTCTGGGCGACACCGTCAGCCAAGATCAGGAAGCGGAAGACTACAGGAAGAAACTGGCAGACTCTGCCATTCCTGAAGAATACAAGAAGAAACTCGAGAAGGAAATCAACCATCTCGAATCCATGCCGCCGATGATGGCAGAGACCGCTGTTGCCAGAAACTATCTGGACTGGGTCTTCTCTCTGCCATGGGACAAGGAAACGAAGGACTCCCTCGAACTCAAGAAGGCGCAGGAAGTTCTCGACCATGACCACTACGGCTTGGAAAAGATCAAGGAAAGAATTCTGGAATACCTCGCTGTCCGCATCCTTGCGCCTGAAGCGAAGGCTCCGATTATCTGCTTCGTAGGACCGCCAGGCGTCGGCAAGACATCGCTCGCACAGTCCATCGCCAGAGCCATGAACAGGAAGTATTGCCGTATTTCCTTAGGCGGCATCCATGATGAAGCTGAAATCCGCGGCCACCGCCGCACCTACATCGGTGCTATGCCAGGCCGCTTCATTGAAGCCATCAGCGAAGTCGGCGTCAACAACCCGCTGATGCTGCTGGACGAAATCGACAAGGTCGGCTCTGATTTCCGCGGTGATCCTGCTTCTGCACTGCTTGAAGCACTCGATCCGGAACAGAACAAAGCTTTCCACGATAACTACATCGACATTCCCTTCGATTTCTCGAAGGTTTTCTTCCTCGCGACGGCCAACAGCGTCTCCACCATCCCGGCTGCCCTGCTCGATCGTATGGAACTGATCGAACTCACTGGCTACACGGAAGAAGAGAAGCTGGAAATCGCGAAGAAATACCTCGTGCCGAGACAGAAAGAGAGAAACGGCCTGAAGGACGGAGACATCCGCTTCACTCCGGCGCTCCTGAAGAAAGTCATCACAGGATACACCAGAGAAGCAGGCGTCCGTAACCTTGAAAGAACCATCGGCGCCCTCTGCCGCAAGGTAGGCAAGAAGATCGTCCTCCAGGACGACAAGCTGCCGCCGCTTTCCGTCAAGACACTCGACAAGTACCTGGGACCAGTGAAATTCCTCCCGCTCGCTGAAGAACATCCGGATGCCGTAGGCCGCGTCAATGGCCTCGCATGGACGATCGCAGGCGGCGAAGTCCTCGACACCGAAGCCGTCACCATCAAGGGCAAGGGCCACCTGATCCTGACAGGCCAGATGGGCGATGTCATGAAGGAATCCGCTGAAACCGCGTACACCTACATTAGAAGCAAGGCCAAGGACCTGGGACTCAAGGATGATTTCTATGAAACCCTCGACACCCACATCCACCTGCCAGAAGGCGCCGTACCGAAAGACGGCCCGTCCGCAGGCATCACGATGGCAACCGCCATGGCATCTGCCTATACAGGCAGAAGAGTCAGAGGCGATACTGCTATGACCGGGGAAATCACCCTCACCGGCGAAGTCCTCCCGATCGGCGGCGTCAAGGAGAAAGTCCTGGCTGCCAACGAATTCGGCATCAAGCAGATCCTGCTGCCAGAAAAGAACAAGAGAGATCTCGAAGAACTGCCGAAGTCCGTACAGGACAAGCTGCAATTCGTCTATGTCAAGAACGTGCAGGAAGTCCTCGAACACGCATTGGTGAAATAAAGGAGGCATGAAGTGGCGGAAATCAAGGAAATAGAAAAATTTCATATTTTCTCGTCAGTATATTTCAGCTCTGCCGTCAACCGTAAGCAGTACGTGAACGACGGGAGGAAAGAAATCGCCTTCATCGGGCGTTCGAACGTAGGGAAATCCTCCCTCATCAACAACCTCTGCGGGCAGAGAAAGCTCGCCTACGTCAGCCGCGAACCGGGCAAGACAAGAACCATCAACTACTACGCCATCCAGTCCAGAAGAACCGTGGACGAACAGGAACAGCGACAGGAATGGTACCTCGTCGACCTGCCGGGCTACGGCTTTGCAAAGACAAGCCAGGAAAACAAGGACACATGGTCCACCTTCATCGACGACTACATCAAGAGCTCCCCGAGCCTCGTCATGGTAGGCCTCCTGATCGACCTGCGCCATCCAGGACTTCCGATCGACATGAAAGCCTACGAATGGCTCAGAGAAATCGCGCCGTCCTTAGTCGTCATCGGCACCAAGGAAGACAAGCTCAAGAGAAACGAAGCCAGAGAAAACCTCAAAAAGCTGAACAAACTCTTCCCGGCTGATTACCCGGCTATTTCCTACTCCTCCCTGAACGGAGACGGCAGAGACAGCCTCTACCGCCTGATCGAGCAGAAAGTCTGTGAATGACATGAAGAAGATCCTTCTTCTTGCATCCCTCTTCACCGCCTGCGCCATCGAGGCCTTCGCCTACAACGTCTATGCGCCGAATTCCTTCGACACAGTCAGCAAAGGAAACTACGCCTACAAGACCGTCTACACCATGTGCGAACAGGGCAAAGCCCCTGACTACACCACAGCCTTCTTCGACCGCCAGCTCACCAGATACGAACTCGCCGGCGTCATCAAGGATATCCTGGAAGGCGGCAAGACAGTCCCCGAAGACAACCCGAGCCTCATGAAACTCAGGAAAGACTACGCCAGAGAACTCGAAGCCCTGGGATGGAAACCACCCAAGAGACAACCCTTTAAAGAAAAGCCCATCCTTGAAATAGGAGGCGACAGCCGCATCCGCTACAACAACGGAGGCGACGCCGACGCCAGAGTCAGAGTAGCCGGAAGATGGAACATCACCGACAACACCAGCATACAAGCTGGAGGAGAAAAGAACGTAGAATGATGAATGAAAAACACCGCTGTTCTAAGCAGAAACTTGGAGCAGCGGTGTTTTTGCGTGGGGGAGGACCCTGAAACGCGAGCACCGCCAACACTCGCCTTCCCTGACGGGGAAGGGGGACCGCTTCGCGGTGGATAGGGTTGATTATACCTTTAGGTTTTTATAAGTAAGGTTGTTTTGAACTTTCCTACAGCCATAGGCTGGTTGGCATATTTTCCCAATCACCATACTTGGCGGTTGTATGGTTTCTATATAAGAGCTTATTGATAGGAAAGCGTACCTTTGTCTTTTAGTGGTGCTGCCGGAGCGGAGAGGAAACCGAACAACCTCGCTTCGCTCGATAACTACATCTTATTCGAGAAATTTTTAAAAAGCAAAAATTTCCCACCTTCTCCTTCGGAGCAAGGTTAACACCATTAAACCTCGCTGCGCTCGAAAAAAGTAAGGACTCAGTACATCGCAGTTGATAATAGCGGTATATGCCGATACGGAAGGTGTTGACCTGCCCCAGCGGGGAAAGAGCAGTCAGCCCATCATTTAACTGTTGCTGACGAAAGGGGTGCAGTATTCATTGGTTTTTATAAAAGGTTCCACGAGCGTAGCTTGGTTGTGTGGTGTTCCAATTCGCCATACTTGGCGGTTGTATGGTCTCTATATAAGAGCCTTTAGATGATAAGGCGTACCATGGCACTTTTACGGCGCTGCTGCCGCAGCGCTCGGTTGTGTGGTTTTAAAACTCCCACCACAAAACCCCCATCCGCATTGCGGATGGGGGTTCAGCGTTCCTGTATTTTTTTATTCTTCCTCGTGTTTTTCTTCCCCGAAGATGGTGAGGAGTTCGGGGCGGCCGGAGATGTTTAGTTTCCTGTAGATGGTGGACATGGCTTTTTTGATGGTTATTTCTGCCACTTTTTGTTCTTCGGCGATTTCTTTATTTTTGAGTCCCTGTACTGCGAGGTGGATGATTTCCATTTCTCTCCCGGTCAGTTTCTTGATCTGGTCTCTTCTCATTTCTTCGAGGGAGGGGATCTCGGGGCTGGTAGGGCGGGTGTATTGGGACATGGTTTCTACGATGGAGGCGCTGTGTCTCGGGGCTCTGACTTTTTTCCAGAGGTCCTTGAGTTCATCGGAGAAGAGGATGAAGGGGAGGATGAGGTGGTCGGGGCCGGCGAGGGTCAGGGCTTCTTCGAGTGCCTGGAGGCTGTTTTCTTCTTCGCCGAGTCTCTTGTAGGCGGCTGCCTGGTTCAGGAGGGCGAAGATCATGCCGATGACGGATTTCCTCTGACGGGCATGAGTTTCGTGGGTTTCGGCTTCTGCGAGGAGGTCGGTGTTTTTTCCGTCACGGAGGAGGATCCTGTCTTTCATGATCTCTATGTAGGTGTGGGACGGGAAGTAGAAGCGCTGGGGATCGAGGATTCTTTTGTATTCTTTTTTGATGTTGGAATCGGTGCCGAACATGAGGTGGAAGCCGCATTCGCTGAGGCTTGCTATGAGTGTCTGGTATTCGGCGGTGGATGCGAGGTAGCCGTGCATTTCTGTCTCGATTTCCCTGATGGAGGAGGCTCTTCCTGTTACGAAGGCGAGCCAGCCTCTGAGGTAGGCGGATCGGATCTTGACGGATGGGTTCGCGTATCCCGGGCTTGCTTCGAGGGCGGAGAGTTCTCCGAGGCCTTTTTCCCAGTCTCCTGTGAGGAGGTAGTATTCAGCGTGGAAGAGGTGGCTCCATGCGCTGCCGTATTCGTGGCGTCCGATTCTTTCGAGGGTGGACTGGAGTTCGGCGAGTTTCTCTACTTCGGTGAGGAGCTGGCCCGGTGTGGAATGGTAAAGAAGGAGGAGCGTCGGGCAGCAGAAGCCGAGGTGCGGTGTCTTGAATTCTTTCCACAGGTTGTAGCGCCGGATGGTGTCGAGTGCTTCTTCAGCGCCTGTGATCATAGGATCGAGGTTGTTGAAATTCGTCATGGTGCCGAGGAAATGGACGGCGGCTCTTTCGGATACGCCGGCGTCGATTTCACGGAGTCTTGCGTACTGGGTGCGGAATTCGTCTTTCATTCCGGAGTAGTAGAGGTCGTAGACCATGAGGCAGATGGTGTGGATGTGGCGTTTCACGACGTTTCTCGGGCAGCGTTTGACGAGGGATCTTCTGTAGGTGCGGCGGCCGGAGAAGAGGATGGAGTCGGAGCCTCTGGCGAGGATGTTGAGGGCCATATCGTAGTCGTCGCCTTTGTCAGCGGCCTGCATGGCTTCGAGGTAGTTTCCTGCGGCATAGTGCCAGCGGGCGGCCTTGAGGTAGCAGCGGGACTGCCACTTGGGGTCGCGGGCGGAGAATTCTGCGGCGAGGAACTGGCGCATGACGGGGAAGAAGCGGTAGCTTCCTGTGGTGCCTTTAACGAGGTAGAGGAAGAGTCCTGATTCTTCTTCTTCGCGCATCATGGCGGTGGTGTCGCCGGAGGGATACATGTATTTGGCCTGGCTCAATGTGAATACGTCGAAGAGGGAGAGGGCGGTCAGCATGTCTTTCTTTTCCTGCGTGAAGTGGCGGAAGACTTTTTCCTGAAGGAGGGCATAGAGGCTTCTTGTTTCGTCCAAGGAAAGGTCGCCTGTCGTGAAGCGGTTCAGGTAGCGCAGGTTGTCGAGGCTGCATGAAATTTCAGGGAGCTTGCCCGGTGCTGTCTTGGGGGCAAGTGTAGCAACGGCGAGGTGGATGATTTCCCATGTGCTTTCGTCGGTGTTCTTGTCTCTGAGGCGCCGGAAGATGAAGGTGAGTTTCCTTGTCTGGTGCAGGGTGAATGTCTTCCCGGGATGCACAAGGAGGGCGAGGTTTGCAATGCAGAGGGAGTAGCCTTCTCCGAGGTTCTTGGCTTCGTAGGATTCTGATTCGACGTAGGGATTGAAGAAGCCTTCCTTCCAGGCGGTCAGGTAGCGGGCGGCTTCCTCTTTTCCGCCGCTTTCTTCTTCGCTGAACCAGAGTACGTCCGGTGCGAGCCTGTTGATGAGGGAGGCGGAGCCGTTTCTTTCGAAGTAGTCGTGAAGGAGCTTTTGCGTGGTTTCCGCGATTTCCTCTGTCCGGTTTTTGGTTGTTATTGTATGATCGGCTGACATAGTGCACCTCATATCTGTCAATTTGTGATGAAATTCCCATACTCTCCCTATTTTAATGTAATTATATAGCGGGCAAGGGAAATTGGAAAGAGCTAAAGAATCCCATTTGTACGGCATGTCAGGCGAGGGAAACTATGTTCTGGGTGTAACATGGTTTCCAATTGTGTTATATTGTTTAATATAACTTTCAGGAAGTCCCTGAACCAATACATTTTTGAGAGGTGAACCTACATGAATATTATTGATGAACTGAAGTGGCGCGGCGCTGTCAACCAGCAGACGGATGAAGAGGGCTTGTACAAGCTCGTAGGGGAGAAGTCGATTTCCCTCTATTGCGGCATCGATCCAACCGGTGACAGCATGCACATCGGTCATCTGATTCCTTTCATGATTATGAAGCGTTTCCAGCTCGCTGGTCATCATCCGGTCATCCTGATCGGCGGCGGCACGGGATCGATTGGTGATCCTTCTGGCAGAAAATCCGAGCGTGTGCTCCAGTCTATGGAACAGGTCCAGCATAATGCAGAATGCCTGAAAGAACAGATGAAGAATCTCTTCGGCGAAGACGGTTTCCGCATGGTCAACAACTATGACTGGCTGTCCAAGATTTCCCTTCTGGACTTCCTCCGCGATTACGGCAAGCTTTTCAATATCAACACGATGCTGGCCAAGGATATCGTCGCATCCAGACTGGATACGGGCATTTCCTTCACGGAATTCTCTTACCAGATCCTCCAGTCCATCGACTTCAAGATGCTCTATGACAATTACGATGTACAGCTGCAGATCGGCGGCGCTGACCAGTGGGGCAACATCACAAACGGCGTAGAACTCCTCCGAAAGACCGAAGGCGTCTCCGATGCTTACGGCCTCACCATCCCGCTGATGCTCAAGGCTGACGGCACGAAATTCGGTAAGACAGCAGGCGGCGCCGTATGGCTCGATCCGAAGAAGACAAGCCCGTACGAATTCTACCAGTTCTGGTTCAACCAGGACGACCGCGATGTCGTGAAATACCTGAAGTACTTCACCTTCCTCTCCATGGAAGAAATCGAAGACCTCGAAAAAGAAGTCGCTGAACATCCGGAACACAGAAATGCGCAGAGAAAACTCGCTGAAGAAGTCACCCGCTTCGTTCACGGCGACGAAGGCCTCGCTCAGGCAGAAAAAGTCACCCAGGCCCTCTTCTCCGGCAACATCCAGGAACTCACCGGCGATGAAATCGAAGGCGCCTTCAGAAATACAAAAGGCGGCGAAGTCGCAAAAGCTCCGATCAACATCGTCGAAGCCCTCGTCGAAGCCGGCGTAGAAAAATCCAAACGCCAGGCCAGAGAAGACGTCACCAACGGCGCCATCCGCGTCAATGGCGAACAGGTCAAAGACACCGAAGCAGAAATCTCCGCTCACCCGAACACCAATGGCAAGTTCATCATCATCAAAAAAGGCAAGAAGAACTACTTCTCCATTGCAGTGAAGGAATAAGAATAGAAATAGGAAAAGGAAAGCTGTGAAATCCAAAACGATTTCACAGCTTTTTTCGGTGGGGGTATTTAAATAACCAGTGATAATAGCCGCTCGCATCGTAGCGGAAGGTTTTGACCTGCCCCAGCGGGGAAGGCATCTGGCCTATCTTTTAACTGTTGCCAGAGAAAGGGGTGCAGTATTCATTGGTTTTTATAAAAAGGTTCTTCGTGCGATAGCGAGGTTTTATGGTTTTCCATCAGCCGAAGGCTCGTTTAAGGGTGTTTGACCTTGCCTCGTAGAAGAAGGTGGCGGCGGAGCCGACGAATGAAGTTCATTTCGTGTGTGCCGTCAGGCACAGTTGTATGGTGTTTTCCTTATTCTGTTTTCCAATTCGCGCTACGTCGCGGTTGTGCGGTGTTTATAAGAAAGAGCTTATTGATAGGAAAGCGTACCTTGGCACTTTATCGGTGCTGTGGGAGCAGCACTCGATCGTATGGATTTTTCTTTCCTCTGTCGTCATCCTTGTCGTCCGGTTTCATTTCCCATCTCAATTTATATGTATTTGGAATTTTCTATATATAGTATGGACACTTTGTGGTATACTGTTTAATACAGCGGACATGGAAAATTGAGGTGTCCGGGGAGACGCGGGGCGTTTCCTTTTTGCTTTGATGAGGGGAGAAAGAATGAAATTTAAGTTTAACCACAACAATTTCAACGTACTCGATTTGGAGAAGAGTATCGCATTTTATGAGGAAGCGCTCGGGCTGAAGGTAGTCAACGAGTTCAAGGCTCCCGACGGCTCCTTTATTCTGGCTTACATGGGCGATGGCAAGACGAAGCATCGTCTGGAACTGACCTGGCTTCGCGACAGGAAGGAAGCGTACAATCTGGGCGACAATGAATTCCATCTGGCTTTCGATGTCGATGATATGGATGCTGCGCATGAGCTGCACAAGAAGATGGGATGCATTTGTTTCGAAAACCCGGCTATGGGCATTTATTTCATCAATGATCCGGATGGTTACTGGATTGAAATCATCCCGGGAGGAGAATAATGGACCCCATATTTGTACGTACTGCCCGCATTATGGGTGAGGAAGGGGTAGATTTCCTTTCCACGAAGACTGTCGCTGTATTTGGTATAGGCGGCGTCGGATCTTATGCTGCTGAAGCGCTTGTCAGAGTCGGGATCGGCCACCTGATTTTCATTGACAAGGATGTTGTTGACGAATCGAATCTGAACCGCCAGCTGGTCGCTGACCGGACGACGATCGGAAGAAATAAGGCAGAGGTGATGGTGGAGAGAGCGCACCGCGTGAATCCGAACTGCATCGCAGAAGCAAAGCCTGTCTTTTTCCGTCCGGGCGATGAGGATTTCATCAAGGATCTGCATGCGGATTACATTATCGACGCGATCGATGATGTGCCGGCGAAGCTTGCTATTGCGGAAATCTGCTGGAAGATGAAGATTCCGGAAATTTCCTCGATGGGCACGGGCAACCGCCTGCGTCCGGAAATGCTGCAGATCGCAGATATTAATAAAACGTCTGTCTGCCATCTGGCTAGAAAGATGAGAAAAGAGCTGAAGGACCGCCGCGTGAGGCACCTTACAGTCGTATATTCGAAAGAACTGCCGCATAAGCCGATCGGCGAAGGACACGCTCCGGGTTCCACCTCGTTCGTTCCTCCGGTGTCCGGCATGATGATGGCAGGCTATGTCGTAAGAAACCTCCTCAAGGAGGCGGGGATCCGCTGATCCGGCGCGGGCCGGGGATCTCCGTGTTATTTGAAACGGGAAGGGATAAACATGATGATAGAAATCCGTCATCTTGAATGGATCACCGTGACCGCGGACGGACGAAAGGTACTCGGCTACAATCAGGAGTGGTATCCTGAAAAGCGTCAGAAACTGGCAGGCTGCGGCCCGACTGTAGGCGCCATGATTGCGGCCTACGTGGAAATGAAGGAATGGCAGATGCCGGTCACGACCAAGGAAGGCGCTACGTCCAAGATGCTCGACATCTGGAAGTACGCAACTCCCCGCATGCACGGCCTGTACAAGACAAGATGGCTCAAGGAAGGACTGGAAGCATACATGAAGGAAAGAGGACTCAAGGGTACACCTGAAGCGATGCCGATTCCTCCGATCCACATGCTGGCTCCGAGCTTTGAAAAGCTGAAGAACTTCATCGCAGAAGGCCTCGCTTCCGACTGCCCCGTAGGTTTCCTGAACCTCCACAGCGGCGGAGAACCGATTCCTTATCACTGGCACTGGATGCCCCTCGTGAAGATCGAGGAAAGAGATGGCAAGACCCTCTGCACCCTCTGGGACGAAGGTGTCCCGTACATCTTCAACCTGGAGAAGTGGCTCGCCAATACGAAATTTGGCGGCGGCTTCGTCAGGGTCATGGGGACTGAGAGGGAATTGAAGTAAAACTTGGGAATTTGAAAGAGACATAGAATTACGAAAAAAGGCCTGTCGAAGGCCTTTTTTGCGTTGTCAGACTATGCTGACGAAACCGGACAACCTCGCTTCGCTCGAGGTAATCAACCCTATCCGCCCTCCGGGCACCTTCCCCGTCTGGGAAGGCAAGTGTTAGCGGCACTGCGGCAGCGGAGTGAAAACCGAACAACCAAGGCTGACGCCTTGAGGAACTGCTGTATCCGACGCCTCCGCCGCCACCTAGTACCATATAAGTGTAGTCAGATAGGTCGCTCCTATCTACTGCACTTATTTTTTCGTATGAT
>ENA-OPCE01000418-OPCE01000418.1-human-gut-metagenome-genome-assembly--contig:-NODE-418-length-37113-cov-5.826515_pt1 | contig 37113 bp, 55 predicted proteins | sample MGYA00241247_ERZ501474 | MGnify/ENA primary metagenome ERZ501474 (study PRJEB25962, sample SAMEA2042572) | human gut metagenome | biome: human gut; feature: human-associated habitat; material: faeces... | reverse complement strand
GGCTGGCCGGAGAACTCCGTCACATTGATAAACGTATCGTCTCCGGCTGCCGCACCCTTCATGGAGCGCTTATAGGAAGCCCAGAGAGACTTAAAGTTGTTGACGCCGACGGAGCGCGCGTGCTCGCCCATCTTTGTTGCCTCCCTGTCCTGGAGAAACGGGCTTTGAATTGCCCATAGCTCTTTATACGGCTCATCCCCCTCCAGGTAGTCGGCCCGGCTGTAGCTGTATTGATAAGGACACGGAGACTGCTCCTTTCGCTTCGCCATGGCTCCTCCTATCAGAACGGAATATCCGACTCGTCAGGCAATGGCGCAAATCCACCGCCATAAGAAAATCCCGGTTGCTGCCCATAGCTTTGTGCGGGCGGCAATCTCGGATTTTGCTTCAGTTTCTTGAGGTCCGGCACCTTGAAGTCGCCATCTCGAATGGCCTGCACGGTGCGAACTTGCTTGACGTAGAGCCGCGTGCCGACGGTTCCGTCGTTTTTTTCGTACTCCTCCTCACCTAAAACGACGCCAATCAATCTCCCCTTCATGCCGTCCAAATTTCGCGTGTTGAACACGTATCGGGGATTGGACAGCTCCAGGCAGGTCTTGAACGCCTTGAACTGGCTCAGCGCCGACTCCTTGTACGAGCGCACGAACTTACCGTAGCTGGGCCAGAAATTCATCCGCAGCGAGCACTCGTTGTTTGAGCCCTGGAGCGGGCCCTCCGCGAAGTCCCAGAACAGCTGCAAAAACTGACTCTTCCCATTTCGATTGGGCGTCTCCACGTCCAGATAGTCGCAGATCACGCCGATGTACCCGCCGGGAACCGGCCTCTCATACTCTGCTGCGTCTGGAATCGCGTCCCAATTTTGAATATCAACCATTTGCTTCGTCTCCTTCCGGGGCGGCCGTCAGCCCCCAGTAAGCCCGGATGGTCTCGTCAACCATCTTCAGGTCATTGTCAATTTTGAGCGGGAACATGTCCATAGGGCTTTTGCAGGACGAAAAGCCGTCCGACTGGGTGACAAAAAAGTACCCCTCTTTCGTCACCTCTGTCATAAGCACGATGGAGAATAATCCCTCCAGCGTCAACTTCTCGTCCAGCATCTTCCCCACAGTTTTCGCCTTGATCTTTCCATTCGCGTCCGTGTCGGTGTGCATCATGAAGTATACAATACAGTCTGGCGGCAGGCCCCGTATCACGAATTGGACCATGCTGTAGAAACTCAGCGCCATCTGAGCAAACTTTTCGTATCCCTTTTCTGCTATCCTGGAAAATAGGTCAAAGCACATCAGATATTGGGCGTCATCGATGACATACGCCTTCTTCGCCGGTTTGCTCAACGCGTCAGCAATGCTCTGATAGGTAGCCATATTCTGGACCGGCAGCCGTTTGCGGAATGGCAGCGGCTTGCTCGCAACATTGAACACGCTGACGTCAGATGGCTCGAAGTTGCGCAGGCTGGCAGATTTTCCTGAGCCGGATTCGCCCAGGATAAGGACTGGGATTCCCATGCGCTCACCTCACTTAATCGTCATATTCAACCTGTCTGCAACGAGGCAGCCGGGTACCTCTACGCCGGAGTCCAACAGCTCTTTCAGGCCGCTCTTGCTGAGTTCAGGCGCCTTGTAACGCAGGCAATCATCATATCCCTCGTGCGCAAGCCACTCAATTGCGGCGGATGCATCCGCCACCTCTACCGGGTGAGAGCGGCGGAAGCTGATGGAGCAGCGGGAGGTCTCAAACTTCTCGCCGTTCAGGTTGTCCTGGAGGTAGGAGCTCAGCTGACGGCATTTGTTCGCAATCCGCTTCTTGCGCTCCTGGAGGGCCTTGACCTCTCCCGCAATCCCATCCTCCAGCACTCTGAGGTTCTTAATGTAGCAGGCCGTGTTCTCTATTTTCTTCGACCGCTCAAGCTGCAGCGCATCCAGCGGAGCAAAATCGGTAATCTCTCCGGTCTCCGGATCCACAATGCGATCCAACAGCGCACTGAGCTGGCTATTGATTTCGTACAATGTCATTTGTCTTCCTCCCCCTCACACCTCATTCCAGCAGCAACCATAGCTTTTGTCAGCCGGTAACGGTCAAACAGGAAATCCAGCGCTTCAATGTACTCTTTTCTGGTGTCCATCGCATTGCTCTTCTTGATAGCGCAGACGATATTTTCGATGATCCTCATCTCTCTCGCATAATTGTTTTCCACTTGCATTCACCTCTCTGCTTCGTTATAATGATAATGCTTTATTTTTACTTGCCGCTGATCGTGGATTGCCGTCCCGTCAGCGGCGTTTTTACTTGGCCGGTACTGCTCCAGTTCAGGCAGCACAGCACACAGCTTGTCCCACGGTGCTGGCAAGCATCCGCTCTCCCACTGTGAGATCGCCGGTTGTGTGACGCCGCACAGTGTCGCCAAGTCTCTCTGCGTCATTCTTCGTGCGCGGCGGACATCTGCAATCGCCTTCTGCTTAGCGGCTATCTCCTCCCGGTTGGCTTCTCTGTACGCCTTCTGCTTAGCGGATGCCTTTTTCTGCCGCTCTGTTTTTGGGCGAATAATCTCCCGGTCCAGCCAATCCAGCTCACGATAGTCATCCAGAGACAACGGCGCCTCCAAGCATTCCTCCGGCGCATCCGGGTAGGGGCAGTTCAGACAATCGCGGTTGCACTCAACCATAGTTCTAGCCTCCCCTCGACCTCGCAGCCATCCGCCGCAGCCGTTTATGGTTGCTGCTGTTGATGTAGTTCATAGCGCACTCAGCGTCGGCGTCCCTGATCCGCTTCTCTGCCGCCGCGTCAAACGGTTTCCGGTACTCCGCATACCGTTCGCACAAGCTGTGGCAATTGTCATGGCGGTCGCGGCATTGGCGGCACGGTTCATACCTTGCCATGGTTTGACGGCTGCTTTACTTCATGCACCCGGCCCAGCAGCATCTCCGTCAGGCCGAACAGCATCACGCCGCAGAATACAAACGGCACCCCGAGTGTATCGTGCCCCAGGCAGGCCAGCACCAGCCCGCCGATACTGTTCGCGCCAGCTGCCACCGCGCAGGCCACACCTGCTGCAATCATCAGTTTGTTTTTCATTTCGGTTCCTCCGTTCTAATTTACTTCTTGCTGGTATCGTCTCTCTTGCGCCGCAAAATAGTACGCATCCAGCTCAAAGCCGACGAAATCTATTTCAAATTCGGATGCCGCGATTCGGCTGCTTCCGCTACCAAGGAATGGATCACACACCTTCCATTGTGGCTTCACGTAGTTCCTAAATATCCACCGGTATAACGCAACCGGTTTTTGCGTCGGGTGAATTCTTTTTTCATTTAGCTTTTTGTTACCCTGCGCCTTGGTGCCATCGTCACAACTTCTACCCTGCATCATGCCATTCCACATGAAGCGGAAAATCCGCACACTTTTGAATAAGTTTGTTGCCGCGATTTCAGCATCTGAAAATGAACTTTTCCCATTCACTTTGTCCCATATGATCCGCCCTGTGGCAAACTGTGTGTCGGAGAAGTAATTGGCTCCGAAAATGATATAATACTTCGCAACCCTGAAAATTTCTCTGAAATCCGCTGCTGTTGGGATGCGCCATTCGGATGAAACAGGATATTCCCTGTGCACCCCAATTTTTGATACCTTGCTCCCATAGTACCCGCGCTTTTCTGGTCCGCTGAAATATGGCGGATCGGCGATGATAAGATCGAAATACCTGTCCGGGTATTCTCTCAGCGCGTCTATACAGTTCGCATTGTGTACTACATTCATTCTACGCCCTCCGCACCATCCATACATGCGCCACAGTTTGGACAGTATGGTATCACACATTCCGGGCTATCATGTTCAAAGCTGCACTGGTCGCAACGATAATATCCGTAATCGTCTGGAATCCACTGTCCATGCAATGCCTGGTCAGCGGCAGGAAAGCTGCTCACCAGGTCCAACACGTCAGAGTAATGACAGATACGTCCATCTGGCAGTTTCCCTTCAAAGCGGGTTACATAGCATTTTCCTAACTCCACCCGCAGTGCTTCCGCATCAACAAGTTTCATCATCAGTCTCCTCATACAGCACCGGGCTTCCAACATCCTCTGCCTCTTCCTGATTGCCGTGGTCCCGCTGATAGCGTTCGTATTCCCGCTGGTACTGCGGGTCGTCAATAGTGGGGTCAAAGGTTTCCAGTGCCGCCTGAATTTCTTCATCTGTCGCGGGGTCGTTGTGGTACTCCTCCGCATCGGTATCCTCCGGCTCCACACATTCCGGGCCGTTTTCCACGGGCACGCACTCCACCTCTCCGATCGTCTCCGTATAGCCGCAATTCAGACAGCTGCGGGAGTTCCAGATGCGCAGAGTCGTTCCATCGTCTTCATAGTTCGGTTCGACCTCGCTCCACTCATGCCTGGGGCAGTCCCACGGGAGAATGTCGTACCAGATCGGGCAATCGGGGTCCCGGTTGCGTGCCACCTTCTCCTCGACGGTCAGGCTATCCTCGTCATCCTCCCAGGCGGTCAAATCGGCGGCTTCGCTCTCGTCCGGTTCCTCTGCTGGCTCCACGGCCCCAACGGCCACCGGTGCATCCTCTTGTACAATCGGCGTGTTTGGCGCACACACACCCACAGCGTGGGGCGAAATGCTCAGCCCACCAGTTGCCCCCGCATCCACGGCCAGCGCCGGGGCGGTCAGGCAGGCCAGCGCGGTGGCTGCTGCCAGAATCTTTTTCAGGTTCATAGTGCTTGTCCTCCTTACTGCTTGGTAGAGATTTTTTTGATCTCCCATGTGGGGTGCGCTTTCCGCGCCTGATCGAGCGCATCAATCGGCGTTCTGCCGGAGTACACCTCCGTTTTTGAGTGCGTGCCCTTCGCGGGCTGAAACTTCACCGCAAATTTCATGCCCACGCCGCCTCCTTCTCCGCTCTGGCCTTTCTCCTGGCCCGGATGATCTTCTTAGGCTTGTCCTGACAGATGGGGCAGTAGTACCGTTTCCCGCGCTTCACGCAACGGGAGGCGTCGTAGGCCGCCCCGCAGGCGTCACAGATTCTCTTGATTGCCATTTTTGTTTCCTCCAATTTTTTTAAGTTGGCGTTTTCCTCGCCCGCCAAACCTAGCCTCACCTGCTGCGCCTTGATGCGGCGGTCAGCTCGCCTCCGTGCTCTGCTGGTCAAGCCCGAGCTGACCGTCCTCCTTTTTGGTTATCACGAGGTTTTCTATTTCCACGTCATTCTGATCGGCCCACAGCTGGACTAATTTGGTCAGTATTTTTGATGCTTGCTCAAACGTCAACTGTACGTCCATTTCCGTTAACTCCCCTCTCCTTAGTTCACCTCCTGCTGGTTTCGTCCGAGCAGGTTTGTGTTTGTCCTCCCTCCGCGCATATGGTAGAATGTAGGCGAAAGGATGTGATTTTCTTGAAGCGAATTTCCAGACGATACTTAAACAAAGTTTTGAAAACGGTTATGGTGCACTGCGATCAAGGCAACGCAGTATGGACGGAAGACAGCCTCAAATCTTTCTGCGAATCTACCAGAAACCGCAATGCTCTAAATATGCTCAAGGAGTTGGAGGCCGTCTCAATCACGTATGCAGACGGCGGCCCGTACACGGTATCCATAAACTCTGGAAGCTACATTTACCTGCTCACCAGAAAAGAAGTATGGATAGAGCGCGCAATCGGTTTTATTTCTGGCTTCGCTGTTGCCGTGGTCGGCGGAGTGGTATTGCGGTTGATCATGGGCTAAATTACGCCGATAACTTTCAGCAGCACTACGCCGACAACACACCCGGCCAGAAAGAACACAATAGTCAGAGCGTCAAACCTTCTCATCCGTCTCCCCTCCCTTCACTGCTCCTGCCGGTCAAGGCCGAGCAGGCACCTAAATTTAGAGTTTAAATTTTAATTTCAACTGACAATTTGCTCAGTTCCTTAGCCAGGTCGCTCACCAGCGATCTGGCTTTTTCCAGCAGTGCGACAAGTTCCTTCATCTCGTCCATTGCTTCTTCAAGGCCCGCAACATTGACGTTTGCCGGGATTGTCACCGGTTTGACTTTTTCCATCCTTCTCACCTCCCCTCACTGCTCCTGCTGGTCAAGGCCGAGCAGGTAGTCAATGGACAGCCCCCAGCGCGTAGCCAGCGCAACAAGTTTTGACAGTGGCATTTCCGTTGTGCCATTTTGCCAATTCTGGACGGTCCTGCGAGATACGCCGAGCGAAGCGGCAAAGTCATCTCGCGTTTGTTGATGTTTGATTCGCTCAGCTTCAATAACAGGTAAGATCATACGCACACCTCCTTTTTGCTCATTTCGGGTATCTCTGCTTTGCATTATATACTCGTTTTGAGCAAACGTCAAGTGGTTTACCGAAAAAACTTGCTCGTTTCGGGCAATTCTTTTCTTGACAACGCGCCGACGGTAAAGTAATATGGTGCGCGGGAGGTGATGCCGAATGAACTTTGGTGAAAACCTTATCGCCATTCGAAAAACAAGAGGAATGTCCAGAAAGGCATTGGCGGAAAAGTTAGGTATCCCATATACAACATTAAGAAATTACGAAACCGGACAGCGTGAGCCGGGGCACAAAATTCTAATTGCCATAGCCTGCATATTCTCCGTATCTGTGGATGAACTAATTGGGTTTAAACCCCCACAAAAACAAAAACCCGCCGCATCCGAACCGGACACGGCGGCGAATATTGCAAAGAGGTATGGATGTCTGGACGATCACGGAAAGCGGATGGTGTGCGCTGTGGTGTCTGAGGAGGAGCGCCGGATACAAGCACTCCAAAAGCCAGCCCCCGAGGACAATGTGATACGCGTACATTGGAACAATCAACCGGCTTCCGCTGGCGAAGGATTTGATTTAAGTGATGAGCATATGTACCAATGGACCGTGCGCTATAATGAGCTGACACGAAAAGCGGATTTCTGCCTGGATGTTCAGGGGCACAGCATGGAGCCAAAGTTCCACGATGGGGACACAGTTCTGATCAGACAGCAACCAGCCGTAGATGTTGGCGAAGTTGGCCTGTTCATCGTAGACGGAAAAGGTTTCATAAAGAAGCAGGGGCCTGACAGGCTGATCTCCCTGAACCCGGAGAGTAAAGATATCTGGCCCGGAGAGTATTCAGATGTGCGTTGTGTCGGCAAAGTGCTCGGTGTACTGGAACCGGAATGGATTATATCGCGTTAATCTCCACCCACCTGTAAAAAATGTTTTCTCTTGTCAAACATGGCAGAATGCGGTAAACTGTTTGTATGCGATTGTCGCATATTAAACAGAAAGAGAGGAAACGAAAATGAAAAGGACACTATGTTTGTTGCTGTCGGCAATCATGGCGCTGGCGCTGGTAGGATGCGGCGGAGGCAATTCAGCCGAGAAGAGCAATCCTGTTGCCTCTCCCTCCAATGCAGGAATTTCTTCTGTAGAAGCTGATCCGTCTGTAAGTTCGTCTGCTTCTTCTGAACAGAGTGAGAAGGTAGATTTTTCTGAGCAGAAAGAAATGGGCAGTGGGAAATTCTATGTAATTACACAAGCCGGGTCTTCGGAAGACGTAGATGCACCGGTGATCTACATTGACCCGGATGTATGGGGCACATCCGTCGAAGTCGATGCATGGGGATTTGATGGTACGAGGCGTACATACCTCTACATCGACGGCGAACTTGTGGACAAAGATCAGCTTTCAGATAGCCAGATAACCTTCGAGCTCTCAGAAACCGGCATGAAAGCGGGACGGCACACAATATCCGCCGTGCAGTATGACACAGACGACCCCAGCGGCAAAATTGTGACGTACAAGTCGGCGGTATATGAGGCAAAAGACATGTAGCCAATAAAACAAAACCCGCCCCGGTGCTGCTAACACCGGGGCGGTAATAATAGGAGGTGTAGATATGCCGGATATGAAGGGGAAACGCATACTTTTATATGTGCGGGTGTCTACCGAGGAGCAGGCCAGGTACGGAGAAAGCATAGCAGACCAGCGGCAGGCACTGAGCGAATGGGCAAAAAAGCATGGATGCGTTGTTGTCCATGAGTTTGTGGACGAGGGCTTCTCTGCCAGAAAGCCATACAAGAGCAGGCCAGCCCTCTGCGCCCTGCTCAACGCGGTGGAGAACCGTGAAGCAGATGCCGTGGTGTTTACGAAGCTTGACCGATGGTTCCGCAATATCCGTGACTACAACAAAGTCCAGGAGGTATTGGAACGATGCGGCGTGTTTTGGATGGCAACACTGGAGGATTATGAAACCAAAACAAGCGCCGGCCGTTTTAAAGTAAATCTCATGTTGTCGCTGGCTGAGCACGAGGCCGACCAGACAAGCGAGCGAATTAAGTTTACTTTCCGGCAGAAGCGCTCGCGAGGCGAGATCGTATCAGGCAACATGCCCAAAGGGTACAGGCTGGTAGACGGCAGACCTCAAAAGGACGAGGCCACAGAACGCGGTGTATCGGCGTTCTGGGCTGAATATCTTTCAAGCGGCAAAATGTACGCGGCGATTGAAAAGGCGGCGGAAAACGGCGTCCAGTTAGCTGTCAGTACTGGTTCGTTCATGCTGCGGAACGCAGCGCACTACGCTGGGCAGATACAGGGATGCCGTTGCGACCCGTACATCACGGAAGAAGAAAGAGACATGGTGCTGTCTACCCGCAGGGCAGCCCCACGGAAGTCTGGCCGAACCTATCTGTTTTCCGGTATGATCTATTGCGCAGAATGCGGCGGACGAATGGGGGCGCATAGACACTTTTACAAACGGAAGGGGGACAAGCGTGGGGAGCAGGTGTATTATAACTGCACCAGGCACTATGCAACAAGGCCAGCCGTATGCCCGTCGAGAGTCAACATTTATGAGCGGGATGTAGAACAATATGTCTTGGAGCGCCTGGAGGATGCATTGGAGCAATGCGCCATAGCCGCTGAAGTAAAAGCAAGAACAGCAAACCAGGAGGACGCAAAAAAGACGCTTGAGAAAATCAAGCGCCTTGAACAGAAAAAAGGCCGTTGCCTGGATGCCTACCTAGACGGGCTCATGGAGAAGGACGAACTGAAAAAAAGAATCGAAGCTATCGAACTCGATCTCACAGAATTGCGGAAAGTAAGAGCGGTGAAGCCACAAAAGACTCCAGAAGCAATTAGAGCGACGCTTCCGAAAGGGTGGGAGACGGTTTATGGCGGACTCGATCTTGATAGACGCCGTCGGTTCTGGTGTTCTATTCTTGATCGTGTAGAGATAACCGCAAGCCGGGAAATCCGGTTTTATTTGTGCATGAAATATACTACTTAATGTTTTTACCCGGATGGCTACTGGATCGAAGTAGTACCATACAGGTAAATCAAACGAAGTTCAGCAAAAGACCAGGGGCGCTTCTACCCCTGGTCTTTCTCTGTATCCTGTCGATCAGTTTCAGGACAGCTCTCTCTGCACGACAAATCATATCAACATTCATATGTATTGTCAATGTAAATCGTTCGGCATAGTTCGACAACGGGGATATTAGGAACTTATTCACTTACCCCCAATTTTTTCGACCTATCCTTTTCCAACTTAAAATATTGGGCTCTACTAAACCGATCTTTAAAGAGCGATTTTAATTGTATGACCGCGACGAGGTAAAGCAACATCTCCTTCCTTTACACTTTATTTTGCCTTTAACCATAGATTTGTAAGTTGACATTTTCCGAAGTCTTGAGTATTATAATAATTAAGATAATATTAACGCCTCACATTCTCGAAGCCTTGCGTTCCTATGCGGGGTCCTTGTGTAGGAAGTGTCAGGCGTTTTTATTTTGGCTCTATGCGAGAGAGCTGTGCTTGCAAAATATTTTCTGGATGTTAGAGGACTGTAAGTTGTGGCAGAATTTTTAACCTGCAACTAAAATTAACTATTATTGTATAATCCGTTGTTATAAAAATAAATCGAGGGCATGATCTATGACAGATGCTGAATTTGAATGTTTACTACAGATGTCAAAAAATTTTGTCAAATACAAAGTTGATTTACCGCAGAACAACGAGAGTTCAGTATTTGATTTAGTAGGAAATGTACCCACTGAAAAATTTTTTCTTGATATTGATCGACGCGGCAAAATAGAATTATCAAAATTTAAAATCCAAACTAGATATGCTACAACTAAATTTCCTCTAGTTAGAATCGACATTGATTCTCCCCCTCATCTAAATCCGGATGGCACCAAAACTTCTCGCAATCACATTCATATTTATAAAGATATGGGAACTATGGATACCGGCAATCTCCCATGGGCATATAATCTGGATGAATTTTACAAGTTTGATTTTGTTGATAAACGCATCGACTTTATGTATATATTCCATGCGTTTTGCAAATATTGCAATATTAACACTGACAATATACAGGGCGTGGTTTAATGAAAGCAGATGCTAACTTAGATTTTTGCAATCTGTACCTGAGTTGGATAAAACAGAACATTGATCAGTTTAAGGTAAGTGATAATACCTTCAGGTTAACTATGCCATTTTTAGACAGAAACAATGATCAGATAGAAATTTATATCACAAAAAGCAATGGAAGTTATTTAATAACAGATGATGGGGCCACACTAAATGATTTATTTCTAAGCGGATTTGAAATCTCGAAAAATAGTAAACGGGAAAATATCTTAAATTCAATTGTAGCAGCACATGGGGTTAGGCGAACTGCCGATAATGAGCTCGAGGTAGAGTGCACAGTTGATGATTTGCCTATGAAAAAGCATCTGCTTGCTCAGTGCATGCTAAAAGTGAGCGACATGTTCTATTTAACTCGGAATAATGTGCAGTCGCTTTTTTTGGATGATGTTCAAAGATTTCTTGACATGCATGACGTCCGCTATGTGCCCAATATATCTATAACCGGAAAAAGTAAACTTACAACGCATTATGATTTTGTGATAGCACACTCTAAATCATCCCATGAAAGGTTAATTAAAGTTGTCAATAATATGGATAGAAATGCGGCAAAGAGTATTATTTTTTCTTGGAATGATATAAGAGAAACTAGGCCCAATGCACAGGCATTTGCGTTTATTCAGAATGTCGACAAAAAGGTTCCGGAGGATGCAATAGGAGCTCTTACAGAATATGATATTCGACCACTCTTGTGGTCCGAAAAAGAAAGTTATATTGAAGAGCTAACCGCATAAGACTGTAAAAAGACCGGGAGCGTATCAAGAGATATGCTCCCGGTCTTTTTACACCTTTGCCCTGACAACCGCCAGCACATCCCGCTTCCACTCGTACCCGGAGGACACCAGCAGATCGGTATACTGCTTCTTTCCGTTGATGGGCTGCCCTTCCCGGGCGGTCAGGATGGCCGGCGTGCCGCCGATCGGGTCATAGATGCCAATGGAGCTGTCATGGACCAGCACGTCCCCCGGCTTGAGCTTGCCCTTGTAGTCGGCGATCCGTTCATTGGGATAGGTCACGGTGCAGCCAATCAGCTGATCTGCGTTGACGATGGACTTCGCGCCGGTACCGTAGCCCGCCTTGCTGTGGCTCAGCACCTTGCCCGGCTTGAGCAGCCCCACGTCCTGAAGCACCCAGGAGACGAAGTGGGCGCAGCTGCACCCGGGCTTGTCCAGTTTCTTCGTGGCCGCATAGGTGGACTTCGCCACGTAGCCGCCGCCTTTGTAGCGCCACTTGTGCTTGACCATATACTCCGCGATCTCTTTGGCCCGGGCCACAATGGCGTCCTGGAACAGCTTCGCCCAGGTCTTGGGCCCCACGATACCGTCCACGGTCAGGCCCGCCTTGTACTGGTAGCCCTTCACGGCGCTGTCGGTCTTTACGCCCCAGATACCATCCATGGCCAATGTCCACCCGCAGAAGGACAGCAGCGTCTGGAGCTGCTTCACAGCATCGCCCCGGTCACCCTGACGAACCATGGGCCGGGTATAGACCTTGCTGCCGCCGAACGCCCCGGGGGCGAAGTAGGCAACATTGACGTCCACGCTCCCGGAGATGCCGGACACCCTGCCCACGCTGGAATACTGCCAGCCCCAGAGGGTGTGCCTGCTCTTAACGGAGGGCTTGGTCTGCTGCTTCCCGTTGTTGGTGCCGTACCGGGCAATCCAGAAGGGCAGGTCCAGCCTGTCCACGTCCAGGACGTTGCTGTACCAGTCTTGGTTACAGTAGACGCCCACCTGATACCCGGCGGCCTCCAGCACCTTCCGCTCCGCCGCAATGACGGCAGTCAGGGCGGATTTTCCGAGCTTGCGGAGGCTTGCATCCTCCATGTCCAGCCAGACGCCACAGGGCGCTTTCCGGCCTTTCAGCACGGACACAATCGCCTTCGCCTCAGCGGTGGCCGCAGCTGCCGTTTTGGCGTACACATAGCGGTATACGCCCACCGGGATGCCCTGCTTTGCGCAGCCCGCGTAGTTGCGCTCAAAGGCTTTCTCAACGGTGTTGTTCTTCTGTGTGACTTTCAGGATGGCGAATTTTACGCCATCCTTTTTTACTTTCTCCCAGTCAATTACGCCCTGCCATTGGGCGCAGTCGATTCCGAAATATGCCATCTCACTCCACCTCCGGCAGACCCTTCAGGCTAAACAGCAGGGACAGGATGCCCGCCAGTACGGACGCGCTGGCCACGGCCAGCCAGTTCACCTCAGACAGCACTGCCGCCGTGCCAATGGTTGCAATCGCGGTCTGGGCAACCGTCTTAATCGCGCGGACGCCCGCTGCTTTCCACCAGTTCTGATTCATCATTACACCTGCTCCTTCCCGGTGGGCAGCTTCTTCAGCTCCTCCACCATTTTCGTAATTGTGCCGTTGCCACCAAGTGCATGGTATGCGCCATAGCTGTCCAGGATGTTCTCCATGGCGTAGACAGGGACGTATCCCTTCGCCAGATAGTGGGTGCAGTCCCGGATGATTTCCAGCCGCAACAGGCACTTCATGCCGTCATTTACCGCCTGATAGCGGCTCAGGATGGTCTTTTGCTTCCGCCACACTGACGCCAACACGGCGGTCAGCGCGGACGTGCAGACCGTTACAACGACCTGCGGAATGTACTCGATCATGTCAGATCACCTCTAAAACTCTTTCTTTTGTATCCTAGCAGATTTGCCGGGTCATTGACCGGACTATGCCGCACCGAACGCGATCCAGTTGTAGGTGCCGCCCCGCATCCCCTGGGTATTGGTATTGGTTACGCCCCAGTTGAAGGTGCCGCCGTTTGTGGTGCCCTCTGTGCTGGTCCCGGTGGCGAAGGACTTCATGTAGGTCGAGTACGAGCTGCAATAGACCATGTAGGTATTGCCCTCACTGGCCACATAGACCGCTTGAACAAGCCCGGTTGCGCTGATGGAGCCCTTGTAGAACACGAGGTAGGCGATAGACGAAAGCCCTGTCTCGATTGTGCCGATTGTTTGGCCGGACTCTGGTGTGCTGGAGCCGGTGGCCACAGTCAAGCCGCCGCCGCCGGTCTGAATGCCGGAAATCGCGGCGGCCATCTGGTCCAGGGTCATCTCGGTAGTGCCGCCGGTTTTCGCCCGGATTGCGTCAGCGATAGCGGTCAGTTTACTTGCTACACTCATCAGTATGTACCTCCCAGGATTGCGTTCTCCACGTAGGTTTGAATCAGTGCGCCCAGGTCTGTGCTGCCCACGGCTGCCATGTCGGACTTGCTGGCGGTCCAGGACAGCACGCCCGCGCTGCTGACCGCCGGGGTGTAGTAGCCGCCGTCAACTCCGTTGCTGACTGCGCTTGCCTCAGCGACCGCCTGTTCCAGAGCGTTGAGCAGGGCGGCGGTGATGATGTCACCGGATGACCAGGTATGAGGTGTGTATGCCATATGTTTTCACTCCTTTATGCTGCCGTGGCAGTGTCCACAATTGCGGATCCCGCGCGGCCAGTCGTGCTAGTGTCACCGGTGTAGCTTTCGCCAACCGGGTACGATATGTCGAAATCATAAGTCCCGGCAGCACCGTACATAATCCGCAGCCCGCCGCCGGCCCCCACGACAACCCGCATAAGCCGGGTGTAGCTGCTGGTCCAGTAGCCCGCGGTGGTGCCGATGCTGATGCGGGTTTGCGGGGCGGGGACCTTAGAGCTGTCAAGAACGGTGATCAGGTCGCTTACCGTTCCGTCGAGCTTAATTCGGCCATGCACCAGACACCACCCCATTTTCACGGCTACCGTCACATTGCCTTCCGTAACCACACCTCCGTCAAACTCGGTGTAGGTGTCGGTTTCACACGGAGCCCGCACTACGATCGGCGTCTCCGACTGGAAGGTCAGGCCGTTTCCAGTGATACGGACGCCGCCAGCTTCCATCATGATCTCAGCCGTATAAATGTCGCCGTTCACTTTCGTGTAGGTGTTTTTTATCTGTGTCCAGTAGTTGAGGTAGTTGTTCCCCGCAGCGCCCTCTATCTCGAACCCCGTCTTTAATACGCTGGATGCCGCCTCCTGCCCCATGTACATAGGGGTGCCGTCCGGGTCGCTCCAGGTCACGTCGTAAACGTACTCTGACGAAATGTCGATTGACTCACCCCGCAGCTTCAAGCCGCTGATGGTGCCGGTGGCGGTGATGTCCTGGGCAAACAGGCTGTTGACAAACGCCTGGTCAACGTACAATTTCCCGCCGTCAATATAGACCTTCCCCTCTTTGATCAGGGTAAGCCCGTCTATCGTACCCTTTGCCTCCTGGGCTGTCGCCATTGCCTCCTCCACCGACGGCGTCCATTCCGTCACCTTGTCCCCCGCCTCCACCTTGAAGTTGCAGAGGTCAATGGTCGCGGCGCTGTCCGTGGTGATTTTGGCCACATAGCTGTCCGCTGCTTCGCCGATCTGGACCAGCTCCTGGAAGAACACCCAGGCTCCCGTCAGGTCCAGCGCGTTCCCGTCCGCGTCCAGGTCTGCACTGTCGCGGTTGGTCTGCTTGCCGGAGCTGTTTGCCCCGATCGACGCGGTCAGTCCGCAGGCTGCGGACGCCGTCCACCAGAAGGACACGGTCACAACGCCGGGGACGGCGTCTCCCGGGATGGGGGCGGTCCGGGTCAGTGTCCCGCCTGCCGCAGCCTCCCACCGCACCCCGCTGACCGGGTCGGCGCTGCTGTCCGGCTGGCACTCCACTGCGGAAAGGGCGCCCCCGCTGCTCTCCCAGCCGTCCGCGCCCTGGTTGGTGCCGCTGACCAGGTTGCCCTGTACGGACTCCTCCTTCTGGGTGTCCGCCACCCGATAGAGCAGTTCGGACGCACCGTCCGCTTTCTCCGCTTCCTCTTCCAGGTCGTCGGCATCTGATTCCTCTGTGTCCATCGCCGTCCACTCATATGCGGCTGGGTCCGCCGATTCCGCCGCCGACCGGTCCTCATACCGCCCGGTCATCGTGGCCAGCTCTGCATCCTCCGTGATCACAGTTGCGCCGGAGTCGTCCACATACCCCAGCACCGTGTGGACATACTTGTCTCCAATCTTAATTGTCATGTCAATCCCTCACAGCATCGCTATCCATGCCACGCTGGTGTTGCTGTCCCCAACCGCCGTGGACCGGTACAGGCAGACGGTGCAGCCGGTGGCGGAAAGGCTGACCACGCTGGCCCGGACCGCGTCAGGGCGTCCGGTCAGGGGCGTGACTACAACGATCGGGGTGGCGCTGAACGCCTGGGGAAAGGCCACCTGGACGGTCACCGTCTTCCCCCGGTTCCCCTTGGACGGCGCGACCACCCGCCCGCACTGGAGGTTGTTCAGGTGGGCGTCCCCGTTGCTGTCGGACGCCGCGCCGGTAGCCTCCTGGGCCAGCGCCGCCACCTCCGAATTCAGGTTCTCCGCGTTGAGCAGGGTCCCCTCCTGGGTCACCTCTCCCGGGGCGGGTTCCAGATACACGGTGGACGTGTTCCCGCTGGCGTCCGTCATGGTGTACCGGTTCGGGTACTCCACCAATCTGTCTGTAAATGCCATTGCTACCCCCTTGCATAGTGCGTGCCCGCATACACCTGATTGGTGTACAGCGGGTATTTTTCGTTCTCTTCCACCAGGTCGATATACACCCGGACCCGTGCAGTGACCTGCTCAATGGTCTGGATATTCTCCGCAGTCACCCGGGTGTCAATGAGCACATCCCCCAGGTTCGCAGCCGCCGCCAGCTGGGCGGTCCGGGCCGCCACCGCCTTCCAGGCCGCAAGGTCCAGAAAATCATCCTCCGACCACGTGGTTTTCAGGGCGCTGTCCCCTGCCAGCTCGTTCAGGTTCCCGCAGATGCGGTTAAAATCGCTGTACGTCAGCCGCTCCCCGGCAGACCACTCGGTATCAGGCGTGAGCCATGCCATTACGGGTCCTCCTCCCTGTAGGTAATATCTGCGTATGTTCCGCCGCCCGCGTGAGCGAGGGTAATCCCCTCGATGGTGCAGTTCTGTTTTGTACCGTCCTTCCGGACAAAGGTAAAGCGGTCCCGGGGCTGCATCCGGGGGTCGCCCTTCCAGCGGAAGGAGCCGGTGTGGCTGCTGCGCCCGAAGGCGGTTTCCCGCAGCGCGCCCTGGTCCAGGAAGGTCTTGTCGTTGAATTCATACTTGATCTCAACTGCCGCCCCTGGCCGCGCCATGGTCATTTTGATCTGGTCCGGGTCCTCGTCTGCGGTGATTTTGTGGCCGTACAGGGTCAGGGTTCCAGATTTCAGCGCCTTGTACCGCACCCACATGATATTGACCTCTGTGATTTTAGCCAGGGCGCTGTCGCTCACCTTGACATGGGTGTACGCCTCCCGGAAGGTGGTCTTGTAGGTTTTCCCCTTGCTTATTTTTCTGGAGGCAATCTCGAAGTAGCCGTTCCACTTCTTCTTTCGGTTGTACTCCGCCAGCTTCTTCCGGTAGGCGGCCCGCTGTTTTTTGGTCGCCCGTTTCGGCAGCTTTGGCTTGGTCAGCTTCTTTTTCTCCGCCTCCTCAATGGAGGTGTTGGGCGCCGTGATGGTCAGTTTGTTCACCGCCCGGTCGTATTCGTCCACAACCGACCCGCATTCCACTTCCCTGATCTCCCACTTGACTGCGGGCCGCTTCCAGCGGACCACCGGGATACCGGCGTCTATGAATTCCGGCCGGAAATCCGCGCCTGCGCTCTTGCCCAGGTTTGTGGACGCGCTTCCCCGCAGAAGGTTCATAAGGAACGGTACTACGTCCCGCCGGGGCTGCTTCTCCAGGTACAGCAGGCTCCGGGTTCCGGTTTTCGTCACCGCTTTGGGCAGGGCCTCCCGCCTTGCGGAAATGCCCGCGCCTGCGACCACATCCCGGAGCAAGTCATACACGTAGGAGGCGGCGGTGGCGCTGTACAGCGTCCGCAGCTCCGCCGCCATATCCTTCTCCAGCCGATGGGAGGCGTCCACCCCTTTGATGGTGACGATCTTGTCCGCCTGGGCGATCTTCTCCGACAGGTAGAATTTCCGCTGGGGCGACATGTCCCCCTCGTACCCGGCGGAATAGGTCAGGGGCGTGTTGTCACTCAGGGTGCTCAGGAGCTCCTCGATGTCGGATGGCCAGTACACCTGATATTCGATCTCGCTCTCCTTCCAGGTGGGGTTGTCCAGGGACAGGTCGGAGCGCAGGGTCACGGTGCAGGCGGTGATGTTCTCCTCCGTCAGGGCCATCTGGACCCCGGCGCAGATGGACCGCACCAGAATCCGGCCCGTGCTCCCGCTGTCCGGCGTGAAGGTCAGGGTAACGCTCTTCCCGCAAGAGACCATAACGGTCTCCCCCGCCTCAAACGCCACAGTCTCCCCGCCCGCCGCCAGGGTGCCGGAGGCGCTGCCATCTGCCAGCAGGACCGTCAGTGCGCCCACGTCCGCCGCCGCGGTGACCTTCATCGTGAAGCCCTCCTCGGTGTGACCCCGGACGCCGTACTTCCCGGCCTCCTCCGACTGCTCCGCGGCCCCGTACAGGACCCGGCTCCCGTCCAGGGGAATGCCGCCGCCGCTGAAATCCGCCAGCGGCATCATGGACCAGGCAAGGTGATCTTTCCCCAGCGTGTCCCCGTCAGACAGCTTCGCCCCGGTGACCGCCATGGTGAGGGCGGTGGATTTTGCCCCCAGCAGCGTGCCCCGGATGCGCATCGGGTCCCGTATCCGCTTCCCGTTCTGAGTATCAATGGTGGACATTCAGGAATCTCACCCCCACACGCACATCTTTCCACAGCGCATTCCCGTCCGGACCGGTGTGCCGGGTGGCAACAAACACCTTTGTCGACGGGATCACGCTTTCCGTGTGCGTCACCCCGTCCGCGTCGGTAAAAACCAGCGTACACTCACCGCTCATGGCCAGGAGCACATCCAGCTGATATTGCGGAAGAGATCCCCATTCCAGGGTCATCTCGCTGTACCGCCACCCGATCAGGTCGGCGATGGTCTCCCCCAGGCAGGTCGTGTACTCCCCGGCATACACCGCCTCCCGGGCCGGGGAGAAATCGCTGGGACGGTAAAGGTCCGTCCCGTTGATTTGAATTGTGTTAAAGATGCCGATCATTACCCCAGCCTCCGCTTATACGTGTCGTAGGTCTTCACGATCTCCTCCCCCATCTTCGGGCCGTTCGGGTACAGGTATACATCCAGATGTACATCCCCGCTGGGTCCGCCGGAGTTGGCCCGCATCAGCGTCCCTACACCGGAGATAATGCTGTCTGCCATGCGGTCAAACATGACGTTCAGCTTTTCAATGGGCAGGACCGCCTCCGGACCAGCTTCACCGACGCCGATAATAGACGGGTTGTTGAAGATGCCGCCCTCAGCGTTCCAGGTTACATCGAATCCGGTGGGGTACTTGATCTCTTTCCCAAGTATCGTTTTGGACCCAAATGTCAGGGAGAACTTCGGGAGCTTTGGCAGCGACGGCGTTGGGATTTTCAACTTTAGATTGTCAAAAAAGCCCTTAATTTTATCAATGATTCCTTTGATCGTATTTTTGGCTTTCTCGATCGGCGTTGTAATCGCGGTTTTGACTGAGTTAAAGATATCGGATGCTTTGTCCTTGATCGCGTTGAACTTTTCTGTGATATTGGACGCAATCTCCTGCACTTTATTCGACACCGCAGCTTTGATTGTGTCCCAGGTCTGGGACATATTGGAGGAGATCATCGACCCAATATTCTTGATACTGCTCCACAATTCGGAAAAACAGGATGCAATCTCGTCCACCTTGGCCTTGATTGCATTCACAACAGAAATAAATACTTCCCGAACTTTCTCTGTAATCTCGCCCCAATTTTGGATGACAACGATGACAGCCGCGATAACAGCCGCAATTGCCACAACAATCGCAATGATCGGGAACAGTGCAGTATCCAATGCCATAAATGAAACAGCTAACGCAGTAATGACTGGGGCAAGTGCAATTAACACCCCCATCAATCCGCCAAAAATAGCAATAAACTCCTGTATGGGGGTCGGAAGATTTGTAAACCACCCCACTACTGCGGATACCATACTTGCCAACATCGGGAGAATCGTAGTCGCTAAATTTGCCAATACCGCGCCCAGCGGCTCCAGTGCATCTTGTAATTTCCGAATGCCTGCTTCCGCTTCCTGGGAATCGGTCGTGGTGTTGTCGAACATGGTCTGCGCCACGCCATCCACATCCTGATACGTGTCTCCCACACTGGTCAGGGCCTCGATGGCCTTCATGCTGCCGTCCTCGGCCATGGTGCCAAAGGCGGTGGCGGCCATGTTGGCCTTCTGCTGCTGGTTGTCGCAGCGCTGAATGTCCGCCACAATGGAGTCGGTCACGTCCTTCTGGGTTGCCTTACCCTGCTGCCATGCCGCAAACATCTCCTGCGTCTTCTCAGAGTACTGGCCGATGCCATCGGCGATGGACCCGTCCTCCAGCCTGGTAGACACCTCGTTGATAGCGTCGTTCACCTTGTCCAGGTTATAGGCGCCGCCATCCAGGCCGTTGTTGAGCAGCTGGAAATAGTCCTGGGCGGAATACCCGGCGTCCTTGAAGGTTCCTGCGTACTCGGACAGGTTATCCCCTAGCTCGTTGGTTTTATCTAAGCCATTCTGGGTGCCCTTGACCACCAGGTCCATGGCCTCCTGGGCGCTCATGCCGTACTGGGTCATGAGGGAGTTTACGCCCCGCAGGGTCTCGCTCATGTCCACACCGTAGGTCTCCTCCAGGGTAAGGGCCTGCTTGGTCAGATTGGTCAGAGTGACCTCATCCAGGTCCCCAAGGTTCTGCTTCACCAGCAGCACCGCGTTGGACACGCTGTCGATGCTGTCGCTCACGCCACCCTCATAGACGGACTTGATCACGCGGGCCGTCCGCTCCGCCTCTTCGTCGGTTTCGTTAAAGTAGGCGCTGACCCTGGTGGTCGCGCCCTCGATGGAGGCGTGGGTCTCCAGGGCGCTATGTGCCAGGTCTTGGATCTTGTCGCCCACGTCGGAGAGCTGCTTCGTCACCTCCAGGGCGGAGATCCTCTTTGTGGCCTCCGCCGTATCCGCCGCCGCGTCCCCAGCCTTGCGCAGGTCGGCGATCAAATTCCGCACCGCCGCGCCGTCGTCCACCGTGTCCAGGGCGCCAGACACTTTCTTCAGTGCGGTTTCCGTTTTCCCAGCTCCATCCTCCAGAGACTTCAACTTGTTTTCTGTCTCAATGATCTCCCGCTGTAAAGCATCGTATTTTTTCGGTGAGATTGGACTCCCGAACTCCGCGTCTACGTCCTTTGCCTGTTGCTTCAGGTCCTTCAGATCATTTTCGGTGTTTATGATCTCCGCTTGCAGGGCGTCGTACTTCTCCTTTGAGATTTTTCCGGACGCAAGCTCGCTGTCGGCATTTTTCGCCTCTTCCTTCAGGCCGTCCAGTTTTTCTTTTGTCTTGTCAATCTGTTCCTGAATTGGGTCATATTTTGCTTTCCAAGCGTCGTAGTTTTTCACGCTTTTGGAAACCTGTTCGTTGGCCTGCTTCAAGCTCTCCAACTTTTCCTTTGTGGATTGGGTCTCCTGAGCTAACAGCTTTTGCTTTTGCGCCAGCAGCGTGGTGTTTTTGGGGTCCAACTTCAGCAGGCGCTCCACGTCCTTCAGTTGGGACTGCGTATCATTGATGGTGCTGTTTACACCCTTTAGCGCTTTGTCAAGGCCGGTGGCGTTGCCGCCAATCTCAATTGTGATTCCCTTGATTCTGCTCCTAGGCATGGACTCACCTCCCTAGAAATTGTCAAAGTCCTCCTGCGTTGCAATGGTATCGTATTCCGCCGTATCGTTTGATTTTTCAGCCCACATATCAGTCACAATGCCGATTGTGAGCAGGTCAAGGTCATGAATCGGGATACCGATCTCCGTGCAGCGCAGGAGGAATAATGGCGTTGTCATTTCTCGATCTGTTTGAGCAAGTTTTTTTTTGACTCTACCTGCGTTGCCATGTTGTCGCCCCACAGCTTCAGAAGCTCCGGCAGGACCTCATAGATAGAGAACATGTCAAATCGGTCAAGCCACTCGTCAATGGTATCCGGGATGCCGCTGTCTGCGTGGTACGCCATGATATACGCCACGTTCTCGAAGATTTCAAGGTCCTCGATCGGAATCTCCGCGTCGTCCTGGCCATCCCGGCCAATGATGGAGCTTGTTTTTTTGGCATACGCCGCTTTCAAGCTGTTCAGGTCCTTAAAAATGTCGCGCTTGAATTTTGCCCGGTACAGGCGGGGCACTGTCGCAGACGAGCGAAAGCGCACCTCCTGACCGCTGATCTTCAACGTTCTTTCGATCACAGTCCGTTACCTCCGTCAGGAGCCTTCAGTTACAGCAGTCGGTTCGTGGACAGACTCATACCAGCTGTCGTATACGGAAGTTGTGGTTTCATCGCCAGTCTTGCTCTTGACGAGTCCATCAGAGCGCGGATCGGCTGTAATGGTGAGTTTTTCAGTGACCGGCTTTTTGGACCCCTCAGTAGTGCTGGACTCAATGGACGGCCTTTCGGCAGAGCAGCAATACAGTACATGCCGGATGCACTTGCTATCGCCTTCAAACTCAAACAGCAGCGCAAATTTATTGGGTTCCGCAGAATTCGCCTTCTCAACGAGCACCTTCGCCCCGTCAAGCGTTTCGTTCAGGATGTCCGTGCGGAAGGCGTCCGGCACAAGTGCCATCTCCAGCTCTCCGCTATAGCCGTTATTGGCAATCGCGCGATAGTATACCACGCCATCCGCGTAAAACGGCTCGTTGCTGCTCTCTGCACTCAGGCTCATGCTGACCGCACCTGGGATTGCTGCAGGGTCTTCATAAGTGTAAGTGGTCGTGCCATTCGCAGTTGTTGCGGTCATCTTCGCATAGTGCACGTTTTTCAGATTAAATTTTACCTTATTGGGCATGGTTAAACCTCCATTTCAAAAGCGTACAGCACCTCATAGAGCCGTTCGCTTTCAATCCATGTTTCTTCTTTTTGGTAGCAGATGCCAGCACCATCAAGCGCGGCCTCAAGCGCCTGCTCTGTTGCTGGTTCCTTGACGTCTGTGTACAGCTCAACATGTACCTCGTCAATGCGCTTATACACTTGGTTGTCCGCGAAAAAATTATCACTTCCGCTCACCAGGTAGCAGATGAACGGAGGGTCAGGTGCTTCCCCTTCTGCAAAATGGTGGTATGCGAAGGGTATGCGGAGATCAGACAGCAGTGTGACAATTCTATCCATTTCTTAGTCCCCTCCTCAACTCTTGTTCAAGTACTTCTATACCGTGTTCCTCTGCCGCTTTCAGGTGAGGACGTGCAGACGTACGACCGCCGCCCCTGTTCGCGTGACCGAACTCGAGGAGGTGCGCAATCTGGTAGCGGTCCTTAGAGTAGACCGTTGCCGATACAGCCTTAGTGCCTCGGTGCTCCGTCTTTACCGCCCAGCTTTTTGCATAGTCGCCTGTTCGCTTTGGCGCGGTTGCCGCAATCTGCTTTTTAGTTTCGTTTGCCGCTTTCCGCACAGCTTTGTCGAGCTCTTCCTGTGCTTCAAGGGCGTACTCTTCCAGCATACGGCTAATTTCGTAGCCCAACTTCCCAGGGGTGATGCTAATTGACATTTACTTCACCTTCTCCGTTCTCAGCTTGAGAGATTCGTTTCTGTACTGCACGTTGTCCACGCTTGAGATATTGTAGGCGTCGCCGCGGAACAGCACCCGGAAGCCTTTACTCGAAAGCGCCGCAAGCTGGTTGGAGTAGCGCAGTACAAACTGCACCGTCTCCTCTGCCTTCACCTGCGCCGCCGCCCAGTATTCAGACCCGGACAGCATATTCACGTATGCGAACCCGCGCCAGAATGTGGTCCATGTCGTGGTGCGGTTCCCGATAGAATCAACAGAAACTGTACCTTGTTCGATAGTGATCTTCTCGCGATAGGCACCAGAATTCATAGCGTCACCCCAACATGTTAGTGCAGTACATGCCGAGAATCGTATCAACGACCCGGTTCACGTTACTCTTGTCAACGGTCATCTGCCTGTTGTCAAACATGTCGGACACGAGGACCAGCACCGCAAGGGTGAGGTCCTCATGTTCGTCAATCTCGCTGGCAGAAAGACCGGTATACGTTTTTACGTAGCTGACCGCGGCAGCGTGCGCCGTCTCAAGGAACAGCGCGTCCTCTTCCGACAGATAGTCATAGTCGATGCGGACACAACTGCACAGGTCAACCATGCCGATCTCACTGACCTTCACCTAGGCAACCTCCTATCAGGTATCAGTAGAACCGCATGCCGCGCAGGCGATCTTCTGCCCGTTCTCGATCTTTGCGTCCATCTCACCCCAACCAACGATGCCGATGGCGTGCTGGGCGGCGTACAGTTCGTTCAGAATCTGAATCTCGGTCGGCTCCGCTTCCTTGACCGCAAGGCCGGAGAAATCGCCGTACATAATTGCCAGATTGCCTGCGGTGCCCAGCGCAGGCGCGTTCTCAGACAGGTATACCGGCTTTCCGAGGAGCGTATAGTTTGCAGGATTGGTAAAGTCACGCTGGAGCAGGTAGTTGCCCTGACCGTCCTTCAGCTTTCTGATTGCGGTTCTGGTAGACTTCGCCATAACCCAGAGCGCTCCCGCCTGATACACATCAGGGATCATCTCCTGGAGGGAGATCAGCTCGTCAGAGGTGACGCTGGACTTCTTCGCCAGGGTCAGCTTCATGTTGGTGCTGTCATAGCTGCCTGCCACACCGGAGATTTTGCTTGTGGTGCCATTGATGAGCTCCTTGTCAATCCACTTCGCCACCTTGTCAGCCATGTGGTTGATAACCCACTGGGTCAAATTGAAATCGCTGTTGTTCAGCAGGCTTCTGCTGATCTTGGTCAGGGCGCCGTACAGATAGCCGGTCAGCTGAATAGTTGCGAATTTGCTGCTGTGGCTCTCCAGGTCGGTGAACTCGGTGGCGTATGCCACGGTGATGTCATCCGTAGAACTGTCGGCATAGGGAATGTTCAGGGTTCCCTTCCCGGGGTACTTTGTCGCCTTTGCGTACAGCGGAGACAGCTCGGTCACTTTCTCAATGATCTTGTTCGCAATCGTTTCAGGAATGACCGCGCCATTGTCTCCCTTTGTCAGCTGAGTGGCGGCGTTGGTCACGCCGGTCACGCTGTTTCGGATGTAGTTGGCAAATACCTTTACATCGGTGGAAAACTGATCTTCCGGTCTCGGATTTCTGTTGTCCGGTTTCGGTTTCAGCGGGGAGTAATTGCCCATGCGCTCCTCCGCCTTCGCAGTTTCATCGATACGGGCGATCTCCGCCTCACAATTTGCAAAGTCGGTCTGTTCCTCATTGGTCAGAGCGCGATTTTCCGCTTTCGCCTTGTTGACGAGCGATTCCATTTTCTCAACGGCAGCGTTGCGCTGCTCCATCAATTCTTTTCTCATATTCATTCTCCTTTTGCTTTTTTGATTTTTTCTTCGTACTCAGAATAGTTCACCGGCGTCGGCTCACGTTCGGCAAGCGCTTTCGGTGTATGGCGGTACCGGTCGAAGAATGCACTTGCGCACGCCGCGACCTGCTTTTCTTCGTCGATCAACTCCACGTCGAACGCCGCCGCAATGTCTTCCGCTCCCAGCCACGACTCAGCGTCGATCATTGCCTGTACTTCCGCCTGCTCCACTTTGGCGCGTTCCATGTAGATGGGCATCATGACGTTCTGTTCAATGCTGTCCAGCGCCTCGATTTCGTGCCGCAGGTCATTTGCGTTGCCGAAACACATGGACAATGGTTTGTGGACCATCATCACGCTGTTCCGGTATACCTTCACAGAGTCCGCAGCCAGCACAAGCCAGGAGGCCGCGCTCGCAGCCAGGCCGTCCACATACGCATCAACCTTCACTCCGCGATTTTGGGCACGCTTCAACATGCTAACCATGGTCGAAGCTGCGAAGACGGAACCGCCGCCGCTGTTTACGTACATGGCCAGCGTCTGACCGGGCATCATACCATCCAGAGCATCACGAAAATCCTTCAGGTCCGTGTCGCACTCGCTCACTTCTCCGCTCCACCAGTCTGGCCGCTTCTCCCCGACAATATCGCCGTAAATAAACAGCTCCCTCCCGGCTTCGCTCTGATTTTTGAATTCGTAGAACACTATTCATCCCCTCCTTCCGGCTCGGGTTTTCTTGCGCCGATCTGTTGCAGGCCCACCTTTTCGCCGGTGTTCGGCACATAGTACGTCCCGCTCTTCGTGTCGAGCAGGACGGCGCCTAGCCCAACGTTAATGGTGTCCAGCCCTTCTACCGCGTCCAGGTTTTCGCGGTATCTGACTTCGTTTCCAGTAATCCAATGGCTTTCCAGCGCAATTTTGTACGCCTCATAGCGGGACTTCATGTCGATTTTTGTTATTTCGGAGGTGTCCGCCGCCCAAAAGAACTCCTTTTTCTCAGTCTCCAACAGCAAATCCCGGTTCAGCGCCGTTTCAATGGCCCGTACAATCGGCAGAACACCGAACTTGAAATACTTTTCATCATCGTCATAAATGCCGAAAATGGAGTTGATTTCATTGTTCAGGGTGATTTTTGATTGATTCAGCTGCATTTCGAGGCTATTATTGCTGGATTCCTGAAAATCCAGCCCGTTGTTCAAGATCAGCACCCCATCCCCGTCCGCCGTGTTGAACTTTTTCCACCCGGCGCGCAGTTTGTCAAACTGCTCTTTCGTAAGGACCTTGGGCGACTTGATAAACCCCTTCTTGTTTCCTCCCGTTTTTACCATTTTGATTTGGTATTTCAGCATCTCCACAGCCGTTCGCATGGCAATGTTCACCTCTGCGATCAGGCTTTCCCCGCTGGCCCCATCCTTCGTTGATCGGATGACTTTCAAGAAGTCGAATGGCTCGAACATCCGCCCATCAACAGAGATTACATAGCGCTTAAAAATGGGGTCACTGTTGATCTTGATCGCCACCCGGCTTTCATCAACATAGTGAATGGATTTCACCTGATTCAAGTTTTTATTGATATAGGCATATCCACCCTTCCCTAGCAGATAATCCTGCACCAACTGCTTCTTGAATTGGTAGCCGTCCATGGTATCCCCGGTATCATCGTTGAGCAGCATTACCCGGGCGTCCTCCACGGCCTCCACCACTTTTTTACCATCTGCGTTTTTATGCTCACGATAAAGCCTGAATGGCATTACAGCTACGGTATTGCACACTTTTTCCACTGCGGCCGCAACGGCAGGAACGGAAAGCGCCTGCTGTTTTGTAATGGATTCTCCGCTGAGAATCGCGCTCAACAGCACGTCTTCTACCGCGCTTTCGTCAGCCGTTGTTTCGTTTCTGGGTTCAGCCCTAGACCTGAAAGGCCACTTCATAAATACCACCCCTCATATTTGAACAACAAATCCACCGGAACCGTACAACATGTCCTGCTGGAGCAGGTAAATGGCATTGATGAGCGCCACAACCATGTCAACCTTTCCCGTGGATTTCTTCTTATTGACGTATTTATTTAAGTTAGTATCTTCCGTGCATCTGGCATTTTGAAAGTTGATTTCCAACATTCGGTTAGCGTCATACCGGAAGTTTCCGGCCAAAATGCACTCTTTGAGCAGCTTGGTAGGCATGTGCAGAACGGAGGAATGCTGTTTGATCTCAACACATTCCATGCCGGCAGACTCCAATTTTTGGACCGTGCTGATCGCGTTCCAGCGGTCATAACCGACCTGTTGAACGTCCACACCAAACCTTTCGGAAAGCTCCATGATATAGCGCTCCACCTCAGCATAATCAATCACATCCCCGCCACAAGCGATGCAAACGCCTTCTGACACCATTCTGCGGTAGTCCACTTTCTCCTTTGCACGTTTGACCTCCAGTTTGTCAGACGGTATGAACCCCATAACATTCGCTACAATCGTCTCTCCGTCCAAAGTGGCCATCGCTACGGCAGTGTTGTCCTCCGTCTGCGATAGGTCGAAGCCAACCCACACACGCCTTCCGCGCCACCACTCCGCATCAGGAGCGCGGGAACAGCTCTTTACCTTCTGGACATCCACGAAGCCCTGAACGCCTAGACCCTTGTAAAGAATGTTCATGTGCTTGCACAGGAAGTTTTCCCGCTTATTTTCGTATAGAATAGCAATGGCACGCTTTTTCCGAAGCTCGTCCATGATATAGTCATGGGCCAGCGCAACCGGGTTGCTCTGGTACAGCATTCTATCATCAGTCTGCCAGGTATCGCCCGCTCTCAGTTCCTCATCCGGCTCATACAGTAGGGAGAAAGTACGCCTATCCTCCAGAAGGCCGTCGAGCGTCTTCTTCGCTATGTCAATTTCGTCAATCATGACATTATCGTCGTTCGGGTACTGAGTGCTGATAACTATGCCCAGCTTACTCCGGATAGTGATCTGAGACGAGCGCATCGCTTCCACCGGGTAGGCATCCAGCGCCCCGGCTTCATCCGCCAGAAAGGCGTTGGCAAGCTTGCCATCCATGCCGTCCCTGGAGTAGGCCAACGGCGTATACTCGTTGTCGTTAAGTAGGCACCTGATCTGCGAGCGCAGCAGCTTGAAAGCCGGACTGACCTCATCACATAGAAGCGGCGAAACCTTGATAATCTTCCGTATTGCGTTCTTTAACTCAGACGAAAGCGCCAAATCAGGGGCAACCGAAAAGAACCGCGAAAAACGCGGCTCTGTCAGCATCAGCAAGATAAATATTACGGCGGAGTTGAACGTTTTGAAATTCTTTCGCGCGATCTCTAGCACAGCAGTCGTATAGAATCGTACACCGGTGTCCTCGCGAGACTTCGTGCAGAGGGTAGCAACGACAAATAGCCAGGCATAATCTTCAAGGCCGTCATAGACGGAACACATCAAGTCAGGGTGAACCATCACTTTCAGAAGTTTGCAGATTTTACTATATGCCTTTTCACTGACAACCGCGTCTGCATCATCTCCGTCTGCGATGCGAATCCAGTCCGTAGCCTGCTTCTTGACGTACTTAGGGACTACTCCGCTTTCATCGTCCCGGCACCAAAGAGCATATTTATATGCCTTCCCGTTTTTAATGTCACTCATTGGCATCAGCCAGTATATCAATCAGCGCGTTCCCGCTATCTCCGGGCTGCTTCGGAACAGATCGAAGAGCGGACGCAATGGTCAATAGGTTTTCTTTCTCAATCTGTAGCATCATCCCGCGCTTTTCCTGGACACGCTTGTCGATGTCGAGCACCTGTTTCTGGAGCTTTGTCACAAGTGTGAAATATTCTCCTGCCACGTGGAACTCATCCTTTCGGTCTGCCAAATCTACGATCTGATCCTCCAGTGCGGCACACTGACGTTGGAAGCGGACCACCTCAGAGTGCAGAGCACAGTAACGATTGATCGAGTTAGCGTATAAATCGTCATTCTTTCCGATTTCCCGCAGCAGCTTTGACACCCGCATAAATTCCGCGTGAGCTACCGCGTCCGCTTTTGTTTCGGGGAACTCACGTAGCTTCTTACCGGTGAGAAGCTCCTCTTCTCCGCGTTCCCTCATCGCCAGTTCTTTCTTTGTTCGGTGGCTTCTACCCTCTGCCCTAAGCACAGCCACAGGCTTTGACGGCCTAGCCATATTGATTCACCTCCAAACGTTGCGGATATACGCTTGTTTGACCATAAAACAACACTTTTCATTCCATTTTGGGACAAAATTATCTAAATAGAGGCATCTTCGGTGTAGGAGTGCCCTCCACTTTTTACCACCCACCCCCGGGGGGATACCTTCTCGCCTTCTCTTCCTGTTCCTCTATCACTCTCAGCACATCGGCCAGCGGTATCTCTCCGCTCTCTGCCATCTCGTGGTGCAGTCCGCATACAGTGAGCAGGTTATCATCATCAAGGCAGCGATCATAATCCTCTTCAAGACTCACGGCATGATGCACCGACAGTCCGTCATAGGTGAGCTGGGCAATCGTACCTGGCATATTCCTCAGGCACAGCTGGCACAGGTTGTTATCTCTCTGCCGTATCTGTTCCCGCTTCCTCTGCCACGCTGAACCCCATCGGAATCTATCCACAGTGCCGCCTTTCTTCCCGCAGTTATTCCTACGTGCTGGCTTGCACCCACAGTCATACCTACTGTCGTGGATACGCCCGCAATAGCTGCACGACCTAAGCACGATGCACCGCACCTGTCCTGTTCCATTCGGAATACACTTCGCACGTCAGCGTAACGCAAACGCGCGGAACACTTCCTGTCGCCTTATCCAGTACACACAGCTCTGCGTGGAGGTTTGCAAATAAAATGCTGTTTGGCTTGTTCACGATTCCGATCTTTGTCTCGTCATCAAACTTATTCAGCACAGTTTTTAACTCACCTACCGTCATATTCAAACACCTCAATTTGGCTATAAAAATAGCGCACCCCGCAAATAATTGCAGTTTGCACCAACTTTTTTCTTGTTTTCTATTGACAAACACGTGTATACGTATTACAATATCATTGTAAGGAGGACAACGAATGAGAGATAAAGACCTGCTAAAACTTATGAAGAAAAACGGTTGGACGGTGGTTCGAATCCAAGGCAGCCACCACATACTACAAAAAGGAAGTCAAATCGAAACACTTCCCATTCACGGGAAAGATGTACCGACTGGCTTGTTAAACGCAATCCTAAAGAGGACGGGGCTGAAATAGCCCCTCCCCTTTGGCATACAAGGAGGATTACCATGACTGTTATCTATCCCGCAATTTTTCATCGAGAAGGCGATGCATACTGGGTAGAGTTTCCCGACCTGGAAGGTTGCAATACGTTCGGAGATTCCATTTCTGCTACGCTTGAAAGCGCCAGAGAAGCGCTGTCCGGTTATTGTGCCGTTTTATTGGAGCAAGGAAAAACTCTTCCAACGCCTTCCGACATCACTACCATCCAAGTTCCGGCAAACTCCTTCGCTTCTCTTGTTGATACAAAGCCCGCTGATTACAGAAAAGCCGTAAAAAAGACGCTGACTATTCCAGCGTGGCTTAACACCGTTGCAGAAGAAGCACACGCACCATACTCCAAAATTCTTCAAGACGCCTTGGAGCGCTATCTTGGTATCGCAGAATAACCTCATTCGTTTTTTGCGCCGATCTATATGGTCGGCGCTTTTATTTTGCTTGATATAAAAATGACCCGGCGCGTCGGCGTCAGATCATTCCAGTTCATAATAAGCCCCGCGGATTTACCGCAGCTCTAATCGTGAGCCCGTTTTATACCGCGGGGAAAGTTAAGCCCGCTGGATTGTCCTGCGCCTGTACAGCGCCATATACTTCGGCAGCGCAGCTTCCAGCGGTCCCGCACTTAACGGCAGCGGGCCTCCGCTTTGCGCCCGTCTCCGGGCCGTTCTTGGTACCAATGATCAAAACTAAAGTAACGTCAGCAACGTCACTTTTACAAAAGCACAGCTTTTTGGTGCCTGGTGCCTGTGGCCGGACTCGAACCGGCGACATACTTCCTGGCGCAGCGCTCTACCGACTGAGCTACACAAGCATACTGGGCAACCAGAATTGCACTGGCGGTGCTGCAACACTGCCCCTTTTACGCCCGGGGCATATAGGAAAGGGAGGAAACGTCAAGAGAGAAAACGCCTCTCGGTGCCGATGGCAGGACTTGCACCTGCGCCACAAAGCACGCCCTGATGCGTTGACTGGACGAATCATTCTGTGCCTTGCGTATCGTCAATGTGCCACGGAGACGACACCCCGCCGCTCTGCTTCTGAGCTACACCGGCATATCTGCGGGAGACCGGCAAGCCAGTCCCCCGCCTGTAGAGGAGGTGCACAATGGAAGAATTACGTATCCCCGCTGCCTTTGGCATGATACCATTTTAGCACGGATTTACCCCGAAAAAGTAACATGTTTTTTAAAATTTCAAAAAACTCACCATTTTCTCATGGTACCGCAACACGTTCCTCCGGTCAATACCGATTTTTCACCTCTGACCTCGGAATCTTGCCCAGATAAAACGCTACAAGACGGATAAACTCCGCATTGTATCGCTTCGCCTGCTGCTCCGAATATCCGATCTCCATCGCCGCGCCGTAAAGCCTGTGAGACTTTCTCCAGTACACCAGGTCAATGATCGCAAGCCTTGCCTCCCCGGTTGGCTTTCTGGCCGTTTCGCGTATGGCGGCATCCACAGCCTCAATTTCCGCCGTTTCTCTCCGGGATAGTCTCTTTACTGCCAACGACTCCAACGCCCGTCCTGTGCCGCCCTGTGGCGTCAGGGGGCCGTATTGAGCTGTTGCGGCTGCCGGAAGCTGATCCCGCATTGCCTCTTTCAGCTCCGGGTACTGCTCGATCAGCCTCTTGACGTCGTTCCACCATGGGTACTCACGGCTACTCATTCCACAATGCTGTCCAGCTCTGCGCCGCAGGCCGCATACCCGGCAATATCAACCCAGTTGTCCAGCTTTGCCGCCCCCGTCGCGGTCCGGGCAATTTTCAGCAGCGACATCATAGCAGCCACGTCGCGACCGCTGACGATGATGTCAGCGCCGGGATTGGCGGCGCAAATGTACGTGGTCCAAAAACAGGCAATCGCTTCCAGGCTCCGCTCTGGGCTCCCATACTGGTCCTGCCGGTCCTCCGTCACGGTTTTAATGGCGGCTTCCAAAAGTTCTTTTCTGGTCATATGACATCCCACCCTTTTCTAGTCATGAGCATCCAAGCATCTCCGCGGTGATCGGATTACCCGGAGGGACAGGCGGTTCCCCGCTCCTCTTCCAGTTAGGGGGCACGCAAAGCCGCCGCGCTCTACCTTTTTGCACTGTACCCCTGGTAACACCTAGCGCCCGCGCGATCTCAACGTCGTTATATCCCGCGTTATACAGACGGCAAAACTCCGCCACAGAAAAATTCTCAGGCTTCCAGACCGCCCCGCGTTTTCGCGTTCGCTTTGGCCTATCCTCCGTCAGCTCATCAACCGGCGGGCTGACAACCGCGCCTCTGATCTCCGGCCTTCCCGCCGCCTCCCACTGCTGCGCCCGCCATTGGCCATAGGTCAGCCCCGCTTCTCTCGCTGCGGCGGCGTCACGGTCCAGCTGCGTCTTTTTACGCCGTCTCATTTCGTCCTCCGTTTCCCGATCGGCTTTGGCGGAACGACCATCGGATAACGCTCCGCGAATGGGATCAGCTCATCTCCAAAGATATAGGCAAGCCGCCTGTCCAGCGTTGCGATCAAATAGTCTCTTTCAGGGCCGTTGTTGCAAACCCCATAGACCTCCTGCGACTGTTTGTTCCAAGCATCCAGAATCTTTGCAATCCGCTGTTTACCCATGACGTCACTCCCCATGACCTCCGGATCGTTCAGAACGATTGCCAGCGCATCCGCGTCACACTGGCGCGTGATTTCCTTTGCTGCATTGATCTCCATATTCCGGACACGGATGAAATCTTTATTCACTTTCTCTCCCTCCTGATTTTGGCCTCACGGAGTAGGGATTGCACATCTGCCGCTCCCCACAGATTGCGCACGTGGTCTTTTTCATTCCCGTCGCCAGGAGCTTCACAGAATATCCATCCTCAGCCAGCTCCGCACACTGCCCGCAGAGCATGTATGCGTTTTTCATCACAATCCACCCCCCCCTACAGCCGCAAATACCACTCAAGCGTCTGGACGGCGCTTTCCCATCCCCGACACACCGTTGCAAAATTGCCGGACTCCATCAGCCGATCCATCCACCAGCTCTGTTCTGGCCGGACGCGCCCCCGTTCCGTCTTCATCTCGATGTACAGGGCGTGAAACCGGTCCCGTGCCACCGGCAGGCACAAATCCGGCACACCGCTTTTCACCCCCTGCTGTTTCAGGTGCTTTGCCTCCACCGCATCACGGCTTCCGCCATTCGGGATATGATAGAGCAATGCCAGTTCAGGGAATCTGCTCCGAATACCAGGCTGCCTGGACCAGTCGAACACTGCTTTTTGGTGCTGTGCCTCCGTCATGCTGTCACCTTCCTTCTCCTCTTTCCGCTGAACAGACGATTCAAGACCATACTCGCCTGCATTTTAGTCAGCCCATCAGATTCCAGGCTGGGAAACGCCCGCTCAATAAGCTCCAGCTGTTTTTCGCTTGCCGGAGCCTTCCCCCAACGCTTCACTTCTTTCAGATCCCAGAGGTACCGCTGTTCGCCGTACTGCTCTGCCAGGACCATATAAGCCCGATCCAACGCTGCCTGCATGGGCACATGCTCTCCGTTAAGCAGAACATTGCCAAGCGCATCTGGCGGTGGGATTCGCATCCGCCGCTGAGCCAGCAGGGAGCATACCAATTCCCCGTCCGGCATCTGAAACCAGTTCACGTTGTGGGTCTGGTACTTCTGTTCTCTGGCCCACAGGTCCACGATTTCCACGTTCCGGATCCAGCTTTCCGGACAGTCGCCGGCACGGGCCGCCTTTTCGGGCAATTCAAACAGCAGCCCTTCCACCTGCTCCTGCCGCTTCGCCGGCACACTGCTCAGGCTGACCCCCAGAAGCGAAGGGGCGGTGCAGAGATTTGCGCGGCCCGTCACACCAACGCAGTCAATCAGATTGAGCCGTTCCTTCTCCGGGTGCAGCCGCAACCCACGGCCCACCATCTGAGCATACAGGCTGTCCGACTGCGTGGGCCGCGCGATAATCACCGTTTCCACCAGCGGAATATCTGTTCCCTCCGTGAATACCATGCAGTTGACCAGGCAGGGGATTTCCCGGCGTGTGAATGCTGCAATGATTTCCCCTCGTTCCTTCGTCTCCCCGGTCACCGCCACGGCTCCCGGGATACGCTCTGCGATCTCACGGCACTGCTGCACGCTGGCGGCAAAAATCAGGGTTGCACCCGCAGCCAATTCACGGTAACATTGAGCTATGGCGTCCGCCGTGCCTTCCATCGCCTCTGCCAATTCTCCCGGAGCGTAATCTCCGTTCCTGGTGTGCACTGCCGATAGATCGTACCCGATATTCACCCGTCGGCAGAAGATGTCGCACAGCCAGTTATGTTCAATCGCCCATCTCAGATCCCGCTGAAAAATGATCTCCTGAAAGACATCGTCCAGCCGTACGCTGTCGCTCCGGTTTGGCGTCGCAGTGAACCCAATCAGCTTCCGTGGATGGAAGTGGTCAAAAATCCGCCGATAAGTACGCGCTGCCGCATGGTGAGCCTCGTCGCAGATAATCAAGTCAAAGGCGTCTGGAGCATAACGCTCTACCCTCCGTGTCAGCGTTGCCACTGACGCGCTGACCACTTCCGCCATAGGCGGCGCACACTCCTTCGCCATCTCTACACCAGTCAGGCAGTCAAAGTATTTTAGCGGTTGCCGTACCAGCTCCTCCCGATGGGACAGGATGAGCATTCTCCCCCGCCTGGGAATGTTGGCAAAGGTGACGGTCTTGCCCAGGCCGGTTGCCATCTGAACCAGGTACCGTCCCGGCGGCCGTGCTTCGATCTCGTCAATACATGCCTGCTGGTAATCTCTCAGCTCCATGTGTTCTCTCCATCCCCGCATCCGCGTCGCAGCGCATCCTCTACCAGACTGAGAATCACTTTGCAGTCCGCGTAGGTACACTGCGTCCTGCTGTCCGTGATGATGTTCAGGACCTTACTCGCCGTTTTCAGCATCGCGGCCAGCTTATATGGCGGCACATAGTATCCCATCCGCTCTGTCAGTGCGGCCGCCTCTTCCGCCATAGTCGGCAGGCGTTTTTCCATATAAATCCTCCTCCCTCCTACGTGTGACTTTGTGGGACATATCTTTTCAAAAGTCACACACGAAAAAACGTTGGTATTCCAACACTTTCTTGGCACGTGTGGGAAATGTGGGAATGTGGGACTTTTTTTTGACGTATTTTTTCGCCGTGAAAATGTATGGAAATAGTGATGACTTTTTCATTTACTCTATATAGGTGTGTATCTGTTTTCCGCCCCACAAGTCCCACATTCCCACATTGTTCGCAACGCATAGTCATATGTTCTCCTGTAGTGGCTCGACATCCTCCCCAGTGTCGTCGTACCACATTTGCGGCAGTTTTAGCCAAATGCATTCTGTCACTGTTTTGCCGAGGCGCTTCGGCTTTGTGAATCCTTTTTCTCTGACGAATATGAGCCCAGCGCTGCGCAAGTAGGACAACAGTGACTTCGGGCTGAATCCGGCGGCCTTCACCGCGTCGTCAAATACTTTCCGGATAATATAGGCAGTGTTCCCGTCGATATCTCCGTAGATTTCGCCCTGGGTAAAGGTGCCGTCAAACCGGTTCGCGTTCTGGCTTACCCAGTCACAGAGCCACTCATAGCCCCGCTTCCCGGCACTGACAGACTCCTTGGTGGCCAGGTACTTCCCGATCTCCTCGACGGTAATAGGCTGTTCTTCGCCGTCAAAAATCCACCGGCAAGCCAGCTCGTCCGCGGCTACGACCAACGCCGCGGACGCCGCCTGTTTCTCCGTAGTGTTGCCCCGGGAAAGCGCGCGAATCAGGGCGCCCACCCGGGCCTTGACGTCCTCAACCGTGTCTGGATCGCCGTACAGTTCTTGCACGAATGTGTAACCGGCAAAGCCGTAGTTTTCGCGCATGGTTGTCGCCAGGGAGTTGCCGCTGTCCGCCGTCACGACGGGGTTGACCGCTTCCACTTCCACGCTGATTACCCGGTTCACAGCGCCCGCGCCCGCATGCTGATCTACAATAGGGCTTTCGCCGCTGGTAATGATACAATTGGCCCATCTGGGTGTCATATCCACGCCGCCGTTGCGGTTTCCCCGAGTGCGTCCCACGCCCTGAGCCAGCTTATACACGTCAAAATTCAGGTTGCCGCGCCCGTCCCGGGACAGCTGCAGCTCATCCAGGATCAGCGGCAAATTGTTCAAAAAAGCCGCTGTTTTTTCATGGCCTACCACTGTCCCGTTGAATGTTTGAATGTACTCGCCTATGGCCGGATTGCCCCAGACAGACGCCGCCAGCATCAAGCCGACCGTCTTGCCTGTGCCGGAGTCGATCCCCCAAACGTGGCAGAAGAACGGCAGGGCGCCCATGGGCTCCACCAGCGCGGAGGCGAAGGACGCGGCCAGCAGGATCTTAGCCGCGTCGCTGTGCCGCCGCATATACTGCGCCGCGCTCAGCCAGGACGAAACCAGGCCGCGGGATTGGACCGCACGGAACATATGCCGGAAGTTAGCGTCCCCGTCAAATTCCAGCCCGGCCACATAAGGTGAAAACCCGTGGCCCCGTATGTAGCCCAGCCGCCCGACGCTGTGCCGCTCCGGAATGGACATCATGTTCTCGTTCTCCAGATCGGCCAGATAGCGCACCATGGGCCGGGCCGTTTCGCTGTTGACCGCGATCCCGTGAGATGCCAGTGAGATAATTTTTTGCGCGGAGCTGGTGACGGCCTTATCCGCCACCAGCGTCCGCCAGCCAAAGCCCTTGTTATACGCCAGCTTCAGCCGTTCTTCGCCTGTGTCAATGTTGACCAGGCGCTCCACCGGCATGATAGGGTGGGGACATGCCAGCTCGTCCGCAAACCCATTGCGGCGGTATACGCCCAGGTCAGTGGCGTCCCAGTCTCCCGCGTTAAGCTCCAGGGGCTGCCCGGTAAAGTTCGTGACATTATCCACGTATACCGTCCCCGCCTGGGCTTTTAAGCTCTCGATGTACTTCTTATACATTGACTTGAACCCGCGGAACCCCTGATTGGCCGCGTACACAGACAATTCCTGCAGCTTTGTCTCGTGGACGAACGGCTGGCCATGGAATTGATACAGTGCCTCG
>ENA-OPCE01000408-OPCE01000408.1-human-gut-metagenome-genome-assembly--contig:-NODE-408-length-37660-cov-4.928041_pt1 | contig 37660 bp, 33 predicted proteins | sample MGYA00241247_ERZ501474 | MGnify/ENA primary metagenome ERZ501474 (study PRJEB25962, sample SAMEA2042572) | human gut metagenome | biome: human gut; feature: human-associated habitat; material: faeces... | reverse complement strand
TCACACAAAAAACGTAGATAATTAGCCTGTTTGTGACGATGTGACGCAAGTGACGCAGATGTATGGGAGGGGGTGGAGCTGCTTAATTGTGCTGTATAAAAAGGCTCCCCTTTACGGGGAGCTGTCGAACGAAGTGAGACTGAGGGGTTGACGATATAAAAAAAGGGAACGCCAGCGCGTTCCCCTGCAGGCTTATTCAGCCTATACTTACTTTATTATGTCTATGGTGCCTATGAGCGGCAGGCGCTTCATTTCGCCCTTGCAAACGCTCACCAGGGCCATTATCCAAAGGACTACCTGGAATATCCAGATGAGTATGCCTATAACTATGCCCGCGGTGATGCTGGCAACCACGCTAAGAAGCAGCAGAAGCAGCGCCTGATTGGCCCAGAAGGTGCCGAACTCGGTCTTGGGGTTGGTCACTATGGGCAGGAAGAACAGAATGGGGAACACAACGGCAAGTATGGCCATTGTTTTGCTGTTGTCGGTCTGCACCGGCTGCTGAGCTGGCTGAGTGGGGGAGGTGTAGGCCGCGTTCTGCTGGGCGTTGGACTGGGCGGCTTCGCCGGTGGTCGCGCCGCAGGTGGGGCAGAACTTTGCGCCGTCGTCATACTGCGCGCCGCAATTTGTGCAATAAGGCATAGAATAACTCCTTTCAAATAAACCGTATGTGATGCATTCATATTACCACATTCGCCGCGTCTTGTCATCAGCATAAAGCGGCGTGGCGGCAATAATTTTATTTATGCCCGCTTATCCATTCGTCCATTATGGGCATGGATATGTTGAAATAAGTCGGCCCGATGTTAAGATACGTTTCATGGAAGCTGCGAAGGTCGAAGCTTGCGCCGCAAATATCCTCCGCTTCCCTTAGCTTCTGCTGATAAATGCTGTATCCCATGGCGTATTCAAGGAAGTAGAACGGGTTTTCCACGGCGTAGTCGTAATAAATGTCCTTCAGCTCCGTTGCGGCCTCGTCCCCGAAATAGGCGGAGGTAAGGTCGAACATGTCGTCCGCACTCTTGCCGAAGTAGTTCACCTCTATGCTCACTATAGCGGGCAGCAGCAAATTGCCTATCGTGGAGTTCGCGCTCATGAAGTTGCAGTACGGCGCGCCGAAGCGGGTGTTGTAATTATCGAAGAACACCTCGCCGGACTGGGACCAGCTTTCGTAGTATCCACCCATGGAAAGCGCCTGGCGGGTATAGCCGGTTTTGTTTATAAGCGTACGCAGGTACTGGTAATGATAAAGGTGGCCGGGGTAACCCTCGTGCGCAAGGGTGTCAAGGTATCTGTTGTCGTTTTCAAGCGTTTTGTTGTTTAGTATAATAAGGTTCTCGCTCGCGTCGTCCACCGGCGGAATAAGATATGCCGCGGGGCTGAACTGGTCCTCCAGCTCGCTGGGGCAGTCCATGAACGTGAGCGTATGCTCCGGCAGCTCCGGATAGTAATCCGCCATCAGCTCTTTAAGGTACTCTATGTTTTCCTCCGTCGTGCCGACGCTCAGCTCCACCGTGTCGTACTTATCGAACACGGCGGCGTCCTTCTTGGCGGCGTCAAAAAGCTTGCTCAACTGCGCGTTAAGCTCGTCATAAAGTATTTTCAGCGCTTCCTCGGGCGTTATGTCCGCGCAGGCGTTGTATTTAAGCTCCGTTGCGAAGAAGGCCTTGCCCTCCTCGCCGTATGTATAGAGCGCGCCGTCTGTCGTCGCCGTGCCGCGCAGCGCCTCAAGCCCATCGTAAAGCACCTGATAGGAATCGATAAGCGCGTTCACAAGCTCCGTATTCCTTGCGCTGTATGCGGCGCGTTCCTCGTCGCTCAGCTCGTCTATATCGGCTATGAATTCATCAAACGTGGCGAATAGGAAGCACGTCTCCCGCGCATCCATAAATGCCTTTATCTGCTCAAGCACCTTGTCAAGGGCGTTATCCCGCATGAATTTGCCGTCCGCGGACTTCTCCTGCTCAAATGCCAAAACCTGCCCAACGTAGCGCGGCGTGTCCGCAAGCAGCGTAAGGTAATTCTCCACGTCCGCCTTGGTGTGCATATCATAGAACACCAAATTGAGCGGCAGATTGGAATGCAGCCCCACAAAGGTATCCAGCACCTCGTTATAATAGTAATACTGATTACCTTCTATGCCTTGCTCAAGGAACTGAACAAGCGTATCGTAGGTTATCCTTGAATCGTCGGAGAGAGCATTGCGGTCTATTGCGTAAAGCTCCTCAAGCCACGCTATGTTCTCTTCGTTGCTCGCTTCCTGGTCGGCATAGGTAAATTCGCCCCAGCCGGTCGGGTAATCCGTTATAAGGGGAAAATTCTCCGGATGCGCAACGGTAAGATGAAAGCTCAGCGCGTCGCTCACAACGCTTTCCGCAAACATTCTCTCGTCCAGCTTTTTAAGCGCGGCCTCGGCCTCCGCCCGGGCTGTGTCCTCAGTGGGTTCGGGTTCGGGAGTGGGGGCAGAGGCTGCCGCGGGCGCCTCGGTAGCTATGGGCGCAGCCGTGTCCTTTGGCGCGGCGGAGCAGCCCAGCAGGCTGAGCGCAAGCAGCAGACTCAGCGCAAAACTCATCGGCTTTATAATGGATTTCATAAATAAATATATCCTTTCTCGGCTATATATAAATTTATGCATATACACTACCACATAAAGCCGCATTTCTCAATAAAAATATAAGGGAGCATATCAGCTCCCTTGGTATTTTCAGCCTTTGCTTACCGGTATAAGCAGGGTTTCCCCAACGAATATAAGATCCGGATCCTCGCGCGGGTTAAGCCGCAGCAGCTCTTCAACCGTTGTGTTGAACCGGCGGGCTATGGACGAAAGCGTGTCCCCGCGGCGCACAACGTATGTCATCAGCTCTCCGCTAAGATACGGCTTCAGCAGCGCCCATGTGCGCGGCCCTGCAATGCCGTCCGCCGTGATGCGGTTGGCCCGCTGGAACGCGGTTACCGCGTTGAACGTGCGGCTGCCGAATATACCGTCCGCCTGCCCAGGGGAGAAGCCCGCGCTTGTCAGTGCCGTTTGCAGTATGGTAACAAGCATACCCCTGTCACCGCGCCGCAAATATACGTCGCCGTAATCTATATACGGGGCTATGGCAAGCCACGTCGCCCTGTCCGCAACGCCTGTCTGCGCAAGCATTGCGCTCCGCTGGAACGCGCGCAGGGCGGCCTGGGTCTTTGTGCCGAAAAGGCCGTCTATGCGCCCGGGGCTGTTGCCGGAAGCCTCCAGCGCCTCCTGCAGCCGCCTTACCATTGCGCCGCGGCTGCCGCGCCTTAGCACATCCGGGTCGCTTTCAAGCGCAAACGGCTCAAGAAACTGCCACGTTACCGGGCCTATTATGCCGTCCTGCGTTGCGCCGAGCACCCGCTGGAACTGCATCACCGCGCGCTCAGTTGCCGCGCCGAATACTCCGTTTGCCGCGCCCGGGTCGTAGCCCGCGCGTATAAGGGCGGTTTGGGCCGTGCGCACGTCGCTGCCCGTATCGCCACGCTGTAATATCCTCATTGTTTTGCACCTCGCTCATTTTGCTCTTGGCGCATTTATAGCGCCTTATATTGTCACCATATGCCGCACAGCGCCCTCGTGTGCGCGGCAGGCACGTTTTTTTCACATTATTGCTCATATTGAGCATTTGAACATATGCCCAAAGTGTGATATGATAACTAAGATTATTAAATTGGTACGATATGCCCTTTATCAAGCGGCATGTCAGGAGGACAAATTGGGTAAAAAGCTGAGAACTCCGCTTATCTATTTGGCCATAGTGGTGCTGATGATTGTTCTGCTTACGCAGCTTCAAAACGGCGGCACGGACGATAAGAAAATCGAATATGCTGATTTTCTTGCCATGGCAAAGGAAGGCACGGTGGAGGCCGTTGAATACTGCAACGGCGAAATAGTTGGCATTAAAAAAGGCTCTGCGTATAAGGATCTGTTCCCCAAGAAGTATGACTTTATCTGTAACGTATCCAACGAAAATGCGTTCCGATCGGATATGGCGGCCATAGTTGCAGACGCCAAGGGCATAGATGCGGACAAGGTAACGCCGGAGGATTATCCGTTTACATATACATATAATCCCCCGCCCGAGCCTTCCATATTGGAATACATACTGCCTTACCTTATAATGCTTATCATAATTGTCGTGTTCTACGTTGTGGTATTCCGCGCGCAGGGCGGCGGCAATAAGATGATGAGCTTCGGCAAGGCGCATGCGCGCACCCAGATGGACCCCAACAACCGCGTTACGTTCGATGATGTTGCCGGCGCGGACGAGGAAAAGGAAGAGCTGAAGGAAGTTGTTGAATTCATGCGCGCGCCCAAGCGCTTCACCGAAATGGGCGCAAGGATACCCAAGGGCGTGCTGCTCGTTGGCCCTCCGGGCACGGGTAAAACGCTGCTTGCCAAGGCAGTTGCCGGCGAGGCTAAGGTGCCTTTCTTCTCCATTTCCGGCTCGGACTTTGTTGAAATGTTTGTAGGCGTTGGCGCAAGCAGGGTGAGGGATCTTTTCACCACCGCAAAGAAGTGCGCGCCCGCGGTTGTGTTTATAGACGAAATAGACGCCGTGGGCCGCCAGCGCGGCGCCGGCCTTGGCGGCGGGCATGACGAACGCGAGCAGACGCTCAACCAGCTCCTTGTTGAGATGGACGGCTTTGCCGTGAACGAAGGCATAATAGTTATCGCCGCCACCAACCGCCCTGATATACTTGACCCCGCGCTTCTGCGCCCGGGCAGGTTCGATAGGCAGATAACCGTCAATTACCCCGACGTTAAGGGACGCGAGGCCATATTGAAGGTGCATGCCAAGGGCAAGCCGCTGGCCGATGAGGTAAGCCTTTCGGTGCTGGCAAAGCGCACGCCGGGCTTCACGGGTGCGGATCTTGAAAACGTGCTGAACGAGGCCGCGATACTTGCCGCAAGGTATAAGAAAAAGGAAATCGGCATGACGGAGCTGGAGGAGGCCATAACCCGCACCGTGGTCGGCCCCGAAAAGCGCAGCCATGTTATAACGCCCGAAGATAAGAAGATAACCGCGTATCACGAGGCCGGCCACGCCGTTGTGGCGCGCGTGCTGCCCAACTGCGACCCGGTGCACGAAATAAGCGTTATTCCGCGCGGCAGGGCGGCCGGCTACACCATGACCATGCCGGAGGACGATCGCGACCATATGTCCCGCGGAAAGATACTGGACGAAATCGCCATGGCGCTTGGCGGCAGGGTTGCCGAAAGCATATTCTTAGACGATATATGCACCGGCGCATACAGCGACCTGCAGAAGGCTACCGAGCTTGCGCGCAGGATGGTTGTTGAATTCGGCATGAGCGACGAAATAGGCCCTGTGTTCCTTGGCGGACAGACAGAGGTTTTCATTGCCAAGGATTGGGGACACCAGCGCAACTTCTCCGAAGAAGTAGCCGCGCGCGTGGATAAGGAAATTCGCCGCATACTGGAAGAACAGTACGACCGGGCAAAGACCGTGCTGACAGAGCACCGCGACGCCATGGAGCGCATAGTAAAGGCGCTGATAGAATACGAGCATATTGACGGCGACGATTTTGAAAAGCTGTTCAAGGGCGAGGACGTGGAGCTTGAAACGTTCAGCGACAGGCGCGCCCGCATAGAGAAGGCGGATGAAGAAGTGCTGGCTAAGGAAAAGGCGGAAGCCGAGGCCAAGGCCGCTGCTGAAGCGCAGGAACAGAGCGCGGACGGCGAAGGCAAAAACAAATAAGCTATAACATAATGCGCATGAAGCGGCCCTTACGGCCGCTTCTGTTGCGCAAAGGATGGGCAAACATGCAGCGATTTTGCGAAAAAGAGGCGCGTAAGCTGAATAAGCTGAAATATAATATTGTTCGACGTGGACGATACCGTAACAAACGGCGGCAAGCTGACAGGCGAAGCCTATGCCGCCATGTGGAAGCTGAAGGAACACGGGTTTAAGCTTATCCCCGTAACGGGCAGGCCCGCAGGCTGGTGCGATATGATGCTGCGCCAATGGCCCGTGCAGGCCGTTATATGCGAAAACGGCGCGTTTGTATATGACTATGATGAGCATAACGCCGTGCGCATGATACGCCACCCGCTTGCCGCCAAAGAGCCGAAAAAGCTGCTTGAGCCGGTCAAGGCCGCGGTGCTGAAGGCGTTCCCCAAAGTGCGCATGGCGCATGACCAGTTCGCAAGGATATACGATGCTGCGTTTGACTTTGCGGAGGATGAACCAAAACTCCCGCTTGAAACGGCATACGCCGTGGCAAAGCTTTGCCGCGATATGGGGGCGGAGGCCAAAGTGAGCAGCATACACGTAAACGCATGGTTCGGCGCATATTCAAAGGCGGACATGGCGGCAATATATCTTAAAGACTATTGCCATGCGGACGACGCAGAGAACGAAGCTATGTTCTTCGGCGATTCGCCCAATGATGAGCCCATGTTTGCGGCGTTCCCGCTGAGCTGCGGCGTGGCGAACATTGCACCGTTTACGGACAGAATGGCGCATTTGCCCGCATATATACTGGATGGCGAGGGCGGCTACGGCTTTGCCGAAGCGGCGGATATAATATGCAAAAGCACACAATGCGGTTGATTTTATCAATGCTGATAGATTAAAATATATGTAAGCAAAACGGAGGTACACGCTTAGTTTATGGATTTCAAACCGATAGATATATCGATGAAGCAAATGGTTGAGCATTACACGGCAAAATGGAAGCTGGAATGCTCGGAATACACCTTTTCAAATCTGCTCATGTGGGGCTGCGGCGGGAACATAATGCTTGCGGAGGATGAGCAGGCGCTCTATATACTGCTGCATTGGGGCAATGAACGCTTCATGTTCGCCCCGCTTACGGTTGAGCCCGAGTCTGAGTATTATCAAACCGCGCTCGATAAGGCGGCGGAATATATGCGCACGCACGGCATAGATCCTATCTTCAAGGGCATATCCGGCCCCATAAAGGCCGCGTTTGAGCGCTGCACAGGCTACGAGCTGACGGAGGACCGCAACAACAGCGACTATGTTTACACAATGGAAAGCCTTAGAGACTTGGCCGGCAAAAAGCTGCACGCCAAGCGCAACCATATACACCAGTTCATGGCTCAGTACGGCGAACGGTACGAATACGTTAAAATAACCGGCGATATGATGGGCGAATGCGTTGACGTATACAATGAATGGCTCAGCGAAAAATCTCCCGACGAAACGGACAACATGGAGCTGTGTGCGATTAAAACGCTGCTCATGCACATGGACGTGCTGGGCATACGCGGCGGCGGCATAAGGATAGACGGCAAGCTTGCGGCGTTTACGCTTGGGCAGAAGATGGATGATAACATGGCCGTTGTGCACATTGAAAAGGCCGATAACGAGATAATGGGCCTTTATACTGTTATAAACAATCAATTTGTGCAGCATGAATTGACGGACGTTAAGTTCATAAACCGCGAGGAGGACATGGGCATGGAAGGGCTTAGGAAGGCCAAGCTGTCCTATTATCCGGCATATATGATAGATAAGTTCGACGGGAGACCCATTTGATGGAACTGACTATAAGGCACATTGGTGCGGATGAATACGGCGAAGCAAAGCGAGTGTGGAACATATGCTTTCCGGAGGATGCCTCGGGCTACAGTGATTATTATTTTGCCCGCCGCACAAGGCCGGAATATGTGCTGGCGGCGTTTTACGAAGGCAAAATGATAGCCGCGCTGCACGCAATACCTTACCCAATAATGCTGGGCGGGGGAACGAAAAACTGCGTAATGATAGCGGGCGTTGCAACGTTGCCCGAATACAGGCACCATATGGCAGCGGCGCGGCTTATAACGGCCTGCCATGCGGAGCAGAAGCAGAAGGGTACCGCGGCGGCAATATTAAAGCCGGACGTGAATTTCTATGCGCAGTTTGGGTATATTCCCTTTGCGTGGCATGATGAATACCGCCTGCCGTGGATAGATGCCGGCATACCCGCGCCAATACACGAGACAACGGCGGAGGAGATGCTGAAGATATATTCCGCATTCAGCGCGGATTACATAGGCATGATGGCGCGCACGGAGCAGGACATGGAGATTTATCTTGAGGGAGCGCGCAAATTGGGAGAATACGCATATTCGGACGGCAAGGCGTATGCATTGCTTAACGAAACGGACTACGGCGCGGATATATACGAGCTTGCGGGGGCGGACACGGCGGGGCTTTTAAGCTCCCTTGCGGAGGAGTTCGGCGCGCTTACGTTCAGGCTGCCGCGGGACACCATGCCGAGCATTCCCGCCATGCGCACGGGCGAAATCATGTTTTCCATGATATGCCCGCTTAACGAGGATATATTGCTTAAAAACACGGGCGCGCAAACCACCGAGGAGCTCGCATCGGGCGAATACGGGCGCGTATGCACGCTTGAATTCTGCTGAAGCGTTTGTGACTTTTTGGGGGAGTTACAACGTTCTTCTTGACGCGGAGGGACTTTGTATTATATAGTAAAAGAGCGGCGGAACGCCCGCCGTTAGTTTATGGCAGCCAATGCGGCTGAATATGTTGAAAAAAGGAAGGTTTACAATTATGCCTCAAGGCGGAAGTGATTTTTTGTCCTCTCTCGGTTCGTTCTTCTCCGGAAGCGGTATGTTCATCATAATGATGATAGTGCTGCTGCTGGTTATGATCATACCCCAGCGCAAGCGCGATAAGAAAATAAAGGATATGCTGGCATCCATTAAGGTTGGCGATCGTGTGCGCACCATCGGCGGCATATACGGCACCGTTACCAACATTAAGGACGACATCATCACCATCTCCGTCGGTCCGGACAAGGCCCGCCTTGTTTTCGCCCGCGGCGCCATTGCCAATGTTGAAGATGCTGCCGTGGAAAACACCATGGAAGAATCCAACAACAAATAAGCAACGCTTAATTTAAGCAAAAAAAGGGCTGCTCAGTGCAGCTCTTTTTCTTTTACCGTATCAAGATACTCGTTCAGCAATTCTTTAAGCTCATCAAGGCTGGTTATGCTATTTACCCGTCCGCGCAGCGCGGCGCTGCCGTGCATGCCGGAAAGGTACCACGATACATGCTTGCGCATTTCAACTATCGCGCGGTCTCCGCGGCTTTTTGTCAGCCGCTCGGCGTGGTCAATGGCGGCGGCAATGCGCATAGCGTATGAGGGCGCGTCATAGTGAGTATTGGCGAGCGTTGCCTTTATTTCCCGGAAAATAAACGGGTTGCCTTCCGCCCCGCGGGCCACCATGACTCCGTCGCAGCCGGTTTGCTTTATCATGTCCAGTGCATTCTGCCCGGTGAATATATCTCCGTTGCCTATTACGGGAATTTTTACGGCGGCCTTTATTTTTGCAATTATGTCCCGGTCCGCCGTGCCGCTGTACATTTGCTCCCGCGTGCGGCCGTGTATTGTTATCATGGCTGCGCCGCTTTCTTCCGCCATGCGGGAGAAGCTGAGCGCGTTCACATGCTCCTCGTCCCAACCCTTGCGGAACTTTACCGTAACCGGCAATGCGCTTGCCTTTACCGCTGCTTCTATTATGCGGGAGGCGAGCGGCTCGTTCTTCATAAGGGCGCTGCCTTCCCCGTTTGAAACTATTTTGTGCGCAGGGCAGCCCATGTTTATGTCGATAAGCTTCAGCCCGCTCTGCGTTTCGCTCAGCATTTTTGCCGCGCGGGCAACCATATCAGGCTCCGCGCCGAAAAGCTGCACCCCGTAGCCGCCGCTTTGCTCCGGCGGGGAAGCGTCAAGCAGCGTGGCTGTGTTCTTGTTATTATAATGCAGTCCCTTCGCGCTTACCATTTCCGTATACGAAAAATCCGCGCCCATCTCCCGGCATATGCCGCGGAAGGCCGCGTCCGTAACTCCTGCCATGGGTGCAAGCAGCACGGGCGTATCCGTGCCGAAAAGCTTTTGCATGGCTTGGCTCATATTATTCCGCTTTGTCCTTCAAAAGGCTCATGTCAGGCGTGGGCTTGACTTCGGTTTCGGGGTCGCGCTGAAGAAGGGTTATGCTGTTTATGTACCAGCGGGATCCTTCGCGCTTGAACACCACCTGGTATCGCCCGGCTTCCCATTCCGGCAGCTCGGCAGGGGCTGCGCCCTCGGTATCATCGCTGGCGGCATTTATTGCGGCAAGGCGCGCGTCAACGGTCATGTTCGCCCGCTTGCTCCACGGCAGCACGGATACGGCCTTAACGTCAATGCGGTAGTCATAGCTGGCCACGGTGAAGCCCGCGTATTTGCCGCTGTCAAGCTCGTGGTCGTTATTCAGATATTCTTCGCTGAAATACGGCGTAAGGTCGATATCAACGCCGGTCTGGCCGTATTTCAATATGGCCTCGGCGCGCTTTTCCATGCCCTCCGTAACGAGTATATACAGGTTGCTTATGTGCAGCCCCTCTATAAATACGCCTAAGCACAGCGCAACTATCGCCGCCGTGATTATAAGCGTCCGCAAAACATACCATATGGAGCGTTTGGCTATGCCATAGCTGTTGCGGGCCATAAAGCGCCCTCCTTTTCAACTGATATACATAATAAATAATACCATAGTATAGGCCGCTATGCAAATGAACGCGCTGTGAATGTTTGTGTTGCCTTCTGCCGCAGTTCTGTTATAATATAAAATAGGTTTATAGGGGCATTACAAAACACGGGGAGAGAGACTATGGACGTATATTCTATCATTTCGCTTTTCGGCGGGCTTGCGCTGTTCCTGTACGGCATGCATACAATGAGCGCGGGGCTTGAAAAGCTTTCCGGCAGCAAGCTGCAATCAACATTGCAGAAAATGACCGCGCACACGTCCACAAGCCTTATTTTCGGCGCGGCGATAACAATAGCCATTCAATCGTCCTCGGCCCTTACGGTAATGCTTGTGGGCCTTGTGAACAGCGGCATAATGCAGCTTGAGCAGACGGTTAGCGTTATACTCGGCGGCAATATAGGCACTACCCTTACCGCATGGATACTTTCCCTTTCCGGCATCAGCGGAGACAGCATTTTTATAAACCTCCTTAAACCGGAAAACTTTTCCCCGATAGTGGCGCTTATAGGCGTAATAATGATAATGGCGTGCAATACGCAGAAAAAGAAGGACATAGGCGGCGTGTTCGTGGGCTTTGCCATATTGATGTACGGCATGACGCTTATGAGCGGCTCTGTTGCCCCGCTTGCGGATATGCCGGAGTTCACGGGGATACTGACCGCGTTCAACAATCCGTTCTTAGGCGTGCTTGTGGGCCTTGTTTTCACCGGAATAATACAGAGCAGCGCGGCAAGCGTTGGCATTTTGCAGGCGCTTTCCCTAACGGGCTGCATAACATACGGCATGGCAATACCGCTCGTGATGGGGCTTAACATTGGCACCTGCGCCACGGCCCTGCTTTCAAGCATAGGCACTACCAAGAACGCGCGCCGGGTCGCCATAGTGCACATTACCGGCAAAATAATAGGCACTGTATTCTGCATGATAGTGTTCTATGGGCTTAATGCAATAATAGGCTTCGGCTTTATCAATTCGCCGCTTTCGGCGCCGGAGGTGGCCCTTTGCCACACGGTTTTCAATATAATAACCACCATAATACTGCTGCCCGCGCGCAAGGTGCTCATAAAGATATCCCGCATAGTGGTTCGCGGCAATGACGCGAAGCAGAGCGAAGTATTCCTGGACGAAAGGCTGCTGCTGTCCCCCGGCCTTGCGGTGCACGAAAGCTATAACATGGCCGTGAAGATGAGCGACATTGCGCGTTCCTGCGTGCTGACGGCAATGGGACTTATGCTAAGCTACGATAACGATAAGGCTGCGGACGTAAAGACGGAGGAAACGGAGCTTGATATGTACGAGGACAAGCTGGGAAGCTTCCTTGTTAAGCTTTCCGCTTCAGCGTTGAGCGATAACGACAGCGCGGACGTATCAAAGCTTTTGCATAACATTGGCGATTTTGAGCGCATAGGCGACCACGCATTGAACATTCGCCAAAGCGCGAAGGAGATGCACGAAAAGGGACTTACATTCTCCGAACATGCTACGGAGGAAGTGAACCTGCTTTTCAGCGCGCTCAACGAAATACTAACCCTTGCCATGGATTCGTTTAAGGACGACGATTTGGACAAGGCCGCGCGGGTGGAGCCGCTGGAGCAGGTTATAGACGTGCTGATAGCGCAGATAAAGCGCAAGCATATAGAGCGCCTGCAGGCGGGCCGCTGCACGATAGAGCTTGGGTTTATACTGAACGATCTTTTGAATAACTGCGAGCGCATAAGCGACCACTGCTCAAACATTGCCGTATGCGTAACGGAAATAGACCGAGGCGAGTTCGATACGCACGAATATCTTAATACCGTTAAGAGCGGCAACGACGCCCGCTATAAGGCGGACTTTGCCGAGTATGCCAAAAAGTACGAACTGAAATACGCCCACCCGTCGGTGCATAAGTAAAGAGTTGAAATAAGCCGACTGAGGGGTTGACGTAAACACGCATAGCCACGGGCGGGCCGCCAATGACGGCCCCCCCTACAACGCCTAAGCGCAATTTCCATGCATGCGTAAGCATGCTTTATCCTTCCAATTCCTTTATGAACAGCACATAGCTTTGCGGGTCAACGTATTTTTCGTCCTTGAGCAGTTCGAAGTGGACGTGGCTTTTGTCGCCGCATTCGCTTACGGCGGTGTCGCCAACGTAGCCCACTATGTCGCCCGCATTTATTCGCGCGCCGACTTTCACGGGCGGCTCGGCTTTAAGATTGCCGTATACGGCTATCATGTCGTTTGCCCCCTTTACCTCTACCATAACGCCGAGCGAATCGTCCGTGAATATCTCCGTAACGGTTCCGGCGAAAACGGCATAAACCTCGCTGCCCTTTGGCGCGGCAACGTCAACGCCCGTGTGCGTTGTCCATTGGTCAAGCGTGCGGGAATAGATAAGCTCGTTTACCGCAAAGCCCCATATCACCTCTCCGCGCACGGGCGGGCTGAGTTTTTGCACCGCGGTGGGCTTGGGCGTGGGCGGCGCGGGGGTAAAGTCCGGCATGGGCGTAGGCGTGGCCGTGGGAGAAGGGGTAGGCGTGGCGATGGGAAGCTGAGCATCGGTCAGCCTGTCGCCAATATCCGTATTCACCTCGCTCGCGGGGTCATCAGTCTGCGCGGGTTCGGCCCCGTTCGGCTGCTTTACCGTAAGCACGGCCGAAAGCGCCGCCGCGCTTATCAGCGCCATTGCAACAACGTATATGCCCCTTTTTTTCAGGAAACCGGCAGTAGCGGTAGTTATGCCCTTAAGGGCCGCTTTTATGGTCTTTTTCATAAAAATAGATCACCTCGTCGCATAGTATTGCCCAAATTTCATATTTTCAATCTTTTTTCACATTAGTTTGAATTGCCGTGCCGTGACGGGGCGCATTGTGTGGTATAATAACAATGCGGAGGATTCCGCACTAAGCAACCGAAAGGATAAATATATATGGCAAGAGTCAGCAGCGTTGGCGGTCAGGCCGTTATGGAAGGCGTTATGATGAAATCCCCCACGGGCGTGGCATTGGCGGTGCGCCGTGCGGACGGCACAATAGCCACCAAATACGACGGATGGACGACCAAGGCGAAGAAGGGCACCTTTTTGGGGCTGCCGATAGTGCGCGGCGTTGTAACGTTCATAGAAACGCTGTCAACGGGCATGAACACATTGACCGAAAGCGCAAAGCTTGCGGGTGAGGATATAGAAGAAGAACCGACTAAGTTTGAAAAATGGCTCAGCGAAAAGCTGGGCAAATCGGTTGAAAGCATAGTTATAGGCTTGGCTGTAATATTGGCGATAGCGCTTAGCGTGGGGCTGTTTTTCCTGCTGCCGCTTGGCATAAGCTCGCTTATATTCGGCAAGGCGGCAAGCGTTGCGGGCGTTTGGAAAAGCCTTACGGAGGGGCTTGTAAGGCTTATTATATTCATAGGCTATCTTTTGCTTTGCTCCCGCATAAAGGATGTTAAGCGCACGTTTATGTACCACGGGGCGGAGCATAAAACAATAGCCTGCTACGAGGCGGAGGAGGAGCTTACGCCCGAAAACGCCGCCAAGCATTCGCGGCTGCATCCGCGCTGCGGCACAAACTATCTGTTCCTTGTTATGGCGGTGAGCATACTTTTCTTTGCGGCGATAGGCTGGAACGCAAACTTTGCCGTCCGCCTTGCAATGCGCATAGCATTTCTACCCGTTGTGGCGGGACTTTCATATGAAGTGCTGCGCTTTGCCGCGCGGCATGATAACTGGCTCACCCGCATAATCCGCGCTCCCGGCATGGCGCTGCAGCGCATAACAACAAAGGAGCCTACGCCCGATATGCTGGAGGTTGCAATAGCCGCCTTCAACCTGGCAATGGACCCGAATTATAAGGTTGAAAACGTGGCGGAGGAGCCTGCTCAGTCCGCCGAATGAGGATATAAAAGCGAATACAGCGTTGGCTCGAGCGAAAATTCTTCCATAAGGGCCTTTGCTTCATCAAGCGCAATGCGTCCGGCGTTATCCAATGCCGGGCGTTTTTTTATTGCCCGTATCAGCAGATTCTTCGGCGTATGGCTCAGGTCAACAAATTCAAGCACCTGCGTTTTGTAGCCGCGGCTTTCAAGCAGGTTTGCGCGTATTGCGTCCGTCATCAGCGCGGCAAAGCGCTCCTTTATTATGCCGTATCGGGTGATGAGCTTCAATTTGTCCGATGCTATCTGCCCGTTCAGCTCATGCTGGCAGCAGGGCACGGAAAGTATCATTCGTGCGCCGCGGCATACGGCGTTGTGCAGCGCGTAATCTGTCGCCGTGTCGCACGCATGCAGCGTAACAACCATGTCCGCAGGGGCGTTTGCGTCGTATTCTGCAATGTCCCCGCGCTCAAACTTCAGCGAATCGTAGCCGTATCGCTTGGCGGCGGCAGAGCATTTTGCAATAACATCCGCCTTCAGGTCAAGCCCGGTCATGTTCACCCGTATGCCCAATATGTTAACCAAGTAGTGATACAGCACAAACGTAAGATACGATTTGCCGCAGCCGAAGTCTATTATCCTCAGCGGCTCCGCGCTTTTGCGCTCAAGGTAGCCGTCCTCGTTTATTGCGTCGCGCACTATTTCAAGGAAACGGTTTATCTGCACGAATTTGTTCCGCATGGGGGCGGCAATGCGCCCGTCCTTGGTGAATATGCCCATGTCTATAAGCGCGGGTATTGGCTCATCCTCGCTCAAAATATATTGCTTCTTTCGGTTATGCGCCTGCTCGGGCGGCTTCGGCGCGGTGGAGGAAAGGGGCTTGAGCATATATGTCGCCTCGTCATAGCCCTTGTTCAGCATTATAATATGCTCCCCGTCGGCGGCAAAGGCGTTGGCCTGCCTGTATGTACGGCTTGAAAGCTCCGCGGCAAGCGCGCGTTCAAGCTCATCCGCTGCAATATTTTGATGAAACGCCTGCTTTTCGCCGTATCGGCTTATGTGGTATGCGCCGCCCTTAAGCTCGAACGTGCAGCGGCGGTATTGGGCGGACTTCGGCGCCTTTGAAAGTATTATCCTTGTTGGCAGGGCGGCGGAGGCAAGCTTCGCGGCCTGAGCTATGCTCAGCTTCATATTATAAAGCGTCCTTTCGTTTATGCATGGCAATATAATACGCTAAGGCATGCCGCCGTGTCAAACGGGGCGCGAAAAAGATACATTATTGTGAAATAACGGCGCAGCTATTGCATAATGCACCAAACGATGGCATTATAAAGAAAAAAGAACACGGAGGATGAATATGGATACGACTATGCACGGCTTCAGGCTCATTTCTTCAAGCCCGCTTAAGGAAATAAAGGGCACGGCCGATATTTATAAGCACGATAAAAGCGGCCTTACAATGGTGCATCTAAACTGCGAGGATACGAACAAGACATTCTCAATGAGCTTCTGCACCCCGCCCGAAAACAGCACAGGCGTGCCGCACATATTGGAACACAGCGTGCTGGCCGGCAGCGATAAATACCCCGTCAGGGAGCCGTTTGTGGAGCTGATGAAGGGCTCGCTCAACACGTTCCTCAATGCCTTCACCGCAAGCGACTGGACAATGTATCCCGTGGCAAGCCAAAACATGCAGGATTATCTTAACCTTGTTGATGTTTATATGGATGCGGTGCTTAATCCCCTTATCCATTCCGTGCCCGAAATATTCTGGCAGGAAGGCTGGCACTATGAAATAAACGACGGAAAGCTGAGCGTGAACGGCGTTGTTTACAACGAAATGAAGGGCGCTCTTTCCTCACCGGACAGGGTGATAATGCAGGAGACAAATACCGCGCTGTTTGATAATACCTACGGCGTGAACTCCGGCGGCGATCCCGCCGTTATACCGGAGCTTTCCTATGAAGCGTTCTGTAACTTCCATAAGAAGCTTTACCATCCTTCCAATGCGCTCATGTGCCTGTATGGCGATGTGGATTTGGACAAGGTGCTTGCCCTTGCGGACAGCTATCTTGATAAATACACTCCCTCCACGAGCGAACACGTTGGCGACGCTGCCAAGCTGACCGCGCCCAAGGTGGTAACAAAGCCCTATCCCATCAACGCGGGCGACGACCCCGAGGGCAAGGCGTTCTATATGCGCGGTTGGGTAATTGACCACCGCTGCATGAGGGAGATAAGCGCAATGGAAATAATTGCCGATGCGCTTTTCAATGCCGAAGCCGCCCCCGTTAAGCGCGCGCTTATGCAAAGCGGGCTTTGCGGCAACGCGGAAGCGTACAGCAGCACTGAAATAAAGTATCCCACATGTTATCTTATGCTCAGCGATGTTAAGGCCGATGGTTTTGATAAACTGAGCGGGATTATCGATTCCGCAATAAAGGATATAGCCGAAAAGGGCCTTGATAAAAAGCTGCTTGAGGCGTGCCTGAACCGCTAGGAATGCGGCCGCCGCGAGGAGCCCGCATATTATCCCAAGGGAATCGCGCTGTGCATGAACGCCGCGTCCGGCTATATTCACGACGGCGACCCGCTTTCCATGATACGCTACGAGGATACGCTTGCATTCCTGCGCGAAAAGCTGAACAGCGATTATTATGAGCAGCTTATAAAGAAATACTTTGCCCAAAACACATGGCAGGCGGAGATGAGGCTGGTGCCCGAGCCCGGCCTTGGCGAAAAGAGGGAAGCGGAGAACGCCGAAAAGATGGCCGCGCTTTACGCTAAGCTTACGGATGAAGAGAAGGCCAAGATAATCGCCAATCAGGAAAGGCTGAAAAAGCGCCAGTCCACGCCGGATAGAGAAGAAGCGCTGGAGACCATTCCGCAGCTTAAGCTGAGCGAAGCGGGAGACGGCCCCAAGCCCCTTGAAGCGGAGGAAAGGGACATACTGAGCGTTCCCACATACGCAAACGATATGTTCACCGGCGGCATATCCTATCTTACGCTGATGTTCGATGCATCCTGCCTGAATGCGGAGGAAATTCCCTATGCCGGCCTTGTGTGCCGCCTTATGGGCAAGCTGAGCGCGGGCGAATACGACTTTGAGCAGCTTTCCACGGAGCTTATGCTCAATACGGGCGCGGTGGAAACAAGCCTTTCCGCATTCCAGAAGGCGGGAGAGGAGCAGGCGCAGCCGTATATACTTATGAATATAAAGGCGCTTACCGCAAAGCTTGGCGACGCCATGCCCGCAATATGCGCAATGCTGAAGGATACGCATTATAACGAGCGCGCAAGGCTAAACGAGGTCATAAGCATGATTGCCGCGAACAACCGTTCCATGCTTGCAAACGAGGGGCATATGATCGCCATGACAAGGCTCGGCTCTTATTTCAGCGCGGCAACGATGTATGGCGAGCGGACCGCGGGGCTGAGCTTCTTTGAATTTATTAAAAAGCTTGCCGCGGCGAACGAGGCGGAGACGGATAAGCACATTGAAATGCTTGAAACCGTGGCTAAGAAGCTTTTCACCCGCACGAACATGAGCGTTATGCTTTCGGGCGAGGAGGAGCAGTACAGCGCCGCAAGGCAGGCGCTGCCCGCCGTTATAGATGCGCTTGAAGCGGGCGAAAAGCAGGATAACCGCCCCGCGTTCGTGAAGAATGCCAAGAATGAAGGCGTAATGACACCGGGAGACGTGCAGTATTGCGCCGAAGGCTACAACATGGCGGAGCTGGGCTTTGGCTACGATGGCGCAACCGCCGTTATGAAAACCATACTTGCAACGGATTACCTTTGGAACCGCATACGCGTGCTTGGCGGCGCATACGGCGCAATACTAACAATAAGGCCGAACGGAACCTTCCTTCTGAGCAGCTACCGCGACCCCAACCTTGAAAACACATATAAGGTATATGACGGCATGGCCGAATATCTTGAAAAGTTCGACCCCAGCCGCAGGGAAATGGATAAATACATACTCGGCACATTGCAGGAGCTTGACGCGCCCAAGGTGGGTCAGCTTGCGCACAGCGCGGCGCTTGGCAATTACATGACGGGCTTCACAAAGGCTATGCAGCAGAAGCTTCGTGCTGAGGCCATAGCCGCCGACGCAAAGGCTATCCGCGCCAAGGCTGCCCTTGCCAACGCAATATGCGAAAAGCATTATATCTGCACCGTTGGTAACAGCGAAAAGATAAAGGCTGCCAAGGAACTGTTTAAGGACATTATAGACGGCTAAAAAGATAATATAGAAAATAGAGCGGCAACTGCCGCTCTATTTTACTAATTCGGGAAATGCTCTTTATCTGTATCTTCGGATTCCATGTTTCCATTATATACTGAATATAGCGTCATTTTATGTCCCATATACTCTTTTGGTGTCGCATAGAATGTAAAAAGTTCCTCTGAAAATTCATATGAGCCATCATCACCGAATTTTTCTTCTGTACCATACCATATATTGCCGGAAGCAATATAGCATCGATATGTACCAAGAGGTACGTCTACCTCAACCGTTTTTTGATTGTGAACGTATATACGAACAATAGCTTTGTTCGTTTTTGGATCCGCTAAAACGATATAGTAGAAATCTGAATCGGAACATTCGGTTGCATCAATATAGAAAGGGGCCAATGCATCTTTGGAAGAATTATAACTTACACGGCCATTGCCAGGAAAGCTAATTGCTTTAAACGTTGGCGTTGGTGTAGATAGAGCAGATGAATGCGATGCATCGGCAGCGATATTATCAACCATTCTTCCTATTGAGACAATGAAAAGCAGAACGAAAATTACAATACATGCTATAGCTACTTTTAGTGCAGAAAGCGTCTTGCTCTTTGGAGAATCATCTTGTTGTGCCGATGTGTTTTGCGTGACTTGGGCTGTGTTATAATGAACTTGTTCCCTTGAAACTGTGGTGCGATGAATGGGGGCATCCGGAACTATATTATGCTGAATGCGCTCGCTTGTAAATTGAATATTTACAGTTTCGGGAGAATATGGAGTGCCGCAAACAGGGCAAGTATCAAACGTCATCATTCCAGGACGAAATGATAGAGTAGAATCACAGCGTGTGCATGACACCTTGCATTGTGATAATTTCATATCCTCGGATTCAAAATGACTGCCACAATTGGAACACTCATAAGGTATTTGACTACCTAAAACAAACCAAGTTAGTTTTTTGCAAGAAGGGCAAAAAATTGGTATATTGAGCTTCATAGTTGGAGGCTGCATATTCAAATTATTATATTGCGAATTTGATTTACCACATATGCGGCATATTTGGCTGTTATTATCATTGATGGTATGACAATGCTCGCAAATCCAACTCATGGTATATTCCTCCTACAATTTGTATTTTTCCATATCCACCCTGCCGTCGGGCAGAAAGCCTACGCCTTCGGCTTCAAGCAGGGCGCGGCGAAGTTCTGCATGTTCCCCGCCGGCAACGGCGCCGTCCGCCTTTACAACGCGCTGCCAGGGGATATCGTCCGGGCTTTGGCGCATGGCCCAGCCCACCTGCCGCGCCGCGCGGGGGCAGCCGAGTATTTTTGCAATTTCGCCGTATGATATAACGCGGCCCTTCGGCACGCGGCGTACAACGGCATATACCCTTTCAAAAAAGCCCTGTTCCATAGTATAAATAACGGGCGGGAGGTGATCCCGCCCTGTTGAAGGTTGGTTTTGTTATATTGCGCGGGTGTACTTGGCAAGCCATTCGCGCTCTTCCGCATCCATAAGCGGGGAAAGCGTATCGTACACAAAGCGATGGTATTCATTAAGCATATGCTTTTCGTCCGCGTTGAGAAGGTCGGGGTCAATCGCGTCAAGGTCTATTGGCGCGCAGGTCAGCGTTTCAAAATACATGAACTGGCCGTATTCGTTCTTTTCGCCCTTGCGGCAGACAATAAGGTTCTCGGTACGGATACCGTGGCTGCCTTCAATGTAAATGCCCGGCTCGTCGCTGGTTATCATGCCCTCTTCATATACGCAGGAATCCACCCGCTCCGGAACCACCTTCCAGCGGAAGCCGTTGGGGCCTTCGTGCACGTTAAGAAGATAGCCCACGCCGTGGCCCGTGCCGTGCTTGTAATCAAGCCCTTCGTCCCACAACGGGCCGCGCGCAAGTATATCAAGGTTCAGCCCGCGGCAGCCATAGAGGAATTTGGCGTTCGCCAAGCGCAGCATGCTGCGCAGCACCAGCGCAAAATGCTTCTTTTCATCCTCAGTCAGGGGGCCTACGGCTATGGTGCGGGTTATATCGGTGGTACCTTCGTAATACTGCCCGCCGCTGTCCACAAGCAGGAAGCCGTGCGGTTCAACGGTAAGGTCGCTTTCCTTAGTTGGGGCGTAATGCGGCAGGGCGGCATGCTCGCCATAGGCCGATATTGTGCCGAAGCTGAGGCCAAGGTTGCCGGGCGTTGCAAAACGCAGGGAGTCTATCTTTTCCGCGGCGGAAAGCTCGGTCATCTTCTCCTTGCCAATGGTGTCCTTTACCCAGCGCATGAAGCGCGTTACGGCAAGGCCGTCCTTTATATGCGCCTTGCGCATGTTCTCTATCTCAACGGGGTTCTTTATGGCCTTCTTGAGCTGTTCCGGGTTCACCTCGTCCACTATTATGGCCTTTTCGGAGAACTTTTCATAAAGCGCGTAGTTCACGGCATCGGTGCTGAGCAGAATCGCGTCGCCCTCGTCATAGCGGGAGGCGAAGGAGTAAATATCGTTATACGGCAGCAGCGTAACGTTGAGCTGGCGCAGATATTCCTTCACGCAGTAATGGAACTTGCTTTCGTCCGCGAAAATATAGGCCGCGTCGCGCTCTATCACGGCATAGGACAGGAACACGGGGTTGCATTCCACGTCCCCTCCGCGCAGGTTGAACAGCCATGCAATGTCGTCCAGCGTGCTCAAAACGTGCGCATCGGCATCCTTTTCGGCAAGCACACGGCGTATATCCGCAAGCTTATCCGCAGCGCTTACACCAACGCTGTCCAGCCCCAGCACATATACCGGCGCGGAGGGCAGGGCGGGGCGATCCTTCCAAATTTCGCCGACAAGATCCATGTCCTCTTCAATGGTCATGTTCTTTGCGGCAAGCGTCTTTTCCATGCGCATTGCCGTTGCGGCGGATACCGTGCGCCCGTCCATGCCTATAACGGTGCCTTCGGGCAGGGAGGCAAGGTATTCCATGGTGGTAGGCACGCCCTCCTCACCCATCTTCATAAGCTTTACGGGGGTACCCTTTATCTGCTCCTCAGCCTGAATGAAGTAGCGCCCGTCTACCCACAGCGCGGCTTCCGTCATGGTTACGATAAGCGTGCCTGCTGAGCCTGTGAAGCCGGTAAGATACTGGCGGGATTTGAAATACGGATTCACATATTCGGAAAGGTGGAAATCCGCCGTGGGAACATAATACGCGCCCACGCCCTTCCGCTGCATAAGCGCACGAAGGCTATTCAGTCTTTCGGCAATCATCTGCGCGGCAGCTCCTTCCTTTTAAGGCAGGCGCAGAGCAGCTTCACGGCGTTGTCCACGTCCTTCATGTCCACGGTTTCAACGGGGGTGTGTATATAGCGGGTGGGGACGGATATGCAGCCGGAGAGTATTCCGCCGCGGGTGCGCTGTATGGCGCCGGTATCCGTGCCGCCTGCGCGAAGCACCTCGCGCTGATAGGGGATGCCGTCCTCCTCCGCCGCGGCTTCTATGAACGCGCGCACAACGGGGGGAACTATAACGGAGCTGTCCATGACCTTTACCGTGGGGCCGCAGCCTAAGGACACCGCCATGCGGCTGCATTCGGGAATGTCGCCAACGCCGGTCACGTCAAGGCTTATGTTAAGGTCGGGCTCTATGGCGTATGCCGCAGGGCTTCCGCCGCGGCAGCCGACTTCCTCCTGCACGGTGAACACGGCGTAAACATCATGCTCGCTCTTCATTTCCTTCATGGCCTCGGCCACTATCGCGCAGCATATCCTGTCGTCCATCGCGCCGCAGGCCGCGCGCTCGCCCAGCTCCACATAGTTGGTAACGTAAACGGCCATATCGCCTATGGCAACCTTCTTTTCGGCTTCCTCGCGGCTTGCCCAGCCAATGTCTATATACAGCTCGTTAAACGTGGCCTCATTCACGCCGTGCTTGGCGGTGTTTTCAAAATAGGTAACGCCCTTTACGCCGTTTTCAAACACCACCTCGCGCGCGGTGGCGATTATGGGATTAACGCCGCCCACGCGGGCAACGCGCAGGAAGCCTTTTTCATCTATGGCAACCACTATGAAGCCAATCTGGTCCATGTGCGCGCTGAGCATTATCTTCTTTCCGCTTGTGCCGCGCTTATGGGCTATAAGGTTGCCCATGGTATCGCGGTATACCTCGTCCGCATAGGGGGCGACATATTGCTTTATAGCCTCGGCCGCCTTATCCTCGCGTCCGGAGGGGCCGTATGCGCCGAGTATGTTCTTTATCATAGTTGTATCCATAAATCAAAGCACCTCGTTGAATTTTTTGTTCTTTAGGAAAGCGTCCGCCAATGCGTATGCGCCCATGATATCGTCTATATCGGCAATGCTGGCGGGGGAGTGGATATAGCGGCACGGCACGGAGATGCAGCCGGTTTTGCAGCCGGCGCGCATACGCTGCGCGGGGCCTTGGTCGTTCGCGCCGGTGGTGCCCTGCCTGGGCTGCCACTTTATGCCCGCAGTGTTGGCGGTTTCGGTAAGCGCCTTGAACATATCGGGCGAAACTATGGTTGCGTTATCCATGAAGGATATTGCCGGGCCGTGGCTCATCTTTGTAACGAAGCCAACGTTTTTGACCTCCGGCATATCGTTTGCGGTGGTGCCCTCAAGCACTATCACAACATCCGGCGCAACGCTGTATGCCGCCGCGTACATTCCGCGAAGGCCGACTTCTTCCTGAACGGTGAACACGCCGTAAAAATCGCATTCGTAATCGTTGGCTAAAAGCTGCATCAGTATTGCGCAGCCCACGCGGTCGTCAAGCGCCTTGCCAAGCACGCGCTTTTCGCCAAGGCGCTTGAACTTGGTGGCAAAGCCTATCCTGTCGCCCGGCTTAACGTATTTCAGGGCGTCGTCCTTGTCCTTTGCGCCAATGTCAACAAAAAGCTCGCTGTGGCCGAGCACGGTTTTGCGGTCCGCGGCGGTTTGCAGGTGTATCGCCTTTGCGCCTATAACGCCTTCTATCATTTCGTCGCCCACAAGCACGCGCTTGGATACCACAACGCGGGAATCTATGCCGCGCTGACCGTAGGCTATAAGGCCGTTGTCAAGCGCGCCTATGACTATCATGCCCACTTCGTCCATGTGCGCGGCTACCATCACCTTGGGCCCTTTTCCGGCCTTGTGTACGATAAGGTTGCCCATGGCGTCGGTTTTCATATCAAGGCCGTCTATATTGGCAAGCTCGGCCTTTATATAGCGGCGCACGCGGCCTTCGTCTCCGCTTACGCCAATCAAGTTGGAAAGTTCTTCTAATCGTCTAAGCACAGCTTTTCCTCCCAATCCGCGCCGATGTTCTGGGCAAAGCGGGCTATTACCTTGGCGCAGTTTTTAAGCGTGGTGAGCGATATTTCCTCTACGCTCGTATGCATATACCTAAGCGGCAGCGATATAAGCCCCGTTGCTACGCCGCCCATCTGTATCTGGGTATCCCATGCGTCGGTTCCCGTATGCGCGGGGGCAACGTCGTAATCCCAGGGGATGTTCTGCTCGTCCGCGGCCTCGGTTAACATTTTGAACATCTTGGGGTGTATGTTCGGGCCGCAGGTTATTGAAACCTTGGTTATGTCTATTGCGTCAAACGGCTTTATGCCCGGCGTTGGCGCATGACAAACGTCCATGGCTATTGCCATATCGGGCTTGGCGTTCCATACGCTGGCGCGCGCGCCGCCGCCGCCGCATTCTTCCTGCACGGTGGCGCAGAATATGACCTGGCAGTCCAGCTTGGATTTTTTAAGTATATCCATGGCCTCGAGCATAACGGTTATGCAGGCGCGGTCATCGAAAGTTTTGCCGGCAACTATGTTGTTCTTCAGCTTCATCGGCGGCAGCAGCGCGAACGTTACATTGTCCCCAACGCGCACAAGCTGACGCACCTCGTTTGCATCAAGGCCGGTATCGCACACCATATCGTCTATCGAATAGGGCTTTGTATTGTCGCCCGATTGCTGAAGGTGCGGCGGAATTGCGCCCACAACGGCATTGAGCACCCTTTTGCCGTGCACCAATACCTCGCTGCCGGGCAGCACCCGCGGGTCAACGCCCGCAACGGAGCGTATGCGGAGCAAGCCGTCCTCTTCAATATCGGTCACCATCATGCCGACTTCGTCCATATGCGCCTGCACCAGCAGCACGGGGCCGTGGTCGCCTATATGCGCATAGGTGTTGCCCATTGGATCGATGAATATATCGTCCGTATAGGCTTTGTAATATCCCTTGACAACCTCGGACACGGCAACCTCGTTGCCCGTTACGCCCGGCGCGGTGGTCAAAGCGGATAGCGCCTCAAATACATCCATAAGCGTGTCTCCTTCTATTATAATATATATCTTTCAAACTCTTCGGTTTAACCCACGGTGTCCTTTATTACCCTAAGCGCGTTAAGGTGGGTTATCTTATCCACCTCGTCCGCGGTGAAGCAGCGGTTCAGCGCCTCCTCTATCATGCCAAGGCCCTCTACCCCGCCGAATTCAAGCGTGCTGCTTATGCCGTCAAAATCGCTGCCGAGCGCAACTATGTCCACGCCCGCCTTATCGGCCATGTAACGCGCATGGCGTGCTATATCGGCGCAGTAGGTATAGCGGGTCTTGTCCACAAGGAAATCGGCAGCGTAGTTGAGTCCGACCATGCCGCCCTTATCCGCAACGGCGCGCAGCATATCGTCCGTAAGGTTGCGCATAACGGGGCAAAGCTCCCTTGCGTTGGAATGGGAGGCGACGAAGGGCTTTGAGGAATGCTTTACAACATCCCAGAAGCCGCCGTCGCTGAGATGCGCGGTGTCTATTATAATGCCAAGCTCGTTCATGCGCCTTACGGCCTCTATGCCGAAGGGCTTAAGCCCCGCATCGGGCTCAAGGCAGTTGGGGTAGCCGAGCGTGTTTTCCTGATTATGGGTAAGGGTTATAAGCCTTACGCCGCGGCGGTACATTTCGTCCAGCCGCTCTATTTTGCCGTTAAGCGGTTCGCCGTTTTCAATCGTCATCATGGAGGACATTATGCCGTCCGCCATGTTCTTTTCAATGTCCGCGTATTTACCGACGGGGCGGATAAGGTCCGTGTTGGCGGCCATCTGACGGTCGTAGCAATCGGCTGCATCGTTGAAGAAATCCCACTCGTCGGCTTCGCCGGTGGTGCTTGCTATCCGCTTCATGGGCGGGATATACAGCGCAAAGCATTGCAGCAGGCAGCCCGCCTCCTTCATACGAAGCAGGTCAAGCATGCCGGTGGGGTTGGAGCGCAGGTTTTTGCTGTCCTCGTTCCCCATGACCTCGCATACTACGGTATCGCAGTGCAGGTCTATAAAACGCATTTTGGTCATTTATTTATCCTCCGTTTCCCGCGCAACTGCCGCGCGAAAATCATCCATGGTTTTGTTGTGGAATTTCCACCAATGCTCGGGATCGTGATGCCCGCTTGCCGTGCCGCGAAGGAACCCCTCGTGATGGCTTACTATTTCGTTTATCCCGATGGTGGGATACTGACGGATAAGGTAAGCGCAAAGCTGCACGGCGTTGCTCCATAGCCTGTCGAAATACGGCTGAAAACGCGCCGTGTCGTAATCCGCAATATCAAAATCATCGGTGTATATCATGCCCGCCGGTTCGCACAACTCAATGCCTATATGGTCGTTGTTATCCGTGCCGCCCGCATGCCAGCCGCGCATTGTCCAGGGCAGATACTGCATAACGATTTCGTCGTCCGCAAACGCATGCACGCAGACCTCGCGCCCGCCCTGCTCGCTTGCGCTCTTGTTCCACAGCTCGTACCATACGCCCGCCCGCATGCCGGGTTCGGCGGTGCTGTGTATGGTTATGCCGCGGGGGGTTATGGTGCGCCCTGCTTTATAGCAGTCGTTTTCGCTCATCAGCTTGGTAATGATGTTCAGCATATTTCCTCCGTCTAATATATAATGGGTATCTGCGCGATCCGAATCGATTATACTACATATTTCATAAGAAGAAAAGTATCTTAAAGCGTATATGTCCGCGCTGAAAGCAATGGAAAAGCAAACAAATATATGATATAATCAGCGCATGAACAGGAAACAGATACAAAGTAACTTGATGTTGGTATTGGTTGCACTCATTTGGGGCACGGCTTTCGTGTTCCAGGCAATGGGCGGCGACTCCATGAGCGCGTATGCATTCAATGCGCTCAGGTCACTTGCGGCGGGTATTGCGCTGCTGCCGCTTATTGCGTTCAATAACGCCAAGCAGAAGAAAAGCGGCCGTGCGGCCGAAGCTTACCCAAAGGACAGGCGCACGCTTATAGTGGGCGGCATTGTTGTGGGCGCGGCGCTTGCGGTGGCAAGCGCATTGCAGCAGCTTGGCATAGGGTTCACCACGGTGGGCAAGGCGGGCTTTATAACGGCAATGTACATAGTATTCGTGCCGGTGTTTGGGATATTCCAGCGGCGCAGGCTGCCCGTTACGGTATGGATAAGCGTGGCGCTGGGCGTGGTTGGGCTTTATTTCCTATCGATGAACGGCAGCTTCACGCTGCAAAAGGGCGATGCGCTGATACTCTGCTGCGCGTTCGGCTACACTGCGCACATACTGCTTATAGACCATTTTTCACCCAAAGTTGACGGCATTAAGATGAGCTGCATACAGTTTTTCGTATGCGCTGCGCTTTCGGCCGTGTTCATGCTAATAGACGGCAGCGTACCCACATGGCAGGCCATAGGGGAAGCGATAATACCCATTCTTTATACGGGCGTAATGTCCAGCGGCGTGGGCTACACGCTGCAGATAATTGCCCAGAAGAACACCGAGCCTGCGGTGGCATCGCTGCTGATGAGCCTTGAAAGCGTGTTTGCGGCGCTGGCGGGCTGGGTGCTGCTGAACCAGAAATTCTCCGGCCGCGAAATGCTGGGCTGCGCGATAATGTTTGTGGCGATAGTGCTGGCGCAGCTTCCCGACCTTATTGCGGCGGCAAGGAAGAAAAAGGGCAAGGCCGCGTAGGAGGAGCAGCACATAATTTCGGCCAAACCCCAGTCAATTCATCATCGCTTAATGAACCTCCCCAATAGAATAGGGGAGGTTTTTGGTATTGCGCCGCCAACCCTAAAAAGCTGTCCCCGCGGGCGGGAAAGTGGCTGCGAATGAAATGAGCAGACGGAGGGTTAAAAAGAAGCTTGCAGTTCTTTGTCTGTTTCAACCCCTCAGTCGCCGTCCGGGGAGCCTTTTGGACTCCCTCAGTCAAACCTTCGGTTTGCCAGCTCCCTCTAAGAGGGAGCCTTTTGGCGATGTACGCGCTCGGGGGCGATAGTGTGTAAAATAGGTTAGGTGGGATTAACCGTGCGGCGCAAAAAAACCTCCCTATAAAGAGAGGTTGCAATAAGCATTAGCGAATCGGCGGATGGGGGATTTATATATCCCTCAATATCTCATCCTTCAGCGCGAGCAATGCGCATATATTACGGGCGTCGCGCGGGCAGCTTTCCGCACCCTGAGCGCGGTAAAGGCCGTAGTTCATATGGGACGCTATTATGTCCGCGCCCTTTATGTGGCCGTCGGAGGCGGCTATTTCCTCCGCAACCTTGGCCATGTCCATATCCTTCAGGCCCTTGACCTCAAAATGGGCGGAGGCAAGCGCGGCTACGCCGTCGTAATGCGTGGTAAGCACGCTTACGCTGGGCTGATTGTCAAGATAGCGCGTTACGGCACGCACTATCATTGCGCCTTCCTCGGGATTGGTACCGCGGGCAAATTCATCAAGCAGTATAAGGCTTATGCCTTCGGTTTGTGCGGCGGCCTGCTCAACCTCGTTGAACTGCACTATCTCCGCGCCGAAGCTTGAAAGGCCGCGGTCCATGTCCTCCAAATCCTCGCTTACTATGAATATGCCGCCGAAAAGCGGAAGCTTTGCATATTTGGCGAATGGCAGCATACCCGCCTTTACAAGCATGGCGTTGAGCGCGAGTGTTTTGAGCGCAACGCTTTTGCCGCCCATGTTTGCGCCGGTTATTACCGTTGCGCCCACGGGTGCGGAAAGGGAAACAGGCGTAAAGCGGCGCTCCCGCTCGAAAAGCGCATCCGCCACGCGGGGGTTGACCATATCCTCCATTTCAACGGGACCGTCGCTGAAGTGCGGCATAACCCCGCCGTACTGCGCGGCTATCTCCGCACGGGCGATTGTGAAATCAAGCTCCGCCACGTTATCCATGCAGTCTATTATTGCATCGGTATACGGCGCAAGGCTAAGGCAAATCTCCCTGCGGATGCGGCGCTCCTCAGCGTCCTCTTTGCCTGCGGCAGCACTGCGCAGCGCCATAAGCCGCGCGCGTTCAGCGCTGTCTGTCTCCTTGCGGATAAGCTCCTCTATTTCCCGCTTTTCACGGCGCGCCTGCTTCAGTTCGGGCGATGCGTTATCCGCAATGAAGAAGGTTGCGGCGCGGCTGCCCTCGGGGTCTATTATTTTCAGCGCCTCCGTCTGCGCGGGTATCGCTATGCCCTCTATGTGCGCCTTGGCTATAACGTCCTCAAGCACGGGGGCTATAAGCTCGGTTTGCAGCAAAAAGCGCTTCAGCTCAAAAAGCTCAAGCTCGCTGAGCGCCCCTTCACTCAGGTTCATAACGCTCCTGCGGATATCCTTCATGGGCATCATAAGCCGCTGAAGCCTGCCGTATTCAAAGCTGAGCGTGGTTAGTGTATCCTTAACACGGCATACGTTTGAAAGCTGCGTTTTCAGTTCGTCTATCTCATTCGGGTCAAAAAAGCGCAGCTTGCTCACCCGCGCCTGCCCGTACGGACTTGAACAGGAAAGCGAATTGATAACGTATCTGAATCCTATGTTCTCCTGCTGGGAAAATGTCATTGCCATTTGTAATAGTCTCCTTTTATCAATCCTCGTCCTTGCTTTCCACGTTCACTACCGGCACGCTTACCGCGGCGCGCATGCTGTCGAGCAGCAGCTTCGGGTCCATGTGGAACCCGTATGCGGAAACGGGGTTTACCGTTATTGCCGCCAGCTTTACCGGCCGCCTTACGCCAATGCGCACGCCGCGAATGAGCAGCTTTTCATATGAATCGTGACTGAGCAGCAGCTTGCTGCCGTCCTCCGCGCTCAGCTCGAAGCCCTTCAGCTTTGCCCCGCCCATGAGCACGGGCTTTATTGTTGCGTCCGTTACCGCGCCGGTGATATACGCGCTTTTTACGTCCGCATATTCGCGGCTGCGGAGCGCCTCGGCAAGGGTCAGGCCGTCCTTCATCGGCTCAACCGTGCCGTCGGCGCGCTTGAAGCGTATTTTGCCGCTTATGGGCATATCCAGCTCCGCCTCGCTGAAGGATTCCTGTCGCGGCAGGGTCAAAAGCGCGGTTGAAAAGGCGGTGTCCTCGATGACCACGTTTATGTCCCGCGAATAGGATGCGCCGGTGCAAAGTATGGTGGCTTCGCTCACGGTGGGCGCGCAGAGCGTTTTGCGGCTGAGCGCGCCGTCTATTATCGTCATATCCGCGCCGAAGGAAGAAAAAACGTCCACAAGCGCGCTCAGCTGCGCGGTCATGCTGGGGCCGGCAAGCTGCACGCTGCCGTCGCTTCGGGCGCGGACAACCGCGACCTCCCCCATGGGGGTGGGCCATCCGGTGGAATAGATTATCTCCCGCGTGATATCGCTCAGGCGGAACATGTCCACGGCCGTGGCAACGAGCGTGCCTTCATAAACGTATATGCCGGGCTTTGCCGTGCGGGTAACAAGGTCCGTGCTTTCACCGTCCCGCCCTATGCTGGTAAGCCCAAGGCGGACGCGGGATTCGTTAAGCTCCGCAATCAGCTTATTGAGCACGGTGGTCTTGCCGGCGTTTTTGCACATGCCTATTATGGATAGCGAGCGCACGCCCTGTATGTATTCCTTCAGCATTCAGTCTCCTATTCGCCGTCCCGCTCCGCTTCCTTTTCCCTTTCAAGGAACAGCTTGAAAACCGCGTCCAGCACATTTGGGTCGTCCACGCCGCGCAGCTCTTCCTCTTCATCATCGGCGCCGGCCATAAGCTCCAATATAACAAGCTCCGGCTCGTCGCTTTCATCGTCCACGGGGAACAGCACGGCGTATTCCTTGCCAAGGAACGGCACAACGTCCATTATTTCATAGGCAAGCTCGTTGCCCTGGCTGTCCTCAAGGGCGATAAGGTCATTCTGATCTATTTCCATAGCTGCCACCGAAGCTTACGCCTTGTTCTCGCAGCCGAGCACATACTGTATTTTGTGCATTACCATCTGCTTTATGGCTTCGCGGCCGGGCTTGAGGTACTGGCGCGGGTCAAAATGGTCGGGATGGGTATAAAGATGCTCGCGCACGCTTGCGGTCATGGCAAGGCGCAGATCGGAATCAATATTTATCTTGCAGACTGCCATGCTTGCGGCCTGGCGCAGCATATCCTCCGGCACGCCTATGGCATCGGGCATATTGCCGCCGTATTTGTTTATCTTTTCAACAAATTCGGGTATAACGCTGCTTGCACCGTGCAGCACTATGGGGAAGCCGGGCAGGCGCTTCTGAACCTCTTCAAGAATATCGAAGCGGAGCTGCGGCTTGGTGCCGGGCTTGAACTTATATGCGCCGTGGCTGGTGCCTATGGCTATGGCAAGGGAATCCACGCCGGTGCGGGTAACAAAATCGTAAACCTGATCGGGATCGGTATAGCTGCCCTGGCCTATGGCAACCTTAACGTCGTCCTCAACGCCTTCAAGGCGGCCGAGCTCGCCTTCTACCACAACGCCGTGGTCGTGAGCATATTCAACCACCTGGCGGGTGAGCACCACGTTATCCTCGTAAGCATGGTGGCTGCCGTCTATCATGACGGAGGTAAAGCCGCCGTCTATGCAGCTTTTGCAAAGCTCAAAGCTGTCGCCATGGTCAAGATGCAGGCATATGGGCAGGCCGGTTTCGATTATTGCGGCCTCAACAAGCTTCATAAGGTAAGTATGGTTGGCGTATTTGCGCGCGCCTGCGGACACCTGAAGTATCAGCGGGGCGTTGAGCTCCTTTGCACCTTCGGTTATGCCCTGGATTATCTCCATGTTATTTACGTTGAACGCGCCTATGGCGTAGCCGCCTTCATAGGCCTTTTTGAACATTTCGGTACTGGTTACAAGAGGCATATTTTTATCTCCTTTACATGTTCATAATTACTACTATTATATACTATTTGGCGCGATAAGCCAACATATACATTGCTTATAATTACATATGCTGATAAAATAGTGCCAATATTGACGGATTTGATGGGAGATGATGCGCATGACGCATTCAAGATTTGAAGCAGCAAGAAAATGGCTCGTGTTCTGGACGCTGTTCATAGGCATAGGCGCAGTAGCCGGGGCGACGGAGATGCTGGTCGACCCATCCGGCAAGGCGATGGGCATGGCGGCGATGCTGCCGTATTTTCAGGTGCTGCCGTTTGCGGAGTATGTGTTTCAGGATTTTGTATTTTCGGGCATAGCGCTGCTGATAGTGAACGGGCTGAGCAATCTTACTGCGGCGGGGCTGCTTTTTGCGCGGAAAAAAGCGGGCGTTATACTGGGCGGCGTGTTCGGCGTTACGCTCATGCTTTGGATATGCATACAGTTTGTTATATTCCCGCTGAACGTGATGTCCACGTTGTATTTCATATTCGGCCTCGCGCAGGCGTGTACGGGCTACGCGGCGTATGTGTTCATGCGGCAGGAAAGCTTCACCGTGGACACGGCGAAGTACAAAAACATAGGCCGCGACAAAACGCGGCTGGTGGTATATTTTTCCCGCATGGGATACACAAAGCGGACGGCATACGAAGCGGCGGACGCTTTGGGCGCAAATATATATGAAATAAAGGCGACGGAGCGCACGGAGGGGACGCTCGGCTTCTGGTGGTGCGGCAGGTTCGGCATGCACCGCTGGCCGATGCCGATAGAGGATATATCCACAGATTTGACCAAATACAGCCACGTTACCATATGCTCTCCCATATGGGTATTCGCGCTGTGCGCGCCGGTGAGGGAGTTCTGCATAAGGGCGAAGGGAAAAATCAAGGAAGTTGATTACGTTTTGCTGCACCACACGCAGGGAAAATACCTTAACGCGGCGAAAGAGATGGATGACCTCCTGTGCCTTACCCACACCGCGCTAAAAAGCATACAGTGCAGAGTTGGGAAGATGAGGGAGGTAAAATTAGAACAGTAGAGGGTGTATCCTCCCCCCTTGATTTTTTTAAGTTATATGCTACAATATATACAGAATAATGACCGGAGGTAATATACCATGGCTTATAAGATCACTGATGCTTGCATCTCCTGCGGCGCGTGCGAAGGCGCTTGCCCCGTTGGCGCACCCAAGCAGGACTAATTAACTGCGAATCAAGGATCGGCCCTTCCGTTAAAGGGAGGGCCCTTTCTGTATCTTATCTGAACAGAAATTCGATCTATGCGGCTCTAAAGGCCGTTTTTTAGGTGTAGGGAAGGCTAATATATGGAAAAAGGTATCACAAGGCCGAACGGAAGCAAAAAATACATAGGCATACTGCTCATGCTCACATGCGCGCTGCTTTGGAGCGCAAACGGCCTTTGCATAAAGCTTACGCCGTGGAATTCAATGGTGCTGGCGGGCTGGCGCGGCTTCGCGGGGGCGATAACGCTGTTTTTTGCCATGAAGGCGCTGAAAATGAAAATAAGCATAAACGGCCGCACAATACTGATAGGCACATGCGTATGCGCGACGGGATTCCTTTACATAATAGCCAACCGCCTCACAACGGCGGCGAACGCGATAGTGCTGCAATACACATCGCCCGTATGGCTGGTGATACTGAGCATGGTATTCTTCAAAAAGAAATACCGCGGGCTTGACTACGCGGCGGTGCTGCTGACCGTCGGCGGCATTGCGCTTTTCTTCATGGATCAGCTTAAACCCGGCGGGGCGCTGGGCAACATAATAGCCATAATCGACGGATGCAGCCTTGCGGGCGCGTACCTTTTGATGGGCGAAAGCGAGGGCGGCAACCGCCTTTCCGGCACGCTTGTCGGCCTTGTGCTGATGGCGATAGTGGGCATACCGTTCACGTTTGTTTATCCGCCGGAGGTGACTACGATATCGGTAGTGATGGTGGCGGTTATGGGCATATTCATGCTTGGGCTGCCGTATGCATTGTACAGCGTGGCAATAAACTATTGCCCGCCGCTCGGCTGCGTGCTGATAAGCTCTGTTGAGATAGTGCTAAACCCCGTATGGGTATGGCTCGGCACGGGCGAAATGCCCGACACGTTCGCCATGATTGGCAGCGCGGTGATACTTGTTACGGTAACGCTGTGGTGCGCACTGGGCGGCGCGCAGGCAAAGGAAATAGAAACGGAGATAGAGGAATCAAAGGAGTTGGAAGGATAAAGCATGCTTACGCATGCGGTGAAATTGCGCCGATGCGCAGTGAAATATTGCTTTCGCAATGTGAAATATGGCTGCGCCATGTGAAATACGCCTGATGGCGTGTGAGCAGGAGGTTTGTTGGGCGGGCTAAAAGGCGCCCCGGACGGGGAGCTGTCGGCGAAGCCGACTGAGGGGTTGACGCAAACAAGTATGGCCCCGATGCAACCCCTCCGGCTTTTGCTTCGCAAAACCCACCTCCCCTTTCAGGGCAGGCTTAATGTTTGAGCTTGTAAAGCGTCCCAAAATACTCTCTAAACCGGGAACGGTAAATCAAAAATTGAACATATAGTCAATACCCCGCCATGCGTGCGGAAAGCGGGCGGGTGTATATAAAAAACAAAATGAGAAAGGTTGTGTTATTTTGAAACTCACAGGCAAAAGCCTGCGAAGCGATTTCGCGCGGTTTGTATCCGCTACTACCGCGTCGCTGATGGTGTTCTGTCTCTACTCCGTTGTGGACGGGCTGATGGTGGCCCGCGGCGTTGGGGAATACGCCATGAGCGCAGTTAATTTGGCGCTGCCGTTTACCAATCTGCTGTTTGCTGTTGCAGTAATGTTCGCGGTGGGCTCAAGCACCATAATTGCAATATTTATGGCGCAGAAGAAAAAACGGGAGGCTGATGAGCTGCTATCCCAAAACCTGACGGTGCTTATAATAATGGGCGTTGTCATAACGGCGGCGGTGCTTATATTCACGGAGCCCATCGCACGCCTGCTCGGCGCGAACGACGTTACGCTTGATTACACCGTTGATTATCTTAAGGGCCTTGCGCCGTTCAGTGCTTTCTTTTTGATATCGTACAATTTGGAAATACTGATAAAGACGGACGGCTTCCCGCAGACCGCGCTTATAACAGTCATAATAGGATGCCTGTCCAACTGCGTGATGGACTATGTTGCAATATTTATATTGGACATGGGCACATATGGCGCGGCGCTTGCAACGGGACTTTCCCAGTTTATAACAAGCGCGATATACATTGTGCATTTCCTGGGCGGCAAATGCTCGTTCAAAATAAGAAAATTCCGCTTTGATCCGCATATATACAAGCGCCTTATACCAATCGGCTTTGCCGACGGAATAACGGAGCTTTGCACGGGCGTTATGATGTTCATATTCAACCGCACGGTGCTGCATTATATAGGCAACGACGGCGTGGTTACATACACGATAATAGCATACGTGAACACGGTTGTAATAAACCTGATGATGGGCGTATCCCAAGGATCGCAGCCGCTTATCAGCTTCTATTACGGCGAAGGCAGCCGCGAAAAATGCAATACGCTGCTGAAATACGGCGTGCGCACGGTTACGGCCATGGCGGCGATAGTATTCGTTGGGCTGTACATATGCGCAAATCAGGTGGTCGGCATATTCCTGAAGGATTCCGACCCGGGCCTTATAGACTTCAGTGTTAAGGCGTTCAGAACGTATAGCTTTTCATATATAATACTGGGCTTCAACGTGCTGATAGGCGGCTTTATGACCGCGCTTGAAAGGCCCAAGCAGGCCATTGCCATATCCATAGGCCGCGGACTTGTGCTGCAAAGCATAAGCCTTATGGCGCTGTCGCTCTCCTTCGGCGCGGACGGAATATGGTACACGCCGATATTGTCGGAAGCGATGTGCCTTATAATGTCCATGCTGTTCCTGCGGCAATATCTTAAAAAGGGCGCTATGCCTCGGGCCACGGTATAACATGGCCCGTGCCGGGAGCGGCGTTATCGCGCGATAAGCGAACGAAAAATAGGATCCAAACGGGCTTTATCGCCGCTGGTGCGGTATTCAACATGCGCACTGCCGCACGGATTTTCAATATTATTGGCTTTAAGCACGCGGCCAAGCTGGCGCACGGTTGCGGCATTGCCGTCAAACAATTCTGCCTTTCCCCTAAAATGCAGCGATGCATAGCGGGCAAAGGCTTTTTTTATGAAAACATAATGCGTGCAGCCCATAACTATCGCATCTATTGTTTCACCTTCAAGGAAAGAAAGATGCTTTTCGAGTATGTCATCAAACGCATCGGCGGCAAAACAGCCGCGCTCTATCCGCTCAACCAACCCGGGGCAAGGGACGCTGACAACGCGGGAAGGGTCCTTCATTGTGGAAAGCAGATGCTTATAGCGCGGAAGGCTTGCCGTGGCAGCGGTTGAAAGCATGAGCACGCGGCCGCTGCCTTCGGTTTCGCAGGCGGGCTTTATGGCAGGCTCTATACTTACTATGGGAAAAGGGAATGCGCCGCGGAGTGCATCTATGCAGGTGGCCGTGGCAGTATTGCAGGCTATTACGGCGGCCTTTATGCCGAAATCGGCCATTACAGAGACGCTTTTTTCGGTAAGAAAGGCAATGTCGGTATAAGATCTGTCGCCATAAGGGGCGTTGGCGTCATCGCCATAATACAGATAATTCTCGTTCGGCAGCAGGTGCAGGGCCTCCCGCAGGACGCTTGCACCGCCCAAACCGCTGTCAAAAAATCCTACGGGACGCATGTCCACAAGAACTCACCGCTTTCTCAAAAAACTTTTTGCTAAATATTATATGCGTTTAGGGACTTTTTTGGCAACAGCAAAAATAAAATCAAAAAAAGTTGAAAAAAGCGTTGACAAGGGAGAGAGTATTTGGTATTATAGTCAAGCGCGCTGGGAAAACGGACAAGAGAGACCGGAAGAACAGCGGGGAACGCACCTTGAAAACTATATAGTGCAAGATCGAAAAAATAAGCAAGTAATTCAGGAAACGGTCAAGCAGGTTGGAAGGACCTGCGAGGCTGAAAACGAGAGTTTTTAGGCCAGAATAAGTAAACGAGCGCCGGGAATCAGAGATGATTCTTGGTGATCAGGATTTAACTCAAGAGTTTGATCCTGGCTCAGGACGAACGCTGGCGGCGTGCCTAACACATGCAAGTCGAACGGAGATAAAGATTTCGGTTTTTATCTTAGTGGCGCACGGGTGAGTAACACGTGAATAACCTGACCCAAAGAGGGGGATAACACCTGGAAACAGGTGCTAATACCGCATAAGACCACAATGTCGCATGACGAAGGGGTCAAAGAAAATCGCTTTGGGAGGGGTTCGCGTCCCATTAGGTAGTAGGCGGGGTAACGGCCCACCTAGCCGACGATGGGTAGCCGAGCTGAGAGGCTGATCGGCCACACTGGAACTGAGACACGGTCCAGACTCCTACGGGAGGCAGCAGTGGGGAATATTGGGCAATGGGCGCAAGCCTGACCCAGCAACGCCGCGTGAGGGAAGAAGGTTTTCGGATTGTAAACCTCTGTCCTATGTGACGAAGGAAGTGACGGTAGCATAGGAGGAAGCCCCGGCTAACTACGTGCCAGCAGCCGCGGTAATACGTAGGGGGCGAGCGTTGTCCGGAATTACTGGGCGTAAAGGGAGCGTAGGCGGTCTGATAAGTTGGATGTGAAATACCCGGGCTTAACTTGGGGGGTGCATCCAATACTGTTGGACTAGAGTACAGGAGAGGAAAGCGGAATTCCTAGTGTAGCGGTGAAATGCATAGATATTAGGAGGAACATCGGTGGCGAAGGCGGCTTTCTGGACTGCAACTGACGCTGAGGCTCGAAAGCGTGGGGAGCAAACAGGATTAGATACCCTGGTA
>ENA-OPCE01000339-OPCE01000339.1-human-gut-metagenome-genome-assembly--contig:-NODE-339-length-41783-cov-81.879577_pt1 | contig 41783 bp, 40 predicted proteins | sample MGYA00241247_ERZ501474 | MGnify/ENA primary metagenome ERZ501474 (study PRJEB25962, sample SAMEA2042572) | human gut metagenome | biome: human gut; feature: human-associated habitat; material: faeces... | reverse complement strand
TATGTAATACCTTCTCTCCTTTACCATTCTGACGGATAAGGAAATCATAATACATAGAACATGGAATACGTTTACTTCCATCGAGAAATCTTAAATCCGTACCATGGAATATAGGGAGTACTGCCTTACGAGTATCATTATCCCTTTTAAGTAGTTCGATAACAGATTGCATTGCAGAATCACAATTAAATGATGTACTACCATACAGATATAATTGATTCCAAATACGTTCTGGATAGGTATAATCAAATCTACCATTTACCAGGAACTGTTCCCATAAATCTTTCCTCAATTCCCAAGCTTTACCAGGATTTAATTCGTACCAACCAATTCTTTCATCAAACTCGGCATCTGCCCATTCTTTTGAATGAGAGAATACAAATAACCATACCGGGTCTCCGAGTGAAGTTAAGCAATACTGTTGGCAAATGAGTTCCTTAGTTTCGAATCCCTCTTTACCTTCAATGACTTGATTCTGATAGGTCTTTGGTTTTACAGTTTGACCATAACTGTTGAGTTCTCTGCCAAGTTCTGACATTAACTCAAAAGAATTACTGTAGATTCTCATTCTTTTGTTTCTTTAAAAGTTTCTTCTTATATGCTTTACGTTGAGAATAGGATATCACATTTTCTGGATATTCTATATCTTCATATTCTAATAGCAAGTCCTTTGCTAACAAAGCTTGGTATTCGTATAAGTCCGGACGAAGTACTTTAAAACTTCGGAAGAATACCTTAAAGGAAGACCATTCCTTTTCTGTACCATTTTGGATTTTCTTATAAACCTCTTTAACTCTTTTAGTCCAAGGATTATCTATACCCTTGATTACTTTCTTTAAAGGTTTATAAGCTGAGTACATTAAGAGTGTCTCTACATTCCCATACATTTGAGTCGCAAATAGGTTGATTTGTACTGACTGGTCCGGCCCATACACATATTCGGCCATCCGTTGAATTAATAGGAAGTCGAATATTAACCTCTTTGTAATCTCTGATGCTCTGATTACCATTGTAATAACTGGGATGTCCTCTTGAAATCTCTTCGAAAAAGTTGCAGCAATTAAACATTGTTTACCGTTATCATGATGATTATTAAACATATATGTAACATTGTAATTCTGATTATATTTGTTTTTCAGGATTCTTAATTTGCTACGTAAGAGGTCTAACTTATTAAAATCAATATAATTATTCAATAAGCTCGTCCACTTAGTTTCTTTGTAATTAAAACACCTGCCGTAATCAAAATCTGGGTCTACCCATGCTTTACGTATTTTTATAAACACATTGTATGCTACTGCAACTCCACTGTTTGCAGTAGCACCCTTATCAAAAAGAACTGGGTCTAACCTTAAGAAAGCCTCGTTCAATTTCTCCCATGCCTCTTGTGAAGTAGCAAACTCCAAAGAGTGGAGGGTCTCCTCCGTATTAGATTGAAGACCCTCTAATTTTCTATTCCATCCACTCATTAGTAATTTGTTTTTTGTCTCCAGAGGTTAAGTCTTTGTTTCTTAAAGAATAACCTATAGATTGATTCATCTGAAAATCCCTGGATACCCAAGAATCCCATATATAGATAGAAAGCTTTTACCAAAGAATACTGAAAGTCTAATTCCTTAGTCATTACTTGGGTTTGTTTCCAGGGTCTACACTTAAGAAGATTCCTTGCAATATTCAGTTCATATACTACATCGAATAATAATACCTTCTCTTCTTCATGAGAAGCTTCGCTTAAGGTATTAAACCCGGGAGTATAATCCTTTACTGATTCATGGTCTTCATCAATCATTCTAAATCGATTAACTAAACCTATACTACCTTCAGTAACCATTGCCATACCAAGAGTGATTATATCCTTTAAGTCTTTTACCTTAAAATCAGAATAATCAATTACATAAGAAGTTCCCCATGAGAAGATGTCTTCTGGTAGAATGTTTGCAAAGTGAAACAAAGTGAATAGGAATCCCAGAGCATCTCCTTGTTCTTCATTGGCATTCTGTAAATGATTAAGTACTTGAGTATATTCATCCTCTGTAAGTTGTTCGATATTCCATCCCCACTTCTTACATATCTTTACTACCTCGGATGTAGATTCATAACCTTCCATTAGTTCTTCAATAACCCTGGCAATAAAATCCTTAAGAACTACCTGATTTTGGTGATTATTGATATCAACTGGGTAATCCGGTAACTTTTCTATTTGCCTGTAGCCGTCTAATTGTTCTAACGAAAGAGAATACATAGCTTGTAAATAAGTACCCACTTCTAAAGGAGGTACTATTTCCTTGATATTACGTATATCCATTATTTACTTCCTGTTGAATTAAATCCACCTTCACCTCTTGTTCCCCACATTTGAGATTCAGAATAAAACTCTTCTGATTGAATCTCTTCGGGTTCGGTGAGATAAATCGGGACATGAATAAATTGGGTTGCTTTCTCATCTACTCTTAGAGTCTGTATTACTCTACTCAGATTGATAATACCTATATGGATTTCACCAACATAGGGAGAATCTACAATCTCGGCAGTATACAGAAGACCTCTTTTAGAAGCAAGCCCAGACTTATTAGCTGCCATGAGCATTGACTCTTGAGGTTCAATAAGAGGTTTAATACCTGATGGAATAAGGATTCTCCCTCCCGGATAAATCTGAATATCGGTTATGAAATTGGTAGTTGTATTTACTCCCAACACAAAATCTGGAGTAAAATGATTTGGAGATTGGTTTGCCTCAATTTGGATTAATTGTTGAGGGTCTAAGTTTCTTGGGATATAGAAATCCAAACCTGCATCACCTACATTACCTCTTGAGGGAGTCTTTACGTCTCTTACTTTAATAAATCTGAATCTGTTCATAATATATTACATTCTTTTAAAAGTTGTCCAAAGGTTAATCCTCGTTGAGGAGTTACTCCGAGTGAATGACAGAATCTTTCTACGTCATATTCACCCTGCATAAACAAATCAGCAAGAACATCATCTTGCCGTACATAATAATTTGGGTTGTTAAGATATAACTTAAACATTGCCCATATCATTCTTAACTTATTGACCTTTCCCATTGCATTCTCTATAAAGTTCTCTAATACGTTTCTTAGGTACTTCGAATTTCTCAACTGTCTTTGAGATAATTTCTTTTCTGTCTTTCCCTTTCCGAATCAAGCCTCGGATGTATTTCTTGATACCAACGGTATCTTCTAGTATATCCAAATCCTTGTATTGATTCTTCTGTTCTAATTCTTTCCTTGTAATGTTCAAGTTCTGGGACATCTTGAACGCACATAGTTCTGAGTCTCCGCATAATTTACATTCTTTAGTGGATAAATCATACCCAATACCAAAGCATGGGTCTCCATTACTTCCCAATTGAGAGATATCCAAGGGTGTTAGGATATCCTGCTTGGTTAAGTCGGGAAGCATTTGTTTTTTCTTTGCCATAATTAATCATCTATTTTTTTTCGGTTAGTCTTATGACTGAATTTCCAACCTTCAATTCCGACTCATACAGTGGTAAGTAGGAATGTCCAATTGCATTAATAAATAGTTTCCTGATATCACCCAAGTGTTGTGAGTAACGCGAATCAGTATAAGTTAGTACTCTAACCTGTAGTCCTGAACAGAAAGATAAATCAAAATATACCTTATATTCATTAGCCATTACCTGGATTGATTGTATATCTGATATCCATACCAGGGTAGTACAATTAAAAACATGGAGAGGTGTTAGTTCCTCTCCAATTATTTTATCAACCAGCTTCTTATATAACTTAGTAATCATAACTCTTAAGTGTTACATTTAGATGTTTACAATGAGGACAAGTCCAATCCTTAGTATGCCAAGGACCTCTTAAATCCTTTATATCGCTTTCCTTGAATTTCTTCTTGCAATGATGACATTTGTATTTATATACATCGTAATCATACTGAGATGAATAGAGATAAAGTATTCCGATTATCACTCCCAGTACTGTTAGTATTAGTAGTAAGTATTCCATATCTTTTAATTTAATGATTAATGCCCTATGTCCCTCTATTAGATTAATTACTTCCTCCTACCGGAAAAAGTAATTATCCATAGTACTTAATAGAACAGATTAAGTAAGGTATTCTCATAAAGAATGAATAGGATGATTCTTCCATATCTTCTCTAACAGAATAACTTTCAATTCTTGTTTTTGATAATACTGCTTCCTATGTTTACCATGCCTATTAAGATAAGGACCTGGATAATGTAAGTCATCAAGGTAAACCTTTTTCTTTGAGGAATCAGTTCTAACCAAACGACCAAGGAACTGAATAGATTTTTCTTGGCTATCCATACTGGCAGCATTAAGTAAATACCTAAGCTTAGGAAAGTTTTTACCTCGAGCAATGATTGTAGTTGAAACCAAGATATCAATCTTACCTTCCCTAAAATCCTTCATTATTTGTTGTCTTATCTTTGAAGGAGTATCTACATGCACACAGGCAATATTATATTTGCTTCCTAGTTTCTTTTTAAAGTATTTGCATAAATTCTCACAGTGTGCAATAAATTTACATACTACGAGTGCAGGATATCTATCTTGTTTAAGATTCCATTTAAGTCGAGAATAAACCATTCTCTTTGCATACTTATTGAAGGTAATAGAATCATCATATACTTCCTTATAGGATACTTCTTCTGATTCCCAATTACCATACCAGGGTTTACTTGGTACCATCTTTACAATTGTACGAGTTGAATAACCTTTTTTAATAGAGTCCTTAAGTTTAAACTCTGCAAGTACTTTACCAAAGAATACTTCAAGATTCATATTCTTTACTTTATCCTTGGCAAGCTTACTCATATAAATGGTACCAGATAACCCTATACGAACTCTGGTATTAAATAAACGAGTAAGTACATTTTGATATTGCTTACTACCTGCTTGGTCAGCCTCATCTACCAAAACCATATCTACCTTAGATAGTTCATTCTGATAGAATCTCATGTTACGAGAAATAGATTGAACCATACCAATGGTAAAATTGCTCCAGTTTAATACTTTACCTTGAACAAATGTAATCTGTTCTCCTGGTAGGTATTTCTTAAATTCATCTCTAGCTTGATTCAACCAGTCAGAGTCATTAGTTATTAGCAAAGTCTTTAACTCCTTCTTATAGGATAGATAAAGAGACGACATGATAAGAGTTTTACCTGCATTAACGGTGTAATCTAAAACACCAATCTGAAAAGGTACCTTACCTACTTTGTTATTGATTACCGCTTTAACGGCTTTCTCTTGTTCTGGTCTTAGTTTATATTCTCCTATTTTCGTAACAACTCCATTGACTTTAGGTAATGGTTGTCGCATATCTACAACTTTAGGTTTAATTCCATACTCAATACACTTTTCATATACTGCAGGAAGTAAACCTATCTTAAATTCACCATGCTTATTAATATAATGAATCTTGCCGTCCCAGTTCTGCATACCTCTTTGCCTTGTACGTAAGTAGAAAGCATTTGGATGACGAATGGCAAACTCTGCATAGAGTTTCTGTGCGAACTTAAGAGGTAAGTCCAGTTCGCACATATTCCCATTCTGTATGATTATCCTACTCATTTGATAATTACAGTTACACCTTTCTTAGTAGAATCATCTACTCCCATAGCTTCCTTGATAAGCTTAATGTGATGTTCTTCATCGGCAATTAACTTATTCAACAAATACATCACATCATCATAATCAGCCCGTTCACTATATAAGGCTAGACTATTCATAATTTTCTTATAATTGCCAATGGTCTCTATCTCAGAGTTCCAGGCAATCTTCAAAGCACTTTCAGGAGAAAAACCTATTTCCACTTTAGGATAGATATCCATCACAGAATCCTGTTCATAGGGGTCTGCCTTTTGTAGAAAATCTGATAACTTGTCGTAGTGTCTCATTTCTACTAAACCAATACCAAGCATTAGCTCTGCAATGGGTTCAAACCTTGACGACTGTTGAGTATACATAAGGATAGCACTAATCTCAGAGAAAGGTTTATCCTTTAGTGCATCCTTGAACATATTAACAATATCCTCTGGCCAAGGTTCAATGTCCTTGAAATCAGGGTAATCTACTGACTGGTCCGAATACTTGAGGACATCAATAAAAGCATTAGCTGCATCCTCTACTCTGTTACCTAAAAATCTTAAAGCTTTCATAACGTTATGTTTTAATTATTAATCTTATCCCAGAGAGAGCCCTCAACTTGAGGTTCCTCTAAGGATTTTTTATTCTTATTTTTATATAAATACTTATTATACCTTTCTACTGCTTTATCAGTATATAATTGAGCAATATCGGGTAGACCATTACACCATGCTAAGGATTCAAACTGAGCATCTATGAAATCCTTATAATCCCAACCTTCTTCCTCTAGGAATGCTGCTACATAAGCGAAGTGAACATACTTCTCAGGATTCTTTTCATAGGATTCATATATACCAGTTGCCTTAGCAATCTTACTTACAAAGTAATCATGTACCTTAGCAGTAAGTTCTAAATCTGCTGACTGTAATTTAATCTCAGCTTCGGTTTGATTAGTAATGTTGTCCTGCATGGATATTAACCTTTGCATAACATTACGATAATCTGTCATCCTCTTTAAACCAGTCTCAATGTATTTAATAAATCCTTCCCGAGTATCAAATTTAAAATCCTCACAAAAGGTATTACATATCTCAGCAAGCTTTTTACATAAAGCCCATTCCCTTGTATTACTTTCGTTTATTTTACGAACTCCTCTATGCTTAAGCTTTATACGAGTAGCATATAATATATCGGCAACAAGGGAAGCATTACCCTTAGATGCTAGTAATATATTAGTTACTTTCTTAGTTGTCCCTTTATTAGAAACAACCACTGCTCTAGTATTTATTGCCTCTTTTCGTGCAATAACAAAAAAAGCCTCAACTGGGAAGTTATCTACCTCTAAGGTATTTAATATTTCCTCAAATTGAGACTTAGTAATGTGAATACTGGGTTCTCTCATTTTACTCTATTACAAACTAAAACACCATTAATACAACCCTCGTTATTATCTATTGGGCATTTCTTCCCATAAAGGTTTTTAGTGGGAGAACCAAATGATACATAATATGAACCTCTATTGGTACCTACATACCAAGTAACATTTTCGGGTAAGTTTAAAGTATAATCCCTAACTTTACCATCAACCATCTCACATCTGAAAACCATATTCTTCCTTGGTTGGGGTTTTTCAAACCAACTTACAACTGGGAAGAAATATCCCATAATTAAAAGAGCAGCCAAAACTATTGAAGTCTTAACTACATAATCGATTATCTTCATCATATCATTAATATTTTAAGTTATATAATATAATAGGTAATCCTTACTCCAAAGAGTTTCGGATTTGAATTAAATCTTGATAACTTTGATACCTTGTTTGATATACTAACCTAAGAGTTTCCTTTCTCCCTAAATCGTTTACATCTTTTCCTTCTGGTAAAAACACCACCTTGACTTTTTTATAGGCAACAAGTTTGAGCGCAAGATTGATTGCGTATTTCTTGGCGTCTGGGTCCAGCAATATAATAAATCTTTCGCATGAGGATTTAAGTAATTCATTGACTTGATATCCAGATATAGCTTTACCCATTGTGGCAATTCCTCTATCCCCAATAGTAAGGGCATTGAGTGCACCTTCACAGATGTATACCGACCTATACATCTCCAACGCATCATAATTAAATATGATAAATTCTTTGCCAACTCCTGTGATATCTTTGTTAGGGTTGTTATACCGAGGACCTTGCCCGATAACATTTCTCGCGTTATAATATCTAAGTTGTCCTCTGTAATAAAAGGGTATAATGAGGTACCCAAAGTAAGCCCCCTTCGTCGCATAGCCAACTCCATGCTTAGACAACTCAGAGATGACAAAGCCACGGCTCTTGACATATCCTCTAATGCTTTTTGCAACTTGTGACTGGCCAATGTTAAGGATTCTAAATCCTTCGGGTAAATACAAAGGTTTGGCTTCTGCAAGTTCAACCTTTTCTTCGTGAAATTCAAGCTCATCAAATTTTCCACTGTTTAAGAAGTTAATTAATTCATGGTATGTTTCGAATCCTTCTATATCCATAACCAACTGTGAAGGATTCGGATGTTCATTACATCTGAAGCAATTGGTTCTATACATTGATAAGTTAACTCCCATTTTTAATTCTCTGTGACAGTAAGGGCATACTGGGAGTTTCATCCAGCCATGTTTATAATCAAATGCTCCAAGTCTTTTAATAAAGTAAGTCTTAAGTCTAGACTTAAACTGATTTGTTATTTTCATGGTTTCTAATTGCTTTACGAATTACTTTTCGTATTCTCTTTAAATCCTCAACATCTAAGTTACTGATAGAAGTTGTTTGCCAACCATTATGAGATATTTCTAAAGCTAATCCATCAGTCCATCTGTCTTTTACTACTTCTACATTTTTAGTTCTCATTCCTCTTTTTCTTTTTACCACAGATTCTACAATAGGTTCTCGTACAATACTTATTATAATACTGAGCCCTCTTTCTACCTCCTTTGTGTGAAAATATAGCTCTTCGAGGTTTCTGTCGGGTTTCCCACCAATGCTCGGTTACCCAATCATGAATACCGAGTTTGCATTTATATATCTCCAGTTGTCCTTTCCCTTTTCTTGGAATCAGCATCAGGATTACCTTTCTTAAAAGATTCTTCAAGTTTCTTACCATATACTTCATCATAATTCTTTCTTTGTTCTTTAGTAAACTCTGTACATCTTTGCCTTTCTACATCACACCTAAATAAGGCTCTACCAGAAGGAAGACCATCCCTTTGTACTACAATCTCTGAACGAAGGATATTATCTTTCTCTTCTTGCTCTGTACTGTTAAGACCCATTATAAATTGAGCATTACGAACAATTGCAATAGAACCGGATATATCATTCTCATCATACTTGGTTGCTTGATGTTTCTTACCTTCACGAGTAATATGATGAGCAGTCCATACAACATCTAAATGCAAATCCTCAGCAAGATTCTGTAAGTCAATATATACATTTGAGATTCTATCAAAATCCTCTTTATCCTTTGCAATAGAAGCAAGCTTCCCTGCATAGTCAACCATCAATACCTTAATATCAATCCCTTGGCTCCTAAGAGTAAGTATCTTCTCCCTTATATAATTGCAGTCAGTAATTAATGCAGGTACTCTTTCAACGATTAATTCAACTCCAAACCTTGCAAGTTTTCTTAAATGCTTAGCCTCGAGTTTATCATAATCTCCAGTATATAATTCCTTCTTAGTTTTATTGATACTGGATTGAATGAAACGGTCCATGATTTGTTCTTGACCATTTTCTGTATCCACATAATAAACTGACTTCTTCATTCTAAGGTAACCTCTTGCAAGGTTAACCATGAAGAATGTTTTCTTTGCTTTAGGTTTATCCAAGATTACATTGATTGATGCACCTGGGAATCCTCCCGCATTGGTTAAATCGTTTAGTTGCCTAAATGGGCATGGTACTACTGAGGGTTCTGCCTGCCTTTTAAATTGACGTTCAGTAACATCTCGAATCATGAATAAAGGTTCATCCTCCTGTTTAGGTCTACTTCTTTGTAAAACCTTCTCTACCTTTCTAGAATATTCTTCGTACTGTTCGAAGTTATCTAAGTCGAATGAATCATTTAAGTTCTTCATTTCAACATAAGTAGAGAACTGATAGATTTTCTCTTTAATATATTCTGAATCAGATAATTGAATTGAATAAAGATTTTTGATAACCTTCTCGATGTTTGGGATATCATCCTTAGTAACCAGGTCAACATAGTTTTTAGATTCTAGCATTTCTCTGAGTACTTGTTTAAGGACATTCTGTGAGGGTATCTTTCTTTGCTTCTTGAAGTATTTAAGTATACCCTCACAAATTAAGGAATGTTCGATAAGTACTAAGTAGCTTGGTTTTATTCTGCTTAATACTAAACCTCCTTCCTTATCTTGAATGATGAACCTGAGAATCTCTAACTGAAAGTCAGGTGCAAAGCTAAATTTAATTTTATTCTTTTTCATACATTATTATATTGCAATATTATATACTAATAGATTTTGATAGTCCTCATGTAGTTCTGAACTCATGTCCACAATATCTAGTCTTCTTATCCTCAGCCGCTCGGTGAAATTTTTTGATATTCTTATATTATATAAAATATATTTATTATATTTGCATAACGAAATACTTAAAGAATATGAGGAAATGTAATGGAAACAATGGTTCAGAGCTTCATAGATTAAAACCCATGCAGGATTATGATGAAGCAATGTTTAATAGGTTATACAAAGTTTGTAAGCCAGTTATTCGGAACCTTACCAAACAGATTGATTACAAAAGGTTTAACCTTACTCCAGATATAATATCTTCTTATTTCTGGGATAAAATGTTATTTGTTTTTAATAAGTACTACGGTACTTGTAGTGAAGAACATCTTAAAGCAAGAATCCTTTCTTCTCTTGCTACATTTAAGAATAAGCTTCTTCGATTTGCCTATGGAGAGATTGCAGAATACAATCAGAACCTATTCAAACTTGAAGACTTATTTGATAATGATAAAGAGTTAGAGGATGACGATGAAGAAGTTAAGGCTAAGGAAGAAATGCTTGAATTATTATATAAGTATATGAAAGAGAAGTTATCTCCCGATGCCTATATGGTATTTGAAGTATTACTTACTCCACCTCCTTATATTAAAGAACGAATCAAGGATGGAGAAAGAATCACCAATATAATGTTGGTTGAGTTCTTTGATATGCCTAGAACTAAGAAGTCAGTTAAATACATAGGAGAACTCAAACAGGATATCTTATATTGGGAAGAGAAAGCTAAGGAAGAACTTCACTACTAACACAAAAGAAAAGGGGCGTTTCCCAACGCCCCTTTCTCAACATCATAAATTAAAAGTTCTTTGTCAACAATATAAGTAGTTAAGACATATTATTATAGTTTTATAATATATGCCAGTACGTAGTACGGTGGTCTATTCTCATGAGGTTGACCTCCACCTGCAGCTCGGGTATCATGGTCCCAAAGTGCTACATAAGAATTATCCCTATCGGTTTTACTACTACCATAAAGGTTATTACCAATCCACTGACTACCATTAATACCGATACCATCGTAAGCCTCAATAAAGTAAGCATCTGCAAAGTTGTGAACGTGAGAAGGTATCTCCTGAGTAGAAAGAGTTACTTTCTCTTGGCCACCAGTATTACCAATCAAATTATAATCTTCATTACCGGATGACCAACCTACAATGAATTTACCCGATAAGTCTGGTGTCTGTAAGTCTTCTACAATCTGACCATTACATAAAGCCCAGCCTTCTGGTACGGAAACTCCATTCCACATTGCAATTAATCCTCTTGGTATATTGGCTCCTGCCATACCACCAAGCTTTTCATCAATGTAAGCCTTGATATCAAAATTAGGGAATCCTTGCAATAGTCGTAAGAGAGTTTCTATATTTGCTTGTTGCATTCCATGGATAGCAGTATTATATTCTACTGGTTGGGGAAACTTCCCTGCATAGGGAACAATAGAATATTTCTCTACTGTGTTATCCATTGAGTTGGTACCTTGACCATATATACCAATCAATACCATTGAGGATTTGTCTACCAAACCTTGAGATACTGAAGCCATAGCTCTATTCACTAGAGACTCATATGATAATTCATTATCTTCTAGTACGTTTGTTTTTGATAAGTTTCTAGTATCCTTAGGTGTTGGATATAGTGGGTCTACAGATCTCTTGTACAGAGAATAGAACGAATTAGACTCGTTCCAGAAAGCCCTGAACTGTACTGGGTTCTGTACTGGTTCTTCTAAGGGTGTATGATAAGCAAATACAATTACATCCTCATTAGAACCCTTTGAGCCTTCAATATTAGGTATACTAATATTAGCACTATCAGAAATGTAGATTGTACCATCTCTTGCTATACAACCAAAGTTTGTATCTGGTCCTTCACCAGAATCTGCAGCCTTAGTCATATATCTTGAAAGGATTCTGTCCTTCATTGCTTGATATGCAGGAGATGTAGGTTCTCCATTAGGTAAGAGAGTGATTGCATTATTTACAATCGTTGCTGAGCCAAATCCACAAAATGGACCCATGCCTACGGGTGCAGCTATTGCTTCAGCTGCATCCTTAGACTTTATTATACCTTCATAATCAAAATACGTTTTCATAATGTATCTTCGTTATTGTTATTATTCTTATATTCTTTCGATTGGTTTTTCATATCTTGGAAAGCCTCTCCTACAGCCTTGAACTTGAAGGTTATTAATTTCCAAAAGATAGACCAGATACTGTACTTCTTTTCTACACCATGTAGAGTACAGATGTGATTATAAATGCTATCTATCTCGAAACAGTAACATAATACCATTACCGTTATAGATACTGTTATTGGATTTAATCCGTAAGGTTCTCCGATGGCTTTACCTATTACGGCACCCAGTAAGATGTAACACAAGTAATCAATGATTTTATTAAGAGTTCTTCTCCCGGCTCTAGATTTTCTTATTTCAATCTTCTTTGCCCTACTTGCAGATATACCAAACCAGAAGTCTGCAAGGATTAGTACAAAGGCTAATAAAATCATCCACCTTAAATCAAAGATAATGGCATAACATTCAGAAGTAAATCCAATGATACCAGTTTTAAATAGTGTGTTAAAAGAGCTGCTTTCCATTTTGTTTATTCTATTTTAAGTGACCATTCTGTTCCTTCCGGAACTAATATATTAATACCTTGTTCCGAAATATCATTGGATTCCCAAGTAAGTTCTGTCTTATCAACTACATCCAACAGGTTTACTATGAATACTGCTTTAACTGCAGGATTAGCTTTCACATAGAAAGTATGTTTACCTGGTAAATTAGTAAAGAATTGATAAGGGCTTGGATGAACTACATCTGGAGCTGTCTCATATACAATATCTGAAACTTCTCCAGTATCTGAAGTACAGGTTACGATAGTAGATACTTCTTGTATATCCTTACTTAATTCTGCACTTACTGGATTACAGGTTAATGTATACTTAGGTATAACATCTTTAACTGTAAGATTAACTACGGAGCCTTGATAGTAAAATTCATAACTACCTGCTTTATCCATAGTAATAATAATATTTGAATCATAGGTTTCAGAAAAACCATCAAGAATTATACCAGTTATAACAGAACCACCGTCTCCCCAACGTAAATAGAATTGACAGTTCTTAGATTTAGTTAATTGATATCCTGCCTTGATATACTTCCCTGCATCTTCTGCTTCTTCTGAGTAGGGTTCTAATTCATACCAATTCTCATCATCTTCATTCAAGGGTTCTAACCATAAGTATGATTGAGGAGCTGGTACATAATCAAGTACTTCTACTTCTACAGACTTACTGGCATCCCCTACAGATTCAAATTTATAACTACCAGCTTCATTGAATTGGTATTCTGTATTTCTACCATAATAGAAATCAGGACCAACTACATAACGGTCAGTTAATTTTGTAGTTCCCAATTTTACCCAAGTACCCTGAGTATTCTTTTTGTAGATTGTTACTTCGGTATTAAAATAATAACCTAAGTTTGCACTTTCAAAAGTAGAATAATAAATACCAGATGTAACCCAAAGATTAACTGATGCAGAACCTTGGGCATTTAGGTTTAATCGTTTATTAGATACACCTATATCATAGGTAATTGTATAACCTAGTCTATAAGCTACTACAGTACCATAATTACTTGTATTACCAGAATCATCTTTGGTACATCTGAATTGGAATGTACCAGTAGTGGTTGGTGCCCACCTTTGACCATTACGAACTAAGATACCTGGGTCTGAAATACATACTGCGATTAGTTGGCTAGTATCTTCATTAGGGTCTGAAGAACGTATGGTTATTAAAGATTTCTCACCATTGGTAAGATTAATGTTTCTTGGTTCACAGAGTACTGTGTAGTTAGTAGCAATAGCAGTTACGGTTAAGGTTACTTTCTTTGCTGGGAAGTCTGCAATAACCCATTCATAAGTACCAGCAGAAGTTATTTCCCAAATAGAACCAGAATCCTTAGTTTCATAAGTATTAAGTAACTGTACAGATACAGGTTTGATATTGCCCTGATAATTCATGTTAGCAGTTACCTTTACTTTGATTACTGGATTAGTACCAGTAATTACCAAGTTATCTGGGTCTGTTCCTCCCTCAACTATGTCAGCATAGATATGATAAGATTTAGTGTAGTATTCTAAACCTATATCTACATGGGTAGTTACTGAATTATCTCCTACGCTCCTGAAATAATATCTTTGGTTACCTTTTCTTGCATAGAAGATAGAACCACTTTCGTATTTCTTTGAGCTCCATTTGTTCTCAGCTGGGTCATATCCAGTTACTTGATACCTTAAATCAGCATCATCATAGTCTGATGTAATTGTTACTCTGATAGGTACTTCTGTTATATGTCCGGTTACAATCTTTGCAGGACTGATAAGTGGCTCAGCTACAATCTTATAATTGTATGCTAAGTCAAATCCATAAGCAATCTTACCAGATACGTTGTAAGGTAAGAATCTATCAAACAGTTTATCAATTGATTGTTTGAAAGCTTTAAATTCCTGAGTAGGGGAAGTAAAGCCATGACCACTTATAGAAATACCTACCTCTATACATTGAGCACAACCATAAATCTTATCATGGTTATACTTGTCGTACTGAGAATAATCGGTATCATATAATGGGTCTACCTTTTCCCATTTATCCATTGCTCCATCTGTTGGGTCTGTAATTGTACAAGTTAACCCATACATATTGAAAAGAATTTCGAAGAACTTTCTTGAGCCTCGAATCTTGAGTAATGAGATTGAATATTTTAAGATAGTTCGAATCTGTTCATTACTTAAGTTGGGAACTCCTTTATGTTCTCCGGTTCTAGCAAATGGCAATGCTCCCAAGAACTCCCAGAGGTAGTTTAAATACCTCTGCTGAGTTTTATCAATATCGATTATATCTAGAATATTATCAATATCTTTAGTTATATCTTCTTGGAAATAGTTACCACAAATTTCTAGAAATCTTTCTAATATGCCCTTACCGTCGACTTTATAAGTATCTTGCTCTTTAAATTCGAAAGGTAAGAAATCAATTAGGTTTTTAAGATTTATCATAAGCTTATACTATTTCGTTTACTTTAAGTGTTAACTGACTTGAGTCTTCGAATACCGGGATATTATAACCAGGGTCTGTGTAATCCCTGTTTGGTTCTGCAATGGTTATGGTATACCTGAATCCAGATTGATAACCATTGTCCTGAATATCAAGGGCAAATATAAATCCATTTATAGTATCCCTGATTTGTGTAGTCTTACCTACTTGGCCATCATAAGAAAATCCTCCCTTAACTGAACGTACTGTAAATTGAGTACCTGAAGAGAAAGATATAAAGTAGTCCATAGAACCATTAGCCTCATCCAATTGGAATTGACCAAGGATTAATTCCTTGTTACCATAGATTGTTGTAGGCCAAGGTTTAGTATAGAATTTCTTTAGGTGTAGGTAATCTACTGATTCGAGATTATCAATGAGTGCATAGATATCAGAGATTCTTACGCTGCCACCAATGTCTGAGTTCTCCGGAGAATAAGCATTAAATAAAGCACTGAGTATTTGAGATTGAATCTCTGAAGTCTTATAGGACTTCTTACCAGTAACTTCTACATCCAAGATAATATTTACTTTACCTGCAGACTTAACGGTTAACCAAGTAGTAAGTGGTGAGTTCTGATGTAATACATCATATACTTTTTGAATAAGGTTAGAGTCAGCAGTAGCACCATTATCAGGAGATATATAAACGATTAGTTTTCTACCACATTCGTATTCTGCCTTTGCCTTACTAACCCCATCAACCAGTTTAGCTAAGTCTATGAAGTCCTGTTTGGTAATAGCTACTCCCATAGTCTTTACACTCAAAGGTATGTGTTCCTTGAGCATACTAAAATTCTCATAGGATGAACCTCCACCTGCAGCATAAGTATTAGATACAGTAGCATCTGTTACTGATGAAGATATAACTGAAGGTACAGAAGTAATCATACCAGATTTTACATTACCATTGATACCAGTAGTAAGGTAGAACTTAACCTCAGATATCTTGGCATTAGCTGCAGGCTTCTGTCCATATTTACCATCACCAAATAAGATATATGGATTTAAAGCTTCATCCATAGTAACCATGAAATGTTTATCGGTGGGTTTTGAATAAGCAAAGGTATTTACCAATACCCAAGATTCTCCACCAATCTTCATACTCATAGTTCCATGTTCGTAGTACTTACCATTAGGTAATGTACCCAGGGTAATAGTTACCCTTTCATCTGAAGGTATAACCATTCCATTTATCTGGCTTTCTGTATATAATTCATGTTGTACAACTGGAACTTTACAAGTAGTTACATTAGCATACCAAGTTACATCCCTAGAAGATAACCATTTGTTACCATTAGAATCTGTAAATAAAGTTCCAGAAGGTATAGTTAATTTAGCACCAATAGAATCTCCAGATACATCCCTGGATACTACCAAATCTACTGATGCTGCAATAGCACCTCTTGCATGATAATCTACCAAAGCTCCATGCCTAACTACTGAACTGTATTTACGAGCAGTAGGTAAGAAGGATTCCCTTGCCATATTATCAATGTAGTAGTGAAGAACTTCGGCAATTGCCGCAAACAATGAAAGGATAATGATTAATATATTTCCTTCCGAGTAATCAGTTACGAGTACATTGCCATCTTTGTCTTTGATATTCGTAAGTGATTCTATCAGCTTGGCCTTAATCTGTTGGTAAGACCTCTGATAAGGGTTGAGCCATTTATTAGTGATTCCCATATTAATAAGAGTTTAATGAATTTTCATTTTTATCATAGGTCAGGTACAGGTACTGACTAGTAGAAGTTTCATTAACTACATAATGAACTTCTATGTTTATTTTAGCACCTTGTCTAGAAACGGTGATACCCTTAAAGGTAATCCTTTGTTCCCATGCACCAATTGAGCTTTTAATAAACTCTTTAATAATAAAACTTAGGGCTTGTGTATTTGGCTCTTCTATACATTCCCATAGGCGATTCCCAAAGTTTTCCTGTCGAAATCGTTGTCCTATTAAATAATACATTATAGAGCTTATATTATTTCTTACCAAAGCCATATCACCATTAACAGGATACCAACCTGTTTCACCCTTTTCGTTTCTTGTAAGTTGAATAGGGAATATCATACCCTTTCCAACAATGTTAGTAAGATAGTTATCCATTAGTGTATACATTTAATGTCCTCATAATCTTCTTGTTTGAAAGTAGAGAACGGTTGACTTGCTTGAGTTACGGTAGGACCTGAAGAACCAGGTCCAGTAGTTACACCCGAGTGTACGTGAGAATTGAATAAAGTTCTTAGAGTTTCCAGTTCTTTAATGGTATTATTGAGTTTCTCGGTTAGTTCTTTGATATTAACTACTCCTTGATTCTCTCCCTTATTTAAGATTACTGTATCACCAGAACCTACACTTACATCTCCTTGTGCTTGAATAGAAATGTTTCCCTTAGCAGCAATGCCTACATCTCCATTTATATAAACAGTTAGCTTTCCATTATCATCATCAAGTACCATTACATTTCCTTCTGGAGTTATAATACCCATTTTATTAGGACCATCCAAAGGGTCTGGTATTTGTTGTAGTCCCCAACCATGATATTCCCATAGGGGTTTAGTTGGGTCTCCAAATTCAAAAGTAACAAATACTATATCTCCAACCTTAGGAGCTAAGTACTTGAACCCATTGTTGATAGAACCATGTTGGCCTTTTGCATAGGCCCATGTAATAATTCCACCCATGACTTCTGGACAGCATATCTTGATACGGTTCATATGTTTCTCCGTATCATTATTATCTACCACTATGCCACGGTAGACAGAGTAGTATCTACCTAAACCTTCGATACCCTCTTCTGTTAATAGTTTAGCTGTTGAGTACATTATTTCTTGTTGGATTTATATCGTTCATAAGCTTTCATTGCCCAATTAAACTCATCAAAGTTATACCTTTCTTTCATAGAAGGAGTAACCTTCGATTGGTCTGCCTTTACCACATTGGTCTTACCATAGATTGCTGTACCATTTGAAGTTACTACTGTACCTTCTGTACGAACTGTACCTGCAGCAAGAGCCTGAGGGTCTTTAGCATTTATCTCATCATAATAGAACTTATTCTGTAAGAACTCTCCTGCACCTTTCTTATCGATAATTCTACCCTTATCATCCATGTATCTTTCTACGAAGTATACTACTTCATTGTAGGTAAAGTCATGTACAATATCGGAAGCATTAGCAGTATTCTTCTTGTTCTTACCAAAGTCAGTTTTAGCAGAATCCTTAGCATCATTACTTACAATGTCCTGAGTACTAAGTTGGGTCTTAGATGTAGTCTGTCCATCCCTTGCATTATTCTTAACCAAGTCTAATGTACAGAGATAACCTTGACCTGCATCCATTGAATGTTGTACTGACTTGATATACCAAAAGCCTGACCACCTTTTTCCTACATTCTCTAAAGATATTATCTGAGAAGATTGTAATGAAGGTCTACCTACTACAGTCATTTGGCATACCAACTTTCTTTCGGATATCTTAAGACCTCCATTGGCATTAGCATTCATTGCCCAAGTAACCTTATCTGCTCCGCCGTATCTACTAAAGAGATTATGATATAACTTATAGATTGGTACTAAGAATGGTACCTTCTTCATTCTTCGTATCTTAACTTTAGCTTTAACCTTTCGAGTCATAGTGGGTGTAGTAACTCCATCTCCAGAATACTCTACTTTATAGGTATCAGGGTATACAGTAATATATGGATTCTTTTCCATTGCAGATATACCTCTCTGAGATTGGTTATCTATCATTTGTTTTTCATAAGGATTACTTGAAAAAGTTCTGATATTCACCATGTGAGTTATAGTTCCACCTTCTGGGTCATATTCTCTTGGGTCTACCCATTCTTCTGCAAGGTATTCCATTTTATATTCTCCAGTAAATAGGTATCTTTCGTTTTCTAGTAATTGCCTAAGATTACTTTCTAACTCTTTACCGTTCTTAGAGTTCTTCAAGATTTGCTGAATAACCCTTTTCTTATCGTTCGGTAAATTGTTTACAGCAGTATTAATTGCTTCTCGATATTGCTCAGTACTCAGATTATCTAAAGCCTCTTGTTTACCTGCATTGTAAGCAACATAGGGTTTCTGAGAACCATACTCTTTCATTGCAGAATTATACTTTTGAGCTTTAGCTCCATACCTTTGTTCAGCTTCCATCTCGGCAGCAATATTAGTAGTAGGATGACTACGATAATCTTCGTAAGGTACACTACCATAATTTACTACCATTGTATTATCTACTTGAGCTACAAATGGTTTGAGTAAAGTTACTTCCTCTTTCTCTTTTTCAGGTTCTGTGATATCTGTTGAACCTACAATTAAACCTTTATCTTCTGGGTCTAAGGCTTGAGTTAATTGAGCCTTTACCCTTTTGGTTACTTTCTGAGTAGCGAATGATACTCTAAGTACTTCTCCATTTTCTGATTGGTAAATATAATTGTATTCTGGTTCTTCTTGAAACTTACGGTTGTGTATGTATATTACACCATCCCGGGAATCAATATACCAAGGACCATTTGCATACCCTTTCATCTTTTGTTCTAATTGAACTAAGATGTTATTTCCTATTAATCCCAAGTCACTATCTATCAAGGACTTTAAATCACTGGGCATAGCTACTTGAGCTACTCCACTAAACCGGTTAGCGTAAAGTATCTTTCCAGTAGTAGTTCGACTTTGTTCTGTCGGGACCTGTAGTGACTCGTAAACTTTATTACTTATTATTTGTTTAGCCATTACTGAAATATTTCTATGATTACGCCTATATCATCATTACAACCATTATCCAAGAAGTTGGATAAACTGTGTTCTGATAAATCCGAATGAGTATAAGGTGGTTGGAATCTTAAATCTCCAACTGTATCTATACACTTAATCGTCACATGAGTACCAGTAGAATCGAATACACAATCCAAATCTCTAACCTTGATACTTCGTACTGGGCTAGAGATAAATTGACCATCTGGATATATGTATCCCCACTGAAGGTAAATAATTGAGCTTTCCTGGAGATCTTCGATATCTACAGTATCGGGGTCTCCAGTATCAAATGTAATGGTAGCTAAGTTCTCTTTCTCCTCATCATACTTGTAGCTCCAATTACTTATATAAGCGCCAAGAGGTATGCCAGTAATGGGATTCATTATAGGCATACCTCCAGAATTGAACAGAGCCATGTAAGGTGTTGCTGTTCCATTATAAAGTATTGGTTGGTTAGGTTTTCTAGTTGCCGCCATACATAGGTATTCTTAAAATTTGATAAGGTTCTAATTCTTGAAAAGAGTTCAAGATATTATTAGCTTCAGCAATCAGGTACCACTTACCAGAATCACCATAATAACGATGAGCAATACTCTGTAGGGTTTCTCCATCTAATACAGTATGTTGTTTATCGTTATCTGTATAAGGAACATTAGGAGGAGTTACCTCTAAAGAATAATCTCCTTCATCATACTTAAGAGCAATAGCTCCATCATAAGGACTTGCTCCTGTCATGTATTGATTTAAGTCTATCATATCTGTATCCCTTTCGTATTCTTTAAGTCTTCTTCAGTTACAATATCCTGATAAGATAAGTTATAAGCACTTACTCTTTTGAAGATTAATTCCTGAGTTGCAGCTGCAGGCAATAACTTTAAATCCTCAATTGTACATGACTTACCTGCTACTCGAGTCCTTGAAGCATTTCTGAAATTATTCAGGGTATAGGTTGCAGATGTAAGAATGTACTGATGATTATCGAATATACCAGAACTACCCCACTCGATTTTTAAAATCGGAGGGCTTGCTTGATAAGAGTTTGCCTTAGTCCACATTTCCAATAATCGGCATTTAGTAATTACCTCTTTTGGATTATCTGGGTCATTACAGAACCAAGATACATTGAATTGAATTATATCTTCACTACCAGTATAATGGTACATGGGAGTATTACGTCCCATTGATTTAATCGTTGCCCAAGTAGTTTCTCCTCGGAAATCAATTGAAGGTGGTCTGTTCTGAAGAGTGATATATTGATATGGGCTAGCTGTAAGATTATAAATCACTACCTGATTCATGTTTCTTACTTCTGGCATTACCAAGAAGAGTTCTTTATTCTTCGTAACATTCTGGCCTTTAGCCGGGTCCATTTCTTCGTATCCAAATGGAACTCCACCTTCTATTTGATGTTTTAATTCCATTCGATATTGAGCCTGAATCCTTTGATTTAACTTAGGATTCTTTGAATTAGCTCTGGGTCCGAATGGGTTATTTGGGTCATATACTTTACCCTTATCTGCAGTATCTTTAGGCAAGGTTGAAGTTGCCCTATTGAGATAGATTCTGGCCCTCCAAAGTTTATTTAAAGGACCAGTAAGAACTCCTGCAGAATCTCTGGTAAGGTCATTGTATTTTTCAACAACCCCACCTGCTATCCGATTTAATATTCTTGCCATGATTGTTTAGTTTAATCCCAATGATATACCAGTAAAATCTTGTTGGCCACCAGGAGCAAAGTCTCCAGCTTCATTTCCATCTACTGATATATTAATTCTTGAATCCTTAAATCCATCTCTGATTGCACTCCTAACGGCATCAACAAAAGCTTGTTGATTTCTATCCTGAATAGAAGCTTTAGTTTCTTCAGAGGTTAAAGCCGCAGTATTCTTATCCACAGAATTTGTAAGACCACCGATTACTTCGATTAATGCAGGAATAGCTATAGAAGCTAGTAGTCCCCAAGGCCCACCTAAGAATCCTAAAAGTCTACCACCAAGTAATCTAGCACCAAATCCCATAGCACCTTTCTTAGCAATCTGTTGGCCTGCAGTTTTAGTTACGGTAGAACCTACTGCTGCTCCAACCCCTGCTCCTGCAAGAGTACTCATTGAAGTAAATCTTCCTCTTGCATCTCTTGCTACTACAGTACCTTTTCGGGTTTTACCTATGGTACCTCCCATTGGTAATGCAAAGAATTTACCTGGAGCCATTTGCATAGCAGTCATTCTCATCATCATTGCTGAGATATTTCTCATGTGACCTTCAAGGATTGAAGCTTGAACATTAGTTCTTACCATACCTTCTGCCATACCATTAGTTTCTGAAGTAGCTAAAGCCTGGAAGGTACTAATCATCTTGATAGTACCCTGAATAAACTTAAATCCCTGATATAGAGTACCTACTACTGCACCAGTTGCAACTACCTTTACCAAGAACTTACCTGCCCAAGTTTCTTGTATACTGTTAATAATCTTTAGGATACCAGAACCCAATTTAAGTACTGGGCTAAAGACTTCAGCAAGTGTAGAACCTGCAGTTACAATAAAGTTCTCCCAGTTTGATTTAAACTGTTCGATAATACCAGCAGGAGTTTGTAATCTTTCTTGAGTTAAGTTTTCTACTGTACCGTTTGCACCTGCAACCTTATCCATAAGTTCTGTAAGCTTATTAGCTCCAGTCCAGTAATCCTGAAGTAAAGCTGAGGCAGCTCTTGTACCACGAACTCCAAAGATATTGAATAAAGCAGAGGAGATATCTATTCCTCGTTTACCTCTAAGTTTATCTCCCAATATAGATATAATCTTATCTAATCTCAAAAGATTACCCGAGGCATCTACTAGAGTTTTTGGGTCAATGCCTAAAGATTTTAGCATCTCACCACCTCCCTTTTTCTGCCCGGTTACGGAAAGTGTTAAATAGCGCATCATGTTTGCTAATGCAGTACCAGCTGATGAAGCTTGGATACCTTGATTACCAAGTACTCCAATGGCTGCAGCTGCATCACCCATACTGATTTTGGCATTTCTAAATTCTGCTCCTGAATATTGGAAAGATTGGGCAAGGTCTGTTAGAGAAATATTTGCAGAGGTTACTGCAGTTGCCAATTGGTCTACTACCTGAGTAGCATTCTGTGAAGGTATATTAAAGGTCTTCATGATGTTAGTCACCAAGTCAGCAACTCCACCTTTTTGACCAAGAGGCATACTGAAGATAGAAGCTAGCTTAGCTGCAGGGCCAATCATTCTTTCGATTTGCTCTACATTGTTACCAGCCATTGCCAAGTACCTTTCGCCTGATGCAATATCTGCAGCAGTAAGAGGAGTTACCTCATTGACTTCTTTGGCTACTTGCATTAGCCTTGCCTGTTGAGCAGCATTAGCTCCAGACATTTTAGAAGCTAAGAATACTTGGTCGTATACCCCTGCAGAATATTGGTAGGCCCTTGCCATACCTCCAACCAATTCTTTTCCAAACTCAAAAGCATTAGAGGTTGACATTTGAATACCTCGATTCCAGGTATTCATATCGTTCATCATTGTTCTGAATGAATTCGATATTCTGCCAGCCTCATTAGAGAATCGGTCTCTTAATACCATTGCAACACCGACCTCGACTAAGCTTCTTCTGTCTATCATTTTCTAGTTTTCTTTTTTAAGTTTTCATAATACTCATCGGCTATATCCTTAAATCTTTTCCTTTCTCTATACGGAAGACGCAAAAAGCTGAGATAGTCAATGGCTACCTCAGCTCTACATATATAAGTGAATGTACCTGGATGGTCTACGCTTCCGTCAGGTAGAAAAAAGTCGGTGAAAGCATTATAGGATACTTATCAATTCTTCCAGGTATACTCGGATGTTCTACATCGGTATTACCATCGAAGACTGGGTCATAAGCAAAGATTGTTTTACGAATCTCTGCAATATCTCTTACTGAGAATAAATGGAAGCTTTCTACCTTTTCCCATTTACCATCAATCTGAAGATGTAAGTTCCTTGCAATCAATGCAGCATTGCGAGTTTGTTTTTCTACGGGCAAAGTAACCAACATCCTTTCTCCTGCACCTGTAAGCAAATCGAATTTAACTACCTTACCTGAAGATAGAGTTACTTCATAATCAGTAAGCTTACCTGGTTGAGGATAATAGGGGATAGCATTGGGTTTATCTGCCAATTCCTTTTCTGTAGGAAGTTCTCCATAGTTATCGAATAACATTTCACTTAAGGATTGACCATAAGTTTGTACTCCACCTTCTTGGCCCCAATCATATTCGAATTCTACTTCATCACCGAGTGAAAAGATTCGTGATTGGAATAAGATACAGTACCGGTCATTCAAAGGTATACGGTCTGCATCTTCTACCGTTAATCTACGAGTACCAGTAAAGTCTGTATCGACTACGATTGCCTGAATGAACTTAGTAAGGTTCATAAGGTTTCTTACATCCATAGGATTAGATAAGATATCCTCATCTGCACCATTCTGTTCCCTGATTGAGTATCTATAACCTGATGGGGTTATGAACTCATGTGTTCTACAATTTAATTCCATGTTTAAATAAGTTATTTGGTTATACTTTAGTTCATAGTGTTCGCTGTAACAACAAGAAAGGGGTGAGCCCTTTCTAGGAATCCCACCCCTCCCACCTAAAAATCTTAGTGAAAATAGACTAAGCGTTTTTAATACTTATCTACGGTACCTACTGAGAATTCGATACTTTCGATAGTGTTCTCTGAAGCCATTCTGTCCAAGTCTAAACCTGTAATCTTACATGGCCATACCTCTTCGAAGAGGTGGGTGTTAAGTACGGAAACTCCATCTTCAGCAAGTTCATTTACGATTACATTTTCCCAGTATTGGCTTGGTACCAAACCTCCACCAGCAATCATATCTTGGCATGAATAAAGCCAATCATGAAGCCATGTATCTGAACCTGCAGTAGTTAAAAGTTTACCTACTACTAAGTTACCTACAGTAACTCTACCGGCAGTTTTAACGTCCCGGTTAACGTCTCCATGAGCAACCTGGTCAATCTCTACATCTGGCAAAGTACAAGTTTGGAACAGATAAGTATTGATTGGGTGCTTAGGGAATGTGATACTCCAAAGGAATTTCTTTCTTGGATTCTTTACTTTTGCTCCCATGTTTTCTTAATTTTATTCGTTAACGTCCTGAATGGATACGGACTTAGATGCTTGGTCAATATAGATACCCATAGTGATTTCTTGCATCGGAACGATATCCTTGAATTTCAGGATTGCTTTGTATTTACCTTGACGAACATCGGCTTCATTGTTAACCGATAAGTCATTGTACGAGTTAGCATCTTGGTCACCCATCCAGGTGTATTCAGACATGGCATCTTCATCTACCAAGTTATCCAGCATTGGTTTAACTTCTAGATAAATCTTATTCCAGGTGTTCCAGATATTTGGTTCTTCCAAATACTTTTCTAGAATAGGTCTAAGATTCTTTTTGAGATACAGATTCAATCTTACAATTGCAAGAAATCTTTCTGAATCTTGTTTTACCTGAGAAGAGAAACAATGCCATAGCAAAGTCTGTTTACCTTGGTTAGGAACATCCTTGATACAGATTATGTTTACATAATTCTGTGCTAACTCATTGAGTTCCTTAGTTCTTGAAGGAGAACCATAATTTGGGCATACTGGACCATTACCATCATAGATAATGCCCCGATTCATACCAGCAAATGATTTCCAAGGTCCAAACTGAGAAGCAGAAGCATCTCCTAATCCTGCAATGGTACCAAGAACATCTGAATCTACCAAGTTACCGTCGGCATTATAGTATTTAATACCACCACCAAAGTAAGCAACATACTTACTGTTACCTACAGTACCAAGGCAAGTCTGAATCCAAGTGATGATTGATTTCAAGTCTCTTGGTTGGTCACCCTGAGTATAGTGAGTAGTATATTTTGGTACTTCAATGTAGTAGGTATATTCTTGCAGTTCTTTAACCATATCTACTGCAGCCTTGTGTACTTTAAGTACATCAGCAGATGCTTCAAGATGTTGGTCAATGTGTGAACAGAAGATTTGATATACATCTACATAATCCTTAACGAATTCCAGAGAAGCAATCCATTCGTCTGCCGTAGGAGTACTACCGGCACTACCAATTGTACCATTCAATTTTACTCCATCGGCAGTGATAACAGCACCATTGAGTTTAATATCAATGGGGTTTCTTGTCCCATCTACATCATCAGTTAACCATTTGATGAAGTTGTTCCAAGATTTAATGTTCTCTGTCTTTTCGGTTAATACCGGAACGATGTATTCTGAGTTCTTTGCAAATGCACTTAGAGCAAGGTAATCTACAGAAGTATCATTGTTATCATCTGCAGTTTTGTAGGTTACTACTGGACCTTGTTCAAGTACCTGGCCATTAGCACTAATTACTTGATAGTAAACCGTGTTAGCCTGTTTGTAAATATTCACAGAGAAAGTTTCAGCACTACCAACTGGGTCTCCATATCCTTTAGTTACCAAACCAAAGCCAACAGCAACTGAACCAGAAGTAAACTTGAAAAGAGTAGAAGCCGTGGGTTCCTCTGGAGTTGCAGAAGCTACTACCGGAGAACCGTCTTCAGCAGCCTTAGGAGCAGATGCAGCTTTAGCTCTTGTTGCAGCAGATACTACACCTTTGGTTGCACCCTTACCAAGTACACGAATAATACGAAGCTTAGAACCACCATTGAAAGCCTTTTCGATGTTTGATACAGAACCATCTGGTACTATCTCAGAACCAAAGACTCTTTGGAATTGAGAGAAAGATTGGATAAGTTCTGAGGGGTCATCATATGGACCTTTAGTAGTTCTAGCCAATACACATGAAACTCCTAACATAGGAGTAGTTTGAAGAACGTTATCGTTCTTAAACTCAAAATTTACAGATGGTGAATTAGGCATATTTATACTAATTAAGTTAATTACTCATTTATTTAATACCCTCTAGTATTGAGCTATTTTACGTTAAGGTTAAGTAAATCTGACTCTTGCTTTTCGGTTAGTCCCATCAATACGGATATATCCTGAATTGGTACAAGTTCACCTTCTTCGGCAAGTTTCTCGGGTAATATACCATCTTTGCAAGTATACTGATATACCTTTTCAAGTAAACTATGACTCTCATCTGGATGGTCATAATAGTTACCTATCTCTATAAATAGGTTTCCTGTAGGTGCTACCCTACCATCTTCCCATTCTTCTAAGTTATTATAATAAGGTCTTACGTATCCACGAGAAGGTAAAGCTTCATACATTATATTATGAAGTAACCTCATGTCGGCTTGAGTATTAGATACCAGATGAATATCTAGAGTTATATCTTTTGTTTCATAGGGAAATTCAGATGCTTGGTAGTTCCCACTCTCTAGCTTATCACCAATGATATATTTATTTACACCTATATCACCATTATAGAATCCTTGTAATTCAATGGTAATTCTAGGACAAGTCTTTGCTCCCTTAACCTGATTATTACCTATACCATAGATGGGAATGAACTTAGGCATAGCATCTTTATCTGCCTGAAATCTTCTTTCATTTTCTTGTGATAAGGGTAAGTAATCTTCGGGGTTAAGTGTTAAACCTTTTTTCAATGCTGTTTGTAATAGGCAAATATAAAAGGTTCTTTCTACTATTTCTTCTGTATTTACCATAGTTACATAAGTTGAGGTATTAGTATTACATTAAATTGATATGTACCTCCATCACTAAAAACGCAGTCCCAACCTCCAGAAGTACTACCAAATAAAGCTCCGGCATCTTTTCTACCATGGGCTATAGCTGAAAGAGTGGCCTGGTAAGAGTTAGCTATGTTACCATAATCAGTAATCCAATAGTACAACTTAGTACCACTATTATAGTCGGCAGCTTGTTTAGTCTGAGATACAGTTGGTATTTTAAAAGCCATAACCTCTTGAGATACTTGTTCACCTTCAATCTGTTTACCTCTATACCCAGTAATACTAAAACTAACTGAATTTTCATAGGCATTTAAGATTTGGTCTTTAGGTATACCAATACTAACACTAGCCGGTTCTACCCAATATCTATAAGTTACTTCTCCTGCAGCCTGGGTTACAGTTACTGTTTTAGTTAGACCACCAACTTGTTTGATAGTTAGAGTTCCACTGATAGCCTGTTCGGTATGATTCTTAGAAGTAATGGATACCTCTAGAGTCTTTTCGTCTGCGTCCGTAAATCTTACTCCAGCAGTAAATGGGGGTTCCTCTAGGAATTCTGCCGTAACTTCTACATTTTCCCAATCTCCTTGGGGTGTACCATTAATCATCTCTCTACGTTGAGAAGCGATTACCAAAGTATCAGAGCCACCCTTACCCAATATATTTATGGTTTCCTTATCTACTTCTAGTTTGTATTCGTAGTTAAGGCTGCCTTTCTTTTGAATAAGATTTACAGTCTTAGGTACTCCATTAACTGTAATGGTAAGGATGGCTTTTTTATCTGCTTCTGTATCATTCACTTTTAACGGATGTACCATTACAAGTGCAGGACCAGTACCAGAGGTTTTATCTGCTTCAAAATCTGCCATTACTTTGTATATTTTCTAAGTTCTTTTCTTAATTGATTTCGTATCTCTTTCTCTAAAACTACGTTTCCACCGGCTGCCTCAAAAGCAGGTTTCCATAAAGGACGAGGTGGAAGATTACCATCTCTACTACCGTATTCCAACATGATAGCAATTTGATTAAGAGTTTTTCGAGAAGTTCTACCAGAGTATGTTATCTTCCTTAATCCTGGAGGAAGACCAACAAAGGTTCTGTCTTTCTGAGTTACCATAGTAACTGACCTTGCATATTGACCAGTAAGATTTAATAGGGTATGTGCTCCATACTTCTTAAGTGTAGCAGTAGCATGAGGAGGCCAAGAAACTTTGGAACCCGGTGGAGGTAGACCATTATTTAAACTACGTCTTACTATACGAAGAAGTTGATTACCAAACTTCCTAGTACCTAACTCATAACCGAGTTTCATAATACTGGGAGTTTTAGCAATCAACCTCTCAGCCTGACGTTGTTTAACGGGGTCTACATAAATCTGAATATCACATAGATTATTCGAGAGGTTTATGTTAACCTTTTTGCTTGGCATTGTTATTTTTATTTAATCCCAACTCACTGGCAATCTTCATAAGAATATCTTGTTGCATGGATAACTTCTCTGCTACCTCAGTTTTAAAAGCTTCAAATTCTTCTTGCTTATAAGCTGGAGCTGGTTGTTGTTGAGGAGTTAACATACCTTCAATGGTATGATATATGTTATCGCATTCAGTAACTATTGCCTCATATTTATCTCGGTTATTGAGAATATTTACGGCATTAGTTCTTTGGATATTTACTTCGTTTACGATATTGCGTAAGTCGGTAGTGTAATAAACATTATTATAAATACCCTCTGCTAAATCTGTGGGAAGGTATATAGTAACAGCAGATACAGAATCTTGAATAGAGATTTCTGTATTTGCGGCAAAGCTTCCATCTGGGCCAGTGGCTCTTGGTTTACTTTCACCAACTTTTAATACTTTAGCGGTATCAAAGATTGGATACCCAGAACGTCTGTCTCTCTCTAAGGTGTATATGGTATCACCTTTCTGCAATTTAGAAAAAATCAAATCTTCCATGTTCATCTTTTATTAATTAAGTTTAAACCAAATGATACTGCACCTGGATTCCTTTGCATAAAGTCTACCAGGTTTAAGAATTGATAGTATCCAAATTGGTCAATGAGTGACTGTGCTTTATTTGCTACTTCCTTTGCTATCTCTGCATTGGGAGCAGGCAATGTAAGTTGAATAGTAAAATCTTTTAGTTGATTTCCATTGGTTGGTTCTTTCTTAATCTCTTCACTTTCCATATCGTTTTATCTTTAGGTGGGTATAAACGAAAAAAGGAGTACACCTATGTAAGATGCACTCCTTCCTAATCTGGCTTACGTAATGACGACGGTCATTATTAAGCCGGGGTTGTGGATGTAGTCTTAAGAGCTGCAACTACTGACTGGATAATGTTCTGGTCTCTCTGAGCATCTACTACTCGGTTGAGACGAGCAATTTCCTGGTCTTTAGCAGTGTTCTCGATAAGACACTTGATTTCCTGTTGGCCATTCTTGAGGTCACAGCAGCAACGTTCAAGTTGAAGAGCCAATTCGGACTTCACTTCTTTAATCAAACCTTTAGTTTCGCAGCAGCAATTCTGTTGTTCATGTTCCATCTGGCAAAGACGGTCCATAACACGATTGAAGCCTGCTCCCATTTGGTCACGAGAATCCCGGATATCGGAATTGGTTTTGTATCCCAAATCACAAAGTCCTCTTTCCGTTGTGAAACGATTGTTAAGGATTTCTCTACCAACACCAGCAACATCTTTTGCAACTCCGCTGATTTCCTGAGTTACTCCTCTAGCAGCATCAGAAATATCTTTATAGATACCTGCCTTTGCTTCCTGAACAGTAGACTCTACTTTCTGAATGTCAGCTTTAGTGTCATTGATTTTGTCCCATACAGACACTGCAGCAGCACCAAAGCCACCACCTACCAATGCACCACCGACTGCACCCCAACCAGAGCCCCAGCCTGAGTTGTGTTTATTACAACAGCAACCATCATTACAACCGCGGTCAGCGACGATTACGCCCTCACCACCAGATTTAACTTCTACTCCCATAGTCTTTTTAAGTTGTTAAACATAAAGTTAATTTTTAAAGTTATTCGTATATGGCCATATACATTAATAATGCTATAGTATCGTACTTTAAATTTTCTGTAGATTCCTATGGATTCTCCCATGCGATGTTAAGATTTAGAGTTGGAAGATTTTAACTCTAATTAAACTGAAGGTTTTACAGAAGGAGATTGATAATATAACCTTACATAAATAGCAGGTAAATTACCTCTTACTGGAGTAAGTACAATCATACCTACATACATACCATTAGTAGGTTTATTATTAGATAATCTGGCTTCCCATTGTAAGGTTAAACTTCCACCATAGGTTGGGTCATAATCTATATTATCTACTGTAACTCTAAAGAGTTCTGATGCCAATGAGCTACCATACTGAAACTCTGATATATTATAATATCTGTCAGTTCCATTCAAGGCTATTGGCAAACCATCATAACTAAATTCCTTTAATGAAGGAGCTGCTGGTAACCACTGCTGACTAGTAGTAATGGGTTGAGCATGGTAAACTACTTGGATATTACTTTTATTGCTACCATGCGCTCCTAAATTTTCTCCTCTACTCAGATTAGGTAAAGAATCACTACCTTCATTAGATCTCCAACCAATACCCATTAACAAGGAGGCAGATAGACTACTGTTATACACATCAAATGCTACTTCTGGTGTATGGGGGGATTCTTGAGTTACGTATAGGTATAACCTTTTATTTGATGGATTACCTGGTTGAGTAAAGGTCCTGGTAGCCTGCCTATCATAATCTTCCTTATTCTCATCTACCAAATAAGCGTAGTCATAATCGTTTTTGGCAGTTTGACCGTTTTCTACTAACCTACCCCAACTTACTGGAGTTGCAGTATCTTCGTCTTCATTAGGTTTTATATACTCTGTATAGGCAACCTGGGATTGATTGCTAGCAAGTAAGTACTCACATTTAGAAATTATGGTTATAGGAGAAATGCTACCTGCACTAGAATCATGACTTACATTCTTTATAGTTACACTTTCAACTTGGTCATACCATTGGAAGGTCCACCTCTTTACAGTTGCTACTGGTTTATGAGTAAGGTACAGATAAGCAGATTTACTTGGGTAATCGGCTATCCTATATTGTACTGTACCCTTTAAATCGAATACCGAACCATTGATAGACTTAGGATATGCCCTTACGGTAGTTATAGTTGGGTCATATGATAACGGTGTATTTGTAACTGTAAAGGAATCTATACCAACTCCACTAAAAATAACTTCGTATTCTGCAGCTTCCTCAGTATCAGATTCTATACCATTAATTACTGGTTTTCTCCAACATTTTAAATCTATAGATTGACCATGACTAGAACCAAACTGAGTATATTCCCAATTCATGGAATATCCCCCTACATCGGGATTACCATTAAAACCAATATAATAATTATAGGATACAGTTGCAGCTGATTGGTTGATATCTACTTGGTCAAGATTACTTGTACCTACTTGTCTAATTGTTACAGTAGCACTTCTAATTGAAGATACTTTATTCTCTAAGCAAGTTACGAATAACTCAGCTTGAGTCTGGTCATTACTGTTTTTGGTAACTTCTAACCAGGATTCTTCGATTGGGTCAATGGTTACTTCTACAAATTCTTTAGTTGAAGTTTGTGTACCATTGATTACCTTCGTTCTGTAAGAATTAACTACAATAGTATCGGGGTCTATCATCTTAGCTGGTACATTCAGTACCTTGGATGAAGGCTGAAATATATTAAAGGTATAATTCCAAGTAATACTTGCAGCTTGTTGTTCAACTGTCAAAGTTATCGAAGTATCACTACTACCAGTTTGAAATATAACGATATCTGCACTTCTTTGACTAGTAGTTGTATTCTCATCTACGGTTACTATGAGTGTATTAGATTGCTCTTCTACATGAATCCAACTTGGAGAACCCGGTATAGACGTAGTCCAAGTAGTATCTTCACTTTGACTTGTAACAGAACCGTTAACAATCTTATACCTTTTACTACTTATGGTAAAAGAGTAAGTACCACTAGGCTTAGCAGGCACTTGTTGATTTAAATCTTGGGTACCATTATTTACCTTTAATTCATAAGACCAACCAACACTCGCACCAGATTGGGTAGTTGCCATATCTACTTCCTTGCTACCATAGGTTAAAGTAAGACTTGCTCTACGAGAAGATTCAGAAGTATTTTCAGACAGAGTAATTCCTATATTATAACCATCTCCAGAAGCTTTGATAATTTCTACATCGGTAATGTATGAAGATTTGGATTTTAGAGTTGGTGTAACATTATGCCAAGTAGAATCCTTACCATTAATTACATCATAATATCCCGACTTAACCAAACCAAAAATACTTCCTCCTACAGCAGGTGAATCACCAAAATTATTTACTACCTCTAATACATCTCGAGTAGATATTGTACCAGCCGCCTGATTACAAGTGATACGAATCACTTTATTAGAACCATTCTGTTCGTATGATACTTGGCCACTTCTTGTAGAAGTAGTTTGGTTCTCTTGCATACTAATACTTGTTCCTAGTACAGTTCCAATATGTTCAGTACTTGTTGCATGTATATAACTTACATTTTCTCTAGAACCATCTACCAAAGAACCATTAATATACTTTTCACGATAACTAGTAATAGTAATAGACTTAGCAGTACCCAAAGCATCAAAGCTTAAAGTAGTTGGAGAAGCAGTAAATGTATATTCCCATTCTACTAAATATGCACTTTGAGTTACCGTAACTTCTTTATAAACGGTATCCATAGTTGCCCTTACTACAACGCTTCTTTGATTGGCAGTTGTGTTTTCTGCAACGGTCAAAGTAGTACCATATAAACTAAATCCTGTACTAGCTGTAGGTATACTAAGAGTAGGAGTACCAGTAGCATCTGATGCTGCATTGGTTGCACCTGAAGACCAATGATTAGTCCTACTTGCCCTTGCACTTGCAGAGATTTGTGATGTACCACCTTGCTCGGTAAATGTACTCGGATTCGCAGAGATAGAAACTACCCATCCACCCTGAGTTACACTTTCGATTTTATTCTCTGCTTGATATAAGTCGATTGAGGCACTACCAGATTTACCATTAAGAGTAACGGTTAATGTACGGCTTCCTAATTTAGTTCTAGCCTTTGCAGTTGTGCCAAGATTAGAACCAGAGATATTTTCAGACCATACTACTGAAGCTCCAGAACTTATAGTACCACCATCATTGGTTTTACCATTCCATCCCCAAAGTTGAGAATAGGTATAAGTAGGTGTAGCTGCAGTTCCTCCCGATGCAGGGATATCTGCGATGCTTCCTAAATATACTGTAGGTGTACCATAGGTTTTTACACCAGCTGCCTGATACCTTTTAGCCGTGAATTTTTTACCAGACTCGGCTTGAGTAAAGGTAATGGTAGCATACCTCCTTGACAGAGTTTTGTTTTCCTGGGAGGTTTGGATTAAAGTCTCTGCTTTAATATCATCAAACGTAGTAGGATTTAAAGTAAGCCAAGTAGAATCCGAAGATACTGTAACTGGTACTGGGATTTGAGGTCCATAGTTTTTACCGTTTCGTTTCTCTTGTTTATAAGACCTCTCGTCCATTAAATAAGTCCTATACTCTCCAGCAATAGCCGTATAGAGATCATCAGTCTCATTCCATACTCCATGAGATAGGGTATATTCCCAAGATTGGGTTGCTGCAGCTTGAGTAAAACTTCCGGAAAGAGTTTTACCAGATTCTGATTGAGTACTTAGTCTAGTATAGTTTCTACTACTAAGGGCTGTATTTTCTAAAGCTTTAAACACATTATCCTGAAATATAATCCAATCTGGTAAATCCTCACTTGAATAGGCTACTTCTATATCAGAACCTGTAGCTATCCCATCTAAGTATTTCCTTTTAGTTGATATTACATTAAATATACTACCACCATTTGTAGATTGACCGCCTAAAGCTGTAAAAGATAAAGTAGATATAGCTTGACTAAAAGTATATTTATAGGTTACCTTATGAATATCGCTTAGCTGTACAGTTTCATTATTTCCATAGGAACTGGCATTGGATATTTCCAAGCCAACGTAATTTTCTCCTGTTCCTGTAGGAGAGAGTGCCAACAATTCAGCCTTGGTAGGGCATTCGTTTGAATCCTTACCAAGGCCTACTTTAGTTTTGACAGCACTCCATGTTGCTATCTCACCCATATTAATCTAAGTTTGTGAACAAAAGTTTTTCTCTTAATTCATCAATCTCGGTTTTCAGAAGTTTAATACCTTCGATTGCCAATACTGACATCTTAGAATAATCTACCTCTTTAACCAGGATATAGGTTTCTCCATCCTTTTCTACCTTTTCGAAGGCTTCTGGATTAGGAACTGTTTCAGGTTTAACCGTATTCTCAGAAACTAATTCTGGGAAATATTTTTCGATTGTCTGAGCAATTGTACCTATATCGTGATTACCACGAATCATAAATGAATCCGTAGGTATAGAGCAGATTTCATCGAGAGTATGTTCCAATGGTTTAATGAAAGTCTTAAGTCTTTCGTCAGATTCTTTCCATAAACCAGAAGGAGCAGATACCTTCTTAAAGATAATCTCAGCAGTAGTACCCAATCCCAACTGGTCTCTTGTTACTCCATGAGGATTACTCATGTTCTGCATGTGAGTAGTAAGATTGGTTTGAGCATTGGTACCTGCAGCCTTAGCATCGGCAATTGCCGTAGCCTGGGCAGTAGATACAGGTTTATCTGCATCTGATGTATTATTAACATTAGCCAATCCTACTTGAGCTTTGGTTACTCCATGAGGATTAGATTTGTTAGCAATATGCAAATCTACCTTTTCATTTACATCGATATCTGCCTGAGCTCTAGTTGCAGCTTCATCAGTGATTAATTTCTCTACTCGAGTAATCTCTCCCTTACGGTCATTAACTTCTTTAGTGATATTACCTTGAAGAGTAGCATCTGCTGTTTCCAGTTCTGTCTTAGCATCAGCAATAGCTTTTTCCAGAGTAGTCTTCAGAGTAGCATCTGCATTGGTACGGTCTGTAACTTCCTTAGTGATACTTGCCTGGAGTGCATCTTTAGCAACTTTAATAGCAGCATCTCTATCCAATACCTCTTGAGCAATATCATCAGCCAATTCTCCCCTGATTGCCTCATCGGCAGCCGTTCTTGCAGCAACCTCATCTGAGATTTGTTTTGGTAAGGTAGTATCAAGTTTTACCTTATCTGCGGCAGTCATAACACCGGCCTTAGTAGTAGTAACTGCTGGTATACTAATAGAAGAAGATGGATTAGCCTTATAGATATTACCATTACCTTTAGAAGCTGAATCGTAAAGTAAGTTTACATTATTACCATTAGCCTCAAATCTAGCCAATGATGATACAGAATTTATTGGTAACCCGTTAGCTACGGCCTCAAGAGCTTTACCTTTAGCACCATCAAAGGCAGTACCAGTGATTTCACCGATAATTAATCCACCAGAAACGATCTGTACCCAAGTAGTACCTGACCAACGGAATTGATATCCGGGATGGTCTGGGGTAATATCATTATAAGATTTACCAGCTTCACCAACTACTGCGGTAGTATGGTTTTCATCTGTATACAGTTTGATGTTAGTTACCTCATTAGTATCTGATACATCATATGTAGCATATACATCAATTACATCATCTACATAAGAAGGTAGTTGACCTGCAGGTACTTTACCGTTTTCATCCAGAGATGCTAAGCCATTAGCCTGAGCTTTAGTTGCCTTGAAAGCATTCAGAGCAGCCAATACATCATTGATATCCTCAGTGAGTTCCGTTTTCAGAGCGGTATCAGCTGCAGTTCTATCGGATATCTCCTTATCAATCTTAGTATTTAGAGTATTATCGGCTGTTGTACGGTCTGATACCTCTTTATTGATTGCTGCCGTGAGTTCTTCTTTCAGAGCCGTGTCTGCAGCTTTACGGTCTGATACCTCTTTATTGATTGCCGTAGTAAGCTTAGTATCCAAAGCTTCGTCGGCAGCAATACGAGCAGTCTCCTCAGCAGTGATATTATCCTGAAGTTCGGATTTAGCAGTATTGATATTACCGTTAAGTTCATTCTTTAATGCTGTATCGGCTGCAGTTCTGTCCTGAACTTCTTTATCTATTTTAGCTTCAATACGAGCTAACTCAGCACCATCATCATCCGAAGAAGACTTAATCTGATTATCCAACTCTTTAACTGCTGCTATAAGATTCTCTGAACCAGCCAGATAATTGGTATCATCAAGTCCGGGTAATCCCAAATTATCGGTAAGACCAACAGCTGTTTTTACTTTGTTAATCTTAGTATCGGTTTCTGACTTGTCTACATTGATACGTTTTTGAACTTTACCGAAAGCCTGAGATGTAGTATCTGTAGCCTTGATTGCCAAGTCTGCAACGGTAGTACCCTCATTTTCAGAATAACCGTCCAATTTAATATCTGTACCATTAAGTACTGGGTTTGAATCCAAACGATGAGTATTAATGGTATGTGCATTGGTTGCATCGATATTATCTTGTAAGGTTTTATCAGCAGCAATACGAGCAGTCTCCTCAGCAGTGATGTTCGTTTGTAACTGAGTATCAGCAGCTTCCCTTGCATCTTCCTCATCATCAATACGAGTACCAAGAGCATTATCGGCATTTGTACGGTCTTGGATTTCTTTATCGATTCTTGCACCCAATGCAGTATCTGCTTCAGTACGAGCAGTTTCTTCTGCATCGATATTATCTTGTAAGGTTTTATCAGCAGCTTTTCTTTCAGCAATCTCGGTATCAATACGAACTCCAAGGGCAGCATCAGCAGCAGTTCTTGCAGCTTCTTCTGCATCCAGGGCATCTTGGAGAGCCTTATCAGCAGCTTTTCTTTCTTCTGCTTCAGTTGCTAAATCGGTAGAGTTCTTATCAATCTTGGCTTCTAATCGAATATCTTCTGCCTTACGAGCAGCAATTTCGGTTTCAAGTAAAGCCTTAACTTCTAAGTAAGAGCCAGAGATATTATTCTGAATACCTTGGATTAATTCCAAGTTTCTCTGAATATTAGCCGAGTTCTGATTGATAAGAGCATCCTGGTTATTTGCCCTTGCCAATAGTTCAGTACGAGTTTCAGTAACATAAGTTCTTAAATCCTCTACTGTCTTGGTCAAGGTAGTACTCAAAGTAGTAAGCTTAGTATCCAAAGCTTCATCGCCTTCAACTCGTTTTTCGGTTTCTGTCTCAATCTTCGTAGTTAACTCATTTAACTTCTGAGTCATAGTTGTTGCAAAGTTGGGGTCATCACCGAGAGCCTTGGCAATTTCCTCAAGTGTATCCAATACACCAGGAGCAGAACCAATGATTTTCTGGATTGCAGCTTCTACCTCTGCTTCTGTTTGGAATCCTGAATCATTCAGAAGTTCAGAAACTTTTGTGATATAGTTAGCATGTTCAGCTATACCATTTAATTTCATCAGAAGGATATCGGTAAAGTCATTTGAAGAAAGTACTTTACCATCTACCTTATCCACCTTCTTAGATTCAATTGCCTGTATAGCAGTTGTACGGTCTGATACTTCCTGAGCAATCTTATTCTCTAATAGGGTATCGGCATTCTTTCTGTCAGCAACCTCTTTATCAATATTTACCTGAAGAGCAGTATCCCCGGCTAAACGAGTATTGGCTTCATCAGATATATCCTTAGATAAACCATTTACTTCGTCTTTATGATTTGCTATTGCAGTATCCAAATTGGCCTGTATAGCATTCTCTCTAGCGGTTGCTCGGTCTTTCTCAGTATTGATTGCTACCGTATTAGCCTCTACCTTTGTTTTAAGTTCATCTACCTTTTCATTAGATTCTTTCTTTAGGGAATTAATCTTCTCTTCTAATAAAGTATCAGCACCTCTCCTTTCATCTATCTCTCCATTAATCTTATTAGTAAGGATAGTTAATTGCCCACCAACTTCAACCGTTAAAGTTTGAATCTTGCCGTCTATAGCAGTTTCCAATGCAGTATCTGCAGACTTACGGTCTCCAATTTCCTTATCCAGGTTTACTTGAAGGATTTGGTCTGCTGCCTTACGTTCAGCTGTTTCTGTACCCAAAGCAATGTTGGTAGTATCAATACGAGAACTCAGATTACTGTCGCCATTAGTACGGTCTACAATTTCCTCATTAACCATATCCTTAACTTCTTTGTAGTTATCGGCAATAGTTTTATTCATGGCAGTGATTGCCTCAGAGTTCTTTGTGATATTTGCTTGGTTAGTAGCAATAGCCGTGGTATTAGCATTTACCTGAGCAGTCAATTCGTTCTTAACTGTATTGATAGCATCCTGCATTGATAAAGCCAAATCCGAAACTCTCTGAGTAAGAGCAGCAATGTTATCGGTATGGGTTTTATCTGCTTCCTTTCTATCAACAGTTTCTTTGTCGATATTTGCCTGCAAGATAGCATCAGCATCTTTACGGTCTTGGATTTCTTTTGCCAGGTTATCTTTAACTACTTGAAGAGCAGTATCTCCAGTAGCAGCCGAGTTATCTACATACTCTTTAAGTTCTTCCTTAAGAGCAGCATCTGCTTCTGTTCTTGCGGTTTCTTCATCAGTTATATTTGCCTGGAGGGCTACATCAGCAGCTTCCCGGTCTTCAATCTCTTGGTTTACCTTTTCTGTAATTGCTGCCAACTTCTTGGTGATAGTTGAAGCAAAATTAGGGTCATCACCTAATGCCCTAGCAATCTCTTCCAGAGTATCAAGTACTTCTGGTGCAGAACCAATAATCTTTTCAATTGCTGCCTCTACTTCTGCTTCAGTTTGATAACCGGCATCATTTGCCAATTGTGATACCAAGGTAATGTAATTAGCATGTTCCTCGATTCCATTCAGTTTGGCAAGCAAGAGATCTGTAAAGTCATTCTTAGTTAAAGAATAACCTTCTCTTTTATCTACCTTCTTGGAATTAAGGTCAGCATCTGCAGCAATACGAGCTTCCTTCTCTGCTTCAATTGCAGCAAGTACATCGGACTTATCACCATCAGTCTTTTCACTTAGGGCAGTTATCTTCTGGTCAAGGATTTGGTCCTGAGCAGTACGAGTTGCAGCTTCAGAATTAATATTAGTCTGAAGAACCTGGTCTGCAGATTCCCGAGCTTGAGCCTCTTTATCAATGTTTACCTGGAGGGTATTATCTGCATTGGTACGGTCAGCTACCTCTTTGGTAATTGAATTCTGAAGAGTTTCATCGGCAGCTTTACGATTTACTACCTCATCAGAAAGTTTACTTTCTAAGGCAGCATCACCAGTTTGACGATTAGTGATTTCTTCAGTGAGTTTCAACTGAATGTTTGCATCTGCATTTGCTCTCAATTGGGCTTCTGCAGCAATGTCTTGTTTGAGCTCTGCCTTATCATTGATATGCAATGTATTCAGTTGGTGAATACTTTCTGATAAAGCATCGTCAGCCGTTTTACGAAGCTCAGCTTCTTTATCTACCAAGTCTTTAGCATATGCCTTAGCTTCTGCCAATGAACCAGTAGTTTCATTTCTGAGGTCTGCAATGTCAGCAGTATTCTTATCGACTTTTGCTTCTATCTTATCTATCTTATTGATAAGGTTAGTAACTGCAGTGTCGATTTTATCATTAAGTAAATCCACTGCCTTAATGAAATTAGAGTTAACCTCACTAATTTGGGTACTCAGTTTCCCTTCCTCCTCCTTAGCTCGGTTAACTTCATCTGTCAGTGCATTACGTAAATCCGTTAATTTGTTGGTAATTGTAGTAGCAAAGTTGGGGTCATTTCCCAATGCTTCTGCCAATTCCTTTAATGTATCAAGTGCATCATCGGCACCATCAATCAAATCACTGATAGCTTGTCTTACCTGTTCTTCAGTTTGGAACTTAGTATCATTCTCCAACTGAGAAAGCTTAGTGATGTAGTTTGCTCTTTCTTCAATGCCTTCCAGTTTCTCTTTGAGTTTATCCGTGAAGTCATTTTTAGATAAGTCGTATCCTTCTCTCTTATCTACCTTATTGGCAATAGAAAGAACGAATGCCCAGAACTCATTAATAGTTCCAGCAAACCCGGCCTTTACGAAGTCATCAAAATAACCTTGTAAAAGTCTTTGGTCAATTTCTTCATTTGTGTAATACTTACTTACGTACATATTGTTATTATTTTAAGGATTGATTACTTGCTTACCACAGAAGAAGTCAGAATTCTTATCTCTGAATGGTTCTCCTTCTTTTCCACAGAAGGCATTCATTGGAATATCTGGATGTTCTGGGTCTGGGTCTCCCCCGTCTTCAATATCACCCCTGATTATTGCATAATCTGGAAGTTGATTGATACGGAATTTTATCACCTGGCCAATACCCGGATGAGGTATTATCTTATCCCAAACTTCTCCAAAGTAATCTTGAAAGCAAGTAACGAACTTACCTCCAGTCATAGACTGAAATGTAGTAACGTCTAAATTACTTTTCTTACTTTCAATATGTACTCCAGATGTACCGTTCAAGACAATCAGGTTACTGTCAAACCAAATACCGTTTCCGGTATTAATTGGTTTCCATCGTAACATTAACATCTTTGCCATATACTTTTCAATTTTATTCTACGAATTGTATTTTGGTATCTCGGTCCCTTTTTAGGATAACCATGAAGACTAATGCTTCATCCTTGGCCTGAGCAACTTGTGTATCTCCAGAAGGTTTATAAGTAATACCATTAATTACGAACCTATCTTCAGACCAGTTAAAATCCCAATAGCCTTCTGGAGTTAAATGTCCCAGTTGTTCTATATATGATTTAGTAACCAGTATTGATAAATTCTCATCATCGAGTTCTCCAGTTACTGTTGCCTTATTAATAGGCCAGTTTCTGAAGGCATTGTAATAACATAATGCCTCGATTGGTATATTATAATATTTAGGGATTTCATCTTCTCCATGACTTAGGAGTTGATTTACATTCTTTGCCCAAGTTATAGTTTGCCTACCA